>Ga0315289_10012668_pt1 | contig 11860 bp, 10 predicted proteins | sample YL17G11_40_MG_FD_203452 | JGI IMG/M metagenome (GOLD analysis project Ga0315289, IMG submission 203452) | Sediment microbial communities from Yellowstone Lake, YNP, Wyoming, USA - YL17G11_40 | ecosystem: Environmental > Aquatic > Freshwater > Lake > Sediment | place: USA: Wyoming | collected...
CATTCAGCTTGTGCTGGGCACCTGCGGCCTGGTGGCCGGTCTCCTGGTGGCGGCTCTCTTGACGCCCGCCCTCATCACCCTCCCCAGCATCGGCGGCGTGCTCGCCCCGTTCGTGGCTAGCGCCGTCCTGGGCGCTCTAGGCGTGGCGGCCATGGTCAATCGCGAGGAGCAGTTCGCCGGCTTCCTTTCCCGCTACCCGCCCCGCGCGGGCAAAGGGCCAGGCCGTGTGGCCCATCAGATCGTTCTCGATACCAGTGCCGTCATCGACGGGCGCATGGCCGATATCGTCCAGACGGGCTTCATCATGGCCACCCTGGTGATACCGCGCTTCGTCCTGGACGAGCTGCGCTACATCGCCGATTCGCCCGATTCCCTCAGGCGCAACCGTGGCCGGCGTGGCCTGGATATCCTCGGTCGCCTCCAAAAGGAGGCGCCGGTGCCCATACAGGTTTCGGATACTGACTTCGAGGATGCGCGGGATGTGGACAGCAAGCTCATCCGCCTGGCCAAGAGCATGGATTGTCCCCTCATGACCAACGACTTCAACCTCAATCGCGTCGCAGAGCTGGAGGGGGTACGCGTTCTCAACGTCAACCACCTGGCCAACGCGGTCAAGGCGGTGGTGCTGCCCGGCGAGGAGATGGAGGTGCACATCATCCAGGAGGGGAAGGAGAGCGGCCAAGGGGTCGGCTTCCTGGACGATGGCACCATGGTGGTGGTAGAGGGCGGCCGCCGCTACCTGAACGAGCAGTTGGAGGTCATCGTCACCCGCGTTCTTCAGACCGTGGCCGGTCGGATGATCTTCGCTGCCCCCAAGGCCGTAGGTTGATACGTCGATAGAGCGCGCCTATGTTGCCCAGCCAGGAGTCAGTGGGGGCCATTATCGCCGCTGCCGGTCGCAGCGAGCGGATGGGCGGCAGCGATAAGCTGTTCGCCGTCGTTGGCGGCAAGCCCCTTCTCGCCCACACCCTCAGCGCTTTCCAGACCTGTCGTGGCGTGGACAGGGTGGTGCTGGTCCTTTCGCCAGAGAACATGGAGCGGGGAAGAGAGTTGGTGGCCGAGGCCGGCTTCGACAAGGTGGCGGCCGTCTGTCAGGGGGGCGAACGCCGCCAGGATTCGGTGCGTAACGGTCTGGAAGCGCTGGCGTCTTGTCAGTGGGTGGTGGTGCATGACGGTGCCCGCCCCCTGGTGACCGCCGAGCTTATCGAGCGGGGCCTGGAGGCGGCGAAGGAGACAGGGGCAGCCATTGCCGCCCTACCCATCGGGGACACGGTCAAAGAGGTGGAACCGGCGGGCGTCATCGGGCGCACCGTCTCCAGGGGCCAGTTGTGGGCTGCCCAGACGCCCCAGGTCTTCCGCTATGACATGCTGCGCGAAGCTCACGAGCGGGCCCAGGGTGAGGCCACCGATGACGCCGCTCTGGTGGAGAGCCTAGGCTATCAGGTCAAGGTATTCGATGGCTCGCCCCGGAACATCAAGGTGACCACCGCCGCCGACCTGGCCGTGGTGGAGGCGCTCCTCGCTCAAGGCAGGGCAGGTTAGGCATGCGGGTAGGCATCGGCTATGATATACACCGGTTTCAGAAGGGGCGTCCGCTCATCCTGGGGGGCGTGGAAATAGCAGGCGAGACAGGGCTGGGCGGCCACAGCGATGCCGATGTCCTCCTCCACGCCATCATGGACGCCCTGCTGGGGGCAGCGGGCCTGGGCGACATCGGCTGCTTCTTCCCGCCAGACGATCCAACCTACGCTGGGTCTGACAGCCGCCAGCTACTAGCCCAAACCGGACAGATGATAGCCCAGGTGGGCTACGCCGTCTGGAGTGTGGATGCTACCGTCATTGCCGAGAGGCCCCGCTTGACCCCCCACATCCGCTCGATGCGGCAGCGTATCGCTGACTCCCTCGGCCTGGACGAATCGAGGGTAAGCGTCAAGGCTACCACCAACGAGGGCATCGGCGACATCGGTCGCGGCAAGGCGATCGCCGCTCTGGCTGTAGCCCTGCTGCAGGAACGTTAGGAACGGAAATCGGTATGGCCTTATCTCAGAGGATGCTTCCTTCTCTGGCCGTGGCGGCGTGCTGTCGCTTGGTCTGCATATGTATGGAGGGGTGCCCCGCTGGGCCGGGACACCCCACGGAGGGAAGAGGACAGCCACGGACAGGAGGGATGGCCCTTGTCGGTCTTACGAAGCATTAAACGCGATATCCAAGCCGCGCAGGAGCGGGACCCAGCCGCTACCAGCGCCCTAGAGGTCATACTGACCTACCCCGGCTTTCACGCCCGCCAGCTTCATCGCCTGGCTCATTCTCTTCATCAAAGGGGCCTGCGCGTGCCGGCCAGGCTGGTTTCCCAGTGCAGTCGTGTCTGCACCGGCATCGAGATCCACCCCGGGGCCGAGATCGGCGAGGGCTTCTTCATCGACCACGGCATGGGGGTGGTCATCGGCGAGACGACGCAGATCGGCGACAACTGCCACCTCTTCCAGGGCGTTACCCTGGGGGGCACCAGCACCAAGCGAGCCAAGCGCCACCCTACCCTGGGCAACAACGTGGTGGTGGGGGCTGGCGCCAAGCTCATTGGGGCAATTAACGTGGGGAACAACGTGCGCATCGGGGCCGGCTCTGTAGTGGTCTCCAATGTGCCTGACAACGCCACCGTGGTGGGTGTACCCGGCCACGTGGTGGCCTATCATGACCCCGGCGACGATACGATCTTGAAACTGCCCGACCCGGAGTGGGATATTATTCAACGGCTGGAAGGGCAGATCAAAGAGCTGGAGAAGCGCATCGCCGAGCTGGAGAAGAGAATACGGCAGGAGCCAGCCGCCAGCCAGCGCCAGGAGGATGCCCCTTGAAGCTCTACAACACCCTCAGCGGCAGCAAGGAGGACTTCGCCCCAGCGGAGGGCGCGGTGAAGATGTACGTCTGCGGCGTAACACCTTATGACCGCAGCCACCTCGGCCATGCCATGAGCTACATCATCTTCGATGTGCTCCGCCGCTACCTGGAGTACCGCGGCTACGAGGTACGCCACGTCCAGAACTACACCGACATCGACGACCGCATCATCGCCCGCGCCAACCAGTTGGGCATCCCCACCCAAGAGCTGACCGAACGGTTGATCGCTGAGTATGCCAGCGAGATGGAAGCGCTCAACGTCCTGCCGGCCCACGTCTACCCGCGCGCCACCGAGGAGATCCCCAACATGATCGAGATGATCTCCACCCTGATGGCCAAGGGCTACGCCTATGTAGCCGACGGCGACGTCTACTTCCGGGTCAGCGCCAAGAAGGACTACGGCAAGCTTTCCGGCCGCAGCCTGGAGGCCACGGAGGCCGCCGCGTCATGTGGCGTGGGGCGAGAGGTGGAGCCCGGCGAGGGTAAGGAGCACCCGGGCGATTTCGCCCTCTGGAAGGCAGCGAAGCCGGGGGAGCCCTCCTGGCCCAGCCCCTGGGGGCCTGGTCGTCCTGGCTGGCACATCGAGTGCTCCGCCATGTCGGTCAAATACCTGGGCGAAACCCTGGACATCCACGGCGGCGGCATCGACCTTGTCTTCCCCCATCACGAGAACGAGATCGCTCAGAGCGAGGCCTACACCGGCCACGAGCCCTTCGTCCGCTTCTGGCTGCACAACGGCTGGCTGTACCTGGGCGAGGAGAAGATGAGCAAGTCCCTGGGAAACATCATCACCATCGCCGAGGGCCTGGAGAAGTACGGCGCCGATGGCTGCCGTCTGTTCGTCCTCGGTTCCCACTATCGCAGCCCCCTCACCTACAGCGAGGAGGGGCTGGAGGCCGGCAAGCGAGCCGCCGAGCGCCTTCGCCTGGCCGCTCGCCTGCCTGGCGCCGGAGAGGGGCCTGCCATCGACCCGGAAGCCTTCCGCAGCCGCTTCATCGAGGCCATGGAGGACGACCTGAACACAGCCCAGGCCTTGGCCGCCCTCTTCGACCTGGCGCGGGAGATAAACCGCGCCCGCGACCAGGAGCGCCCGGTGGATGAGGCCCAGGCAGTCCTGCGCGAGCTGGCGGGGGTTCTTGGCCTGACCCTGACCGAAGAGGAAGCAGGGCTGGCCCTCCGCCCCTTCATCGACCTGTTGGTGGAGCTGAGAGATGAGCTGCGGGAAGCCAAGCTCTACCAACTCTCCGACAGGGTGCGCAGCCGCCTGGCCGAGCTGGGCGTCGCCCTGGAGGACACCGCGGAAGGCACGCGCTGGCGCCGCAGGGTCTAGAGAGAACAAGCCCTCCGCTTGTCGTAGCTGGTTCATGATTGGTGGGCTGTGGGCTTCGCAGGCAACCCCAGGCTGAAGGCCATTGACCTGATAGTGCGTGCCCTTTCCAGGCAGACCTAAAGGTCTGCAGCTACAAGATGAAGGGGCCAGGGTCGTAGCTGCAGGGCTTCTCCGCCGAAGGCGGAGTCCGCAAGGCGGACAGCCCTGCCATGTGTCCAGTTATTGTGTTCATGACCATCAGGCGGGGGTCGAGAATCAGACCACCAACGGCGAACCGGCCTATGGCGGCCGTTCCCTGTTGACATTTCCGCCGAACGGAATTACCATAACGGCACGGTACGGCCTGGCAAGAACGGCAAGGGGGTGCGGCATGCGACAGTTTCCGCTTTCTCTGGTTCTGCTGGCGGCGGCGGTGGTGGCCGTGCTGGCCCTGGGGCGGGGCCCGGCCGAGAGCGCCTTCCCGGGGGCCAACGGCAAGATCGCCTTCGTGAGCGGCCGCAACGGCTGGAGTCAGGTCTACGTGATGAACGCCGACGGCAGCGGCCAGACCAACCTGACGAAGGAGGCGGACGGCCGGGGTCCGGCCTGGTCGCCCGACGGCGGCAAGATCGCCTTCTCGAGCTGGCGCGGCGGCGACGAGGAGATCTACGTGATGAACGCCGACGGCGCCTACCCCACGCCCCTCACCAACAACGGCGCGGACGACTGGGGGCCTGCCTGGTCGCCCGACGGTGGCAAGATTGCGTTCACGAGCGACCGGGACAACATCGGCTCCTACCTGTATGAGGTCTACGTCATGAACGCGGACGGCAGCGGCCAGACCAACCTGACGAAGGGGGCGCACGGCTGGGGTCCGGCCTGGTCGCCCGACGGCAGCAAGATCGCCTTCACGAGCGACCGCGACGGCGACAACGAGGTCTACGTGATGAACGCCGACGGCACCGGCTGGACAAATCTCACCAACAACTCAGCCGACGACGGGTGGCCCGACTGGTCGCCCGACGGCTCCAAGATCGCCTTCGGCTCGGATCGCGACAACATCGGCTCCTACATGTATGACGTCTACGTCATGAACGCGGACGGCAGCGGCCAGACCAACGTCTCCAACGACCCCGTGAGCGCTGAGGCCCCGCGCTGGTCGCCCGACGGCACGAAGATCGCCTTCCACAGCTGGCGTATGCCGCTCGTGCAGGTCTACGTGATGAACGCGGACGGCAGCGGGCAGACAAACGTGACCAACCGCTCGGGGGGGTGGGCCCACGACTACGACGCCTGGCCCAGCTGGCAGCCGGCGGCCGGCTCCTCCAGCCAGGACATGCCGGTGGGGAGCAACGTCAGCGCGCAGATGGACGGCGTTACCATGACCTGCTCGCAGGTGACCAGCGCCGGCAAGGCCACCCTCACCACCACCAAGGGCGGCCCGGCACCGCCGGACGAGTATGGCATCATCCCCGGTGCGCAGGGCGACATGCTGTACTACAACATATCCACTACCGCCGACTGCAAGCCGCCGATCACGCTCTGCTTCACCTATGACGACACGAACCTCCCCTGTGCGGAGAGCGCCCTGAAGCTGGCGAAGCGGGTGGGCTCCGACTGGGTATATCTTGCCAACCAGACCATAGATACGGTAAACAACATCATCTGCGGCGAGGTGGACTCCCTGTCGCTGTTCCTGATGCTGGGGCCGGTGCCCGTCGGCGTCGGCGGCATGGTGGAACTGCGCGTCGGCGGCGAGGCTCCTGCCGCTGCCTCCGGCTCGGCCAGCGGCGGCGATCACACGCTGCCGGCAGCGGCGGCTGCGGCCGGCGCCGTCGTGGTACTGGGGGCGGGCGGCTGGTACGCGCGGAGGCGGTGGGTGCGGTAGGGGCGTTCGGAGTGAGACCCTTCGCTGCGCTCAGGGTGACAGCTTCACCCGCCGTCATTCTGAGCAACGCGAAGAATCTCAGCGAAGCGAAGCATCAGCGAACCAAAGCATCCCGTGCGATGCACCACTATTCTCTTCATGACCATCAGGCGGGGGTCGAGAATCAGACCACCAACGGCGAAACGACCTATGGCGCGCCTCCCCTATTGACATTTCAAGGCAAGGGCATTACCATAACGACACGGTACGGCCTGGCAAAAACGGCAAGGGGGTGCGGCATGCGACGATTTCCATTCACTGTGGTTCTGCTGGCGGCGGCGGTGGTGGCGGTGCTGGCCCTGGGGCGAGGGCCGGCGGAGAGCGCCTTCCCGGGGGCCAACGGCAAGATCGCCTTCGTGAGCCATCGCGACGGCAACTTCGAGATCTACGTCATGAACGCCAGCGGGTCGGGGCCGACCAGGCTTACCAACAACCCGGCGGACGACGGCAGCGCGCACTGGTCGCCCGACGGGTCGAAGATTGCCTTCCAGTCGGGCCGCGACGGCAACTGGGAGATCTACGTGATGAACGCCGACGGGACGGGGCAGACCAGGCTTACCAACAACCCGGCGGACGACGGCAGCGCGCACTGGTCGCCCGACGGGTCGGAGATTGCCTTCCACTCGTACCGGGACGGCAACTACGAGATCTACGTGATGAACGCCGACGGGACGGGGCAGACCAGGCTTGCCAACAACCCGGCGGACGACCACCAACCTGCCTGGTCGCCTGATGGCTCCAAGATCGCCTTCACCTCGTACCGGGACGGCAACAACGACATCTACGTGATGAACGCCAACGGGACGGGGCAGACCAGGCTTACCAACAACCCCGCCGTCGACAGCAGCCCGGACTGGTCGCCCGACGGGTCGAAGATTGCCTTCCAGTCGTACCGGGACGGCAACAACGACATCTACGTGATGAACGCCAACGGGACGGGGCAGACCAGGCTTACGAACAACCCCGCCAGCGACGGCGAGCCGGACTGGTCGCCCGACGGGTCGGAGATTGCCTTCCACTCGGACCGCGACGGGAACCACGAGATCTATGTGATGAACGCCGACGGGACGGCCCAGACGCGCCTCACCAACATCTGGTCCCAAGACATCGAGCCGGCCTGGCAGCCGGCGGTCGGCTCCTCCAGCCAGGACATGCCGGTGGGGACCAACGTCAGCGCCCACCTGGATGGCGTCAGCATGACCTGCTCGCAGGTGACCGCCGCCGGCAAGGCCACCCTCACCACCACCAAGGGCGGCCCGGCGCCGCCGGCCGACTATGGCATCATCCCGGGTAAGCAGGGCGACATGCTGTACTACGACATATCGACTACCGCCACCTGCACCTGTACCGGCCCCTCCTGCAAGCCGATCACGCTCTGCTTCACCTACGACGACACGAACCTCCCCATTGAGCAGGAGAGCGATCTCAAGCTGGCGAAGCACGTGGGCGGCGACTGGAAATATCTTGCCAACCAGACCCTAGATACGGTCAACAACATCATCTGCGGCGAGGTGGACTCGCTGTCGCTGTTCCTGATGCTGGGGCCGGTGCCCGTGGGCGTCGGCGGCATGGTGGAACTGCGCGTCGACGGCGAGGCTCCCGCCGCTGCCTCCGGCTCGGCCAGCGGCGGCGATCACACGCTGCCGGCAGCGGCGGCTGCGGCCGGCGCGGTCGTGGCACTGGGGGCTGCACTGGTCGCCCTCGGCGCAGGTGGGTGGTACGCCAAGAGGCGGAGGCTGCGGTAGGGCGCGGGGCAGCCCGCGAGCGGCAGATAACCGGTTCAAAGATGGTGGGTGTTTTCTCCGGTACTGGGGGATAAATCCCCCAGCTTGTGCCAGCAAATCCATGAAGCTGCGGGATTTATCCCGCAGGGTTAGGAAGTGCCCCCCGCTCGTCCTTCGACAAGCTCAGGATGAGCGGGGGCTCATGGTTCGACATCCGCCGGAGGCGGACCCGCCTCAGGCGGGGGCTCACCATGAGCGGCCTGTGGCCTCACCGTGAGCGGCTTATGGCCTCACCGTGAGCGGCTAGAGGGCGTCTGATGCTCCATGTCTCACGCTAGAAGGCCTCCACGGCCCTATCGAACTCGCTGGGCAGGAGCTTCAGCAGGACGGGGCCGCGGTCCAGGAAGAGAGGAGCGATGGCTGAACCGCGGATAGTGCCGTCCAGGCCAAGGTAGGGGTAGGTGGTGAACAGGATAAGGAACACCTCGACGAGGATGAGCCCCTTGAGAAGCCCGAAGGCGGCGCCCGCCAGGTGGTCGAACCGGCCCAGGAAGAGCAAGCCCGCCGTCTGCTTCAGCAGAATGGCCGCCAATTGCCCGGCCAGGGCCATCGCCCCGAACAGAACCAGGAAGGCCAGCACATTGGCGGCCTTGTCGTTGTCGATGAACAGAAGCACATCCCTTGCAAGGTCATCGTAGTAGAAGCCGGCGGCCAGCACCCCCACCACGACGGCAATGACGGCCACCACTTCGCGGATGAAGCCAGCCCTGAAGGCGGCGAAGGTGAACCAGGCGATGGCGATCACGATGGCCGGGTCCAGCCAGTTCATTGTTCTTTGCCTGTCCTAGCCAAGAGCTACATGCTCGCCAGCAGGGAGCGGAAACGGCGGTGGCTCCAGATCAGAAGCGCTAGGAGAAGTCCCCCGAAGAGCAAGCCTCCCAGAACATCGCTGGGCCAGTGGGCGCCCACGTACACTCTCTGCAATGCTGTCAGCACGATGACGCCGAGGCATAGCGTCTGCACCAGAAGGCGCAGGAGCCTGGCGGGTATCAGCAGGCCGGCCAGGTAGAAGATGAAGCCGTACACCAGGACGACGACGGTGGCGTGGCCGCTGGGGAAGGACGCACTCGACGTCTTCTCGCTCACCTCCACCAGGTGTCCCGCTGGCCTCGGCCTGTCCACCAACAACTTGACGCCTGTGTCTGACAAGGACGCTACCAGGGCCGCCACCAGCCATATCGCCGCCGAGCGGCTGGCCAACAGCCACAGCACCAAAGCACAGCCAAAGACAACGGCTGCCGCCAGGGGCATCTCCGCCAGTCGGCTGGCCCAGTCCAGGGCCTTGCTGAAGGCGGCGGCGTCGATATCCTGAAGGCGATGGGTCAGCCACAGATCGGCGGGAAAGTAATCGACGGCGGCAGCGAAACCAGCCGCAATGATGAAGCCCAGGGCCGCCAGCAGCCACGAGATCCAGAATACGCGCCCCCACCTTTCGCTGGTCAAACGTCGGGCCGTCGCCTTGTGCCTCATCCTCGCGCCATTATGGGACGGCGGTCAGGTTTACGCAAGCTGAGGCCGATGCTATGATCCGTTCTGCTTGCGGCAGGCGGGCAGGAGGTGGAGCATCGACGACGCCAGGTTGCGACAACTACTCACCGACCTGCAAACAGGAACCCTGTCCATTGATGAAACGCTGGAGCGTCTGCGGCGATTCCCTTATGAGGACCTGGGCTTTGCCGCGGTCGACCATCATCGGGCCCTGCGCAAGGGCTTCCCAGAGGTAATCCTCGGGCAGGGGAAGACGGACGAGCAGGTGGTGACCATCGCCGAGAGGCTTCTCAGCGAGGGCGATCGCCTGCTGGTGACGCGCGTGGATGCTTCGACCTATGGTGCCCTCAAAGAGCGCATCCCCGACGCCGTCTATCACGCCACCGCCCGAGCGATCAGCGTGGATCGCCGCCACCAGCCGCTGCTGGACGGCGTGGCCGTCGTCTGCGCCGGCACCTCCGACCTGGCGGTGGCCGAGGAGGCGGCAGTCACGACAGAGCTTGTGGGCAGCCGGGCGGAGCGCATATACGATGTGGGCGTGGCTGGCCTGCACCGCCTGCTAGACCATCTGGCCGTCCTTCAGGGGTCGAAGGTGGTGGTGGCCGTAGCGGGCATGGAGGGTGCACTGCCCAGCGTGGTGGCCGGTCTGGTGGCGGCGCCGGTCATCGCCGTGCCCACATCGATGGGCTACGGAGCGAGCTGGCAGGGCCTGGCTCCCTTGCTGGCTATGCTCAATAGCTGTGTCCCCGGCGTGGCGGTGGTCAACATCGACAACGGCTTCGGCGCCGGCTATCTGGCGGCGATGATCAACCGCCTGGCCTGGCAGGAGCCGAGGGATTGAAGGAGGCGTAGCGTGGTGACAAGGCTTCGACTGGTGACGGGTGGCCTGACAGCTCTGGTAGCCTTCCTTCTTGTTGGTAGTATGGCCTGCAACGGCGGTGGGGGCGAAGGTGAGACGACGCCCACTCCCGTGGCCAGCGAGGTGCAGGATCAGCTCAAGCGGATGGTGATCCAGTTGGAGGACCTGCCCTCAGGCGTCATCAAGGCGGAGGAATTCTTCGTGACCGCCGAAAACTCGGCCGCTGAGAGTGCCGACCCCGAAGCGCGACTGGCCAAGCTGAACGAGTGGGGGTACATCCAGGGCTACGATGTCACCTATCAGTCCAGCCCTGCGGTCGCGAGCGTGGTGGGACTCATATTGGTCAACAGCACGGCCAGCCTTTACAGCAGCGAGGAGGGTGCCACCGCCTCGTTCGCCGATGCCGTACAGACAGCGCGCGCCACCTTGGCTACTGAGTTCGGCGGTGGCGAGGGGATGGAGGTAGAGGAGGTGACCAGCCCTCTGCTCACGGATGAGATGCTGTGGCTGCGCATCACGCAAGAGGAGGAGGAGGGAGGGGAGGCTCAGACCTTCGCCGACGATACTATCATCTTTAGGCAGGGGCCGGCCCGGGCCTACCTGAGGGTGTGGTGGACAATGGACGGCGGACGCAGCGACTTCATACAGCAGCTCGTTGAGGCGCAGGCCCGGCGCCTGAAGGACGCCCTCTCATAGGGAAGGCATTGCTATCCCCCTCCGACCCCCGAACGATGGCTAGGGTTGGCTATCTTGACTGTTTCTCGGGCGCCAGCGGCGACATGATCCTGGGCGCCCTGGTAGATGCAGGGCTCTCCTTGGAGAGCCTGCGGGCGGAGCTGGCTAAGCTGCCGCTGACGGGCTATCGTCTGAGCGCTCGCAAGGTGCGTCGGGCGAGCCTGGCCGCCACTCAGGTCAGGGTGGCGCTGGCTAGGAAGCAGCCACCAAGAAGGCTGGCCGATGTCCTGGACATCATTGAGGGCAGCTCTCTCCCTCCTGTCGATAAGGAGAAGGGGGCGGCTATCTTCCGCCGCCTGACAGAGGCGGAGGCCAAGGTACACGGCCTGCCTGTGGCGGAGGCGCACCTCCACGAGGTGGGGGCGGCGGACGCCATCGTGGACGTGATGGGGACTGTGGCTGGCCTGCGCCTGCTGCGAGTGGAAGAGCTGTTCGCCTCAGCGCTGGCCCTGGGCGGCGGCAAGACAGGGAGCGCCGAGGGCGTCCTGCCCGTGCCAGCGCCAGCCACTCTGGAGCTTGTGGCCTCGGTGGGGGCTCCCACTGTTGCCCATCAAGCTGGGGAAGACTGGGAGCTCCTGACCCCCACCGGCGCTGCCATCATCACCACCCTTGCTCGCTTCCGACGTCCGGCCATGAAGCTGGAGTGCGTCGGCTACGGCGCCGGCGGGCGGGACATCGCTGGCTGGCCCAACGTGCTGCGCCTGTGGCTGGGCACGGCTGTGGGGGAGGCCAGACAGCTCATGCTCTTGGCGGAGACCAACATCGACGACATGAACCCCGAGATCCTGGGCTACGTGCAGGAGCGGCTGTTTGCCAGCGGCGCCGCCGACGTCTGGCTCACGCCCATCCAGATGAAGAAG
>Ga0315289_10012669_pt1 | contig 11858 bp, 8 predicted proteins | sample YL17G11_40_MG_FD_203452 | JGI IMG/M metagenome (GOLD analysis project Ga0315289, IMG submission 203452) | Sediment microbial communities from Yellowstone Lake, YNP, Wyoming, USA - YL17G11_40 | ecosystem: Environmental > Aquatic > Freshwater > Lake > Sediment | place: USA: Wyoming | collected...
TTGATCATTGCCTTGTGATATAAGGCATTAGTATCATTTTGTACCTCCGGACTATCTTCATCGGGGCTATCTTCATCGGGGTTATTTTTCCCGGGACTATATTCCTCGGGACTATATTCTGTTATAACCTGCTTGAACAGTTCATTCACGGCGGTATTCCGCTGCTGCTTGTCCGGTATCTGTTTGAGCTCGAAAAGTTTATCCGATATTTGCGAAGTTATCTTCGCTTCGAGCTGCTCGTCGTTTTCCGCGAGTGGGATTTCCTTCTCGACTCCTACCTTCTCGCGGAGCTCTTCAATCAATTCGCAGACTTCGCGGACGGTTTTCTGTGCGGTTGCGATCGCTTCGGCTATCACGTCTTCCGATACTTCTTTTGCGCCGACCTCAATCATGTTAATGGCTTCTTTGCGGCCGCCAAGAAGCAGGCTCAGGTCGCTCTCTGCAACCTGCTTATGAGTGGGATTGACTACAAATTCCCCGTTTACTCTGCCCAGTCTGCAGGCGCCGGTGGGCCCCATAAACGGTATCTTGCTTATCGTAAGCGCGGCACTGGCTCCTATCATGGCCAGAATATCGGGATCGTTTTCAAGGTCGGCACTTAACACGTTCGCTATAATCTGTACTTCCTGGAAGTAACCATCGGGAAACAACGGCCGAATGGGCCTGTCGATTTGTCTTGCCGTCAGAATTTCCTTCGTGCTCGGCCTTCCCTCTCGCTTAATAAACCCGCCCGGAAACTTGCCGGCTGCACTTTGTTTCTCGCGATATTCGACACTAAGCGGGAAAAAATCGATATCCTCGAATCTCGGCGGGGCCGTGACCGCGGCAACGAGAACAACAGTATCTCCATACTGGACGACTACTGCTCCATCCGCTTGTCTTGCAATTTTGCCGGTTTCGATGGACAAGGTTCTGCCCCCTATTTCTCTTTCAACTCTACAAAAATCAATCATATATTACCTCTTCGGTAGGTTATGCAATAAGATAGTCTTGGCTCACACAGCTTTGTGTGGGGCAAGTGATTCGTACTCTTATGCTTTTCTATTTACGCAAGCCAAGACGGGAAATAATTCCCTGGTAGCGTTTGACGTCTCTTTTGCTCACATACTTAAGCAGTGCTGATCTGGTACCGACCATTTTCAGCAAGCCACGCCTGGATGCATGGTCTTTACGGTGGGTTTTGAGATGCTCGGTAAGGTCATTAATCCTTCTCGTCAATATCGCAACCTGCACTTCGGGTGAACCTGTATCGCTCTCGTGAGTCTCAAAATCATCAATAATCTTCTCTTTTTCCTGCTTCTTAAGCATTTTTTAGATAAATCCTTTCTTACGTATTTTTTCAAACATCATATAATCCGGAGCGGAGATTCTAATCGAATATTACAGTATTTGCAAGTCTTTTTTCCAACGTATTTTAAAAAAGATTTTCTATAGCCGGCGTAAAATCAACTTCTCAGATGCCATCCTGTTGCTTAATAACATAGCCGTGCTCCTGATGAACGGTAATTGCCTGCTGTTATATGGGAGTTTGCTGCCTGAGATGCTTAATCGTGGTTTCCGGCCTTCTTTTGTTCGAGGAAGGCTCCCAGGATTTCCGCAGCGGCGACGGCGTCAATTCGTTTTTTTCTTTTACCTCTCGTAAAGTCCGCCGGAGCAAGTTTCTCCTCGGCACTGAAACTGCTCAGGCGTTCATCCTGGAGGTGGACTGGAACGGAGAGCTGGTTTTTCAACTGTTCGGCAAACTTCCGGACGAGTTTTGTTTGAGAGCTTTCAGAGCCGGTCATGTTCAAAGGCAGCCCCACCACGACGGCTCCGGCATTTTCGGCATCCACGACGTCTGCGATCTTTTTCAACAATCCTTTCTGGCCATGTATTACGGCCAGTGGTGAGGCAATGGTCTCGGCGGCATCGCAAATCGCCAATCCCGTGCGTTTGGTTCCATGGTCTATTGCCAGGTATCTCATTTTAATTTTGCGTCTCGGCTGGATTACATCCTGCTGCGTCATAGAAACTTTTCGCCAGTATGCTGTTTTATCAGTTCGAGCAGTTCCTTCAGTCTATGGGTCTGGTCGATGTGGCAAATAAGAGTGGCATCCGGACTGTGAGCCACGACCATATTTTCAAGGCCAATCGCTGCGATCAGATGGCCTTTGTCTTCGGTTACTACGATGCTGTTTTTGCAGTCAAGCAGCTCGCTCTGGCCTGCGACAACGATATTGTTGTTTTTGTCGGAACTGATAACATCGGCAAGTGCGGCGAAGGAGCCCATATCGAGCCAGCGAACATCAAGCTTTATGGCATTGACTCTGTCGGCCTTTTCCATCACGGCGTAGTCAATGCTGATTTTGGGCAGCTTTACAAACCAATCCTGAAGTGTTTGCTGTTGACTTGGGCTGTCCCATGCTGCTTGAATTTTGGCCAATGGCTCGGTGGCTTCCGGAAGAAACTTCCCCAGATCAGCCAGGATTGTTTTGGCCTTCCAGACGAACATGCCGGAGTTCCAGAAGTATTGGCCGGCGTCAAGATATTTTTTAGCAGTCTTTTCGTCAGGTTTCTCACTGAATCCGTCTACGGAGTAAATCTTGTTTTTGCATTTCGGACATTTCCGGCTATTACCGCATTTTATATAACCAAGCGAGGTGCTGGCAAAAGTAGGCTGGATTCCGAAAGTAATCATATCGTCCGGATTATTGTTAATAAAGGTCAGAGCATCTTTGAGGCCCTGTTGCAGCATTTCGGCGGGCTCTATTATCTGGTCGGCGGTGAGAACGGCGATTGTAGCTTCTGAGTCATATTTGCTCAGAACGGTTGAGACCAGCCCGATAGCGCCGGCGGTATCGCGAACGGCCGGTTCGGCTATAACATTGTTAAAGGGAAGCTCGGACAGATCTTCATGAACCACATCTGCATAGTCGGCGTTCGTAAGGACAATAATGTTTCTTATGTCGAATATGGGCCTCAGTCGATCGAAACAACAACGAAGAAGCGTCTGTCCGTCGAGGAGCTTTAAGACCTGTTTGGGACGTTTTTGCCGGCTTAGAGGCCATAATCTCTTGCCTGTCCCCCCTGCCATTATTACTGCGTAATTCATTTTAGTCTCCAGTACTCCCTAATACAAAATCCATGCGCATTAAACAAGAAAATCTTCGTCAATTTCAGTCTTCGATTGAATCTCCTGTGCGAAGTCTTTGTAACCTTCCTTGCCCATAAGGGCAAACGTGGCTTCTTTGCCTAATTCGACGGCGGGTTGGTCATACGGATTGATATCTAATAGAGCGCCCATGAAGGACGTCGTGACTTCATACAGATAAATGAACTGCCCGATGGTGTAAGCATTTACCTTGTCGAAGATAACAGTCAGATTGGGCCGATTGCTCTCCATGAGGGCATATTCGGTTGCTTTCTTTTCGTTGTTGAATAATGTGCTCATTTTCTTGCCGGCGAGAAAACCAAGTTCCGGCGCACAATCGGGCGCCGGGCCTATCTTGACATCCCTGCCAAAATTGTTGGCCTGGAGGAAGGTAAACAGTTTGTCATTGGTACCCTCGCGGTAGAGCTGGACCTGGCTGTGCTGGTCGGTAGTGCCAAGCGCCTTGACCGGCGTCGGGCCTATCCAGACTTCGCGTTTATTCAAATCCAGTTTCTTGCCGAGACTCTCCGCCCACAATTGACGGTACCAGTCGGCCATATCCTTGAGTGCATAGCTGTAAGGCATCATTACTGAGATCGGCTTGCCGTGCGTATAGTAATGGTAGTTTATCGCGGCATTAATCGCTGCAGGATTTTGCCGGAAGTCTTCACGGCTCACTCTTTCATCCATATCCCCGGCACCGGCCAGGAGTTGGCTTATATTGATGCCACACATGGCGGCACTAAACAGGCCGACCGCGCTTAGGACACTGAACCTGCCGCCGACGCCATCGGGAACTTCGAGTGTTTGAAGCTTGTCGCTGTCGGCTATTGTTCGTAGAGTTCCCGCCTTTGCGTCGGTGGTCGCCACGACCCGATTTTGATAACCGGTCTTGCCGAGTGCATCAATAAGCATTTCACGAATGATCATGAACTGTGCTGCGGTTTCGGATGTTCGGCCGGATTTACTTATTACGTTAAAAACGGTCCTTTTAAGTTTTGGTTTTATATAGTCGAGAAAAGAACCGAATTGATCGGGATCTACGTTATCGAGGACGAAGAGCCGCGGTCTCTTGGATTGCTTGTCTTTGGGATCGGGCAAAAAGGGGCGTAAAGCCGTATCCAAAGCGATATTCCCCAGAGCCGAGCCGCCGATACCTAAGACCACGAGATAGTCGCATTCTTTTCGAAGAGTTTTCACTACTGCGTTTACACGCTTTGAAATGCGTTTGTTGTAGGGCAGGTCTCTGAACGGGGTCTCGCCGGCTTTTCGCTGTTTGTTAATCTTTGAGATCAACAGTTTTATTTTCTTACCGAGCGATTTTAGCTGACTCGGCGTTATTCCATCTTTTGCTCCGATTACAGCGGATGTAACATTCTTGTAGTCAATTATGATTTGCGTTTTTGCCACTCGTTTTTCCTTTCTCAATGTACAAAAGCCTCTCATAATTCTTTCATGATCGAATATTAAAGACAACTGCAAGATATTATCACTTCGAGTCGAAAAAATCAATAAGAGCATAGAGCTCGTTATTGAGTTTCTTCATATCTTCGAGCAGCTTGACGTAAGGTTTGTACTTGTAGTCGATGATTCCCTTGTTCGAATCGCGGTTGGATGGATCCGTGCTCAGATCTTCCGGATTGTTGTCTCTGTACTTGAACCAATGCCAGCCCACACAGGATTTGGATTCCAGCAGGCCCAGCGTGAAGTGCTGATAGAAGCGGGCGCGGCCCTTTTGTGTCTGGACCAGCCAGCTGGCGCCGGAATTGTTCGGCAGGCCCGAATCGTGCCCTTTGGCGTAAAATTCCGTAATCATAAAAGGCCTGCCGGACTCGCGGCTCCACATCGCCATCCTTTCGGCATCTGGCCCCCACGCGCCGTAATAATTCACCGCTATCACATCCAGATACTTGCCGGCGGCTCTGAACATCTCCGGCAAACTTAGTGCACTGCTGTGAAATCTCGGACCAAGACATAAATGGTTCGGATCGTATCGGCGAATGGCGTTCGTGGTTATCTCGTAATACCTTTCAATCGCGTAAGCAAGAAAAGCCTGCCTGTCGGCATCGGTAATATCCTTTGGGCCGGCTCCTTTTGCTTTTCTCTGGTTGAGCCAATTTTTCGCTGTTTCGTAGCCGTATCGTAGGTTCGGATTGTTCGCGTCGAGCTGCAGCGACTTATCCAGCATGTCCGAGACAATCGGCAGCTCGTTGTCGGAAAAATGCCCGAGCAGCCAGGGATCGCTTTTAGTTGCCGAGAGCTGTTTGGCATATTCATCGCAGAATTTCTCGAAATCCGGATGGAATACCGGGATGCACTGGTTAGGGTATCCAAGATGCCCCGGCTCCTGCCAGACCATCTTTTTGGACCTGCCGAACGAACCCATGAAATTCCACGAGAGGGTATAAGCCAGCCGATGTGCTGCTGTCCGCAGAAGCTCCGTATCCGACCAGCCCCCTGTTCCGTTAAAGCCGTGCTCGGCAAGAAGCTCAGTCGAAAATTCTGCCCACTTCTCAGGCGTGCCGAACAACTTGATGGCAGGTTCCTGACTGATCTTTGACTTTCCAATGTTAACCGAGCATACACCGACGTTTATGAACAAGTTGCCATCGGGGTCAATCAGCCACCACCTGCCGGCGATTTTCTTTGTATGGAAAAAGCCCGTCGCTTCGGATGTTTTATCCGCCCTGCCGTCATATCTGTCGGTTGCGATTTTCTTTGAGCCCGGTAGGAAATCTTCAAGCAACTCTATTGTTCGCGTGTCGCGCTGCGTCCAGTCTTTGTCCGTCAGTTTCCTCTTGACCGGCACTTTGATATACTTTTGCTCGGAGCTTGCCTGCCTACGATCCATAGCCAGAGCCGGATCGGACGAATCAGCCGTTATGCCAAGAAAAACTCCCATGAAAATAGAAACGGATAATATTTTAAGCATTGCCAAAGTCTTACGCTTTCAGCCGGATGTCTATCTTTTCCGTTGCAGTCTTATCGAGCCGGAAAGTTCCAGCGAGCTTCTTGCCGTCAACCTGCACGCTCACTTCGTATTCTCCGAGGAAACCGCGTAATCGTGCAGTGCCCTCTGCGTCGGTTGTTTTTTCCGTCTGAGTCCACCACTGGCCTTTGATGAGGCGCTCTAATTCTTCGTAAGCGGGCTTGGGCGTCATATCCGCCCGGATAAGACCGGCCGGGGCTTGCTGCCAGGCGTTCTGGTCGGTGAAGTCCCACCATGTGATGGCCTCGACAGCCGGGTGCGAGAAAAGTACACGGTAAAACTCGGCTACCTGCTCGGCCTGGCGTTTTTCGCCATCGGGCGTTGTCAGCCAGCCTTGCTGCGTCTTGGGGCCTGAAACCACGGTCATCTCTGTAAAATGCAGGGGCTTGCCGAATTTGGCGAACCGGTCGCAAACTTCCCATGTCTTCTTAACGGGCCAGTAGCCGCCGTGCATGTGAGATTGTATGCCGATTACGTCGTAGAGCGGCCGGTCGTTTTCGTCGAGAAGTTCGGAAATTACCTTCTCGGCATAATCCGAATCCGTTCGGTAATCGTTGATTAGCAGCGTGGCTTTTGGATTGGCCTGCCGGGCCGCTTTGAACGCCTCGCGGACATACGCCCCGACGCCCATTTTCCGTATAGCCTCGGTTAATATCGGCGACTGCTTCTTGAGTTCATCCCGGTCGTAATGTGTGGCCTCGTTGACGACGTCCCAGATGTCGATGTCGTTTTTGAATTGCCCAACGCATCTGCCAATGCGTTTTAGCTGAAGCTGCATCGCTTCGGCCGGCTCCTTAGGCAGCCAACGCGGATCTACATAGTTCCAGGCCAGGGGATGGCCCTTGGTCGTAATATTGTGAGCCTTGCACCAGCGAACAATTTGATCGGTCCGTTCATCGTCCTGCTGGCCCTGCCGCCGCTCGTAATTCCACCAATAGAATGGCAGCGTAGCGAAGTTCAGAAGCGCCGCGAAGCATTCCTCGTAGGCGGCGTTCTCTTGCGGTGTACTGCACCGGCCCAGCTTGAAAATGTTGCAGCCGAACAGAAACTTATGCCGCTTCTGCTCGATCTTTACGGTAAGGCCGTTCTGAAGCGGTTTTCCATCCGGTCCGGCAAGTTTCAATACTGCATCGCCCTTGCGGTGCTTTTCAATACGGGCCTCAGCCTGACTGAGAATCTCGTTTGTTTGCTCTTCTGCGGCAAACAACGGCCTCGAAAATGCCGCCGAAGCCGCGCTAAATCCTGTCGCTTTTAGGAAATCACGCCGGTTCATAATAGTCCCCTTCCGAAAAAGTACCCCGCTTTGGACACGGGGCTCAACATAAGATTGAATAGCGAAGCATCTGTTCATACAGCCTCGTTGACCATTTTAATGTCCTTGAATTTGCAGAAAAAGCCCATCTCTTTGGTGACGTCCCCGTAACATGTCTGTCGGTGCAGGCCGTTGGACCAGTTCTTCCAGAGCTGTTCGGCGTCGCCGTCCACCTTGACCGTAATTTTGGTCCGGCAGCCCCTGTCGATGTCGGGAGCATCGAGGACATCGCCCGTGAAATAGAGCAGGCTGTCAGTGCCGATAAGGATCGCCTGGGTGACTTTCTGGCCTGTCCGCATGAACACCTGCGGCACAACTCCCTCTTCGCGTTCCATCACCGTTCGCAGCTTGTACGGAGCGGCCGGCCCATCCGGGCCATCCATCTTCGTCGTGCCGAGGCAGTGCGCCAAAATGATCGCGTTCTTCGATTCATCGACCGTCGGGTCGCTAACGAAACCGGGTTTTCCCGACAAGCCCTGCAACAGAATATGGGTCATGGCACACTGTAAGTCCGACTCGCAGATACCGCCTAAGCCTAAGTTGTTGAGTCTCGTAAAACCGAGGCAAGGATAGGCGGGCAGCTTGATTGTTTTGTCCCACATTGTGCCGTAGCAGTCGATTGTCAGCACGGTCGCGTTTTCCTCGTTCAGCATATTCTCGAATGCAAGCGCCAGTTTGCATGACTTGAATACCTCACCCGGAGATGGCTCGACAACCTCTTTCGCTTCTCTGATCCAGCGTTCGGTCTCCGCTTTGGCGTCGCTGTCACTTACAGCGTCATAAGCGTCGAGCACCTGCTGACGCTCGACTCGTTTGATCTCGGTTCCGAACTTGTCCTTCATGGCGTTGGCGTAATTGTCGAAGTCCCGGGTCGTGACGTTCAGGACTTTGGCTTCTCTTAGATGATGAATCGCACGGAAAGGTCTTATGGCGACCGCCAACTGGCTGTAGTCGCTTGTGAGCATGCATTCGAATTTGGATCCCAGTTCCTGTTTCTGCAAAGACCCGAATCCCGTCCAGCCGTGCCCGGAATACGGAGCGGCAAACAGGACTGTGGGTTTGCCGATGCTGAGAATCTCGTCGAGAATCGGCCTTACACCGATGTTGAAATGAATGGCCAGGATTCCATCAACTTCCCCCAGCTTACTTTTGAGCGGCTTTATTTGCTCCGGAGACGAAGCCAGTTGGTCGATTACGAAATCGACATCCGACAGTTCGCCTTTGAGCTTTGCGAACTCGGATTCGTAGAATTTGATTTCATTCTTGAAATCCAGTTTCGGTTTGGGCCACAGGCCCTGTGAGGTGCCCATGTAAATTCTGGCGACTTTGACTTTTGTTCCCCGGCAGCCGGGACTGATAAGTTTCGAGCCTCTTGAACCGGCGCCGAATACAAGGCTCGAACCGCCAAGGCACAGGGCACTTCCAGCGACTGACAATTGAATGAATTCTCTCCTGCTTATTTCTTTACTCATTTTTCTCTCCTTTTTTCTGTTTCGTTGAACTTCTCGCCGGGTAGGAGCATCCAAATCTGCGCCTCACCGCCGGCTAAATATCCACCTCTGAAAGGTTGGCGTATTTTACCATCAGCGATTTTGTCTGTCCAGAGTTGAATTTGACGGCAACGACGCTGTTTTCGCCCATGTCGGTGAACTCCTTGATTCTGCCGAGGCCGAATTTTTCATGCCGTACCAGTTGACCCTTCTTGAAACGCGGCACGGCATGGCTTGAGGCGTCATAGTCATTATGGTCATCAACATCAATGTCGTCATGCCGGGCCTGTTCGGTGAAGTCTGTGCCGAGCTCGAAAAGAAACTGGGACGGTATGGTTCGCATAAACTGGCCTCGCACAGTTCGGTAGCGGGCGTAACTGATAAACAAATCCGCTTTTGCGCGCGTAATCCCGACAAAAAAGAGCCTGCGTTCCTCCTCCAATTGTTCATCATCCTCGCCTGTGTTACTTCTTTCGTGCGGCAGTAAACCATCTTCGACGCCGGCGATAAAGACATGCTCGAATTCGAGTCCCTTTGCCGCGTGCAGTGTCATCAGCGCAACACGGTCGCTGGCGGCGTCGTAAGCATCGGTGTCGCTGAAGAGCGATATTTGCTGAAGATAATCGAGCAGTGAAGGCTCCTCGGCCTGCTTGTCGTACTCGGCGGCGCTGTTTATCAGTTCGTTGAGGTTCTCCAGTGCATTCAGACCTTCAGGACCGCCGGCACGAAGAGACTCAGCCAGCCCGGTCTCGGTAAAGACACGCTCGGCGAGCGGTGCTACCTTGCCGGCTACATCCTTCTTGAACTGTTCGAGCATGTTGACAAAAACGGTGAGCTTGGCTTTCGCCGCTTTGGAAAGAGAATCAATGTGATTTGTATTTTTGAGAGCCTCGAAAAAAGAGATTTTGTGCCGGGCGGCATAGGCGCTAATCCTGTCGGTTGTTACTTTTCCTATGCCGCGGGCGGGCGTGTTGATAATACGCAAAAGTGAAATTTCATCGCTGGGATTGACAAGTACTTTTAAGTAAGCGAGCAGATCGCGGATTTCCTTTCTCCTGTAGAATTCCACGCCGCGAACAATCTGATATGGTAATTTGCTGCGGACGAACGCCTCTTCGAGCGCGCGGCTCTGGGCGTTGACACGGTAGAATACCGCAACGTCGTTGAGAGAAGCGCCCCTGCCGGTCAGTTCGGTTACCTGCTGAGCGACGGCGTGCGCTTCTTCGTTCTCATCTTCGAATCCCGTGACGCGAATACTCTCGCCCTCGGGTTTTGTCGGGATGAGCTTTTTGATTTTCCGGTTCCGGTTATACGCAATCAAATGATCCGCCGCGGCGAGAATATTCGGGGTGCTGCGGAAATTCTCTTCGAGCTTGACAACGGCGGCGTCGGGCCAGTCGCTTTCGAAGGCCATTATGTTGCGGATGTCGGCGCCGCGCCAGCGGTAGATGGACTGGTCCGGATCGCCGGTCGCACAAATATTGTTATGGTTGGATGCAAGGGCTTTCGCGATTGAATACTGGGCGCGGTTTGTGTCCTGGTATTCGTCTATGAGCAGAAACTTGAAACGATCCCCAAGCTCACGGCGGACATCGGGACAGTCCCGGAGCAGAAAGGCGGTTTTCATAAGCAGGTCGTCAAAATCGAGCCCGTTCAGCTCAATCAGGATTTTTTGATAGCTCAGGTATATTTCGGCTAATTTGGTGGAAAAAAAGTCGAACGCGTCGGTTTTGAAGGATTCGGCGTCGATCAGCTTGTTTTTCAGCGTGGAAATCGCGTCGAGCATCCGGGCAGGTGAGAAATTTGTAGTATCCAGATGACGCTCTTTGACCGCCTGCTTAATACATCTGGCCTGATCGGAACTGTCGTATATGCTGAAGTTCGGATGGATCCCGGCCTGATCCGCATACTGCCTGAGGATTCTGACACACAATGAATGGAACGTGCTGATATATGCGCCGGCGGAAGCACCAAGAGTGAATGCCCTTTGGCGCATCTCCTCGGCGGCCTTATTGGTGAAGGTTATCGCACAGATATTATATGGCCGAACGCCTGAATCGATGAGGGCTGCGATTCGATATGTGATGACGCGGGTCTTGCCACTGCCCGGGCCGGCAAGAACAAGCAACGGCCCTTTAGTATGAAAGACCGCTTTTCGTTGCGAGGCTGTCAGTTGTTGCGATAGTGTATTGTGCATTCGCCAAAACGCTCATGTCCGTGAAGCTCACTGTTCAAAGCTTTTAATCAATTCCTGTTCCTGCTGCCTGACCTTCTCCCTCTGCTGCTCTATCTCTTCTTTCCACGGCTTGAGCTTCTCGGCAAGCTCGGGCCGTTCGATTTCTATTCGAGCCAGCAAGCTTAGCCTCAAGTCGGGTACGTATTGCCAGTCTTCCAGGAAATCTCGAAGTGCGAGATATTGTAAATCCTTAAAGTCAGGAAGGTCAATCCTGTTTTCATCCAAATATTTCTTTTGGTAATAATCATGAATTTCTTTTGCCAGGTTTTCTCTGCCGTATGACGTCTCATCGTCGCGAATCGCATACAAAAAGTAACTTTCCCTAAGCAGGAGGATTACCTGTTCTTTTGCATCGTTTAGACCTATCGTTTCTAATTCCTCAAGGAAACGCTTCCGTGCAAATTCCACCATCGGAACCTTAAAGTCGGGCAAGTCATAAAGTTTTCTTAATTGATCATATATTTGTTGTGCTTTTTGTTTATGCCCTGCCTGATAAAAGGACAGTAAGGCATTCTTGAGCATATTGCGGTGGCCGTTTTGAAGGGATACTAAAGTGCCCTCCTTTTCATCTTTGTATTTTTCGAGAATTGCCAGAACAGACTTGTTGTACGAATCGAACATTCTCAAATCCGGCCGTAAAAATACTTCCTTGAATATCTGGGTCTGAGGTTCCTGTGAACCTTCGACGGGTACCTGAAGCT
>Ga0315289_10012673_pt1 | contig 11853 bp, 7 predicted proteins | sample YL17G11_40_MG_FD_203452 | JGI IMG/M metagenome (GOLD analysis project Ga0315289, IMG submission 203452) | Sediment microbial communities from Yellowstone Lake, YNP, Wyoming, USA - YL17G11_40 | ecosystem: Environmental > Aquatic > Freshwater > Lake > Sediment | place: USA: Wyoming | collected...
ACCTTGCGGACGAGGTCGTTGAGCATCATCTGGGCAACGCCCTTGTCCGCCGCCAGGGGCACGCGCCGAACCATGCCTGCGGCATCGCGGTACTTGCCCCACCACTTCTTCGACTTTGTCTTGGTCTTATGGCCCGTCGCCGAGTCAACCGTTATCACGGGCTTCTTGTAAAGGTGTGCCATGTCATCTGTCTCCGTGATCTACCGGCCCCTCTGCCGGGGCCTTGAAGCCGCTCCATGTTCCCTCTTGTTGCCCGGATTGCAAGCGTGTCGGTCCGGTTTTCTCGTATGCGGCCGACCGATAGCCGATGAAATGCCCGCACCGGCTGCAGGTCGTCAGGATTCGCCCGTCCTTTGACGGATGGTCCTTCCAGTCGTGTCGGTCACAGGCCACACATTTCCCAGAGCAAGGTGTTTTCGACGGAAGGCTGCCCCGTAGCCGGTCGATGATCGCCGTGCGATGCTTGCTGATTGCGGCACGCATGTCGTCAGTAAGTGCGCCCTCGGGGGCGCGGTAACAAAGTCGGTCCCCGTCCAGGTAGATCACAACCTGGCTATGGGCCAAGTCTGCGAGCAGTTGGTCGATGTTCAAAACTCGCCCCCCTCCTCCCAGTTGGTTGTGGTTTGTTCGGGGGCCGCCCATTGTGCCCCGGCGTTTGCGTCACGACCGTCACTTGCGTCATCGGGGAACAAGCCGCACGGCTTGGCATCGTCCTGCATCGGCGGGGGCTCCTCCGGCAATGACGATGCCGGTGACGAACGCTTAACGGACCACAGCCGTTTCTTCGACGTACGGTCATACTCGACGTCCCAGCCGGCCGCCCGCAGATTAGGCGACAGCCGCTTGAGGTGACCCGAGAGCGAACGCGGGTTCTTAGGCCAACCATGCTGTCGCTTGGCCTGATCGTCGACTCGCTCCTCCAGGGCCTTGAGTAGCTCGCTGGCCGAGCCCCGCCAGCACCCCTGGGAGTCGAGCAACTCCAGTAGGGGTTGCGCCACGACCGATGCCTCCAGGGCCAACTCGTTGGCCGACTCTTGGTTCCCACCGTAGGCCGCCATGAATGTGCCCTTGGGCCAGCCCATCGCCGGCTCGGCCGCCGTGACCCAGCGCGCGAAGTCGGCCATGCGGGGATACCCCTCCAATCGCGTCGAGGGCAGGTCGCGGAGAGCGCCAACAACGGCGTCGAGCATCGCCCCAAGGATGCGAGGCCGCGCCTTCTCGAAGGCTGGGAGCATTTCGTCCTCGGGCCGGCGTCGTTCCTTGGGGATGGTCGGAAGCCAAACGATCAGGCAGCGATCCAACAGATCGGACCGGGTGGCGACATCCTCGATGCTGGTCAGCATCACTGGCCGCTGGGAATCGAAGATGATCTCGTCGCAGTCGGTGTACAGCTCGCGTGTGGCGAACCCGCCGCCGGTGCTGAGCCGGCAGAGGGCATCGGAAAGCCAAGGTGGGACGTGAGACAAGTTGTCGTAGGCCAGGCACCAGGAGTTGTTCGCCGTGATCATGAGGTCGCGCTCGTCGCCGGGCTCGGCCCGCAACGGCGCGGAGCTCGGATCGACCAGATCTCGAAGCAGGCATCCCATCGTGCTCTTCCCGCTGCCCTGCTCGGCGAAGAGCGCCAGGATGGGGTAGGGGCCGCGGGGGCAGAACACGGCAACCAGCCAGGCGACGACCAACGCCCACGTGTCGTCCTCCACATTCAGGAACTGCCGCAACTCGTCGATGCGGCCGCCTCGCTGGGGTGTGGGCAGGGTGAGCATGCCTCGGGAGCGCCGAAACTTCACGGGCGACTCGTCGATGATCTGCCAGCCGGTGGCGGTGATCTCGATGACCTGCCAGTCGGCGTTGCACAGGTCGATGTAGACCTTGCCCTCGTGCGACGCCACACGCACGTGGATCGTGTGCTCCTCGCCCTCAAAGAGCGACTTCGCCTCCATCAGGTTGATGGCGGCCGACAATGCGTCGGAGTTCATGGCCTTCTGCTGCTCGTCGAAGAAGCACTTGGCCACGTACCGCTTGAACGTCTGCGACTTGATCGGCCAGGTCTCGTTGTGCTCGCCCACGGGCACGGTGGCGTAGGCGTCGCCGGCCGGCGTGTGCCAGAGGTCCCAGGCGGCGGCCATGTTGGCGGCCGCATCTGCACAGTATCCATTGATTGAGTCCTCTCCCGCAGTCGCCGTGGGGTTGCCCACACGCGGGCCGCGTGGTAAAATCACGGTGTAGGAATCCTGTTCTGGTAAGCCCGGCGGTCCGACCGTCCGGGCTTTTTTAATGGACCTGGCGGGAGTTGAACCCGCTGGACGAGGGTAGGAATCCTGTCCCGGCGACCACGCCACAGGCCCGGATGCTCGGCACGGTCGAGCTAGGCTGTGGCCATTGCCTGGTCACGAGTTCTTACTGAATCAATCCGCTCCAGCTCGGCGGCGATCATTTGGACCGCTTCCTCCGAGAAGACGCGGGCGTGCCCAGCCCATCCACACGGCGAGATGCTACGAGCCCGGATCACGTACTCGACTCGATGTGCTGGTTCGCCGAGCCGCCGGGCGATCTCGCCTATGGTTGGCATTGACGGGGCGAGACTTGTCATGTTTGCCTTTCCTTTCTGCCGTGTCTCGATCCCCAATGCGGCTTGCACCGTATGGCATATCGGACACTACAGAAGAAAGGCGCGCGGTCACAGAAGAGGCCCGTGATCTGCGTTTTCCCCGTGAGAAACAGGGCTAAGAATGGTCATGACCAGTTCGCGGTGGTCATGACACCGAAGAATCGGTCACGGAGTCTGGCGTACTTTCCGGGTGCGCGCGTCTCGTTCTTGATCCAAAAACGCTTCCGCGATCTCTCGGGCCTGATCGTCCGAGACCTCGCCGCGCACGAGTTTCTCGATAGTGGCTTCCGCCTCAACCTTTGGCATCGCCTTCTTGACCAGGCGAATAGTCTCCTCTCGGACGACTTGATCGACCACGGTTTCGCTGATAGGCGAAGAAGTAGTGATAGCGGTTGACACGCAGGTACGCATCCACTGTGCAATTCTGCCCGCGCCCCTCTCTTCGGTAATATGCCGAAATGGCCTCGCGAAAGCGGGCAATTCCCGATTCCGCCACGTCGGGTTGCACCGTCGGCATGTTGCCTCGCTTGTGCCAGAACCGCTGTGGCAACGCATGGGCGTGGTTGAGCGTGCCGGCAACCTGAAAGACTCGCGGGTGATTGAGCCACACATGCAGAGCCTTGTCGCGGTAATTTGGGAAAGCCTCCAGTTCTGCCGCCAAGTCCAAGCCGTGGAACTGCCCTTCTTCGATGAGTGTCTTGAGTCCTTCTTCGTTGGCGAGCGCTTCGGCATCCTCGAAGATCCGCTCGATCTGGAGCCGCTGATCATCCGGCAGGTTCTGCCACCGGTCAAATACGACCTCGATCTTGTGTTCCGGCGTCTCGCCCCAAGGCAAGTCCACCAAGGCCCCTAGCCGCCGAAGCAGGCCCGCAATATCGAGTTGGAAGTCTGCCGAAGGAACGTCTTCGGCGTGTACTGAACTGCCATACGTCACTCCTTTATGCGTTTCACTTGGCTGGCCGCATCAACGCGGTCATTCTTCTCCTGGATCACACGGGCGTTACTCCACCAGCGCCTTAAACACGGCGTCCGCCGCGTCCTTGTAAAACTCGATGCTGATCTTGGTCCACAGTTCGTCGGGCAGGTCATTCAACTGGCGTCTGGCCGACACCGGCACAAGAAGTGTTTGGGCCTGCTTGTCGACGGCCAGCTCGGCAATTTGCACAGCGTTCGGAAGCAGGTCGACCGACCCGCCCAGATTCAGCGCTCCGACGACGATAGTTCCTCCGCGAGTGTTGCGACCGAGGAGAGCACCGCACATTGCAACGAGCACCGGCAGACCGAGCCCAACTCCCGACCTGTCCGAATCTATCGCCCTCAGTTGGATCGAGAATTCCTCCTCGCGTGGGTTTCGGTCGCCGACGAGTTCTTTGGCGCGCATGTAGAGGTTCTGTTCGCCAATCTTCACGCTTTCGCGGAACGCCGGCGGGACAGGACGGTTGAGAATCGTGACGCCGCTTCCCGGGCCACATGTGACTTCTAGCCTGTTGATTCCGGGCCCGGTGTCGGCAGAGCCGGGACTCACCGCCCAAACCTGACCTGGCGGAAGGGGATCACTTTCGATAGCCTCGTCGCTATGCAGTTCCGGCGTTGAAACGAACTGTTCGATGCCATCCGGACCAAGAATATAGCTGAAGTGCGTATTGCGGAATTCGCTCTTGAAAACCCGCTTCTGCTGTTCCTTGATGCGCCGGCGCGCCTCAAGGGCGATGCGAACGATCCATTCCAGGTCCTCGTCGGAGATGGCCATTTCCGTGTCGGGAAACAGCAGCTTGATCAAACCGCTGATCGTCTTGTTGACAGCTTCGATATCACGTCCGCTCAGCGCTCCGCCCAAGTGGACTCGACCTTGCAAAGCCGAAATTCGGTTTCCCGAGCGAAGCCGGCTCCAGCACTCACTGAGGAAGTCGCTTACTAGCCCGAAGTGGTTCGTAAGATGCTCGTTGGGGTTGAGCTTTGGAAACTCCCATCCCGGAGCATAGGCATGGACGCGATCCATGAATGCCGTATCATTCCGCATTTCAGGCGGAAGCGGGCCTAACAGGTGGCCAAGTCGCTGCTGCTGCTCGACATCGACGTCGAAATTGCCCACCATCACGATACTGCCGTCGGCGCGAATGTTCTCCTTGCCGCGGCTGAATTGCCCCGCGGCCATATAACCCTTCATGATGTTGACGCCGTCCTTCTGGTCGAACGCGATGCCCGCCACCTCGTCGAAACAGACCACGTCGTACTGGCACACAAGCCCCCGTTGTCCCGTCGCGTTGTTCACGAACATCTTGGCAACGGTCGCTTTGCCGCCTGAGATCAGGTGCGCATACGGAGAGATCTGCTGGAAGAGGTGGCTCTTGCCGCTGCCTCGCGGTCCAAGCTCCACAAGATTAAAGTTACGTTCCACAAACGGGACCATCCGCAAAAGGACCACGCGCTTCGCGCGCTCGTTATGGGCGGAAGGCTCAAGCCCGATAGACCGCATCAAGAAGTCGATCCACTGCCGCGTACTGAAGGCCCGTCGGCCGTGGGCATATTGGTCGAGGACATCGGGCTTGGACATCTGAATGGGCCGGATGGCTTCAATGCCAAATGGCCGGCCGCCCGACTGCTGGGCAATGATGCCGTCATACGCCAGTGTCACCTCCGCGTAGAATCCGTCCGTCAGCATTCGCTCGTTCTCGCGCACCATCTGGTCGCTGATCCGCACATCGCGCAGCGCCAGGCTGGACAGTTCCGCCACATAGCAGTCGTTCTTCGCGTCCAACTTGGCGCGCACGATGTCGATCAAGCGAACTGCACCGGTTTCCTTGGCCCGGGCTTTGAAGAGTTCCTCCTCGCCCGTGCGCACCGTCCGGTCCTTGAGTTGCTTTTCGACGATTTGCAGCCCCTCGGCGATTTCGTCGTCGTTTACGCTTGCGCAGTATCGCCCCAGCAGGAATTCGACCACGTAGGTAGGTACGGGGTACTGGCGCGCGTACCGCCGGACCAGGTCCTTGCGCACCAGGTAGCCATCGAACACCGAAGCCGCAATACGATCAAGTTCGTCGAGTTCCACGCTCATGTTCCTTCTCCCACAGTCGTCGGCTTGTAGTCCAACGCCTGTCCGTTTTGATCCAGCACGACAACCGTTGCCGCTGCGCCTTCGTGCGAGTCGTCGGCGACAGCCATGCTCGCTTCGCCGCTGGCGGAAACGTCCTTCGTCGCGGCAACGATGCTGGTTGTCGGTTGCTTCCAGTTGAGGCGGATGTCAACACGCGCACCCGCCGCGTTCGTTTCCACCAACACGCGGCAGCGCATGCCCCGCCAGTGGATGCTCTTGATCTCGGCCCGCACCCGGTCGGCGCCACGCTCCGTCGTCAGATCCGGCACTACGCATTCCTGCGCGCTCACTCCGCCGTGGGCGTACTCGGTATCGGCCACGAATGCCCCGATGCCGGGCGGTGATGCAATACGGACCTGCGGATTCCAGTGCCAGGCATACGTCGGCATGTCTGTTGTCGACTCGCCCTTCACGACGGCGCAGCGAGCCCACCGAGTGGCAGCCAGATAATGCGGAAGAGCGACCTTAGGCAGGCCACCTGGCAACAGCAGCCAACCGTGGTCGGTCACCACGCGCACGCGAGACCAGCCCGCCTCCAACAGCGCGACGACGCGGTTGGCAATCGTCTCGATTTCGGCGTCGATCTGCCTCGCGAGCCTCATTCCCAAGGTGTGCCCAAGCTGGTCGAGCTGTCCGATCTCAGACCATCCGCCCAATTCAGATCGGCTCGGCGGTCGAAGATCCTCAGCGGAAAGCACGACGACTCCAGCCCGCCCCAATTCTTCACGGAGACGCGATGCGGTTGATTCTTGCCGCGCGCTCCCGAGGAGCGGCGCGAAGTTCTCGGCAGCCAACTCCCCGGCGCAGGCTTGATACGCCGGGGAGGCAAGTGGTTTCGCAGTCGCCGTGACTGTCGGCAATGGGGCGATCCGCTGCCCGAGTCGCGTCCGGAACCCGCGAGCTTCAAGGCGCTCTTGGAGCATCGCCGCCACGTCGAACCGCAATCCGTCGGCGAAGAGCAGACAGGTTTCCTTCTCTGCGCTCACGCCGGCGGCAAGATTGTGCAGATTGGCCCCATCGTAACCTGCCAGCGATTGGAGATGCCGTGCCGATTTGTCCAGCCAGGGTTCATACAGGGCGCGAACCACGCGGGCAACCAGACTGCTTTCAGCCGGACCGGTCACTGTGGTCATCGCCTCCAACGCTGCGCGGTCACATCGCCAACCTTCACAGACATACGCTTCAACGACCGCTTCGAGAGTCGCACCGCCGAGTGCAGTTCGGGCGAGGTTCGCCAGTCGCGCCAGCGGCTCGAGGGCCATTGCCAGCGGGCTTTCGCCCAATTCCGCCCAGACCCACTCTCGGCGAGCCTTGTGCTCGGCTTCCAGCGCCACGACACGCTCGCAGGCTTCATGATGTGGAAGCTTGATGGCGGCATCCAGGTCGCGGCCCAGAACTAACTCTTTCTCCGCATTTACCGTGGGCCGCCGGGACTGGTCTACAAACAGAGTTTTGGCCGGGCCGCGGAGCAGTGCGGAAATGCCTCGATACACTTTGGGTGCTTCCCAGAACCGCTGCCATACGGCATCCCATTTGCCCCCGCCGTGGAGCAGCGCATCGCCGGCCTTCCGTTCACCGTCTTGCTCAGGGTCCAGGTCGAACTCCCGAGTGCAGACAGTGCGGAATGTCGCCCAGCGTCCCGCGTCGTTGCGGGCGCGAAAGCCGGCCGGATCGCTCATCCACGATAGCAGATCGCGGATCGGATCGCCGATGGTAAGCCGGTCGAAATCATCGGCCTCCAGTCGCCGGCCCTGAAGCGTGGCAATCGGCTCGCCAGCCAGAAGTGGGAGCGCCCGCAGCAAAGCGGCCCGCGTCGCCGAGTCGAGCGCCACGTCGAGGCCCAGTCCGTGCTCCGAAGTCAAGAACGCTTCGACTGTCCAGTCCCGGCCATCGCGCTGATGCCACAGCGCCCCCCGATACTGCAACTCGATAAGGGGCTGCAACCGCAGTGGGCAATCGGCTGCTGCCCGCAACTGCTGCCGGTCCACATCGGGCAAGTAAAGGATCGGAACGACGCCTTGGGGCGGTGACAAGTCCGGTAGCGTGCGGTCGACGATGCACTTGAGCCATATCACTGGTCCGGTTCTATTCGCAGGGTCATACGGGCCCAGCGAGTAAAGCTGCGGCACCGCGCTGCGCAAGGTTGGCAGGAGTGGCCGCCACTGGCCGTCCGGATCGGTCCACAGTAGCGCGGCAGGGTCGGCCACTCCGTCCGGTGAGCGCAAAGCCACATCGAAGGACGCGAGCATCGCTTCCAGAAGGGTTCCGGGCGCCTTGGACTTCGCCGCCGTCATTGCTTGCCCTCCTGCGCGGCCTGGCTGGCTTGACGGTCGCGCGCTGCCTGTTTGAAGGCTGTCGTGTAGTGCAGGCCGTTGAAGCGATTGCCATCGAAAGTTCGGCCACCGGCGAAGTCGGTCGTTTCCTCATCCCAGCCCCAAAACCACGGGTAATCCTCCTTGGGTCGCTTCGGTTCCTTGCCGCGATCCTTGTCCCACTTGATCCGGGGCGTGGTGCGGAGGATGCATGCGCTGGCCGCGCGAGCGCCGAGCGGCCGGGCAGTCATGAAGGGGCGGATGTTGAGCCGTACACCATCATTGATGTCCGGCTCCCAGCCGATCGGCTGCTGGCCGAGCGGCTTCCAACGGACAAAGATGTCGTAGGGCGGCTCGCCGACGAGAATCTTCTCGAGTTCCATTTTCAAGTACTCGGCGGCAGCCAGCCGGGCGTCGGCCCCGTCGACGCCCGAGCGCTGTTCTTGACGCTGGCGCTCAATCCAATCGCCGAGATAGGTGTAGATCAGCTTCTCCAAGGTCCGGCGGCCCTCGCCATTCGGTGCGGCGAGCCGGTGATAGTTCACCAGCGCATGGAATCCATCCTGCCGGCCATCCCAGATATGCCACACGAACGGCCGTTGGTGGAACACGTCACAGTGGTTGGCGAAGAACGCGTCGCGCAGCCACAAGTCGAGCGACTTGCCGCCGAATCCCGCCTCGGTGAGGAGAGAATCGAGCTTGCCGGCTGACCATTTGGAACCGAAAGCGGCCGACAGCAGCGAGTTTACCCGCTCGGCTGCCGCAGGCTCGCCCTTGATCGAAGCGAGGCAGACGATCCCGTCAGTGTCGGCATGCGATTCTAGTCCGTCGGCCCCAAGCGAGGGGCAGTCCGGGAACTCATTCCCGGTCTGTCGAGGCCAACGGTAGCCCACCAACCGGGCCACGGCGACTTGCAGCGGCTGCTCCGACCCTTTGGGATGGCCGCTGAAGAGCCACTGCGTCGGGTCGTCCGAATGCGGATTCGGAAGCCCCTCAGGGTACTTCGCGCTCGCAATCTTCACCCACGTCGAGCGATCAAATGGAACCTTTGTCGTCGTCGCGTTATTGGCCTTTGCCGATTGTTCCGCCGCTTTGAGATGCAGCCCGTATTCAGGTGACGAGCAATACGACCAAATCGCGGGAAGAAGCGACCGATCCTTGGGCACTACTACAGTCACATTGCTATCGAACACCGCGCCAATATGGAGAGTCGTCTGGACCTGTCCCATTAGCTTCAAGACGACCCCAAGCTTGCCCCAACCAGACATTCCTTGAAGTCGTGCGAAGTCCGCGCCCTCGGACTGCCAATCGACAGCCGAGTCAAGGCCACTGATCCAGCCTGTTCGGGATGAAGCCCCTTGGATGGGACGCCACCGAGTAACAAGTTGCGTTACCTCCCAGAACTGCCGCCGAAAACGTGAGTCATCGCCGGTCTTGATACCTTGCGGAGCTTCAGCGTACTCATTTAACAGCGACACGCCTTCCAGGGACTCGAACGATATTCTTGCATCCGGGTTCTCAAGCTGACCCGCCTGTTTGACCGTGCGGTTCTGTGATTCAAGCCGCCCCGATAGCATGTCACTCTTCTTTGCACGGTCCTTATCAGACGACACGTCAATGAGGTAGAGAAACTGCTGCGACGACGGTGCAAGCTTGCTAATGATCGTAAGAGCCGTTGTAGCGGCCCAGAAATTCATGTCCTGGAATGCGTTCGCGCCAAGCCGCGCAACCACGCACCACGACTGCTGTCGTAGGAGGCTATCTCGCAGTGCCTTGTAGCCCGGAAGGAACAACCAATTCTGCGGGGAAACCAGCGCGGCGCTGCCTCCGGTCTCGCAGGAGCTAATGCATCGCTCAACAAAACAGGTCGCCAAATCGGTCTTCGCCAACGGGAAGACACCCTCGCAGTAATCTCGAATTTCATCGCCCTGCTTCCCTCGTCCAAGGTAAGGCACATTCGTGGCGACAAGCGTGAACCGTCTTGCCAGCAGCTCTGCAGCTTTCGATAACCCCTGTGCCGTTACGGCCATTTCCGAGATCTCGGCCGATGCCGGGGTTGCCAAGAGGGGCACAAGCAGCGGCTCGATTTGCTCGTAACCCGCTTCCAAGAGCGATGCTCCAGCGCGCCGCGGGTCGATCAGACTTCCCAGCCACGGGCCTTTCTCAAACACCTCGTAGAGAGCCTCAAGCCCGCCTTGCACCTGCTGCGAGAAAAGATTGTGTGTCGTGCCGAATAAGTCCCGATCTGGCGGCAGAGGCGACGCCTTCTCGGCCAACCGCAGCCACTCCCCCTTTGTCACGCCCAACGACAGCCCGGAGCATGCCAATTGCAGCGGCGGCAACGGGCGGTGCCCGACCATCCGCCAAGCCGCCAGTGCGAGGTTGAACGCGGCGATCTGCGTGCAGCGCGAGTCGATCTCCAGCCCGAACAGGTTGTCTCGCAACACCGCAAAGACCGCCTCGGGCCGCGTGAGGCCCTCTTCGGCCATGCGGAACGCCACCAGGATCGGCAGGGCGAACACCAGGAAGTGCCCGCTCCCCATGCACGGGTCGAGCACGGTGATTTCGCGGGCCGTCTTGGGCCAGCCATCGAACGTGCCCGCCGCCGGCCGCCAGAAACCCTCACCCCCGGCCCCTCTCCCAGAAGGCGAGGGGAGTTTATTGTCCTCCCCATCGTCCCCTCTCCCGCTCGCGGGCGAGGGGAGTGGATCACGCACGAACCGCAGGTAAGTCCACGTCACGTCGCCTACGGCGCAGGCGGCACGCAGCTCTTCTTCGCTGGCCGGCGTTGCCAACTCCGGCCGGGCGGCCAGAACCTTGCCGGCCCACCAGGCACCGAGCGTGTTGTGTAGCAGGAAGAGGACCATGTAGTCCTCGGTGAAAAGCTGCGTGACGGCCGGCAGCTCGTCCGCGCCGATTTTTCCCTCTGAGGCGTTGACCTCTTCCTTGCGTTCGGCCTGCCAGAACTGATAGACCCAGCCCAGGCTGTCGTCGGCCTTGAAGACCTCCGCCGGCACGCCCTTCAGCAGGTCCTCCAACTCCGACCACGTTTCCGGCGGCAGGCTGACATCCAGGACTGGGTCGCCCGGCCTAAATATCTGCGGCAACATCCCCACCGCATAGGAGCTGGCCACCGTCAGCCAGTCCTCTCTCTGCGCCCGGGCCAGCTCCTTGCACTCGTCCAGGGTGATGGCCACGCCGTGATTGGGCTCGATCAGAAGATCATTTTCGGCCAGGAAGCGGGCGAAGAGCATGCGGTGCCAATGCTCGTAGGCGCACTCGGCAACCAGGCGCGCCGTGACCTGTGTGCCGCGACGTGCGTCGCGGCGGTCGCCCAACTGCCTACCGTGGGCCCTAAGCCGTTCGCGCAACGAATGACCGGCCCGCGATAGCCCCGCCGGCGGCGTGGCATCGCCCACGCCCAGCCGGTCAATGGCCTTGTGGGCCCCGGCCTCGGCCACGCGTCGGGCCTGCTTGACTGTACGCTCCAGTTCTCGGCGAAGTTCCCGAGCGAGTGTAGCCATTATTGCGAGCCCCTCACTTTACCAGAATTGGACCACGGCCGATTGCCTCCATCAGCCGGACCTTTGTCTTTTCGAGCCAAGCGTTCACGTCCTCTTTCGTCCGCAGCGTGATGCGCTCCACAGAAACGGTTTGCACCCGCGGCTCTAAACGCTGGGCCGCCCGCTCGATGGCCTGCTGCAATCGCCCGGCGACGGCGTCAATTTCTGTCTGCACCGCCGTTAGCGGGTGTGCCTCAACATGAGCGAGGAGTGCTTCGTCAGTGGAGAGGCTCGGCTTGGTTGGCCGGACCAGACCAACCGACTGTTGCATGGCGG
>Ga0315289_10012674_pt1 | contig 11853 bp, 8 predicted proteins | sample YL17G11_40_MG_FD_203452 | JGI IMG/M metagenome (GOLD analysis project Ga0315289, IMG submission 203452) | Sediment microbial communities from Yellowstone Lake, YNP, Wyoming, USA - YL17G11_40 | ecosystem: Environmental > Aquatic > Freshwater > Lake > Sediment | place: USA: Wyoming | collected...
CGTGGCCGTTCATGAGCCTGACTCGTGCGATTTTCCGAAGAGCGGAGTTGGGCTTTTTGGGGGTCATTGTTCTGACCTGGAGGCAGACCCCTCTCACCTGTGGACATCCCTCAAGGGCGGGCGCCTTCTCCTTTCGGGTTTTCTTTTGTCTCCCTTTTCGGACCAACTGACTTATTGTGGGCATCCTGACCCTCCATTTTCCATCATGGGATATAGCAAGGGCGTCGGTCTTGTCATTCCGAGGCCCCTGTTGCGACCTGCCGTTTCTCCTCCACTTCCGCGACTTCCTTAATCGGCAGAACACTCCGGTACAGCGGGAAGCCCGTTCCGGCGGGGATGACGTGTCCCATAATCACGTTCTCCTTGAATCCCTTCAGGAAATCGGTCCTCCCGGTGGAGGCGGCTTCCGTGAGGACACGTGTCGTGTCCTGGAAGGAAGCTGCCGATATGAAGCTATCTGTGCCGAGGGAAGCCTTCGTGATTCCCAGGAAGAGAGGAGCAGCCTCTGCCGGTTTTCCCCCTGCCCCCATGGCCTGGGCATTGATTTCAGCGAACCTGATCCTATCAACGGCCTCTCCGTAGAGGAGGCCGGTGTCGCCCGGTTCGACGATCCGAACCTTCTTGAGCATTTGCCGGATGATAATCTCTATATGCTTATCGTTGATCTCGACGCCCTGTAGCCTGTAAACGGCCTGGATTTCGTTGACAAGGTATTCCTGAAGCTCACGGGGACCGCACACGTCAAGAATCTCGTGGGGAATCACAGGCCCTTCGGTGAGCTGCTGCCCCTTGCTCACCCTTGCCCCCTCATAAACGGTGACATGCTTGCCCATGGGGATGAGGTGGCTTTCTGCCATTCCGGAGGCTTCGTCCTTGACGACGATCTTCCGTTTCCCTTTCTCAATTCCATGGAATTCCACGTTGCCGTCAATCTTTGCAATCTCAGCGGCGTCCTTGGGTCTTCGCGCCTCAAACAGCTCAGCGACTCTCGGCAGACCACCGGTGATGTCCTTAACCTTGCCAATCTTACGAGGGGTTTTTGCCAGGAGCTGGCCGGGGACGACTTCCTGCTCCTCCTTGACGATGATGTGGGCTCCTGCGGGGATGGAGTAGTAGCCGACGACTTCTCCGGTATTCTTGTCTTTCACAATCACCTGGGGGTGAACATTCTCCCTGTGCTCCGTGACGACCAACCTCTCCAACCCTTCTGCCTTATGGGATTCGTCAACCTCCGTTTTGACTGTGACGCCTTCGATGATGTCAAGGAAGTCCACCACGCCGCTGTGCTCGGAATGAATCGGGATGTTGTATGGGTCCCACCGGGCGATGATCTGTCCCTTTTTGATTTTCTGGCCCTCGGCGAATTGGAGGATCGAACCGAGCTCAATGCTGTAGCGTTCGATCTCGCGTCCTTGCTCGCTGAGGACGCTCACAAAGCCGTTCTTGTTGAGCACGACGGACTTGCCCTGGGGGTTCTTGACGGCTCGCAAGCCGCTGTATCGTACGATCCCGTCGCTCCTGGCGGCGACCTGTGGCTCTTTGAAAATCTGCTGAATGGCGCCGCCGATGTGGAAGGTTCTCATGGTCAACTGAGTACCCGGCTCACCGATAGATTGAGCGGCGATGATTCCGACGGCTTCTCCTAAGCCTGCCATCTTGCCGTTGGCGAAGTTGCGCCCGTAGCATTTCGCGCAGACACCTTCCCTGGAGTCGCAGGTCAAGACAGACCTTATCTTGACCTGCCGCAAATCCACCTCTTTGACCCTGTCAACGGCGGGCTCGTCAATCTCGTCTCCTGCCCTGACTATGACTTCCCTGGTGGCGGGGTTGACGATGTCGTCCGCGGCCACTCGTCCAAAGATTCTCTCGCCCAGGGGGATAATCTCGTCGCCAGCTTGCTCCATTGCGCGTGCGACGACGCCGTTGAGGGTTCCGCAATCCTGTTCGGTGATGATGACGTCCTGGGCCACGTCAACGAGCCTTCTGGTCAGGTAACCGGAATCGGCGGTCTTGAGGGCAGTGTCGGCGAGGCCCTTTCGTGCGCCATGGGTCGAAACGAAGTACTCCAAAACGCTCAGCCCTTCCCTGAAATTCGCCGTAATCGGAGACTCGATGATCTCCCCGGAAGGCTTCGCCATCAGCCCGCGCATCCCGGCGAGCTGCCGAATCTGCTGGCGGCTTCCTCTTGCGCCGGAATCCACCATGGCAAAGACGGGGTTAATCACCTCCTTGCCGATGTTGTGTTTGAGGTCCCGGAAAAGGGCATCGGCAATGTTGTCGGTAGCGTGAGTCCATATATCAACAATCTTGTTGTATCTCTCTCCGGCGGTAAGGTTCGCCGCACGATAGTCCTTTTCGACCGAGGCAACTTCTTTGCGAGCTTTTTCGATAAGCTCCTGCTTCTCGGACGGAATTATCATGTCATCAATTCCGATAGAGAAGCCTGCTCTGGTGACATAGTCGAAGCCCAGGTCCTTGATGTCGTCGAGGAGTTTGACGGTTCTTTCCAGGCCGACTATGCGGTAGCACTTCAAGATCAGGTCGCTGAGGCCCTTTCTTGTGACGGTCTCATTGAAGAACCTTACCTCGTTTGGGAGGATTTCGTTGAAAATGACCCTGCCGGGTGTGGTTTCAAGCCTCTGGCCATCCATCCGGACAACAATCCAGTCGTGGAGGTCAACGTGCCCTTCGTCGAGGGCGCGGACCACTTCATCGGCATCGGCAAAAAGCCTCGACACCTTTTCGGGCTTATCCGCGGCCTCGGTCAGGTAGTAGCAGCCCAGAGCGATATCCTGTGTCGGGCTGGCAACCGGCTTGCCGTTGGAGGGAAGGAAAATGTTGTTCGGGGCAAGCATCAAGACCCTTGCTTCCATCTGCGCTTCGATGGAAAGCGGAATGTGAACGGCCATCTGGTCGCCATCGAAGTCGGCATTGAAAGCAGTGCAAACAAGGGGATGTATCTTTATGGCCTTCCCCTCTATGAGGACCGGCTCGAAAGCCTGTATCCCAAGCCGGTGCAGCGTTGGGGCTCTGTTCAGAAGGATAGGGTGCCCCTTGGTGACCTCCTCAAGGATGTCCCAGACTTCCTTGGATTCTCGTTCAATCATCTTCTTGGCGCTGCGAATGGTATAAACCAGTTCCTTTTCCTTGAGCCGCTTGATGATGAACGGCTCGAAGAGCTCCAGGGCCATCTTCTTCGGAAGTCCACACTGGTGCAGCTTCAGCTCGGGGCCTATGACGATGACGGACCTTCCCGAGTAGTCAACGCGTTTCCCGAGGAGGTTCTGGCGAAAACGCCCCTGTTTTCCCCTCAACTGGTCGCTGAGCGATTTGAGGGGGCGATTTCCCGCCCCCATGACCGGGCGGCCGTGCCTTCCGTTGTCGAAGAGAGCGTCAAGGGCTTCCTGGAGCATCCGCTTTTCGTTTCGGATGATTACCTCGGGGGTCTTCAGTTCCAGGATGTTTTTCAACCTGTTGTTCCTGTTAATCACCCGACGATAGAGGTCGTTGAGGTCGGAGGTGGCAAATCTCCCGCCATCGAGGGGCACCAAAGGACGAAGGTCCGGAGGGATTACCGGGATGCACGTCAACACGGCCCATTCCGACTTGATGTTTGCCTTCAGGAATCCCTCGATGATTTTGAGTCTCTTGCTGAGCTTCATGCGGGCCTGCTTGGACCTGGTCTTCTGCATCTTATCGCGGAGGTCCTTGCTGAGGTCCTCGAGGTCCTCCGACTCGAGGAGTTCTTTGATTGCCTCGGCCCCCATCTTAGCGACGAAGGACCCCTTCCCGTGCTCCTCTATTTTCTGCCTGTAATCGGCTTCGCTCAGGAGGTCCTTCTTCTGTAGCGGGGTGCCCGCCGGGTCAATGACGACGTAATCCTCGTAGTAGATTATGCGTTCAAGGGTTCTGGTGGACAGTCCGAGGACGTTCCCGAGGCGCGACGGAGTCGTCTTGAAGAACCATATATGTGCGACCGGGACCGCCAGTTCGATGTGGCCCATCCTCTCCCTGCGAACCTTGGACTGGGTAACCTCGACCCCGCAGCGGTCGCAGGTAACTCCTTTGAATTTGATTCTCTTGTACTTACCGCAACTGCATTCCCAGTCCTTCGTGGGGCCGAAGATTCTTTCGCAAAACAGCCCACCCCTCTCCGGCTTGAATGTCCGATAATTGATGGTCTCGGGGTTTTTGACCTCCCCCCGGGACCACTTTCGGATTTCTTCCGGGGAAGCGATTCGAATTGTGACCTTGTCGAAAATGTTCTCTTTCGGATGACCAAAAACTCGATTGCCCACGGTCAGGTTTCCTCCCTTGAAGAGGTCACATTTTCTCCGCTCTGACATCGAGGCAGAGGCCCTGCATTTCCTTTATCAGAACGTTGAAAGACTCGGGCGTCCCTGCTTCCAGGGCTTGCTCGCCTTTAACGATTGACTCGTAAATTCTTGTTCGGCCTGCAACGTCGTCGCTCTTAACCGTCAAGAGCTCCTGAAGAGCGTATGCCGCGCCATAAGCCTCGAGCGCCCATACCTCCATCTCGCCAAACCTCTGCCCTCCCATCTGAGCTTTCCCCCCGAGGGGCTGCTGGGTGACGAGGGAATACGGTCCGATGGCGCGAGCATGAATCTTGTCCGTGACTAAGTGCGACAGCTTCATCATGTAGATGTAGCCAACAACGACCTCCTGGTCGAAAGGCTCGCCAGTCTTTCCATTGTACAGGACTGTCTTGCCATCATCCGGAAGGCCGGCTTTCTTCAGCAAGGACTTGATCTCATGCTCCTTTATCCCGTCGAAGACAGGGGTGGCGACCCTCAGCCCGAGGGCGTGAACGGCCCACCCCAGGTGCGTCTCCAAGACCTGCCCAACGTTCATTCGCGAAGGAACGCCGAGAGGATTGAGCAGCATGTCCACAGGGGTGCCGTCCGGCAAGAACGGCATGTCCTCTTCGGGAACGATTTTCGCTATGACTCCCTTGTTCCCGTGGCGTCCCGCCATTTTGTCGCCGACCTGGAGCTTTCGCTTGGAGGACACATAAACCTTCACCTGCTTTATGACGCCGGGGTCAAGTTCGTCTCCCCTTTTGAGGCGCTCGACTTCCCGGTTGTGCCGCATCTGAAGCTCATCGAGGAGTTGCCGGTGCTCCATGAAGATGTCCTTGATCATCGCGGTAATTTCGTCATCGGGCATCATATAGTTCTCGAGCCTCCCCGATTGGAGCATCTCGATGTTGCGCTTCGTAATCTTCTTCCCCGGGGCTATGACAACCTCTCCGGTCTGGGAGTCTATTATCTCGACGTCGAGTTTCTCTCCCAGAAGAAGGCTGGAGAGTTTGTCGTAGAAATCGCGGTTGAGCTTGTCGAGCTTCTCGTTGTATTCGGCGGTCAACTCGTCGAGTCGCTCTTTCTCCTCGGCTTTCTCCTCTTCGGTGGCATAGACCTTGTCTTTGCGGGAAAAGGTCTTGCTGTCCATGACGATCCCTTCCGTCCCCGCAGGCACGACAAGGGAAGAGTCGCGGACGTCGGCAGCTTTTTCTCCGAAAATGGCCCTCAGGAGCCTTTCTTCGGGGGTAAGCTCTGTCTCGCTTTTGGGGGTGATTTTTCCGACGAGGATATCACCGGACCTCACTTCCGCACCGACCCGGACGACTCCGTCTTCGCCGAGGTTGCGGAGAGCTTCCTCTCCGATGTTGGGGATGTCCCTGGTAATTTCCTCGCAGCCGAGCTTGGTGTCTCTGGCGCCTATCTCGAACTCCTCGATGTGAATTGAGGTGTAGAGGTCGTCCTTGGTGAGGCGTTCGCTCACGACAATGGCGTCCTCGAAGTTGTATCCTCCCCACGGCATGAAAGCCACCAGCACGTTGCGTCCGAGGGAAAGTTCTCCGCCGTCTGTTGCCGGGCCGTCTGCCAGAACATCTCCCTTCTTGACCTCATCGCCGGGCCGGACCAGGGACCTTTGATTGATGCACGTCCCCGCATTCGACCTCATGAACTTCTTCAGATAGAAGGCCTTGGGGTCTCTCCGGCGGTGAGGGGAACGGACCTCAATCCTATCGGCGTCCACGTATGTGATCTTCCCATCGTCTTCTGCTATGACCATGGCCCCGGAGTCAACGGCGGCTCTAGTCTCAAGTCCCGTCGCTATCAAAGCCGACTCGGTTGTCAGAAGCGGTACCGCCTGCCTTTGCATGTTGGAGCCCATGAGGGCCCTGTTGGCGTCATCGTGCTCAAGGAACGGCACCAATCCCGTGACAACGCTGACCAACTGCCTCGGCGAAACGTCCACGTAATCCACCCTTTCCGGGTCAACTTCCATGAACTCGCCATGGCTTCTTGCCGAAACCTTCTTGTCGAGGAAACGCCCTCGTTTGTCGAGGTTCACGTTTGCCTGAGCTATAACGTATCTTTCCTCCACGTCAGCCGTGAGGTACTCGACCTGGTCTGTCACTCGCCCGTTGACGACCTTGAAATAAGGCGTTACGATGAAACCCAGGTCGTTAATCTTGGCGTAGGTGCTCAAGGACGCAATCAAACCGATGTTGGGGCCTTCCGGGGTCTCGATGGGGCAAATCCTCCCGTAGTGGCTCGGATGGACGTCCCGGACCTCAAACCCGGCCCTCTCACGGCTCAACCCTCCGGGCCCTAATGCGCTAAGCCGCCTCTTATGGGTAAGCTCCGCGACAGGGTTAGTCTGGTCCATGAACTGGGACAACTGGCTGCGCCCGAAGAAATCGCGTATCACGCCGGAAAGGCTCTTGGGATTGATTAACTTGTGGGGGGTGATTGTTTCGGAACTCAGGTCAAACAGGTTCATTCGCTCCTTGATGATTTTCTCCATCCTTGCCAGGCCGATGCGGCACTGGTTTTCGAGGAGTTCGCCCACGGAGCGGATTCTTCTATTTCCGAGGTGGTCAATATCGTCAGTGCTCCCTTCGCCCTTCACGCGAAGGTTGATGAGGTATCTGACCCCCTCCACAAAATCGCGCTTGGTCAGAACCAGGGAATCCCTGGCCCCGTCGTTCTCGCCGCCGTTGGAGCCCAGCTTTTGGTTCAGCTTGTGCCTGCCGACTTTCCCGAGGTTGTACCTCTTGGTGTCGAAGAACAACCGCTTCATCATGGCCCGGGCGTTGGCGACGGTTGCCGGGTCTCCCGGACGAAGCTTCTTGTAAATATCTTTCAGGGCGTCATCGCAGCTTTCGGCTTCGTCCCGGTGCAGCATCTTGATAATCGGATGGTCCTGGGTGGCCTGGTCGGCTATGTGCACCTCTTGGACTCCCGCAGAGGACAATCGCTCGACAACTTCGGCGGTCACTTCCTCGCCGCTGTGGGCATAAACCACTCCGTCCTCTTCGCTGAGGACGTCCTTTGCGAGGAACTTGCCGATGAGCTTCTCATTTGAGCCCCCTGTGAGGGCCATCTTAACGGGGGTGAAAAACAGCCCTAAGATTTCCGTATTGTTTGCGTATCCGAGGGCTTTCATGAAAGTGGTAGCAAGTATCTTTCTGCGCCTTCTCCTCCGGTCAATGTAAACGTGGATGAGGTCGTTTGAATCGAACTCCGACTCCAGCCACGAGCCGCGATATGGGATTATCCGGAATGAGTACAGCAACTCGCCCTTTGGCGCAGGCCTCGATTCAAAGCATATCCCGGGGGAGCGGTGCAACTGGCTGACGACAACTCGTTCAGCGCCATTGATGATAAACGTCCCCCTCGGCGTCATGACGGGAACCGTGCCCATGTACACGCTTTCTTCGCGCCCGACATCGTTCTGAAGCAGCCTGAACGTCACCCGCAGGGATACGGAATAGGTCAGTCCCCTGCGCTGGCACTCGATGTCGTCGTATTTGGGGACGCCCAGCGAGTAGCTGACGTATTCCAGGATGCAGCTCCCGTCGTAGCTCGCTATCGGAAAAATCTCGTTGAACACCGCTTCCAGGCCCTGGTTGAGCCTTTCCGCAAGGTGCTTATGGGGCTGCAAGAATTCGTCGTAGGACTTCTTCTGGATTTCAATCAGGTCGGGTATATCAACTGTATCCGGTCTCTTGCCAAACCTGATGCGTTCCTGTGTGCTCAACTTCATGCTAACCTCTCCCTGCGAAGACTGCCCGCCCGAATAACACCTCAAGGCGTGCTGTGCCGCCTCCCAGCGCGGAATGCTTCCCTTCGTCTCGGGTCACTTCGTGCGACTCACGCGCTGGGCTTCAGCTCGACGACTGCTCCCACTTCCTCGAGCTTCTTCTTGACGTCCTGAGCAGTCTCCTTGCTGAGTTTCTCCTTCACGGCCGAAGGCGCCGACTCGACGAGCTCCTTGGCCTCCTTCAAGCCAAGACTGGTGAGTTCCCGGACAACCTTGATCACCGGTATCTTTTTCTCTCCGGCACTGGTGAGGATGACGTCAAACTCCGTGACCTCCTCCTCCGCAGGAGCCGCCACTGCGGCCGCGGGCTGTCCGGCAGCCACAACTGGGCCGGTGACGCTGACGTTCCAGCGCTCCGCGAGCTCGTTTTTCAGCTCCACCAACTCCACCACTGTAAGCGACTCGATAGCCTCGACAATCTCCTGCCTGGTCAGTTTCTTTGCAGCCTGACCCCCTTCCGATTCAGCCTTTGATTTCATCGCTTTCGACGACTCCTCCCTGGCATCGCCTTTTCAGGTCTTCTGCGGTCTTCAGTGTGTCCGCCCACAGCAAGAATCATTGGGGAAACCATCAATTAGTTCCCCTCTTCCGGGGCGACGGTTGCACTTTTTTCCTGTATAGAGTTAAGAATGAAAACGAGACTTCTCGGCAGTTCACCCAGAAGGTGTACAAACTCCGAAAGCGGCGACCCGATAGCGCCGACAAGTTCCGCGGCCACAACGCTTTTGGGCGGAAGCGTGGTTATCGCCAGTATCTCTTTTCCCGACCTTACTTCTCCGTCGAGGACGCCCCCGAGGACTTTCAGTTCCTCGTTCTCCTTGCCGAACTTGACGACTGCCTTGAGAAGCTCAAGGGAGTCATCTTCTCCGAAAACGACTCCGACCTGCCCCTTCAACATCGGGCAGAGTGTGTCCAGCCCCCTCTTCTTCGCAGCGATGCCAAAAATTGTGTTCTTGACGACGACATAGCGACCGGCTCTCTCGCGGACGAGCCTCCTGAGCTGTCCTATCCTCGTGCTATTCAGACCGGTGAAAGTCGTCAGAATCAATGAGGACGACCGGTCCATGTGACTTCCTAATTCCTCGACCGCGTATCCCTTTTCCGGTCTCACAGGTTCTCCACTCTACGAAAAACGATTCCTCTCGACCGACTATTTCGGCGAAGAGAGTATTTCCTTCAGGTCGAGCCTTATTCCCGGCCCCATGGTTGAAGCTATTGTTGCGGATTTTATGTACTGGCCTTTGGCGGTTGCCGGCTTTGCCCGGAGTAGCGCCGTCAAAACAGCTTCGCAATTCCCTTTCAACATCTCCCTGGTAAAGGAGACTTTGCCGACGGGGACGTGGAGGTTGGCGCCCTTGTCCATCTTGAACTCAATCTTCCCTTTTTTCACTTCTTCGACGGCCCGCGAGACATCGTCCGAAACCGTTCCTACTTTTGGACTGGGCATCAATCCCTTGGGACCGAGAATCTTTCCGAGCTTACCGAGCTCCCTCATCACGTCCGGAGTGGCTATCAGCACGTCAAAATCGAGCCAGCCGCCGGAGATTTTCTCCATCAAGTCCTGGTAGCCGACCTGGCTGGCGCCTGCGGCAAGGGCAGCCTTTGCCTTGTCCTCACCGCGGGTAATGACGATAATCCTCGGCGCCTTCCCGGTTCCGTTGGGGAGGGTAACTGTCCCACGAACCATCTGGTCGGACTTTTTGGGGTCAACGCCGAGGTTGAACGCCAACTCCACAGTCTCATCGAACTTGGCCCTCGGAAAAGACTGCAAGCTATCAATTGCGTCCCCAAGGGGGCGCTGGAGGGCCTTATCGAGGTTAGAAATACCCTGCTTGTATCTCTTACTTCGCTGCACCGGACACCACCTCTATTCCCATGCTCCTGGCAGTGCCTTCGATGATTCGAACCGCCGCTTCCAGGTTTTTCGCATTGAGGTCGTTCATCTTGAGGCGGGCAATTTTCTCGATCTCGTCTCGGGAGATGCTTGCGACCTTGTTCCTGTTTGGCTCTGCGGACCCTGTGGCAATTCCGACGGCTCTTTTCAGAAGGTTCGTTGCCGGCGGTGATTTCGTTATGAACGTAAAGGATTTGTCGTGGTAAACGGTAATCACAACTGGAACAACTAACCCCGCCGACATATCCTTAGTGACGGCATTGAACGCCTTGCAGAACTCCATGATATTCACCCCGCGCTGACCAAGCGCGGGACCGACTGGCGGCGCGGGCGTCGCCTGAGCCGCCGGTATCTGCAACTTGATTTGTCCTGTTACCCTTTTGGCCATGTGGTTTTTCCTTTCGCCGCCTGCCTTCTGCGGGAACAACCGCTCTCACGCGCGGCGGTTAAGGCTCACGTCCTTTCGACCTGCCAGTATTCGAGTTCTACCGGGGTAGCCCTGCCGAAGATGGTTACCATGACCTTCAGCTTCCCTTTTTCGGGGTTGATCTCGTCAATCACGCCGCTGAAGTTAATGAATGGGCCTTCGGTGACTTTCACGCTCTCGCCAACTTCGTAAAGGACCTTCGGCTTTACTTTCTCTTTCTTCTCTTCCAAGGCGGCGAGAATGTCCTGGACCTCTTCCTCCGGCATGGGCGTTGGGTCTCTGTCGCCGAGGAACTTCAGGACGCCCGGTGTCCCTCGGACGAAATGCCAGGTGTTCTCATTCAACTCCATGTGGATGAGGAGGTACCCCGGATAATAAAAGCGTGTAGTTATTCTTTTTTTTCCGCCTTTGACTTCCGAAACGCTTTCGGTGGGGAGGATAACCTCCGAGACCAAGTCGCCCAGTTCCTCCATCTGAACGCGGTTTTCGAGGGATGTTTTGACCTTTCGTTCCTGCCCTGAAAGCGTTTGAACAACGTACCACTGCTTGGGCACTTCGGCATCACCTCACAATCAGCGCCATGACGGCGCGGAGCGCCAAGTCAATGACCCAAACGAATAGAGCCAACATCAGCGTTGACAATATCACAAGGCCCGTGGAGTTCTTCAGCTCCGTTCTGGCGGGCCAGGAGACCTTCTTCAACTCCTCCATGACTTCCTTTCCGAAGGCCCGAAGATTCAGCACCATGGAAATCAGAAAGAGGCGCGTTGGCTTGATCAAGAACAATACCGCGATCGGCAGAAGAACTATAAGCAACAAGCCCACGGTTGTTCCTCTATTCCGGTGCAAAGACCGGCAGGTTTACCCTGCGGCCGCCTGCCGAAAGCCCTTCAGCTTCTGCAAGTAACGAGGCGTCGGCGCCCCCTTTCGGGCCCAAATTTGTAAAAAAACCCTCTCTCCAAGCCTCTTAAGTGGTTGGGAGTGGTTAAAAAACGACTACGGCTGCCCCATGGGAATCACCTCGGCGCCGCCGGGCGCCCATGGCAGACCGACCGCACGGAACCTGGCAGGCCAGGAGGGACTTGAACCCCCATCCCCCGGATTTGGAGTCCGGTGCTCTCCCAATTAGAGCTACTGGCCTTTTGTGATTAACGTACAATTAGCGAGTCTCTTTATGAGGAGTATGTTTCCTGCAAAACTTGCAGTATTTGCTCAACTCCAGCCGCCCCGAGGATTGTTTTTTGTTCTTCGTAGTGGTGTAATTCCTTCGGCTACAAACGGAGCAGGCTAAAGTGATAATCTCTGCCATGATTACTGGATGATTTCGGTGACTGTTCCTGCGCCTACGGTTTTGCCACCCTCCCGGATTGCGAACCGCAGGGTTTTCTCCATAGCTATT
>Ga0315289_10012675_pt1 | contig 11852 bp, 11 predicted proteins | sample YL17G11_40_MG_FD_203452 | JGI IMG/M metagenome (GOLD analysis project Ga0315289, IMG submission 203452) | Sediment microbial communities from Yellowstone Lake, YNP, Wyoming, USA - YL17G11_40 | ecosystem: Environmental > Aquatic > Freshwater > Lake > Sediment | place: USA: Wyoming | collected...
AAGGAGATGGAGGAGCAGGTGAGGAGAGCAGAGAAACTTGCAGCCATAGGGCAGTTGGCAGCGGGTATTGCTCACGAGATCAGGAATCCTCTTGCCTCGATGAGTGGTTCTATCCAGTTATTGAGAAGGGAGTTGAAATCCAGCCACGATAGTAAGCGCCTCATGGATATTGTTTTGAGAGAGACAGACCGGTTGAATGTGCTCATTTCTGAGTTTCTCCTCTTTGCCCAACCATCTCACAAACAAAGAGATTCTATGGATGTAAAAGGCCTCATTGAAGATACCCTTGATCTGTTTGCCCATAATCCAGAATGGAAGAAGGGGATTACCCTCAGGAAGAATTTAGAAACAGAGGTGCGTTTAAAGGCTAATCCCAAACAATTGTATCAGATCATTTGGAACCTCGTCGTGAATGCAGTAGAGGCTATGCCCGAAGGGGGAACCTTAACCGTAACCTCAAGGATGGTGAATGGGTTTCAGGACAGATGGGAACAACAGAGTCCTGAGAGGAACCAGGGGGGTAAGATGAAGAGCACTGGAACACCGTATGTTGAGATTAGTATTGGAGATACCGGTACAGGCATCCATCCCGAAGATCTCAATAAGATATTTGACCCCTTTTTTACCACGAAGGAAAGTGGTACCGGTCTGGGGCTGGCAATAGTTTACAGGATTGTTGAGGATTATCAGGGAAACATTTCTGTTAAGTCAGAACCTGGAAAAGGGACAATATTTACGGTTCGCCTACCTCTTGGTCCTTGAGATATGGTTTAAGGGGTGAAGTATATTTTTATAGGATCAAAATAGACTGCGAGGTGACAAAAAACTGTTGTGAATGACATAATTTGTCATTTCCTGCCTCATTTTTCCGAGATAAAAACAAGAAAAGCCTATAAATACAGCATAAAAATTTATTGGCATACATATTGAATATCTTGTTTAACGGAGCTTTAAACAGGGATGATTAATTAAAACAAAGAAGGGAGGTGATCGTTAAACCAAAAGGTTTGATGTGCAGATGATACAGAAAGATAAAAATAAAAAACAAAGTTTGATAAGGAGGAAAAAAATGTTATCAAAGATGAGAATGAAAAGAGAAAAAGGTTTTACCCTGATCGAGTTGATGATCGTTGTTGCGATCATCGGGATTCTCGCGGCAATCGCTGTGCCTAATTTTATCTCTTACCGGAACAAATCAAAAATAGCAGCAGCAGTGGCAACGATGGGTTCTGTGAGGGGTGCAATGGCCTCATTTGCTGCCGACTCAGAAGGTAATCTCTTTCCGGCAAGTACCGCCATAACTGACTGGCCAACTCTTGCATTGGTTGCCAATGCAAACGGAGCCACGTTAAAAGCTGATGCGGAAGAAGCTGGCATTACCTTTAGCAGTTATGCACGTGTGGATACACCCCCTACTGACGGAGTAGAAGACACCTATGAACTGGTTGTCACAGTACCTGCAGTCCCTCGTGAGATGCAGGGAAGCACCATTGTCGTAAGCCCGCAAGGGGTTTTTAAACAATCCACTTCATAAGATCAGTTGACACCTAAAGTGAAGGCGGTGGTTAAAAGCCACCGCCTTTTATTTTTTTATCTCGATTACCCATCATGGGAAAAAAAGGAAAGAAATTTATCTTGATAGAATTATTGATCGCAGTAATTATCATTGCTATCCTAACAGTCATTGCCTTACCGAATTATGTTTCTTACCGGAATAAGTCGAAGATATCGGTAGCAGTATCAACCATGGGTACGGTTAGGAATGCTTTGGAATCATTTGCCTCCAGCTGTTTCGGACACCCTTTCCCCGCAGATTCTGCTATAATTGACTGGTCCACTCTGGCTAAAATATGCAATGATAACGGAGCGTCCCTCAAGACAGCAGAGGGAGAAGCGGGTATTGCCTTTGTGAGTTATGACCGTAAGGATTCAAATGGTGACGGGGAGGACGATACCTATGAGCTGATAGTGGAGGTGCCTGCGATCCCCAATGATATGTATGGGAAACGTTTAGTAGTAACTCCACACGGGGTATTTAAACAAAGTGCTTGATAACGTTGATACTGAAATGAGGAGTAAGTCAGAAGGTTTTACGCTCATTGAGTTAATGATCGTTGTTGCTATCATTGCTATTTTGGCAGAGATTTCTGTACCTAACTTTATGTCTTACCGTAACAAAGCGAGGATAGCCTCGGCAGTATCAACCATGGGCCAGGTGAGAGGGGCGATGGCCTCATATGCATCAAGTTATCTCGGCAATCCTTTCCCGCCAGATGATGCGATAACCGACTGGAATTCTCTTGCCACTGTTTGCAGTGCCCATGGAGCATCCCTCAAGTCGACAGAAGAAGAAGCGGGCATTGCTTTTATCAGTTATGACCGCTATGATTCGGATGATGATGATGAAGATGATACCTATCAACTGATCGTAAGGGTAATTGCGGTTCCTGGTACCTTAGATGGGAGTACCATCATCGTCAGCCCCCAAGGTGTTTTCAAACAGACAACGGCAAGTTGACTAAAAACCTCCTCGATAAAATTATAGAAATCTCCCTTTTTTTTATTTTTATTTTCGTACCACTCATTGTCAATCCAACTGCCTATGATTACTTTTACAAGCCCAAAATTGAATCAGTGTATGCCCTGATCGTGATCATCTGCATCTGCTGGTTCATAAGGGGTTTCGTTGTTGTCAGATCTCTTGCATGGAAGAAAAACCCACTGTCCCTTCCCTTGCTTATGTATGCTTTGATCTGTGTCATCTCCACCATTACTTCTATCGATCCTCATCTGAGTTTAAAGGGTGATGTGTTGCGGGAAGAGGGGCTTATTGCCCTCTTGAGCTATAGTGCTCTGGTTTTTCTCATGGGGAATGTAATCAGGAGCAGGGAACTTGGCACGAGGCTTTTAAAGGGACTGGCATTAGCCACGGCCATACTTTCACTCTATGGTTTGATACAGTATTTTGGATATAACCCAACCGCCCACTTTATATACAAGTCTCCACCGGGCAGGGTCAGCAGTACCATGGGAAACCCCAATTTCTTGGGCAAGTATCTTGCTCTCACCATTCCTCTCCTCCTTGTCTTTTATTTGCAGAGTAAAGAGATCACGATGAAGATTCTCTTTGCTGCAGGTAGCACATGTGCTTTTTCCTGCCTGATCCTCACCTACAGCAGGGGGAGCTGGATTGGCTTCTGTTTTGGTCTCCTTTCTCTCCTCTTTCTTCTTCAAAGGTTTGCAGTTGCATACAGGCTGAAAGAGCTTCTGGTTTTGGGTGTGCTCTTTTTCCTTGCAATGGTATTTTTTAACCTGTATAGACCAAACATTGAGGGCATTGAAGCACCTCGGGGAGAGGGTATGATTGTTCATCGGGCCCTCTCTTCAAGAGAAGTCTCCAGCGGAATAGGTGTAGCGACAAGATTGTTTGTCTGGAAGAAAGCCCTCCTGCTCATTGCGCAAAGGCCGTGGTTTGGTTATGGACCGGAGACCTTTGAAAAAGCCTTTCGCCCCTACAATCTCGAGTATGCAAAGAAGTTTAATGATTATGTACGAGTGGACCGGATTCATAATAATTACCTTGATCTGGCCTTTGCCATAGGGGTTTTGGGATTATCTGCCTATTTCTTAATCTTGCTCGTCTTTTTCTTATCGCTCTTGCGGTCATTCGGGGAGGATACTGATCAAAACTGGAGAATGCTCTCTATCGGGATACTATCAGGCTGTGTAGGGTATTTAGTAAATGATCTCTTTATCTTCAGCGTGGTCTCTGTATCTCCGACATTCTGGTCACTCATAGGTCTGGCCTTAGCCTTACGGGGTAAAGAATGGGGAGAAGTTTGAGAAAGCTCTTCTCATGGCATAGGAAATCCTCTCTGGAAGAGAAGGTGAATGCTCAAGTGATTTGTATGGTTATCGCTCACTTTCCTCCGAAAGTGGGGGGTACCGAAAAACAGGCAAAAATCCTCGCACAACGCCTTCTGACAAAAGGTTATAAAGTTCTCGTTGCTACCATGAGATTACCAGGAGAAAAGGCGTATGAGAAATTAGATGGGATGGAGATACACCGGCTTCTCAGTTGTGTTTATTCAAGGAGGTTTTCACTCCTTCTTCTCTTCTCCCTTATGGTTTTTCTGGTGAGAAAAAGGAAGAAATATGGTATTATTCACGCCCATCTCGCTTCTTCTCCCGCACTCGTAAGTACGTTCATTGGCTTGATCTTGGGGAAAAAGAGAGTGTTAAAATTAGGTGCCAGCAGAGAATACGGAGATATAGCCACCGCGGAAAAAACATGGAGAGGGAGATTCAAATTATGGTTACTGAAGAAATCTGTCCAGAGGTTTGTCGTCACCAATCAGGAAATGAAGCATGAACTACTCATCCGTGGGTTCCACCCGGGAGTGATAGAGTTAATTCCCAACGGGGTTGATACCGATGAATTTATTCCTCTTCAGGGATATGAAGTGGAAAGGACGAAGAAGATGATGGGTTTTGAGGGAAAGAGGTTTGTTACGTTCATCGGGAGGCTTGAACCCCAGAAGGATGTTTCAACCTTAATTAAGTCATGGGCAGAGCTCAAAGACAAATTTCCTCATATTTTGCTTATTGTAGGAGAAGGATCAGACAGAGACCACCTCAGAGACCTTGTGAAGTATTTAAACATTGAAGAAAGGGTGATTTTCGTCGGTAAAGTATCTCCAGAGGAAATTCACTTCTATCATCAGCTGGCAGACGTCTTTGTACTCCCCTCTCTTGCTGAAGGTATCTCAAACTCCCTCCTTGAAGCGATGTCATGCGGATTGGCAGTTGTGGCTACCCGCATTGGTGGCAATGAAGAGGTTATCGAGGATAACGTTGATGGTCTTCTCTTTCCCCCGGGTGATACTCTCGAACTTTCTAAGAAGTTAGAGAGACTTCTCCTTGATGGAGATCTACGAGAGCATTTGGGGGAAAAAGCTAGAGAGAAGATGGGAAAGAGGTACTCTTTTCCACTTATTGCCTCGCGCTACCGGGAGCTTTATAATAAGCTTGATATTTTTTAATCCGAAGTGCACCCAAAAGTCTACCAAGTGGATATAGAATTGGGTTTGCATAATGGATAAAATCTTGCTGCCAATATTTTCTCCACCATCTTACTTTAAGGAGAAGTGAGACACTACAGATTCCAATTGATATTAAAATCTTTGCGATCGAGAAGAATGTTGGTTTCACTCCTTCAACCTTTGCTGAGGAGACACCAATCATAAAGATTCGTTTTAACCTATACCCGACCTTCATATTGCGTTCAGGGACTAAATGCTCCACCTTTATTTCAGGATCATACCAGAAGTAGGGTAGCTCCTGATAAATCCGGTAAAATAAAGCTGCTTCCTCCCCAAAACTCATTCTGTTCCCCCTCATCCCGAAATTTTTTGGAAAACCCTCATATTTCTCTAATATCTTTTTTGGGAAAGCCATATTTGAGCCTGAAAAACCATAGGGGGCCCGAGGGACTTGGAGAAATCCCCGATTATCACCCCAGGTACGCATCTCATAAGTATCCAAGAACCAATCCGGCCTTTCTGATAGATAATAAGGGAAAATTCTTCCACCCACTGCAGAGGGATGTGGTGAAACAGTTTCAAATGCTTGAACGATTCTCCTTGCCCAATCTTTATCCGCTTTGGCATCATCATCAATATACGCAACAAATTCCCCCCGGGATTCATGATAGCCGAGATTCCTCGCATGACTGAGTCCTTGATTCTTTTCCTGCACGAGGCAGAAGTTAGGGTATTTGGCAGTAAATTCGTTTGCGATTTCAGGGGTCCCATCAGTGGAATTATTGTCTACTATGATCACTTCATAAAGGCTTCTATCTAACTTTTGGTCAGCTAAAGATTTCAGGCATGAGGGCAACAAATACGACCGGTTATACGTACAAACCACCACTGAAATTTTTATCGATTGCTTCCTTTGCTCCATTGTACCGTGAACGTTATTGGTGTTTAAATATGAGATCTCTTTGTTTTCTCTCAATGGGGAGTGGCTTTAGTTAGATTAATAGTTGTCGACAATGCTTTTTAGTTCCAACTTGGCATGTGAGAAACTAATTTTCCCCATTGTATAATCTCTTAAGACTGTATTAACCCTTCTTGACACTAAAAGGGTAACTAAGATTTTATTCAGTCTGAATAGAATGGTGTTAAAAGCTGGGATGTTATTTTGATTAAGATTAAGATGGGCAACTCTTTTTTGTGCTATGAGGGTAATAAATAAATTTGCAATCGCCTTAATATTCGAAATATTGTTTTTAATCCTCACTAAAAAATCGACTACTTTTACCTCATAATATCTTGACCTATACAAAGATTTACTATGCACTCTAAAAAAATATAGGGGTTCGTTAAGATGGCACAGGGAGAAACTTTTTGAGACTCTTATCCAGTAATCATAATCCTCAGCTAATTCAGTAACCGGATCGTATTCCCCAATATTTTCCATTACCTTTCTTGAATATAGAAAGCAGGGCCCAATCCTATTACCGTTTTCGAGAGCAATCACCTCAGGTAATTTAACCATATTTTGATTCCAGAGGTTATCATCTTTAAATTGATAGAAGTCACAATAGACAAATAAACAGTTTTTGTTTTTTAAGAAAGATAACATCTTTTCTATTGCATTTTCAGCATAAAGATTGTCATCTGAAGTCCAGGTTAAATACTCACCCGTAGTATGTGTGAAACCTGTATTGAGGGCGTGGGGAAGCCCCTTATTTTTCTCATGCCTGAGGTATCGTATTCTTTCGTCTTTATAAGACTTAATTAGGTCAGATGTCTCATCAGTAGATCCATCATCAACAATTATTAACTCAATGTTTTGGTAGGTTTGATTTAGACAGCTATCAATAGATTGCCGGATATATTTAGCACCGTTGTACGTTGGCAGAACGATGCTCACTTTTAGTGAAGGTTCTTGCACTTAACATCACCTGTTCATTGGGAATATTCTCTTCCAGAGTGATAAATTAAACTCTCCATTATGTTTCATCGCCAATATCTTTTTATAGTAATCGACCTCACGTTGATCAATTCGGTTCTTTTCAAACCTCTCAACGCTCTTTCTGGTATTTTTCTTAATCGTACTCCTAAGCTGGATATCCGTGCATGCTACTTTGATTATATCAGCAAGAGTATGAGGATTTTCGTAATCTTTAATGAGAAGCCCATTTTCGCCGTGAATAATATATTCATTCATGGGGGCAATATTGGATGTTACTGTCACAGCTTCGCAGGCAAGCGCCTCTATAAACACTACACCAAAACCTTCCCACCTGCTGGGAGTGCACATACAATCTGCCCAGGAATAATAACGGGCAAGATCTTCATTTGGTATTGATTCTATAAAATAGCATTGTTCCATTACACCGTACTCTTTCGCTAAATTTACATATTGATCAGTATTACCCCTCCCTACAGCCAGTAGACAATATTCCTTGCCTAACATTTTTAAGGCCTTGATTAAGGTATCGAGGTTTTTCTCTACGGATTTTCTCCCTACATGCAATATTTTATACTTAAACGGATATTCTGTATCGAGACTTGCAAGTTCATCTCTGGGATATGGGCGCATAATATCAAAATTTACCCGGTTGGGAAGTAACCATACCATGTCCGGTGCCTTGACTTTTGTTAGCACTAATTTTCTTACTGCTTCCGAAACACAGAAAACAACGTCTGCCTTCATAATCGAATCGTGTAAGAGCTTTGAATTTGTATCGTGGACAGAGACCACAACAGGAACTCCCTTCACCTTATTCTGGCAAGCCATATCACAGGCCCAATATCCACCATAGGCTCTTACCAGATCTATACCTAATGCTTTGAGGCGGCTTTTAAGTTGTTTCGATTTGGTGGGAATTATGTTCATACTGAACTCATTCCCTTCTTTTTCCTCTAACGGTGATAACAGATAAACTTCTTCAAAGAAGTGCAAAGGATTGTAATAGTCCTTTAACCAGGAGGTAGTTCCTTTTCTCTTATATGCTTCTATGGGGTCGCTGGGAATGACTGCTAATCTTGCCACAACCAAGATAGATTATCTTTTTTTAATTCTTTCACACGTTCTTACAATAGATTGGCCTGACAGTCCTTTTCTTTCATTGATTATCTATTTCCCATTTTGTCGGTAATTTTATCGCTCCTCTTGCTTTTTTCGCCCTACCCACTACCAACTTATAAGCCATATTGTGCCAATCTATTAAATTATCAACATCTTCCTCTGCTATAATCGCAGAACAGAGATAATTGTTGGTGGGCAAATAGAGATGAGGAATAGAAACTTTTACTCTGACTTTTCCTACCAAGGGTTCTTCAAAAGTTACATTTTCATAATCACTATTTGCACAGTACATAAATCCACTGTTGTCATAGAAGTTAATCCCGAAAATAGGATTATGTAAGGCCTCTCGCATGATACATTCGAGAATGATATTCAGCTCTTGGCCAGATTCGATGAAAGATATTTCATCCCAATTTTGATCAAAAAACTTTAGGGAAACTATTTCAGCTTTTTTTTGAGGTTGAAGCTTACCAATTTCCTCCCCGGTAAAGTCTCTCATTTTATTTTCAAGCATTTCTTTTATATAAAGATTGATTGCCTCTTCACTTGGACCGAAAAATTTCATTTTTCCATTATTGATGTATAAACACTTCTCAGTCTGCTCACAGATTGTGTATTCGTTATGAGATACGAGAATAATAGTAGTCCCTTGCTTTTTTATCTCATGCATTTTTTGGTAGCACTTTATCTGGAAATCTCTATCCCCCACTGCCAGCACCTCATCGACCAACAGAATATCAGAATCAGAATGGACTGCAACGGCAAACCCTAACCTTACAAACATCCCTGATGAATAGAATTTCACAGGTGTATCGATAAAATCACCTATACCTGCAAATTCTAAAATCGAGCCAAATTTCTCATTTACCTGTTTTTTTGTCATTCCCAATATTGCGGCATTGATGTAGATATTTTCTCTGCCAGTGAGCAAAGGATGAAAACCTGCACCTACTTCAATGAGGGAACCAACTTTCCCTTTAATTGAGATCTTACCCTTGTCAGGCCAGAAGATACCGTTAAGCATTTTTAAAATCGTACTTTTACCCGAACCGTTGGGACCAATAATGCCCAGGGTCCCTCCCTTTTTTACTTCAAAAGAAACATCATTGACTGCCCAGAATTCATCCTTTCTTAAATTTTGAGAAAACGAACTCAGACCGAGAGTGTTTCTTCCAAGGTCTTTGATACCATACAGCATAGAGCGTTTTAAGGATTTGCAATATTTTTTGGAGACATGATCTACCGTTATGGCTACATCGTCATCCATCTTATATCCTCTCGGCAACTCTTGTTTCTGTTAAATGGAATATAACAAGGCATACTACAAAAATTGCTATTGACAAAATAGTTGAAAGCAGAAAACCTTCCCATTCAGAGATGGTTCCCATCAATACAAGCTCTCGGGGTGCTGAAACAAGATAGTGTACTGGATTGTAAATTGTAGCAGTGGCAAGTATCCCGGTTTTAGGCTTCGCATATAATACCGGAGTCAAGAACATCAAAAATGTCATCAGGATTGATAGAATGTTTCCAATATCTCTCACAATTCCATTAAGAAGCGACAAGATAAAGCCAAGTCCGAGTGTAAGGAGCATCATGGGAATTATCATGAGTGGAATCAATACAATTGCTATGCTCGGAGTTATCCGGTAGTAAACAAATAGTATAACCACTAAAACAAACTGAACCAGAAATGGTATAATTGATTGTCCGGTGGATGCAATCACCAGAGATTTTTTAGAAAAGTTGATTTTTACTATCATTGACCCTGCATTTACCAGAGAATTTGAGCTGGCCACCAAGCCTCTGGAAAACAACTGCCAGAATGCCATTCCAAGTACTGCATACAGAGGATACGGCGCACGGATATCGCCAATGCTCAATATGCCAGATTGGTTCAACACAATAAACACGCAGATGCTAACAAGCGGTATGATGAATGCCCATAAAACACCCATGAATGATTGCTTATATGTGGCCGAAAACTCCCTTTTAAACAATTGATATATAAGCCATTTGTTTTTCTTAATTTCTTTACATATCTCAGGAAAGATAGAGAAATACCCTTTTTTCAAAGAATTATCCGGTTCGTAGGTTGATATGATTCCGGCCATGTGGATCTCGAATTATATATTATGTTGTTGATAGTTTGTCATCTTTTCAGTAAATTCAAAAACGGGTATAATTCTTGAGAGAATGTAAACCAACCACGGGGGAAAAATATTATCCCGTAGAGTTAAGACTATCAAAAAAGAGTAAAAAAGTCATCAATGAGGTAATCTTCACACGTAGGTCACAATGAAAATCGGTTTCTTCTATCTTCCCACCTACCCCCCTGCCAGTGGTTATTCCCCTCATGGGTACCATCTGATAAAAAATTTCGTCAGGAGGAATCACGTCGTTCTCTCTTGTATAGGAGATGGCAACCCGGATTGTGCGAACTATCCCAGGAGTAAATGGGGGGCAATTCAGGTAGCAAGAGAAGCAGATGTACTCTATATCCGGGTACTATGTGCCTCTCCTTTAGAGAGGGCTACCCTGCTCAAACTGGTAAGGCCCTATTCATTGCCAGTGGTCTGGGAGATTAATGCGCCGGTTGAAGAATTGAGAGCACTCATGCCCGGAGACCCTCTTATTGAAGGGAAAATTGTCAAGGAGAACCGGAGGAGGAAATTCTTCTCTCAGTTTGTGGATGCAGCCATTGGCGTTTCGGATGTGCTCAGAAATTACTGCCAGAAATTCCTGGAGATAAATCGTTCTTTCTCTATCCCTAATGGTTCAGATCCTGAACTCTTTGACCCTTCTAAAGCACAAAAAACAGTACTGGATAAACTACCCCATCTCTACAAGGTGGTCTGGGCGGGTGATGCCTTAAACCCCTGGCAGGGAGTAAATATTATCATAGAGGTGGCAAGGAAAATTGCTCAGATTGAGAAAGATATTATCTTTATCTTCGTAACCCGAGATGGGTATTCATTTCCATTGCTGGAAAACGTTCTGGTTCTCAGAGAGGTTAACAATCTGGAACTCCCTCACTATCTTTTCGGAGCTGATCTCTGCCTCTGCCTCTATAACGCGTATGATTGGCTCGAATACGGATTCTATAATTCTCCTCTTAAACTTTTCGATTACATGGCTGCTGCCAGGCCGATTATCGCTTCAGACATGGGACAGATTTCTCAGGTTATCAAGGATGGAATGAACGGTATTCTCACCGGTAATAAGATTGACGAGATTGTGGACAGGATACTCTGGCTCAAAGAGAATCGGCAAAAAGGTGAAGAAATGGGAAAAGAGGCAAGGAGAGAGGTGATTCGGTACTATAATTGGGACAGAGTAGCAGAAGAGACAGAAGAAGTTCTGGAAGAAGTGCTCAACGAAAAAAGACGGTGAAGGTATCAGGAAAGTGAGAATTTGCCTTGTTTCAGAAGAGTATCCAACTTTCTCCTCCGGCAGGGGAGGTATCGGCACCTATACCTTTGCCCTGGCGCAGGGTCTGTCTAAGGCAGGTGAAGAGGTCGTCGTAATCTCCAGGTCAGAAGTGAAAGAAGAGGAGTATAAGGATGGGTCGGTGTTGGTTTGCCGCATACCTCCTATATGTTTTTCTGTACCGTTCCTGCATACGTATCTCAATATCTTTGGTTACAGCCTTGCTGTACATCGGAAACTGAAAAAGGTTATTCAGGAAAAAGGGAGCGAGATTGTTGAAGCACCGGAATATGGGGCTGAGGCATTCTTCTTCTCCCGCACGA
>Ga0315289_10012676_pt1 | contig 11852 bp, 9 predicted proteins | sample YL17G11_40_MG_FD_203452 | JGI IMG/M metagenome (GOLD analysis project Ga0315289, IMG submission 203452) | Sediment microbial communities from Yellowstone Lake, YNP, Wyoming, USA - YL17G11_40 | ecosystem: Environmental > Aquatic > Freshwater > Lake > Sediment | place: USA: Wyoming | collected...
TATCACATTTGACTTTAGCATGACGTCTTGAAAGCTCTTTTTTGGACCCAAGGCTTTTGGCTCTTCGCTTACCTGTGGTATCGTAATAAAACGCTTGCCAATATTTTCCATTACTACTTAAAACAACCGTGCTTTTTGCTGTCATTTTTCCACTCCATCCTTATTTATAATCATCACCAGATTAATGGTCTTACCCTGTCTTTTTTGCATACTCCAAAATTGAACCTATCTCAATTAAAGCGCATCAACTCTTTGAGCGCAAGAACTTTTTGAAAAATTATTGAAAAAACTTTTCACATGTTTATTTATCGAGGATTGGCTTCTGTTAGTCTTTCTAATAGTTTCTCAAGTTCAATGCGGCGATATCGAATGCATTTGCCGACCTGAGTTGCCCTGAGAAGCCTTTTATTCCTGTAATATCTCAAGGTGTTGGAAGGAACTTCTGTGTTGATATTATCAAGCCTGAGAAACCTGATCGCTTCATCTTCTGTCAGCAGTTCTGGACAGGGTGTAAAACCTCCGTTGCCATCGGGCAGGACAGCCGGTGTTATCGGATACGGAAAATCTGACTGCCTTTTAGGCCATTTATCAGGACTACTCTGACACGTTTCTCTGCTCATTGTTACTTTCTAAGTTTCTGCCCTTTTTCTTTTGGCAGGAGTTCCAATAGCATTAGCAAGCCAACAGTTCTTGCATTTAGGCTGTTTTCGTAATGCAAAGCACTGGACTTCGTCAATAACACCGTTCTTATCTCTGGTCAGATGCCGTTTATTGCAGGTTTCTGGTCCTGGTGTACGGTGTATTACTTTGCCATCAGCTTTTCTTATTTTGAAATACATTTATTTTCCCCGATCATTTATTGAAACAAAGATGGACATTCGTACTCACTGATCAGTTCAGCCATAAAACATTTGCCGGCAGGACAGAATCGTTTGAGCAAGGGATGTTCGCAACCCGCAAATTTTAAGTTTTCTGCGAAGCCGACAATAGCTTTTAGTCGCCGGTAATCATCTATGCGGTTGCGCCGGTCGATTTGCTGAAGCTGATGCCGTACCTCGTCAGAACTGGCCTTTGTCCAGGAATAAAATTGTGATATTACCCTGCATGCTTCCAACGCCTGCGCTTTAGATAAATCCGCCCAGATAAGACGGCGATAGCACGGCGGTATTTGCCAGCCATCCTTGAACAAAAGCTCTCGTAGTCGCTGTTGCCATTCCTGCTCTTTTTCGGTTTCTTCAAGCAGATTTGAAAACCATTCAACTGCCTCGGGAACAGTGCGGGGCAGTATTAAAGAATCCTCTGCCCGAGGATTTTTTGAAAGTTCAACAATGGCAGAAGCATACATATACAGTAATTCTTTAATTGTTAACGGAATTACATAGCGGCCTGTTTCAGGGTGGATTGAGTTAGGCAGTCTGATAAGGTAATTCCTATGGTAAACGTCAATGTCAATTTTTTCAATACCATCTTTAACCAGCTGCCGTGCTAGGTCATAGTTGATTAACGGCATCAGCGGCGTCGGTTGGCCGGCGAAGACGATGGGTGCTATTAGAATTACCATCTCGGCAGCAGCGCGGTCGGAATTAAGGCTGTTTTCGCCGCGTTCAGATGTATTGTCGGCGGCAATACTGGCGGCAGCGTCGGCGTCCGTGCCGTTACCACCGCCGGTATAAATAACCTCAATGCAGTCCTGTGGAATACTGAAGTTATCGCTGATGTAGAAGCATGTTTTAATTGCAGCTTCGCGGATGTCTTCGAGGTTGTGTGATTGCAGAACAAAGTACAACGAGGCAGTGCATTTTGCTGATTTTTCGGGGCTGTAAAAACAGGCAGCTGAAAAAAACAAGTTTTTGTCTTTGTATTTTTGCCGCCAGCAGTCTTTTGTTTGGTAATCATTGTTGTGGACCCATTGTTTTTTTACTATACTACCGCCGAGACCGGTAACAACCAGTTCTACCCATGAGCAAGGATTATCATTCACTTCAACCATATTTTTACCTTAAATATTTAGCGAGTTCCTCAGCTATGCTTTCTACAGCAGTGAAAGTGTTAGGCGAAAGGGACTGAACCAAAGGATCTGTTAAAGCCGATTTGGTATTCGTTGCATTATCCGTGCGTTGGCCTTGTTTTGCACGTCTGGATAACTCAGTTATCGAGTCAGCATAGATTGCGACAAGCAGAGGGTAATCTTCTGCAAGGGTGGCTCTGATTTCATCGAGTGAGCTTCCCAAATCTTTCCGATGGCCGTTACAGCAGAATCCATATTTATTTTTGTCGTGGCTGATATATCCGGCCAGCAGGCCGGCGGCAATTATAGTATCAATTTTATGCGCCCCGCAGCCGTACACGGGCGCAAAAGAGATTAAGGGATGCTCACCGAGTTTTGCGAGTTTTCTGGGGTCTTTCGGCGGCTGATAAAGCTCGCCAGTTTCCTCAATCAGTTGCGATATTGAAACCCTTGCCCGGTACCACATAAAAATTATGCTGTCCAGGCCTTCGACAATCACAGGGCGCCAGTCACCGCCGCGGCGGTTAATGGAGTTGGCGATGGCTGCCACATAATCAGCGGTGTATTGGTCATGTGCGAGTATATACTTTAAGGCCGGGATATCCTCATCTGCCTCTCCTATAAGTCTTATTCTGCCGCAGCTTTCATTGATGTTGTGGAAAAACTGATTATTCTGTTGTTCCGGCTGCGGAAAAGTTGACTTAAATACTTCCATAACATTAAGAGCTGAAATTGTCTGCTGTGCATTTTGCTGCCCCTGGGCTATCAAAAACTTTTCGATTTCTTCGATATTACCGTTGCTAAACACATCAAGGCTTTTATATCTACTGCAGAAGGCCTCGAACATCTTGGATATGACTGAGGACTTACCGCCATTATTTTTGTAAATGTCCCTGAGAACACGCTCCATGAATTCCTGATTGGCAAGCTCAATGCCGCAGGGGACATAAAAGTCGTCAGAAAGTCTCCCTAACCGATGGGTCTCCCCCTCTAAAGCTGTACACAAGGTGGTTGTGTTTTTGAACAGGCAATTAATATAGTTTAATTCATCCATAATCATTTGGCGTACTGCCGGATAGACATTTGCTGCGAGCATTTTTCTGACATCAATCTCAAGCATGTTTTTGGCGGTGGCTTCCACGTATCTGGGATAGTTTTTAAGGAACGAAGCCTTAATGAAAAAACTGAATAACCTGTAAAGCCAGTTTTTACTTTTAAGTTTGAGATATTTCTGCTCATAACTATTCAGTGCCGCCCTTAGTGCCTTAGAGGTGCCGTATGCCTGCTGGAGTTTATCCTGATTAACGGCCTCAGACTTTTTTATAAGCTCAAGCAGGGATTCCAGATATCTTCTGGAATCAGGAAGCCCGGTTAGCTTTTGAAGGTAATCACTGACGTTCCTTTTGAAGGCTGTTTGACAATCCTTCATCCATCTAGGTACTCCGCTCTGCATCGCCAGAACCAGTTGCGGAACCTCTGTTTCAAAAATGTATCTGCCAACGGCGTAAAGCTGTGTGCATCCGTCAAAACCCCGCCGCCTATTCCATCTCTGGTGAAGGACGCTGATGACACGATTTCGCACGTCGATATTGCCTGTATTGGTTAAAAGGCAAAGCCTGTTGCAGGCTGAATCATCGGTATAGGTTTCTGTAAGACTTAATTCTGAAGCGCAGTTATACGCCCGTTCAACCGGTTCAGCACTTTTTTCATCGAGTAGGAGCCTTTTTACAAATAAAAGGACTTGGCAGACGGCTGTAAAGAAAAGGGCTTTTAGTTTGTTTAAGTTTATTAACGAAATACCGAACGTCGCCGCCTTGCGAAAGCGCCCGAGCCCGTCAGTAACCTGATTTTCGTAGAGATTGCTGGATTCCTGACGGAATATCTTACCAAATTGCTTGTGGCATATCAGATTCAGGAATTTACTTGTCAATGCTTTTAGTTGTAACAGATGAGCAAGTTCGCCGTGGTCGTTGGCATTGGATAGTATTATTGGCGGCTCGCAGAAGTAGGACTGATCACCATTGGTTTGATTTGGCAGATGGAGTTTGCCTTCATAAAAAAGCTGAAGGCTCTTAAGGGACCAATATTGATTACATGCTGCCGCCACTACGTCCCCTGGATTAAGGGTTCCTCGCAATAGTAGTATGGGGGTTATACGGATGTTCATGTGTAACTCAGAAGCAACACGTCTGGTTGTCTGTATAATGGGCCGGAATGAACTACTGCCTTTTCCGCCGACCAGACTTGCTACCACAAAACCATCGACCAACGGTTGTATTGTCTGGCCCTTGGCATCTCCTGAAGAACCCAATCTTTGCTTTTCGTAGTTGTTTATATCTCGCAGGTTACTGCAAATTTTATCGGCTACGGTGTTGGCATTGCATGCATGCTGGACACTGCCCTTGCGAATGTTACCGTTTGTTCCTGGGTTTTGACTTACAATGTCAGGGTCACTAACCCAGTCCTCTGTAACCATATCGAGTTTCCCGGCTTGAAATAATATCTTCCGGCTTTCTTTTTCAGGGATAACTTCTCCAATGACTTCGCCGGGAAGCAAATTGACATATTCGAGGTCTTTTTCCACTGTCGGTATGAAACTCTCTTGACTTACACCTATGGCATCAAGGCCAACTATTCTAACCCTGTTCTCAATTGGAACGCCATCGGATAGTTCCTGTGTACGGTTGCCCTGACCAACACCTATGGCTGTTGTGCCAGTAGCGATAATTAAACATCTCGATGAAAGGTAAGTTTCTTTATTGTTCGTCTTCATTGTTTTGTCCTCCAATGTCTGTTACAGAAATGGGTTTTTTCCCAACAGGCTGACGGAACAGACTTATCCGTAGGCCTGTTGCTGTTTGAATCGTTGCTGGAAGCAAAAGCTCTAAATGTCCACTGGATTTGACGGGAATTCCATTAAAGGTAAGTTCTTCTGTGCCGAAGTTGTGAATCTCATAGCCGTTATCCTCGCGCCAGATTTCAAATTCTTTATCCTTAATTTCTTCGCCTACGAGCGGGATAGCGCTGGCGGGGTTACTGCCGAATACAAGCCTTTCTATGGAGTTTTCCTCGCCGAGGTCGTGTTCTTGGCTGTCCATGGCCGCCACGAGATGATGTATAGCGTTGTCGTCGGAGGGAGAATCATTATTTACAGATTTTTCAGCCTTTCGACGGTGTGAGGAAGTCGCGAACAAAACAAATGCCATTAAAACAACCGTTATTAGAATTATCAGAATTTGGAACCAGTGGATTTTCCCGAAAACTGATTTTGGCGTTGTCGCCTTGGTCTGGCCGGCAGTTTTAGAAGGGGTTCCCACGGGTGCGGAAGATTTTATCGCGGTTGGTGGCAACGTGCCAGCGTCAGAGGTTTTCGTAACGGCAGGCGGAGTTGAAAACGCAGTTTTTATCTGGCTATTAGCGTCAGGAACCTGCGTCTGTTTCGCGATTGGGAAAGTTAAATCCGGAACGAAAACGGTTTTTGGTGACTCGGGTTTTGGCATCTCAGTTACTGACGGGATAACTTCCAGCGGTTTTATCGCGGCATGAGGCCGGACAGTTTCCAGCCATTGCGGTAAATTTGCGTTATCAAGCGTAACAACCTGCATTTCACCCTGGCTGCCAGCAACAAATAATCGGCGGTTTGCATCTGCAGCAGCGGTAATGCATAAAGGCCAGTCCATTTTCTTGAACGCGACAGCCAGACGCCGTATCTGCTGAATCTGACTGCTGTCGTGTTTGCCGTCAGTTAAAACTAAACAACTTTTTGAATCACACGGTTGGCTTTGGAGCAGGTCAAATGCTGCTGCAAGGGCATTGGACAGGTCTGCACGTGCCAGAAAAAGCCGACTGATCGAGGCAAGTTTGGCATTTAGTCGCTGCTGGTTTTCCGAAGTCGGCGACTCAATCAGGATATTTGCCATTACAACCGGCTTGCCGTTGGTTGCGGAAATCAAAATCAATCTATCGTCAGCTTTTAATGACGAAAAACTTTGCCGGGCAAGTACATTTAGCTGCGTCCAGGTCGACGATGAGGTCGTGCTGGTGTCGAAGACGATAGCCAGTGCGACATGTTTGTTTGCATCAGCTGGCGAGGCGCCAGCGGCATTGGCCAAGGGTGCGGCCGCTAACACCATACAAATTGTCAATAATATTTTGTTTTTCATAATTTTTTCCTCACTTTCTGTTTAAAATAAGTTTAAAAATTGTTACGTAAATCAGCGCAAGAAACATTAACGCGTTGACATACTTCCATTCGGGAGACCACCCGCGCACCGGCTCAAAAACGTCATAGAAGGTTTGGTATACGGCTTTTAAGAATGCTGCAATTTTACGAATCTGCGACAGGGCGATGACTATCAGGACAGCAATTAAAATTTTTTTAATTGAAATTTCCTGCATAACGGTCTTCCTTTAATATTTGGATAACTTTCGCTGGAAACGAAGAAGCCTTGAAAAATGTGTGAACTCGAGCTTCTCCAATAGATCAGTTTCCATGCCGGAAAATTTAACCGACTTTTGTATTGCCTGGCTTATTTCATAACTTTGCGAAAGCAATGTTATCTTTGGAAAAGTAGTCTGCTTATACTTTACAATATTGGACAGGACATAATTGGTCCCAAGGCAAACCTCCCAAGCCTCGATTTTGCCGCTATGAGTTATAGTCACTATGTCCGCCGCAGAGCCGGCATTGCCTATCGGAAACTCGGGTTTGACTGACTTGTATCGTGGGTCGTTTCCCAACAGAAAGCAACCCAAACCGACATAGAACGCATGCTCAATTGATGTAGCTCTGATGTATGGGCACGGCGTGTCAAACAAGTCAAAGGATTGTTGAGTCGGAATAAGATACAGCGTTGCCCCGGCAGAAGAGGGCAGCACATATCCTTTTTCGCAGGCCTCAATCTTCGCTTTTTCATAACCGCTGCCTGATAGTTTAAGCCGGTTGATTCTCGCGGTGACTGAGTGGAAGGGGTAGCAGGCACAATCAAAGATTAACCGGCGAGTTTCACGGTTGTTGAACGATGCTTTAGTTAATGTCTCATCAGGAGATTGTTCTCCGGCATTTTCCGTTTCTGTATCCTCAGGTATAGTAACTGGCTCAGGTTTCGGCCTCGGTATTTCCAATAGCGAGTGCCAGGGCTCAATTTCATAATCTGCAGCCGTACTAATAATTTCATTCCTGATAGGCGGGGTTTCAACAAGGGGCACCCAACCGTGAACAATACCCTTGAATGCAGTATTGGGGGCAAAAGCAATGCCTTCTCGGGTGGAAAGTTTGGTGACAGCAGAAATTGCCTCGTCGTTTAGCGACATACAGTTGCGAACGACATCAAGATTTTCCTTGCCGGACATCGGTCCGATTACGGCCATGAAGCGTGAGAGTGCAATCACTGAGGGGTCGAGAAAACCAGGCAATTGAGTCGCTGCTATTACGCCTGTCCCTGTCGCACGAAGCAGGGCAAGGATACTACCGAGAGGACTTATTCTCTTTGATGTGCCGGTGTAATCTGCTGTACCCAGAAACCTGCTGGCGTCGTCGACAATTATTAAGTGCTGCAGCTTATTTGTTTCAGGCAGGTATCTGCTTTGCTGAAATTTATAGTAAAGAAAATAGGAAAGAAGCGACCTGCATTCGAGGTCATCAGTCAGGCACCGACCGTTAAGTATGGTGTTCTTAGTGAAAAGTTTTTCCAAGGAAATTCCTTTGCGGCAGGCGAACAAGCTGCGATTTCCGACAATCCTGCTCAATGCGGTCTCAGCGGCCTCCCTGTAGCCTTGGCGTCGGCCCGAAGAAGTGCCGCCGACAATGGAAGTCGCCGCCCAGATGTCCTTGATGCAGAGCTCAGTATCTTGTTTTCCGGTGCTTTCGATGAAATTTTTTCTTTCTTGAAGGGCAATTAAAGAAGCCTCATTAACAATGTCTACGCCGTAAATTAAATTAGCCCCGTCACAGAGAATCGGTACGTACTCGAAAACAAAATTGTCATACTGAATGCCAGATGGCGGTCGCAAATCAAAAGAAGCTATGGCGAGGTCGAGGCAATCGGCATTCAGCAGTGGAGCATAATCAACAAATCCGCCTTTCGGGTCGATGAGGGTAATCACCACGTTTGGATTTGCCTTCTGGATTTGCAGGCACAGGTGCACGATGAATCGAGATTTGCCCGCCTGCTGCGGCCCAATGATTAAGCCGCCTGTTAGTAAACTGTCAGCAGGGATCAGCCATTCCTTACCGTCAGCTTGAATAAGGACCAGGACATTCCCCTGCGACAGCAATTGTTCCGGGCCGTACGGCATGAATACGTCAGGTGAACGGATTCCTTGGATGCCGTAGCTGTTAAGGATGACACGTAATCTTGCCAGTGCTGATGGCCGAATACGTTCGCTGACATAGGCCAATTTTAAAAGCTTTTGGACATCTGGCCTGAAAATCAGGTACTTTTGCCGACACTCATCCTCTACTGGCACAACTTCCGGATCAGGATTGATTTTGAGGAGTTTCCAGATGGGCTCGTGGTGGTTGTCTTGATTTTTATCGCGTTTATTCATAGTTTCCCTCCAAAAGAGCGTTGATAATGGTTGTGCCGATATATCTGATAACCGCCGTTCGATGCTGGTGGCGGCGGAATCGAAGCCTCCGACGGCAAGATATTGGTTGGCAAGAAAACTTGTTAAAAATACGCAGGTAAGTACGAAAACAGATTTATTCCGCGTCTTCATAGTGTTTCTCTCCTTTATAATTTGCCGATGACGTACCGGACTGATTAGTGAAGGGCATTAATAAATATTTGAACGCTTTTTCGAAGAATTTTTGGTGCTGAGCTTCTTTAGTACATTCAGGGCATAAAGCCACGGTGTTTCCGCTTGAATCTTCAAACGGCCTGCAGTGTTTGATGCATATGTCCTTGCGACCGCACCCTTGGCATTCTGCTGCTGAACTTGTGTCGAATAAGGAACGGCGCTGTGCTTCTTCGGAGGATATTAAACCGGCCTGATAGAGCACAAAGCCCTCTTCACTACACTTAAAGCACATACCGCCGACGCCGGGTTTTTCGATACCGTTTTCGTTTATTGGATTAAGGGATGTGACGAGTCTGCCACTGCCAAGAAGATGGCCCGGTTTTTTGGATGATCGCGAAGAACTTGTATTTTGTTTGACAACAATTTGCTCAGTAGGGCCAAAACTTAGGTTTGTTCCCTCAATGGTTTCGATATCGCGGTTCTCTTCGCTATAGAAAAGTTCAGCGTTGTTGGCAGGCAGCTGTTCATTCTGCTGCTTTTGTTCCGGCGGCTGTGGAATGTGCGGCTTGCTTGCGTTAAGAGGCGAGTGATTCATAAAGTCTTTTAAAAAATCCGAAAGTTTTTTCATAGCCATTTTTAGAATCCCCATTTGTGCTGAAAAAGGGTGTCCCAGCACAGCTGTATGAGCCTATATGTTGTTAAAATGACGAAATAACAGAGGAACACACCACCTGCGGCGACAACCACAAGAACGCAGGTATAAATCACGCCTTCGAGTACGGAGGCTAAAAACGTGAATATGTTTTTTATCTCCATTTTATAGACCCTTATAAAAACTGTAGACCACTTTTATTGTTGACAATTAGCGACTGGCCCCCAGAATTATGAGAGACCGGCCGCGCTATCGGCGTTGTCGGTTGGGCTGGCGGGCATCTTTCCAGGAGGCTGCCGGATTTTTTCTTATCCTCCTTCCATTTGTAAGGTTTGATTTTAGTTTGAGATAGCTGTGCTGCCAGAAGGCTTCCCTCGTGCGTAAGGTGAATTCTTTTGACGTAGCAGCCGTGTTTTATTAATTTCACCAGCCCTTTTGCCTCTAACCGCCTTAGAGCCTTTGTAAATACAGGCTGCTTTTCACAATAGAGCTTTTGATATTCGCGAAGCTCTTTCCCATGCATACAGGGGTCTGTATAGTAGCCGAGGTAGCGTCGTGCAAGTCCGTAGTAACGTGCAAATATTTCGCCGCGGTCGGCGCCGTCGCCGGCATTGACCATGATGAATTTTATCTGATTTGAAAGGCAGTTGCGGTTAACTTTTGGACCGCTGTAGTTCATTTCTGTGTGCATATTTTTGCCTCGATGAACATTTGCTTTGTCATTTTTAGGTCTCTGCGCCACGGTAATCCTGCTTCCGACTCATCGTTCAAATATGTTCCGTTACACGGGTTTTGACCCGCTACACAGCACGATTTGTTCTTGACTTTCTGCTTTTCCATTTTTAAGCTCTTTTCTGAACATTTTGTGGCTGTTTGCCAACTATAAATATGCCCGATTTCTGTACGGAGGTCAAGATTAAAATACTTATAAAGTATTGCAGTATAAGCATTTATAGCTTTGTTGGGGTCTCAAAATAACCGTAAGCAAAGGACATAAAGAAAGTTTCCCAAGAAGCGGGGAATTTGCGAAAAATGAAAAACGATGGTTATAAATTCTGGGTTTATGTGATTTCTGACGGCAAAAGTAACGGGATCCTGGTTAAACGGCAGATAGCCGATGAAGCTAATCAGGAATGTAAGTATTTTCACTTCGCAGGTGGGCTCTCGCCAACTTATGAAATATTACAAGCGTGCAGCGGCGATTATGTACAGTTACATGGCGGGCTGGATGAAAAAAGATTTGTTGATAGCTTGATAAATTACATTGTGCAGGATTCTACTTCAGGTAATACGAAAAAAGCCCGTGTTATAGATAGTTTCATTTTAGACGGCCAAGATTACCAAACAGTTGTCAATCATTTTTTCGAACGCAGCGAATCGCCATTACGTAATTTTTTTGTTAACCCTAATGTCTTTAAACAAAATATTCTAACCAAGGTCCGGAACAAAGATAATGAGTATATAGGAGTGGCTGAAGAATTCGGCGTTTTATCGCCACACAATTTGGTGGTGGAAGGTTTCAAGTATCTCAGACCGATTCAGGAAATCTTGCGAATCGGCGAAGCTATCCCGGCAAAATGGTTTCGAAGAACGGGACCTTTGGCCGCTGATTTTGATGCAAATACAGTTTATTGCCGCAGACAACTGTTAACGGATTTAAAGAATCTTGTATTTAGCAATTTCTTTTCTGTGCTTGAGGGGGTGGCTGCAACAGGCAAAACAGTTTTAGTTAGGCAATTAGGGTATGAACTGTGTAAGGATAAAGCTGTTTATTATTTTGATTGTGATCGTAGAAGAGATTTTGACCAAGATGAACTTGAGACAGACATTGATAACGTAAAGGGAGTAGTGATAATTGAAAACATACATCTCGAGACTCGAAAGTTTCAATATATACTGGATAGGGCAGAGAAAAATGAAAAAAGGCATATTCTGTTTGTGGCACGTCCCTCCTTCCGCGAAAGTGAATTTTCTAGGGATGAAAAGTTAAGCAGGCTGAACTCCATGACTTTGAAACCGTTTGCGCAGGTAGATGAGATAATCAACTGTTTTACATCACTCCACACAGCAATTTCGTGGCCTTCAAAAATCTGCCAGGAAATAAAGAATGTTTCAGCAAATAGTTTTTGGCTTATGGCATATGCTTTGAAAGGTTGTGTAAGTACAAACGGGAAGGGAGAGGTACAGGATTGGTTGGGGGATGGAGTCAAAGAAGACCTAGAGGAATTAGAAAAAGTGGAACCCGCATTTCCTGAAGTATTGGTTAGTCTTTCCCCTCTTTATCAAAATGAGACCTTGACTGACGAGTCTTTTTTAATAAATGGACTTGGTTTTGACCAAGAGATGCTACAGAAGCTAAGTAGGAACGCAAAAAGATTCGTTTGAAGAGTATCTTATTGGCGATACTCCTTATAGGGGAGCAAAATTGTGAAAAGGAGTTCGCCATGGGAC
>Ga0315289_10012677_pt1 | contig 11852 bp, 10 predicted proteins | sample YL17G11_40_MG_FD_203452 | JGI IMG/M metagenome (GOLD analysis project Ga0315289, IMG submission 203452) | Sediment microbial communities from Yellowstone Lake, YNP, Wyoming, USA - YL17G11_40 | ecosystem: Environmental > Aquatic > Freshwater > Lake > Sediment | place: USA: Wyoming | collected...
CGCCTGTCGGGCCAGCTGCAAGTATCAGCCTTTCGAATTCCATGGAAGTGATAACGTTGGAGTACTTTCCATAACCCAGCAAAGGCATATCGTAGGGCAAGTACACGTCGTAGCCCGTGGACACGACTATGGCACCTACGTCCAGCTCGATTTCCTCTGGCTTTTGCTCGAAGTTTATGGCTTCTCTGGCTCCGCAAGCGTCAATGCACTTGTAACATTCGATGCAGTAATCCTTGTTCACCGTGTAAATCAGCGGCACTGCCTGATCAAAAGGCACCGATATCGCCTTCCTAGTGCCCAAGCTCATATCCCACTCGTTAGGGAACTCTATTGGGCAAACGTCTTTGCATTCCCCGCAACCCGTGCACTTGTCAGCAATCACGTACCGAGGATTCCTGCGAATCTTCACCTTAAAGTTGCCAATGTACCCGTCCACCTTAACAAGGTCCGCATTGGAAATTATCTGAATATTCGGGTGACGCCCAACATCAACCATTTTTGGCCCTTCAATGCATATGGAGCAATCAAGCGTGGGGAAAGTCTTGTCAAGCGCAGCCATATGGCCGCCTATGCTTTCACCTTTTTCAAGCAAGTAAACCTTGAAACCCATTTCGGCTAAGTCAAGGGCAGCGCTCATGCCCGCGATGCCGCCGCCAACGACCAAGGCTTTGTTGGTTACTGGAACCTCAATTGTCTGGAGAGGCATCATTAAACGTGATTTCGCCACTGCCATGCGGATTATGTCCTTGGCTTTGTCAGTGGCTTCCTTCGGAGTGCTCGGGTGGCACCATGAAGAGAATTCGCGGATGTTAGCCATCTCAAAGAGAAACGGGTTCAAACCCGCCTCAGAAACCGTGCGCCTAAACGTCGGCTCATGCATTCTCGGCGAGCACGCCGCAACAATGACGCGGTTTAGCTTGTGCTCTTTTATGCCTTTTCTGATTTCTTCTTGTCCCGGGTCTGCGCAGGTGTAGCGGTTCTCTTTGACGTATGCAACGTCAGGCAAGGTTTTGGCGTACTCGACAAGTTCCTTTATGTCCAACGTTCCCGCGATGTTTAAGCCGCAGTGGCATATGAAAACGCCGATGCGCGGTTCCTCGTTTGCAGGCTGCTTTGGAGCTTCTGCCTGAGTCATCTTACAACCTCCTCAAAAACGAAACGCTTACACACCGATTCCCGTGCCTTCTGAGAACCTCTTGCCTTCAATTCTTTAGCCATTTCAGTGGGCGACGTGAGCTTTTCCAACGCTTTGTTCCACGTTCCAGAACGAACGGGTGAATGAAGTATTTTTGTCCGTTTAAGCATCAACGCTTCGTCAACGGGGCAAACTGCTTTGCAGGCGCCGCAATAGTCGCAGAACAGCTCGTTAACATTAACCTTCTTATCCTCATCAGACAGATAGAGGGCACCCGTTATGGGGCAAACGTCCAAACAGTCGGTGCACCCTTCAGGGCATTTCGCTTGGTTGATGGCGATTTTGCCTTCCATGAACTTTCGCACTTTGATTACGCCCGGGGCACATTTGAACTCGCAGGCTCGGCAAGTGGGGCAATACTCTTTTTGGATGGCGAGGTTAACTTGCACGTGCTTCCTTTGGCTAGGAGTTAAGGATTCGATGTTCGCAACTGGTTTTCCATCATAAGTTAACCGATTAATCTTAATCAGGTTGAGGGGGCAAGCGTTTTCGCATTCGACGCAGTCCTTTGGGCATTGGCGAGTATCCGCTTTTATGTCGCGGGTTAATTGTGGAAAGCTCTCTTTATCAAGCACCAAAAGGGCATGCTCGCCGTTCAACGTGAGTTTTATTGCGCCGTAGGGACAGGAAACGTCGCATATCCCGCAGAAGTTGCATTTTGCCAAGTCAATGTCAACCTTGGCTCTCTTTGCTTTTTCACCCTGAGCCTTCGGCTGTTTTTCAAGTTTAATGGCGCCTTTTGGACAGGCTAAACTGCATATTTGGCAACCAACGCAGCGCTTTTTATCAAGCGCCAGCTTGTAGTTCTTTACGTGTAAAATCCATTCTAGAGTTAATGTGTCTGCCGCATCTTTTTTCAGGGTTTTTAACGGCACTTATTTTTCACCAGACGGATGTTATAGGCGTCGTGACTGATTGTCCAACGCTCTGTAATCATCTGTGAGAATGTTTCAATGAAGATTTTCTGATATAAATATTGCTTGAGAATAAAGCTGATTCAACCATTGATTATGCGAAAAACAGAGTTTGAAAGAATAATTCATAAGATTCATGTCATGTTAGGCTTTGAAGGCTGATAGCAACGTAACACTTCAGAACATCCTCATCCATAAGGGAAACAACGCTTAAACCAGCATGTTGCAGTAACTCTCGAAACGCGTCTATAGAAAAAGTCTTCTTCAGACCAGTAACCACGATGGAAGCGTCATGCTTTGCGGTTCGCTTGATTTCCTTTAACGTTTCCGAGGGCTTCGGCATGTTCTGAAGAACAGTGAAAGCAAAAACCACACTGAAAGAGCTATCTCTAAATGGCAAGTAATCAGCGTCAGCTTGAACCAAGTGGACACTGTGGAAGTTTTGGGCGCGCACTTGCGCTTGAAGTAGCAGTTTTTTGGAAACGTCCACACCCACGATCACTTGGGCTTTAGCCGTCACATGGCTGAACAGAAGACCCACACCACATCCAACATCCAGAACGAGGCTGTCTTGGGCTATATTCAGGTTTTCCAGAGCTGCTTTATATTTGGCTTTTTGTTCCTCAGCGTACCGCATCTCGTATAGCTGTGCGGTTAAATCGTAACGGCGCATCACCTTTCGCTTTTGACTCCACTCATTCACGGGAAATCCTTCAGAAATCTTATGTACACGTTGAGCCTTCTAAAATTATTGGCTGAAACTAAATGCAGGAATCAAACAAGTTAACGGTTCTCGTGAACCCAACGCTAACAGAAGCTGCGGCAATAATTGAAAAAGCGTTTACACAGAGGAAAACACTTATTGTCGCGGGCAAGTGCCACGTACATTACATGGGTCGAGCGAAGTCAACGCTTGAGCCTGGCGAACGCTTGCTAATCATAAAAGAAGACGGTTCGCTCTTGGTTCACCGTCCAGTGGGCTATGAACCCGTTAATTGGCAACCTTCGGGAAGCATCTTTCACGTTCAAACACGAGAGGGCAATCTCGAGGTTCATGCTGTTAGGCAGAAACCACGAGAAAGCGTAAGAATAACGTTCGACAAAGTTTTCTTGGTTTCTTCCCTAAGCCTAACAGATTCGGGAGAGTTCTTGCTTCACGCCAGCGAAGATGACATGCACAGGGCTATTCTTCTGAAACCCTCGCTTTTGGAAGAAGGCTTCAAGCCTATAAGCTATGAGAAGAAGGTTGAGCCGGGTTTTGTAGACATCTATGGCGTGGATAAGAACGGAAAACTTGTCGTCGTGGAAGTTAAGAGAAGAACGGCTGGGAAAGAAGCCGCGTTTCAACTTGCAAAGTACATTGATTCAATTAAGACTAAGGCGAACCGTGAACTGCGAGGAGTTCTCGTTGCTCCAAGCCTCGGCAAAGACGTGCAAAGATTGCTGGTTACTTTGGGGTTAGAGTTTAAAGCGCTAGATCCCAAAAAATGTGCAGAAGTGTTGAGAAAAGCTGAGACCACAAAACTTGAAGCCTTTTTCAAAGAAACCACGCAATAACCGTAGCTCTATACCATGCAAACGAAAGGTTACGACTTCTGTTCTTTCTCAGAAAGCTTAAATCAGCGCGTTCCCTCTTGCCTTTCAAAGGTGAAAAGTAAACATGAACTTTTGGAAGGACATCCCCGCAGGAGATAAGCCCCCAGAACTGCTGAACACGGTTATCGAAGTGGTAAGCGGTTCCAGAGACAAATACGAGTACAACATCAAGTGGGAAGCCTTTGTTTTGGACAGGATAATTCCTTCATCCGTGGTGTTTCCCGTCGAGTACGGGTTTGTCCCGCAAACGTGGTTTGACGACCAAGACCCCTTGGATATTATGGTGATGAGCTTCGAACCCTTAGAAGTCGGATGCATAGTCAAAGTCAGAGTTATAGGCGCCTTAATAATTGAAGACGAGGAAGGACTTGACGCAAAAATACTCTCAGTGCTCGTAAACGACTTGAGGTTTGAAGGATACAAAGACATCAGCGACATTCACAAGCACGAGTTGACAGAGATTCAGGAGTTCTTTGAAACCTACAAAAGACTGGAACCGCACAAATGGGCCAAAGCAAAGGAATGGAAAAACGCCAAAGAAGCAATGGAAATCGTGAATTACGCGATGGAAAAGTACCGAAAAATAAAAACAAAATAGTCTGAAAGAGCCAACATATCTTAGTTATTATTTTCAAAGACGTTTCATGCCAGTTTTTCCCTTACAGCACCGTATTCTTTGTCCGAAAGCCAGCCCTCATTTTTCAGGTACGTCAGTCCTTTTTGGATTTCCTCACGCAGAGAACTCAAGGTTAATATGCTAGTTTTCGCGCCCAGCTCCTTCACTTCTGTTTCAAACACGGCGTTTTGCTGAGTAAACGCCTGAATCGTATCCACCAGTGAAGTTAAGGTCTTAAAACGCGGAACAAGCAGCCCCCTGATTTTCGCCCTGCCAAAAGCGCCTTTAAGCTTGGTCGAAAGACCAATAGTACACGCCAAAGACGGCGGAAGAATAAAGTAACGCTTCTTTAACTCCGCTTGATAACAAGTCACATAGAATGGCACATAAATCAATGCACTTCCCTCTGAGCCCAATTCTCGCTTAACGCCGAGCTTCTCAAATTGGGCGATGTTGGCTTCACGCAACTTGACAGTTCTGCCGAGCTGGTGAATTATCAGCTTAGTTTGTTTTTCCAGTTTTTCTGCTTCTTGCCTGTAAATCAAAATTTTCGCGTCGCGAGAAGACTCAAGCTCCAGCAGGTCCTTTCGAGCTTCTTTAACCTTAGTTTCCAACTCGGACCTCACCTTGAAGATTTCAAGAGACCTCCGCTCTGCCAAATCCTTAAGAGCCTTATTTGTAACCTTCAACTGATCTTCAATTGCTGAAACTTCCTTCTTTGCATGGTTGCCTTTTTCTTTCCACTTCTGCTCGCCGACAGAATCGTCATTTTCCGCATGAGTTTTTGCTTCCAGCTTATAATGTTCAATTTTCGCATGAATCTCCTCTCTGGACTTTTCAAGTTTCACTTTTTCCTTCTGCACTGGGAGCTGCTGCTTCTCGAAGTTTCTTGCTAACTCAGTTATTTGATTGTCGTACTCATCTTTGAGGCGATTAACCTTCGGAGTGACAATTTCCTCTTCCTCTTCAATCTTACGAGCGAATTCTTCTTTAACCTCTTTCGCTTTGCCGTGGAGTTCCTTGATATAATGGTGAGTTACCTTATTCAGAAGCTTCATACACCGACAAAGACCTTCAACATCCTCCTTGAAAGAAAAATGCAGATTTTCAAGCTCTTGCGCTGCAGAAAAGATTGTTGACTCATCTATGGTTGAGGAAAGCAAGCCCACATTCACGGGTTGCTCTTCAATTTTCACTGCTTCGCGACGATAAGAATCAAACTCGCTCAGGAACCCGGGATTTCTCATTAAACCATTTATCAGCATTCCTTTTTCAGTAGCAGAGACCTGAAAATAATTAATATGGTCGGAGAGAAAAGCTAAGTGGGTTTCGCGTGTTTTTGAGCTTCGTTTTAGGTTCTCCATGAAAGCCTTCACATCTGGAATCACAGCATACGGCAAAGTATAGTTAGACCTATTTAGTCCATCAAAGATGAGAACCGTTTCAGACCACGGAAACAGCCACAAGGGATAGCCAATCTTCGCGATGAACGCTATCTTTTCTTCAGGCTGCTTTAAGATTAAGCCGCCGCCTTTTGTTCTTTCAAGCTCTGCCAAAGAGAAAACAGCAGCTACCTCCACATCAAATGTAAAGGGCTCCTTGCGGTTTTCTGAAAGAACTGAAAAAGGCAAAATAAACTGTTTACCTGCTGAGACGGTTCCTTCTGACATGAGAATCCCTACACTATAGTGGGTGGGGATACTTTTTTAAGATTTGTCATAAGCTCTTGCACTGTTTGAGAAAAAGTCGGTTATCTTCTTTTGGAAAAGCGCGTTCTTCAAAAGCTCGCTTTGCAATACCCACCGCCGCAGGGGAATTTCAAATCTGCCACTGATAAACCTTAAAGATTCACCCAGAGTTTTAAAGAAAAAGGGCTTCTGTCGCATAGCGTTTCTCACGTTTTCCCGCACTTGCCAAACGCCTACGGGCATTATGTAGCCTGGACGGGCTTCACGCAGCACAATCACCGTGGCTTGCCGCCTTTCTTTGACCAACAGCTCGCACACTGCTAAACGTGCTGAATAGTAGCAACCGCCGATTTGCGCATAAGTTGTTCGCCCATTGTTGCCTTCATAATCGGAGAAAATCACCGTGCTTCTGCCATTAGGATTCCAAACTGTACCTGGATACCATGCTTCCATGGATTCGTAACTCCACGCGCCAGGAATCATTAGTATCTCAAAGATGTTGTCCAAGTAATGTGACTCGTAGACGCGGTATTCGTTTATTTCAGGATTAATCTTCACTTTTTCCATGAGGTTTTTGGATATTATGTCGTCCACGGCTGTTATGCTCCACCGCGTGGGGACGAGACGTCTATTCTTTTCTAAGCCGAACGCGCCAACGCTGAAAGCCTTTTGAATCTTTGTAACCATGACGCCGCGACCATAAAGTTCCAAAACTGCCTGCGTGGACTTTAAATCCATGTCTCGATAGGCTTTTTCTATCCTGTTGTCAAACCGCGCGTTGCCGACTCGTAAGTCTCTTATCGGCGCAGAAGGACCGAAAGGCTGAACATCATCATCCATGAATATGAAGCCCCTTGGCTTTTTTGTGAGGTTTAACTCGATGTCCACACTGTACTCAGCTAAGGCTAGCTCGCGGGTTTGTTCAATTATTTTTCCAGCTTGCTCGAACTTTTGGACGTGAACGCGGTGCTTGCCGCGCACAAGCAGCGAACGGAAGCCCACGATTTCATCTATTGTTTTTCCGAACCAGAGTTCTGGCAGGTCATAGAGGCTTGTGTCTTCGTTAACGGGCGGAACGAGAGGTCCAGCGTAGACGTGTGGGTAGCCGATTCTTCCGATGAATACGCTGGGCGGAGAAAATCCTGAAATGTCCTTGCTTGACATTAAAGGCACGCTTTTCAGGAAATAGTTAACTTTAACCATTATTGGACAGCGTGTTTTGCCGCAGAGAAACCTGGAACCCTTGCAGATAACGCATAGGCTGTTCTGTGAAGTTCGAGTTGCTATCTGACTTTCTTCCGCGGCAGAACTGCCACTGTGCTTTATGAGGTTGAGTAGCCAATTGTCCGAAGAGTTCGAACTGGCAGTTTTAGACATTTGGGTCATAATTATCTTGGAAGATGGCTGAAACAGCTTCATATGCTTTCTGCATTAAGAAAAAGCAAAATCAACGTGTTTTCAGCGAAACTCGAAGCAAGTCTAAACAAGAAGCTGTCAAAGAAAATGAGGCAGAGACTTTCAGAAATCTTCTAGAAGATAGTTCTGGAAAAATTAACCTTTTTTTCTGTAATTAACTACCATAGACGTTTATAATGTTATTGAAAGTTGTTTCGGGTCGCTTTCGTGTTCGATTTTAAAGGCGGACGATTGAAGAAACAAAAAATCAAATAGGCTGCTCTTGCAAAATTCATTTTTAGCTTTTTCAAACCATTTTTTGTAGTAGTTTCGGAAGGCATAAGTTAAATTCAATAGTTACCTAATAGTGTTAGGTGCACAGTTTGAAGACTGCTTTGTTTATTTGCACGCATAATTCTGCGCGTTCCCAGATGGCGGAAGCTTTCCTGAACAAGCTTTGCGGAGACAAATTCAGGGCTGAAAGCGCAGGAATCACTCCCACGCAGATTAACCCTTACGTTGCCCGAGTTATGGCTGAAATCGGCATTGACCTTTCCACGCACCGCTCAAAAAGCATAATGGAGTTCCAAGGAAGAACATTCAACTACGTGGTGACAGTCTGCGACCAAGCGCGAGAAGAATGCCCGTTCTTTCCGGGAGAGAGGGAAATCAACAAGAGTTTCCCCGACCCATCAACCTTCACAGGAAGCGAAAAGGAGATACTTGCGAAAGTGAGAGCGGTACGGGATGAAATAAAAGAATGGATTGACGACACATTCTGCAAAGGAAACGCTGACATGGAAACCGAGGATGCCCTCAAAGGAATTCGCGGTTTGCTGAAATAAATAGAATGGCGCCCAGGCCGGGATTCGGACCCGGATCAGGCCACAAGTCGCATGAACCTGTGTTGTCCTGCGGGCGACAGCCGCATATACTAGACCGGACTATACTACCTGGGCTATATCATTTGGCCTAAGCGCCGAGAGGGATAAAGGATAGTATTGGATTAATTAAGTTTTCTTGGCGTGTTGAGTTTGCAGGAGGCTCACAATGCTATGTGTGATTTCTTGCGTAGTAAAGATTCGACCAATCATGGTTGCATATTACTGTGTTTTCTGGATAGGTCAACCTAGTTAAGGTCGCAGCAAATATTATGATAAAAACCTACGTAAACACGAATTAGGAAACTTATTTCCCAATTTTGCTTTCGTGTTTTTTCTTCTTTTGCTTATTCTTCTTCTCAAGTGAAGGCATATACTATCCCCACATCATACATTCAATCAATGGTATTACCCTGTGATAGCCTTAAAAAACTTTGCAACAATCGCTACTCTGATCTGAATTAAAAAATGTGGTTTGTGGTGGAATAAAAGCGAAGTTTTCTATCTTACTGAGACGCGCTGGTCACGAAGTGAATTGCGAAAAGATGCCCATTGTAGACCATGGGTACCAGAATAACGGTTGAGTTAATCGTACCACCGCCCTTCTTCTTCCATGTAACCTTAACCGTCGACCCTATCGCCTTGTTCATTGCATCCCAGTAGGCTGAAGAAACGATTTCCTTGCTTTTATCGGCTATGAAGGGATCAAGAGATCCCTTTACGTCAGCCCATTCCTGTGGCGACTTGTAGCCCAAAAAAGCGGCGAATTTGCTGTTGCAGGCTTTGTGATTATCGTCCAAGTAAAGATACATCGGTTGTTCTGACTTTTCGAAGATAATCTTCATCTGATCGTAAAGTCCTTTAACTAACTCTTCATGATGCGCTTCTGCAGATTTCGGTTTTTTCGACATGAATTCTCCCCTCCTTTAACACTTAATCAAATTGCCGAAGATGTTCCAACTTGCGCTCTGTTTTACTTTATTTCTTTTACGTGTTCCATCGCGTCAGATTTTGAAACTCCTTTCGGGTAATCTTTCTTGTGAATCCGTTCTATATGATACTGCATCATTGCTGCTGCGTCATCTTCACCGTGTGGAGTGACAAAGCTGAATCCGCAGGGACATTCTCCCATCAGTTTCTTCACCACATTTTTCACCTCCAAATTCGCTTTTGTCATCAAGATAAGCGACTAGAATCAACTGTAATTCTAATTGCTCATATGTGTATGTGACTGTAACGCCACAATAACAACTGGCTCTCGCAGCGCAGCATTTTCTGCAAGCTCTGAAATTTGAGATTAAACTTTGCGCACGCCACAAGCAACAATGGAAAGATTAAAAAAAGGAGGGGTAAGCTATTTGGAGGCTATTTCTTGGTTTTCGGCTTGGCTTTCGCTTTTGCTGCCTTAACGGGTTTCATTGGCTCACTGCAACATACCAGCTCGCATGTTTCGCAGCCGCAAGGATCTTCAACTAAAACGATAAGTCCGCATTCTTCACACTTGTATTTGTCGCCCTTTTTCTTTGCCAAAAGTTCACACCTGCCATAGAATAGTATGTAGACATTTAATATAAAATTATCCGAATTACGCTGTTTTCCTCTGAAAGACGGAGAAAAAGGAGACTTTGGAAATCTCTGTAAGAGCGCATCATATAAGACAAGGAATACGTTAAAGTTACCTAAGTGTGAAAAAAAACAGGAAGCACTCATGAAAAAGCGGTTCATTGCAAGTTTACTGATCATTGCCGTGATACTTGTGGTCACGCCTATCTTACTTGTTTTGTTGAACGGCACGCCTGCGAATACTGCACCTCTCCGCTATACTTATGATGTTGTAAAGGTGTACCCTCATGATGAAAACGCTTTCACAGAAGGACTAGCAATTGACGATGATGTCCTGTATAAAAGCACAGGGATATACGGTAACTCTACTCTGCGCCGCGTAGAATTAGAAACGGGCAATGTCCTGCAGACTTATGCCCTGCCAGATCAGTTCTTCGGGGAAGGCATCACAATTCTCGGTGACAAGATCATCCAGTTAACTTGGCAGTCGCACCATGGTTTCGTCTATGATAAACGTTCCTTCGAACTACTACGCGAGTTTAGCTATACTACGGAAGGATGGGGACTCACAAACAATGGCAGCACGCTAATAATGAGCGATGGATCAGCAACCTTGTACTTCATAGATCCTGAAACCTTTGAGAAAGTTGGAGAGGTTCAGGTGCATGACAATGGTTCCGTAACTAACCTTAATGAACTCGAATACGTTCACGGGCAAGTCTACGCTAACATCTGGGGCGAGGAAAAAATTGCCATAATTAATCCTCAAACAGGCCAAGTTACAGGCTGGATAGACTTGAGAGGCCTTTACAACCCTGAAAATAATTATCCAGACAGGGTTCTTAACGGGATTGCTTATGAGGAAGAAGGAGACAGGCTCTTTGTTACTGGCAAAATGTGGCCGCAGCTTTTTCAAATCAAGCTAGTCGCTCTAAAATAGCGTATGCTTGTGTAACAAAGAAGTGAAGGGGGTGTGGTTAGCTTTTGTCTTTCTTTTTTCCTTCAAGAGGAAAAGGCGAGAATTCTCTCAGCTTTTCAGCCATGTCCTTAAGGTGTTTGTCCACTTTGTAGTTTACCGTTCCATTTTCGAAGGTTCCGTCCTGCTGTCTTTCGCCAGCCTTAATTCCAGTGAGCAATTCTATGCCTTCTTCAATGGTTTTTACAGGATAGATGTGGAAGTTTCCCTGTTTAACCGCGTCCACTATTTCTTCCTTCAGCATCAGGTTTTGCACGTTACTTTCGGGAATCATCACTCCTTGCTTGCCTGTGAAGCTTTTAGCCTTGCAGACTTCGAAGAAGCCTTCGATTTTTTCGTTCACGCCGCCAATGGCTTGAACCTCGCCCTTCTGGTTGACTGAGCCTGTTACAGCCAAATTCTGCTTTATTGGCAGACCCGAAAGCGCTGAGAGAATAGCGTACAGTTCAGTGCTTGAGGCGCTGTCACCCTCCACTCCCCCGTAGTTTTGTTCAAAAACAAGGCGTGCTGAGAGACTAAGCGGCTTATCTTGCGCGTACTTCTCGTTAAGGTAACCGCTCAAAATTAGGACCCCTTTTGTGTGGATGGGTCCGCCCATTTTGGCTTCACGTTCAATATCGACCACGCCTTCTCTGCCTAAGCCTACGCTTGCGGTTACGCGTGATGGGCTGCCGAAGGCAAAGTCGCCAAGACCCATCACGGAAAGGCCGTTTACTTGTCCAACGTTTTCGTTGTCTGTGTCAATCAGGAGTATTCCTCTTTCGATCATTTCTTGAATTTTTTCTTGGATGAGTTTTGATCGGTAAATCTTTTCTTCGATAGCTTTTTTCACGTGGTTCCCAGTCACTACGCTCGAGTTTTCTTGGGTAGCGTAAAAGTTGGCTTCGCGAACTATATCGGCGATTTCAGCGAATCTAGTGGAGAGTTTCTGCTGATCCTCAGCGAGTCTTGAGCTGTGTTCGACAAGTTTGGCTAAGCCTGAGCCGTCAAGATGCTTTAGGTTTTCCTTTTGGCATAGGGTGCAGACG
>Ga0315289_10012678_pt1 | contig 11852 bp, 9 predicted proteins | sample YL17G11_40_MG_FD_203452 | JGI IMG/M metagenome (GOLD analysis project Ga0315289, IMG submission 203452) | Sediment microbial communities from Yellowstone Lake, YNP, Wyoming, USA - YL17G11_40 | ecosystem: Environmental > Aquatic > Freshwater > Lake > Sediment | place: USA: Wyoming | collected...
CACCAGCTTCGGCCGCGACGACCTGCCGCTGGTGGTCAAGGTTGCGGACGTTGTGGATACCTGGATCTTTCAACAGAGCCAGGAGTAGACCCGCCTTCTTTCGGGAAGGTTTTGCGAGGCCAGCACATCGCACCACCGGCCTCGTCCTTTCCTTCGATATTGTGGAAGGCCACCGAGGCGGCTAGCGGGCGGGAAGGGACGTGTCGCGGGAAAAACTTCCCTTCCGGCAGTCACAATAGGTGACATTTCTGCAGAAGTGTGATAAGGATTCCTTTCGACATGCCAGGGATCGGCAAAACCTTTGCCGGCGACTCCTTCCGACCACAGGCAGGCTCTCTGAAAACCGAACGTGGGTAGACATGCGCAGATCGGCGCCCCTCTTGTTGCCTCTATAGGCAGGCAGCACACGCGGGACGCCGGTGGTGCAAGAGCGTTCTCTCGTGGAGGTTTTCCTTTGCGGGCTCTGGTTCAAGTCGCGGCCCGCCAATCTATTCAGCCTGTTTTACACGACAGCCGAGCTGTCGTGGGAAAGGAGTTGCCGATGAAAACGATCAGTTGTTGGGACGATCTGTCCCGCGATGGTATTCTGCCTCTCACTGGAGAGGCTTGCGGACTGAGTTATCGGATCCTGTGCGATGCGACCGCCAGGGGCAAACGGTTGTTGGAAAAGGCCCTCAGCGTGGTCGAGATCCGCTTGCACGAGAATTGGAATCATGGGACCGACAGCGACCCGCACGTCGGTTCCATCATGCTGGGCCCCGAGTTGCTCTCGGTTCTCGGTGTCTTCGCCTTGTTGGAAGACGGCTGGACGAAGCATTGGGAGATCGCCCAACGAAACAGTTCCCCAAAGGACGGTTCTGGGATCCAGTCCGATCCTGACCTCACCGCCGCCCGGGCCTACGCCTTTGCGGAGGAGCCGCAGAAGGCGTTTCAGCGCGCCACGGAATTCGAACTCCAAAAGTGCTCCAACCGGCGCCGCTCGGACGTTGCCTATCCCATGGCCATTACGTATGCGCACATTGCCTTTGCGGAGGCCCGCCTGCATCGTCGAGATCGTCAGCAGACGGCGACGTTCGAAAAGGCGTACGTCGCGGCGTGCTCCCACTTGGCAAGTTTCAAATATGCACAAGACTCGTTTGCGATCTCCGCCCGCAGCGTTCTCGCCTTGACCGATGCGGCGATGGGGGCCTGCGATCGCGCCTGGATCGGGGCACTTAATCTCGCGGAACCCAAGAGACGGGCGGAAGCCTTAAGCGACATTCTCTGCCGCCGACTGGAACTGAGCCAGTGGCAAGAGGCCCACGAGAGCGTCCGGCATCTCCCCCCGGAGATCCACCTGCCGCCCTTGACTTGCTGGTGCGCCGCCGCCGAAATCTTCGCCTCCTCGCAACTCTATCGGGACCGCAAGCTTGCCGTGATGCAATACCCCCAGCAATCCGAACAGGCCCTCGCCTATGCGGGAATTGCCTTGGGTCTCAAACTCCGCCAGACAGCGAAGCATTTGCCCGCGGCCGTGCCCATGATCTCCGTGGAACCGCCCGCCGAAGAGCCAGGCAAGGCAGAAGCCACCCTCAAGCAGGCCCAAACGCTGGCAGACCAAGGTCATCTCCTGGCCGCAACCTCCCTATTGGCCGAGGCGGAGGATCTTTCGACCTTGGAACGCTTGTCAGAACAGTATCATCAGACAACGTCACCGCTCGACCAGCTTGACTTCGACCGGCTTGCAGTTCACACCGACACACATCTGGCGATCCTTGCCGGCTGGCGCGGAGATGCGGAAGGCTTTCGTCAGAAGGCGCAGGCGGTCAGCGGTTATGTGCGCGCGAAGCCAAACACCTTCACGCCAGCGGTTTTCCTACTGCTGGTGGAGCCGGCGGCTCGGTTACGGAATTTCCAGGTCGCCCAGGAATACCTGCGGCAAGGTCGAGGTTCGGTTGCGCACTGGGGCGGTGTGGCCGCCACCCTCGCCGTGGAGATGATTCGCCACGGCCAACCCGACGCTGCCCAAAACCTCATGAAGGAGATGCGCTACCCCCGGGCTTTGTTTCGCGTACAAACCGCCTTGGCTCAGTCGCAGTCGAAGGCCAACCGCGAAGGTCTCTGGCGCCGGTTCCAGGTTATCGAGGAGCTCCGCAATAACGTCGAAAAGGCGGCGGCCTACGCAGGAACTGCGATGGCCCTGACCGATAAGTGACCTCGTGGCCGCTCGGTATCGTCAGGAAGGCAGCATTTCACGGAGGAATGCTGGTGCGGGCAAGCAGATTCTGCTTGTCAGCGGCCTCCGCGTGGTTGTATTCTCGTTAGGATGTTCCGTCAGACATTCCGTTTGCATAGTGCATTCCTCAGGAACAGAAGATGTTGGGGCACGGCACTGGCCGGGCTTGTGTTCTGCGTCCTCTGGGGAAGTTTTGCCAGTCTCCTGGCATAAGTCGCTGTCCTGGGCGTGGCGGCAGGCTTCGCTAGGGGATGGGCCTTCTGTCGTCGCCCCCAGGCCACACGCTGCCTTCTACCAGCCGCTGGCAATGTGCCGGGGGAGTTGCCATCTCCGGCGTTGGCCGGCCAACCGGAGTTGCTGCTGGCGCATGCCGCCTGGACACATTATCTGGGGGAATTCGCCTCGCAAACGGACGATATCCTCCGCTCCGCCGGCATTGTCAAATTGGCCGCCATCCAAGAAGAGGTACGGAACCTCGCCCAGGGGCAGATCGTCTTTGCCGCCACCGAGGCCTGGAGAACGGTGTATGAACAGCTCTTGACGAGTGCCGACCTCGCGCAATATCGCTCGGTGGCGTGGCTGAAGAACGAGGACTACTGGCAAGACACTCCCGGCAAGAAGAGCATGCAACTGAATTTTGAATTGCTCCAGCGCGGGACGCGAATTCTGCGGATTCTCATTTTGGACGATTACTTCTGGCCCCCCGCTGCGGCCTTGCCCGCCACCGATATTCGCCGCTGGATTGACCAGCAGTATACCCAAGGTATCGAGATCGGCCTGGTCCGCGAGTCGGAAATCGCCTCCGAGACAGATCTCTTATGCGACCTTGGTATCTACGGGACCAGGGCAACGGGCATGCTGGAAACGGATCCCCAGTGTCGTACAACGCGATTTACCTTCGATTTTTCCCCAGAAGGCGTCCGCATGGCAGAGACGCGCTGGAATCGGTTGTCTCTGTACGCGGTTCCTTACGCTGAGCTGCTTGACCGGGCCGCCACGAGCGCCTAGAATTATGTGTACATATGTCCACTTGCCTCTATCTGGACACGGCCCGGCTTGGCCGCATGTGCCCGGAGGCCCAGGCGGCCGATCGTGACTTCGCCCGGCTCGCCAGCGAAGAGAGGTGCTCCCTGTACTTCGAGCATTTCCTGCGTTGGGGCTATACCGCGTTGCCCCCGACCCTCGCCCGACGCTACCCCGGCCTTACCTTCTGGGCGGGCGTAACCACCTTCAAAAACGACTTGAAGACCGTCTTGTGCCCGCCTCGCCAGCGGCACGTGCTCGTCGCCAACCGCTCGGCCCAGTTGGTCCGCCTAGCCGCCCGGCTGCTCTGCCGGCGGTGCGAGAACATCCTCATCACCGACATGGAGTGGCCGTCCTATGTCAAGGTCCTGGCCGCCGAGTGCCACCAAGCACGCAGGATTCTCACTACGATGCCCATGCGGGAGGCCGTTTTCCGCGACAGAATCGGCCGAGATGAAGCGATCGACCGCCTGGTAGGCTGCTACCGCCGACATGACTGCGATGGCCGGTTCCTGAGCGCCGTCACCTACGATGGCGTGCGATTGCCGGTTCCCGAACTGGTGCAGGGCCTCGGTCACCGTGAGAGGCCGCGGTTTGTCGTCGTCGATGGAGCTCAGGCACTGAACCACGTGCCGCTGGCCCTGTCCGAAGCGTACTGCGATTTGCTGCTGGCCGGTTGTCACAAGTGGCTTCGGGCGTACCAGCCGTTAGGGCTGGCCCTCTGCTGCCGACGATGGTCAGAACGGCTGGTGGCCGAAATGCAACAGGAAATGCTCAGCCGCGGCGAACTGGACGACCCGCTGTTGGTTTTCACCAACCAGCTTGAAAACGAAGCAACCGAATCCTACTCGGAGACCGTCAACCTGACGCCCATGTTCACGGCCGCGGCTGCGGTCCGGCGGATGCTGGCCTCGCCGCGTGCCAAACGCGAAGAACTCACCTCCCAAATGGCCAACGCGGACCGTGTGGCGGACCAGACCCCTGGAGTCGGCTGGCGACCGTCCCGTCCCACACTGGCGATGCAATCTGGCGTTCTGCTCCTTAAGCCTCGGTACCAGCACTCGCAGCAAGTCCCCGTGGAACGGGTCCGCGAGCGATTCTTGACCGCCGGCGTCGCCCTGACCGCCTACGAGGACGGCACCATCCGGGCCTCTCTGCCAGACCAGCCCTTCGCTGCCGACGAATTGGGCCTTCTCCAGGCAGCCCTCTGCCGCTGTGCCTAGTCCGGTTCCCATGAGCCGAATCCGCTGCGTTTCCGCGGGCTTGTCCGCCCACCGCGATTTCTGACCGCGGTAATGCAACATCCTCCCGTGGTTACTGCCAGTTGCAGCGGGACACCTCGACGGACCACTGGCTCTCGCCCAAGAGCCTGTGGGCGCGGCCGGTGAGCACCGACCGTCTCGTGCTCGCCAATGGCGACGACCGGTCGTTCTTCTTGAACGACTGGAGTTTCGGTCAACTCTGCCGTCTGGCGGGGGTTGCGAAAGAGACCGTCAACCGCCTGACGTCGGACACGGCGGCCCGCGTCTTCGCCGAGACCCTGCCCCGCGGCGACAAGCCGCTGCAGGTCTTTGCGACCGGCGAGCAAGCACGGTCGATTCACGGAGCCAGCTATACTCGGCTGCACAACGCCGAACTGCTGGATATCGTGCTCGACTGTGCCGATGGCTTCGAGCCACCGCCGAAGGGCTTCAATGGCGGCACCGGCCTCTATTGTGGGGAGCAGGACATGTTCTGCTTCCTCATCGACCCGACCGGATGGACGGAGATCGGCGGCGAGACGTTCGCCCCGGGATTCTTCCTCTGGAACTCGGAGGTTGGCCGGCGTTCGCTGGGCGTTGAGACGTTCTGGTTCCAGGCGTGCTGCCAAAATCATATCGTCTGGGACGCCATCGAAGTGATGGAGTTCAGCCGCAAGCACACGGCCAACGTCCATGAGGCACTGGTCGAAGTCCGGCGGATCATCCAGGCTCTGGCCCGCAAACGGGACCAGCGCCGCGACGCGTTCGCGCAGGTGATTCAGCGGGCGATGGATACCAAACTCGGCGACGACGCCGACGAGGTGCGGGCTGTGTTGTCCAAGGCCGGCATCAGCCGGACCCTGGCGAGGCAGGCCATCGAGTTGGCCCAACAACAGGGCCGCTTCACCGTGTTCAGCATGGTGGACGCCTTGACCAGGTTGTCGAGGCAGATTGTCAACGCCGGCGATCGGACCGAAGTGGACCAGCAGGCCGGCACTTTATTGACCCTGGCCGTGTAGCTCGTAGCTGCCGGCCTTTCAGAACGAGAAGAGGTACGTATGTTTCCTGAATCCGAAATGGAGGACACTAACATGTCGAAGAAACCGGTTCATGAGATTCGGCTCGGCCGGATCAAGGCAGCGATCTGGAAGAACGAAACCCAAAATGGTTCGCTGCACAACGTGACCTTCACGCGCCTTTACAAGGATGAGGACCAGTGGAAGGATTCCACGAGCTTCGGCCGCGACGACCTGCCCTTGGTGGCCAAGGTCGCCGATATGTGCCACACCTGGATCTTCCAGCAGAAGCAGGAGGACTCCAGCGGTCCCAAGGAGCGGAGAAAAGGTAACGAGGATTTCTGAGGCCTTGCTTGCACCACCGGGCCTCAACCTTTTCGGTAAACCGCTGCTTCGTTGAGACCGCTCAGCGACAGTGGGCCGCAGAAAATGCAGCACGGGACTGTTCAGCGCATTACAGGGGCTTCATGGACGGCCGGAGGGGAATTGGGGGAACGCCGCCGGAGGGCCAATCGACAGCCGCAATCCGCTCAACAGTCCGCGAACTGCATGGCCAAGAAGGCTTATGCCACAACTCGCGGTAGAAGTCACGTCGTACTCGTAACAGTATTGCCGCTCCTCAAGCGGTCTCCGCCATGAGGAAACGACACCCGGACAGATTCGGGAGCCGGTCAGACGACCACCAACTGTCGCCGCAATCCGAGCCCCTTGGCGACCGCCTGCCCAGCCGGCTTGTGGTCCGGCCGCAGCAGAATACATTGGCTTGGTCCGGCCGCCCCATGAACCCTCGGGGTCGCACATATACCCACCCACGAGATGCATTGACTTACGTCAATAGTGTGCGACAATGGTAGTAATGGACGCGGGACCGGTCGAGCCCGCCGGAGAAGGAAATGCCATGGCGCGGCTGACCGATCCTGAAATCCTCGCAAGGTTCCAGCACGCCCTGAGCCAGTGGCAGTTCACCGGCTACATCACTTGGAAGCCGAAATTCACGTGGTGAACATCCATGACGCCTGAAAGACCCAAGACACCGGAAAAGATCCAATCCACGGGCAAGCCCTTTCCTTGGCGATGCCCCGAGTGCGGAAAGAAGGAAGTACGGCCCGCCACGGTGCAGCATACTTCGCAAATCAAGCACGACGGCCGACTCTACACCGTTGAGGTTCCCAGGCTCCGCGTTCCCCAGTGCGGCGCGTGCGGCGAACTGGTCTTCGACAACGACGCCGACGAGCAGATCGCCCAGGCGTTGCGCGAGCAGCTTGGCCTGCTTTCGGGCGACCAGATGCGGAAGAACCGCGAGGACTTGGGCCTGAGCCAGCGGATTCTGGCCGAGCACCTGGGGGTGGCCGTGGAAACGATCTCGCGATGGGAGAACGGCGCCCTGACCCAGACTCGGGCCATGGACCGCTATCTCCGCGTCTACTTCGGCGTGCCGGCCGCCCGGGCTGCGCTGGTGAAACAATCCGCCATCCCCGACCTGGGAATGCACGTCGAAACGTAGGTTCGCACCTTCGCATCTTGCGCTCGGGCAAGACCGCGTCGGGAGCATCTAGCGCGGCCTTGGTCTTGTGCTATTGCCATTCCGCCCAAGCCCCCGGTGCATCCACGCTAGCACTCCGTTTGAGGGGCCTTTATAATGGCGGTTTCTGCATGGTATCAGTGATGAATCGACCCCGACGGGTGGGGGCGTCAGGCAACGCCATCCCGTCCGGGACTTGGTAAGCCGACCAACCACACCGAAACGACACAGTAATATATGGTGCAGCGGCGGAAGCTATTGGCGGCCCTTACCCGGGCGAGGCTCGCCGAATTGGCGGCCCACTTCGGGATTCCCGGGCTATCGGGCAAGTCGAAAGACGCCATCGTTCGGGCGATTGCCGGCGCGCGGACGGTCAAGACGGCCGACCTGCTCGCATCGCTCGGCAGGGACGAGCTCAAGGCCCTGTGCCGGGCGTTCGGTCTGGACGAGGGCGGTAGGGACAAGCAGTCGCTGATCGCCCGGCTGGCGGGCAACGTAGCTCGCACACGCCGTGTGCGGAGCAGCAACGAAACCCGCACACGCCGTGTGCGGAGCAGCAACGAAACCCGCACACGCCGTGTGCGGAGAGGCAGCAACAGACCATGCGAAAACCAAGAAGGCGGCACACAGCGTGTGCTGCCTACATCAGGCAGTTCCTCGAGGAATCGATCCATGGCGAAGAAGTTGAGCGATGACAAGCGGCCCATCGAGCAGTACGAGCACGCCGACAAGACCCGGGTGAACAATCCGCCCGTGGGCCTGGTCACGCCGGCCACCGACCCTGACTTGCCCAAGAAGACCTACCAGTACGACCCGCACCTTGACCCGCAATTGATTTGGGCTGGCAAGGCCGAGCACACCAGCTTCGAGGTTCCCACCGTCAGCCTGCACGTTCACGAACGGATCGACCCGCGCACGATCATCCGGGCGGTGCAGAAGCGGAACGGCGATAGCGGTGGACCGCGGCAACTTTCGCTCTTTGAGGGCCCCGAAGAGAACCCGCCGCTACGCGAGGCCATCGAGTTCTACAAGCATGCCCAGGGCTGGACCAACCGGCTGGTCGCTGGCGATTCGCTCATGGTGATGAACTCACTTCTGGAAAAGGAGGGCATGGCCGGCAAGGTGCAGATGGTCTACATCGACCCGCCGTATGGAATCAAGTACGGGTCGAACTTCCAGCCTTTCGTAAACCAGCGCGACGTGAAGGATGGCAAGGACGAGGACCTCACCCAGGAGCCCGAGATGATCCAAGCATTTCGGGACATTTGGGAGTTGGGAATCCATTCGTACTTGACGAGCCTCCGCGATCGGCTGCTTCTTGCGAGGGAACTGCTGCACGAGAGCGGATCGTGCTTCGTGCAGATTGGGGACCAGAATGAACACCTTCTCCGCCAGTTGTTGGACGAAGTCTTTGGTAGGGGAAATCTCTGTTCACTAATCACGTTTGTGAAAACCACGTCGGCAACAACCACCCGTTTGGCAGGCGTATGTGACTACTTGCTGTGGTATGCAAAGGATGTTGGCAGACTGAAATACCGGCAACTTTATTTGGAGAAGACCATCGGGGCCGAAGGGGCATCCAAGTACACGTCGGTCCTATTTCCGGATGGCTCGACGCGCCCGATGTCGCAGACAGAAAAGAGCACTCCTGACGGGCTTCCCGAAGGTGCCCGTATCTTCACCACCGGCGGCTTAACGAGCCAAAGTCCAGGATCACGTTACACCGTGCGATTTAGGGAGAAGGACTACTACCCAAGTGATGGGTATTGGAAAACGGACGAACCTCGAATGGAGAACCTCGTTGCCGCTCAGCGCGTCGTTGTGAGTGGAAACAGGCTCCGCTACGTGAGGTACTTTGACGATTTTCCAGCGTTCCCGCTGACCAACGTATGGATGGATATTGGCGGGATCCAAAGTCGGGCAGACCCGAAGGTTTTCGTTGTGCAAACCGCAACGTCAGCAATTCAACGGTGCGTTTTGATGACAACTGACCCTGGTGATGTCGTTTTCGACCCCACTTGCGGATCAGGGACGACTGCTTGCGTGGCCGAGGAGTGGGGCCGTCGATGGATTACGTGCGACACCTCGCGGGTGGCGATTGCGCTGGCCAAGCAGCGGTTGATGACCGCGTTGTTCGATTACTACCAGTTGGCGCGGCCATCGCCAAGTATGCGGAGCAGGAGACGCTGTACGACCAGCCAAAGGTGGACCGCTCGAAGGTTCGCGTCACTGGGCCATTTACGGTCGAGGCCGTTCCCGCGCCGGCGGTTCGGCCGATCAGTGAAATCGATGCTGACTTCGAGCCCGTACCCGGCACACGCCGTGTGCCGAGCGTGCCGCACACAGCGTGTGCGGCGTACAATGCGATTGCTCGTTATGGCGAGACGTTGCGGCAGGTCAAGAAGGGCGAGCACAAGGACGGCACACGGAGTGTGCCTACTACATTGTATGAAGTCGAGATTCACGGGTTCGACTACTACAACCCGCGCTCTGGGGCCATCGAATCGGGCGACACCACGAAGATCGCCCTTTGGATGCTCGACACCGACTACGACGGCCGGAGCCTGTTTCCCCGCCAGGTCTTCTTCCCCATGGCCGGCCCCAAGGACGGCTGGGCGCGATTGGCGAAGAACCTCAAGGCTGAGATCGACGAGGACTTGATCGAAGCCTATCGCGGAACCGTCTCCCTGCCCTTCGCCGCCGGCGACTACCGCCGGGCGGCCGTGAAAATCGTCGACGACCGCGGGATTGAATCACTCAAGATCGTGGAGATTGCATAGCAGTACGCCGCACACGCCGTGTGCGGCGACATCGGCACACAGGAGCCTCGGCACACGGCGTGTGCCAGGTACGGGAGTGGCATATGCATTGGGAGCTGTTTGATCCTAACGAGGAGGTGCGAATCACGGCCGGACGATTGCCACATTGGTTCCAGCCGGGCAGGTTGTATTTCATCACCTTTCGAACCGATGATTCGCTGCCGGCCAGCGTGGCCAGGCTGTGGCGCCAGCGGCGGGACGATTGGCTTCGCCGCCAGGGCATCGATCCACGGTCGGCCGACTGGGCTTCCCGATTGGCGTCGTTGCCTGCCTGGTTGCGCCGGCAGTTCCACAAGACGTTTTCAGAAGAGTTCCTTGAGGATCTCGACCGCGGTTACGGCGAGTGCCTCCTCAAAAGGCCCTCGCTGGCGAGCATCGTGGTCGAGGGATTGCTGCACTTTGACCAGGATCGCTACCAGTTGAGCAACTTCGTCGTGATGCCCAACCATGTCCACGTGCTGGCAGGCCTGCTGGGCAGTACTGACCTGGTCGCGCAGTGCTACTCTTGGAAAAAGAACATGGCTCTGCGGATCAACAGGGCGCTGGATCGCCGGGGGCGTTTTTGGCACGAGGAGAGCTTCGACCACCTGGTGCGGAGTGGGGAGCAGTTCGAGAGTCTCCAGCGATACATTGCGGAGAACCCAAGCAAGGCGAAAGTGCGGGAAGGTGAATACGTGATCTGGCAGCGGGCGGAGGGAACGGGGTGAAGGTACGCCGCACACGCTGTGTGCGGCAACATCGGCACACGGCGTGTGCCGCGTACGGAAGGGCGGTCCATGGCACAGTATTCGATCAACCAACTGATCATCAACTCGCCTTACGAGGAGCCCACGAGCTACTGGGCCTACCATCGGGCGACGCGGTTCTTCACGCGCAAGGAGGGCCGGCGGCCGGCGGGCTATGTGACCGCGACGCCCGGCTCACAGGCGTTCGACGACCCGGGCATCTTCCGCGAATTGCCGTTGGTGAATCGGATTCGCCCGCGGGTCAAGGCGTGGCGGGAAGGCGGCTACCTGGGCGCGAGCGGGATTACCAAGCGGCTGCTGGAACATTGGCGTGACCTGGAGGAAAGGGACTTTCGCCGCTTCTTCTTCTGCCAGTTGGAGGCCATCGAGACGTTGATTTGGCTGACTGAGGCCCCACCCGCGGAACGGCAGGGCATCGTTATTCCCGGTGACGGCGGGCCGTTCACGCGGATTTGCTCGAAGATGGCCACCGGCACGGGCAAGACGATCGTCATGACCATGCTCATCACCTGGCAAACGCTGAACAAGGTCACCTACCCGCAGGACACGCGATTCTCGAAAAACGTGCTGGTCGTCGCCCCGGGGCTGACCGTGCGGAGCCGGCTTTCGGTCCTCGTGCCCGACAGCCCGGGCAACTACTACGACGAGTTCAACATCGTGCCACCGGGCATGGTCGATCGTCTGCGTCAGGGGCGGGTGCTGGTGCGCAACTGGCATGCCCTGGGCTGGGAAACCGAAGAGCAAGTCGCCAAGCGAAGAAGTGTCGATAAGCGCGGGGCGAAAAGCGACGAAGCCTATGTCCGCGAGGTGCTGGGCGAAATGGCCGCCGCTCGCGACATGTTGGTCATCAACGACGAGGCCCACCATGCTTGGCGCGTGCCCACCGAATCAAAGGTCAAGGGCCTGAGCAAGGCCGACATCGAGGAGGCCACCAAGTGGATTGGCGCGCTCGACCGAATCCACCGCGCTCGCGGCATTCTCGCCTGCCACGACTTCAGCGCCACGCCGTTTGTACCTTCGGGCAAGCAAAGCTCGGAGGAGGCCCTTTTCGAGTGGATCGTCAGCGACTTCGGGCTGAACGACGCGATTGAGTCGGGCCTAGTCAAGACGCCGCGGGTCGTAGTCCGCGATGACGGCCAGTACGGGCCCGACTACAAGTCGCGTCTGTACCACATCTACAACGACCCGGACGTGAAGGACGACCTGAACCGCAAGGCCGAGGAGCAAGAACCGCTGCCGGACCTGGTGACCAACGGGTATTACCTGCTGG
>Ga0315289_10012679_pt1 | contig 11851 bp, 9 predicted proteins | sample YL17G11_40_MG_FD_203452 | JGI IMG/M metagenome (GOLD analysis project Ga0315289, IMG submission 203452) | Sediment microbial communities from Yellowstone Lake, YNP, Wyoming, USA - YL17G11_40 | ecosystem: Environmental > Aquatic > Freshwater > Lake > Sediment | place: USA: Wyoming | collected...
GATGGAGGCTTGTCTGAGTTTATTACGGACCAATGTGAGATGCTCGATCATCTCCTCCGCATTTTGGGTGGCGGCGCCCATGGAGATCATCCTGGAGCCATGCTCCGAGGCAAACGACTCTGCCAAAGCCATCTGCACTTTAGTCATACAATAATTAGGCAAAAGGCTTGAAAAAATCTCTTCCGCATTAGGCTCAAAGATAAATTCCAAATACGCTTTTTTCTCTTCCCTTTCTACTGGGCTTTCTATATTTAGGAATTTCTCCAAGGTTACACGGTATGTCATGGGCGAGTGGAATTTTGTATATAAAAAATAAATCTCATCCACCTCCCCGGAGAGAAAAAGATTAACTAAATCGTTAGTAATTCCCTTAACCTGGCTTAATACCAGATTTCCACCTAAACCCAAATATTTCAGCCTGATCTCCCGGGGACGCTTTGAATAATGAATATACCCCTTTTTTCCTATGGTTACCAAAACAACTTTTTCTCTTTCATATCTTCTCAAAAATTGATCCGCCGCCCGGAATATATTGCTGTTGTAAGAACCACACAGCCCCCGATCGGAGGATATGATAACTAAAGCAACTTTCTTGACTTCCCTTTTCTCAAAGAGTGGATGAACAAAAGAGGCGGCCGCCTTGGTTAAATTGTTCAACATGCCCTGCATCTTGAAAGCATATGGACGAGACGACTCTACCCGAACTTGAGCCTTTCTTAGCTTCGCTGCCGCCACCATCTCCATGGCTCTGGTTATCTGCTCGGTCCCCTGAACGCTTCTGATCCTTCTTCTTATGTCGCGTAAGGATGGCATAATAAATATCCGAATGCAAATCTTAATTTTGCCTAAGGTCGCAATGTAATTAAAATCCCCCTTTGTCCCCCTTTACAAAAGGGGGAATTTTTAATCCCCCTTTCCAAAAGGGGAATTTAGGGGGATTATATATCACCCTATTGAGTTTTTTTCAAACTTGCCTTGAACTTTTCTTTGAATTTTGCGATGGCTTCATTTAATTTTTTCTCAGTTCTCTCATCTAAATCTTTAGTGGTAGCGATGGTGTGACCCACGTCCGGGTATTCTTTTTCCATGAAAGGATAAAATTCCTCTTCGAATGTTTTGATCGACTCTAAAGGAAGATCATCCAAATATCCATGCGTGGCTACATAAATTATCATCACCTGCTTTTCCACGGGCATGGGGGCGTACTGTCCCTGTTTTAAAATCTCAATGGTCCTCTCCCCTCTTATAAGCTGGGCTCTGGTGGCTTCATCCAGCTCCGTCCCGAACTGGGTAAAGGCGGCTAATTCCCGGTATTGAGCTAAGTCCAGTCTCAACCTTCCTGCCACTTTTCTCATGGCTTTCACCTGTGCTTTTCCACCCACCCGCGATACGGATATGCCTACGTTAATAGCCGGTCTTACTCCCGCATAAAAAAGATCGGTTTCCAGGTAAATCTGGCCATCGGTTATGGAGATCACATTTGTGGGAATGTACGCAGTAACATCACCTGCCTGAATCTCAATGATGGGTATACCCGTAAGCGATCCACCCCCTAATTCGTCACACAATTTTGCAGATCTTTCCAATAATCTTGAATGGAGATAGAAGATATCACCCGGATAAGCCTCTCTTCCTGGGGGTCTTCTCAAAAGCAAAGACATCTGTCTGTAAGCTTGAGCATGTTTGGAGAGATCATCATAGAAGACCACCACGTGCTTCCCCTTATACAGGAATTCCTCTCCCATGGCACACCCCGCATAAGGGGCGAGATATTGAAGCGGAGCAGGTTCCGTAGCCGTAGCCACTACCACGGTAGTGTATTTCATGGCGCCGTGATCCTCCAGGGTTTTTACCACCTGCGCCACGGTGGAAGCTTTCTGTCCTATAGCTACATATATACAAAAGATGTCGGAGTTCTTTTGATTAAGTATGGTATCCACTACTAAGGCGGTTTTGCCGGTCTGTCGATCGCCGATGATCAGCTCCCTCTGTCCTCTGCCTATGGGGATCATGGAATCGACTGCCTTCAGCCCTGTTTGCACCGGTTCGCTTACCGGTCTTCTCTGCACCACGTTTGGGGCCCCGGCCTCAATGGGTCGATAGCTGGTTGCCACGATGGGACCTTTCCCGTCGAGAGGATGACCCAAAGCGTTCACCACCCGGCCCACCATAGCATCTCCGGCCGGCACCGAGGCGATCAGTCCGGTAAGCGTGACCCGATCTCCTTCCTTGATCTCATCATAAGGGCCTAAGATGGCAACGCCCACGTTGTCCTCCTCTAAGTTGAGTATTATCCCGGCTACGTCGTTGGAGAACTTTATCAGCTCGCTCATCATGGCGTCATCCAATCCCCAGATGCGAGCTATTCCATCTCCCACCTGGAGAACAGTTCCCACACTCTCGGTCTTTAGTTTGATCTCGTATTTTTCTATCTCCTTCTGTAAAATTGAGCTTACCTCTTCCGGATTCAAAGGCATGATGATGCTTCCTCCTATTCTATCGTCTTGCGGATAAAAGAAGTCCCGCCAAGGCGGGATTTGGGCGAAGCGTGGCGAATCCTTTTATCCGCTGTTATATGACCCGAAGGGCAAGTCCCGATGTATCGGGACGCAGGGTTCAGCTTGGCGGCTCTCATTTTGTTAAGCGCGGTTATCCATTCATGGTGAATCCATTCAGGATGAATCCATTTGATTTTATTTTTATGGCTCATTATAGATTTTCCTCAACAATTCTTCTCTCTTCTTTTGTAATTCCATATATCTGATAAACCAACTCATTAATTTCATCTTCCAGCTTTTTGATTTTCTCTTTAATCTGTGATTGGTCAGCTCCACCTTTTTTTATTGTTTCTTTCAACACCTCATTAGATTTCGGAACAGAAATATTGAGAATCATATTTTTGACATCTTTGGCTTTAGATAGTTTCTCGCTGTTAGAATTAAGATAAATCTCAACAAAATCCCTAATCTTCTTGTCTTTAATTTCTATGAAATCTTGAGAATTGATAAAAATCTTGCTATCATCTACTTTGATTTTATTAAATTTGGCATCGTCGCTTATGTTGAAGGTAACTTTTGGCAGACTGTAGAGTTTTTCTGTTTCTTCGCCTTCCAGAACAGCGTCTATATCAACAATTCCTGATTTATGCAGTTTAAGAATCTCATCTACTTTCTTGGTTATCCGATCAACGATTTTCTTTTCTTGTGCTGTTTCTGGGAGTTTGATTGGGAGATTCTTGATAAATCTGTCTTCATATTTATAATATCCGCTTCCATGTATAACACCAACTTGTCTAATAAAGAAATTGGTAATATTTGAATTTAGGAGAGCCAAAAGGTATTTTGTTAGATTTTGATATTCTTTTTTAATTGGAAGGCCATATATGTCTGGTCCAAAAAATATATCACCCGATTCATCTATTGAAACGCTACTGTATATTGAAAATCCTTGGATAAGCAACTTAACTATACCATAATTTTCCAAACTCCTAGGTGCAGAATAAGCATACCAATTTGAGTTATTCAGACTTTTTCTATCCTTTAATATATTTTTATGGTCGCTGAAGTATTGCCAACAGAGTGAAAATTTATTTTTAAGTTCACTTTCTTCTATGATTTGATATTTATCATGGCTTTTTTGATAGGGGAATATTAAAACAAAGTTCTTATATGCAGGTGTCCATTTGCCAGCATCCTCAATGTAGGTCTTAATTAAATCATTCTCTATTTTGTATTCTTTCCCATTTATAGGACATTTAACAATAGAATAGAAACCACTCTTCTTTACGAATCTTACAACATAAACATCTTTGTAACCCGTACTAGAACCTTCAAATAATGCACTAGTTTCTTTCTTTGTTGCAGAGATATCTTTTAACCTTAATTTTGTTTCCTTTATTCTTTCTAATAATTTTTGCTTGTGGTAAGAAATGAAATAAAATCCTTTGTTTGAAAGTGTGTTAATAGGAACTGCAAATGTTTCATAATATTCATTTTGAACGTGATCCTTAATGCTCTTTATTTCTCTGATATCTCTTTTTATCATATAAGTTAAATCTCTCTCAGCTATATTTTCATCCTTTTTCTTAAAATTACAAACTTTAACGAAATAGTCTTTGCTCTGAAACTTTCTCAAAATAATAATTGATGGATAGTTTAAAGCGTCCTTAAATACCCCTGTATCTTTAAAATCAACAAATTCTTCTATAACTGAATTTAGCAGAATGTACTCTCGTAATCTTTCTCCATAGTTTACTGTTGTAAATCTATTTGAACAAATAAACCCCAATCTAGCTCTTTTTTTTAACCACTGCAATCCACTTTCAAAAAATAAAACATAAATATCATAATTTTTTTCTGCTGTTTTGTAAATTTCAGCATATTTCTTTTTATCGATCTCTGCCAAATGCTGTACTCTCACATATGGTGGATTCCCTACGACAAAATCAAATTTCTTGTCTTTTATGCTGTCAATTTCTTCCTGCTCTTCCAAGAATGCTGGATAGCTGTAATCCCAGATTTGTTTTTGTGCCGGTTTTTCCAAAGAATTTGTTTGGTAAATTCTGAATCTTTTAAGCTTGTAAGCCGGATACTTTTCTTTAGCTTTCTGGTACAAATCAATAATCTGGAACAACAGGTTCATTTCTGCAATGTGGCAGGCGAATGGGTTAATATCTAACCCATAAATATGCTCCTGAATTGCCTCAAGTATTATTTTTGCCTCATCTGGAGAAAGTCTGCTTACAATTTGTTTCCAGTTCTTTGGATCTCTTAATTCCTTTTTATCAGTCTTTCCAAACTTCATCAAATACCTGCTTATCAACCTTCTTGAAGCTCTCACCAGAAAGCCTCCAGACCCGCAGGCGGGATCTAGCAAATCTTTGGTTTCAATGTCATGGCTGTATGTGTAGCCGACCGATGTCAGAATATAATCTATAATCTCTGTCGGCGTGTAAAATTCGCCTAATCTTTTCCTTTCTCCGCTTGGCAGGTATTTCTCGTAGAGATTGCCCAATATATCCCTGTCAACATGCGTAAAGTCAAACTGGTTCAAAATCCATAAAACCCTGTTCAATAATTCGTTTAGTTCTCCGTCCCCTGTCCTGAACCAATCTAAAATCCCCGTCTCATAAAAATGAGAATATAACCCTTTAGCACTTTTAAATGAAAGTTCAAGAAGTTCCTTGTTTATGATATCCTTATCAAACCTTTTTCTTAGAATTACTCTCAGTTCTTCTATCCCGCCATTTGAAATATTTTTTTCAAGCAAACCTTTATCTTCACATATTCTTATGAAAAGTAGTTTATTTAGAAGAACGTAAATCGATTCTTTGCAGAATATCTCCTTGACTTCATCATCCGAAAGGTGTTCCTTTCCAGAATATGATTTCCATAAGTCGAATCCGCCAAATGTTTTATATTTCGCATATTCTTCTTCTATTTTTTGGCGGTGTTTTGATAAAAGGTAACCGTTTTTCTCATTTTTGGGAATATTATCTATTCTCTTTAATTCCTCCTGATATTTACCATGTCCTTCTTTGTATTCGCCAAATGCTTTTAATGTGTATCCTAAAAGCATATTATCAGCTATAAAATTCAATCTATCCAGAAGTTTTCTAAACCCTATTTCTTTTGTTATATCTATTCTTGCATAAGTCTCATCAAACTTTTCATATTTGCTAGGGCTGAAAAGAATTTCTTCGGTCAAATTATTTAAAAATAATATTTGGGTTTTTTCTTCGCTTGATAATTGTTCTGCTGATTTTTTCTGCTCCAAAATTCTAGAAAAATCAATATTTACTTTTAACTCACTTCCTGTTTTCTTGAGTTCCCATAATTTAAACTGTAAGAAATTTGTCAAACCTATAAATCTTGTCGTTTCTTCTTCGTATTTGAAAGCCTGCTCTTCATGTTGTCTCTTATCTATGCTCTCCGTTGGTTTTTTTGTTTCAATTTTAATGACTGCAAAATCATTTTCATCAATAATTGTTAAATCAGCTCTTTTCTTTTCCCACTTGATATATTTAAGCTCATATCCAAGAACTTCTTCAATGAAATATTTTACAAATCTATATCTAATATCCTGCTCAGTTGAACCTTTCTCTATCTCTTTGATTATATTTTTGAAAGCCTTCAATACGTTTTCTACAAAACCGGTTTCACTCGTCATTTTTTGATACCCCTACATCTTATTACTTCCCAAATTCTCTCTCAAGCCGCCAAGCCGGATTTCATATAACCACTAACTATAGCAAACGAAATAAGTAAATTGGCATGATCTCCCTCCTCCTTTGTCCCCTCCCGTCAAGGGAGGGGGAATTTATGAAGTCCCCTCTCCCCTTGTAGGAGATTGAGCGAAGTCGAAGGGTGAGGGTGAGGGGTATGTAAATTCATTTTTTGCGTTTGCATTAGTGAACCCTGATAGCCAACATTTCCTCTTTCAATTCATCTAACTGGTGTCTTATGCTTGCGTCAATTATCTTGTTTCCCAAGATCACGATGATTCCGCCTATTATCTGAGGCTCGATCACAAGAATCATCTCGATTCTTTTACCGGTGTTTTTTTCCAATTCCTCTTTAAGCTGGCAAGCCAGGTCCGGATCAAAGGGACGAGCGGTGGCAACGTGGGCTGGGAGTATGCCTTGGTCCTCCTTAACCAATCTTTCGAATTCCTCCGCCATTGCCAAAAAATATGCTATACGGTGCTTCTCCAGCACCAAAACCAGAAAAGAGAATAAGGCTGCGGAAATTGAATTTTTGAAGGCGGTGGTGATCAGTTCCTTTTTATGTTGATCCAAGATTTGCGGAGCTTCCAAAAAGTTTTTTAAGTTTGGATCTTTCCTTAAAAGATCGGCTATCGCCTTCAGATCATCCCAGATACCATCCACCTGGTCGATTCTTTTCGCCGTTCTGAAAAGGGCAATAGCGTATCTTCGGGCTACCTGGGATCCAATCATTTGATATTCTCCACCTTTTGGGTATGCACGGCCTCGATGAACTCGGCAATCAATTTTTTGTCTTTTTCCTCATCCAGCCTTTCTCGAATCAACTTTTCTGCCGCCCGCATGGCCATATTGACTAAATCGTTTTTCAGTTGCACCTTGGCTTTGTCCACATCTCTCTGGATTTCCTCTCTGGCTTTATTCAAAATATCTTTGGATTCCTTTCGGGCATTCTCCTTTATTTCATTTGCCAGCTTCTGCCCCTCCCGGGCGGCTTCTTGGATCTTAACCCGTGCCAAAGAGTCGATCTCCTTCAGCTTGGTCTCGTAAAGGGAGAGCAAATCCTCCACCTTTTTTTTCTCTTTATCGATGTTGTCGAACTCCGATTTTATCTTCAAGCGTCTTTGTTCAAGAATGGACAAAAGCGGTTTCCAGGCGAATTTCTTTAAAAGGAAAACCGCTATCAAAAATCCGATTATCTGGGTAACAATCTGTCCAATTTCAAGACCCATGGGTGCTCCTCAAAATTTGAGTTGGCGAAAATGAAGAGTTCGTTGCTTAAGCCCGTTTATGCGTCCCGCACCTTGCGGGACGAGTCGTCCATCGGCTAAGGTTTAGATTCGACCCTTCGACGGTTCGACCATTCGACAGGCTCATGGTGCTGAGCGAAGTCGAACCGCAAGCTCACTACAAGTCGGCTACGTATCGGTTTCGGATATTGGTTTCGTTTATCGTTTTCATGCGATAAACGATAACGAGTTACGATAAACGATACCTAACCGCAAACGAAACCTTTTTTTCTGCCGAAGGCAGATCCGCCTCAGGCGGAAACGAAACCTATAGAAAGAAGAATTAAGCAACAACTCTGAAATAAATAGTCCGCCGTCCGCCGCAATTATCCGTTCCATCCGTTTAATCCGTTGACCGATCTGGTGTAAGGTTTTTATGCGATTTTCCCTTGCAATACGAAGACCGTGACCAAAGCATATATGGTCAAAGCTTCAATCAAAGCACACCCGATGATCATCCCTAACTGGATTTTAGCGGCGGCTTCGGGCTGTCTGCCCATGGCTTCCATGGCCGCGGAGACTGCTCGCCCCAAACCGAAAGCAGAACCCATGGCGGCTATAGCCAAACCCAGGGGAAGAAATATTGCTAAAGCGGTTTGATAAGTCATCTCTCCTCCTTCCTAAAAGGTTCAACAGTTCAAAAATTCAATGTTCGTCATGTGGTAACATTAAAGTTTCATATTTAGCGTAGCCCCGCCTTTGGCGGGGCTTGTCTCAAGATCCTGCGGACAAGCCGTAAAGGCTTGCCTACGCGATTCAAAGGTTATTTTCAATTTGATAATCCAATTCTCAATGTTCCTCATGCGGCAGCATTAAAGAAAAATATATGGTGGAAAGCAAAGTGAAGACTAAAGCTTGAATGGTTCCGGTTAATAAAGCTAAAAAGATAAAAGGCACCTGAAAGGGGATGCCAATGGGTAGGTGGAAAAAGCTCAAAGCGCTCACCCCTAATCCTACAAACACGGTGATCAAAACATCCTCACCGGTGATGTTGCCGAAAAGTCGCAGAGAAAGACTCAAAGGCTTTGCCAATTCCTCTATGATATGAATGGGTATATTGATAGGCACCAGAAGCCAGGTGACCACATCGCCAGGGTCACCAGCCATGTGTCTGAGATAGCCCACAATTCCCAAATTTCTTATGCCGGTATACTGCACATAGAAAAACACACAGATTGCCAGAGAGACAGTGGTATTGAGATTCGAGGTGGGCGATTTCATTCCCGGAATCAAACCCAAAAAATTCATGGAGAGAATGTAGATAAAAAGGGTTCCTAAAAACGGAGTATATCTTCTCCCTTGAGGTCCCAAAATTCCACATACGAAATTATCCAGTCGCTCCACCGCCATTTCCACAAAATTCTGAAGGTTGCCGGGCATGATGGATTTTTTTCTGTAAGCCAGATATGCCACCAGGCTGATGAGGACCACAATCATCCAGGAAAAGACCACGTTTTCCCAATGATGCAAAAATCCAATAAAAGCTACCTTTCCAAATTTTTCATATAAAAGAGTAATGAAATTGGGTAGCTCTGGCGCCCCTTCTTTCGCCTTCTCCACTGCGTGCTTGGCGACCTCTTGAGTCAAAAACAAATTCAATTTAAAACCTCGAAGTTTATTCGTCCGCCGTCAACAGACCGCCGTCCGCCGCCAATGCTCATCCGTTTAATCCGTTTAATCCGTTGACCTTTCATCCGTTGACGTTCTTCTTTTTCACCTCATTGGTTGACTTTGTCTCTGGCTTCTTGGATGTCTCAAGCGAAAGCAGCCATCTTCCCAAAGCTTTCAAAAACATCACCAGAAAGATCAAAGTGAATCCTGAAACCAAACTTATCGGTGGAAAGAACTTGATTATCAATAGAGCGTAGCCAATAAGATAAAGTAAAGGGAACTTAACTAAAGCAATCAATATGATCTTCCCTTTTCTTACCTCTTTGCCGGGTGAAAAGATTTCGGTTATGAGGTTGGTCAAGAAATAAAGGTTTGCGCATCCCCAGAGGGTGCCCATCAAAATTCCCGCACCGAATTTGAAATTGTAATACACTGTGACAAAGAGAAACCCCAAAGCTGACACTACCAGCGAAGTCTTTATCACTCTATTAATGAACTCAGGTCCCATTCTTAGGTTTAAGGTTTAAGGTTTTTACTTCTTACTTCACACTTCTTACTTCTTACTTTTTATCCTCTTCGCTTGCCCTTTTGATTAAATTATAAACCCCTCTTCCTGCCGCTACGAATCCAAAGAATATGAAAACCATCATCAAATAGGGTTCTGTATGTAATTTTTCGTCCAAAAAGTTTCCGATGAAATATCCCAGAATTGGTCCAACCGCCAATATGACGGGGATGGTGGTAAAAATCCCAAGTTGTCTATACATTGAATATTTATCATCTGATTTCTTATTCACACTTTTTCAGCACTGAGTCTTGTGTGTTTCGAGTGTTTTAAAAGAAACCAATTCGCCGAAATTGGTTTTTATTATAATCTCTATTTGCACTTAAGTCAAGGATTTTTGAATTTCTTTCTTGTTGCTATAGCTGTAAGGGCTCGATTTATCGAACCCGGCGCATCGTTAGTTCTAAGCCACTTTAGTGGCGTTAGCACCTAAACCTGACTAAAGTCAGTTAGAACAACTTATAGTTACAAGAGACGTCAGGTTAAATAGTCAATGACCATTATCGAACCCGGTGCATCGCAGGAATGTAATCCCTATAGAATGAAACAAAAACAGAGGTTCTGTTACCTCGTTAATGGTTTTTTCGGCGTTTGAATCCCTCTTTTTCTAAGCGCTCGATCACCGCTTTTATTAAAATTGGCCAGGCGATAGTGGCATCACATAAAACCTCCGCCCAAAGTCCTCCCTCTTTTTTGGGTATGAATTTGCCCCAGGATACGCCTTCACTATAGCTGCAGCCAGAAAGCCCACCCCAATGCACCGGTTCAGGACAGATCCTGATTCCATATTTAAAACGAACGGGATCTTTTTTGTCCTCACCAAGTCTACGATATGTCACCTCTAAGTAAGGTCCAACCTGCTGAGCCCAGTTTCGAGGAACTCCCCCTCCGATGGTGAAAATACCGGTATATTTGGCGTTCGTCACCCGGTTGGTATAGTCCTCTAAGTCCAAGAAGGGATCAAACTGAAGGGGAGGTTTGCCTTTCTCTCTTCGAGTTTCATTATGAATTGCAAAACCCAGGCCGAGCTCGCTATCTGTAAAAGCAGGAATATAAACTGGAACCTTCTTCTCAAAGGCGCTTTTCAGAATGCCACGTCCCTTTTCGTTTCTTGACAGATATTCCCCTATCTTCTCTAAAATTAAGAAACTTGATAGGCAAGAATTAGAATCTAATTTTTCCCATATACTGTCCAAAACTAAGGCGGTATCGTCAAAGTTTTTTTCCGCTTCGATGGTGTCGTAAACTCTATTGTATCCATGCTTATAAAGCTCCGCATCTTCCATTTCTCCATCATATTTGAAATGGTAAGCTCCCACCTCTTCCACCAGCCCATGCATGACCAAAGCTCCGGTGCAAATTATCACGTCTAAAAAATCGCGGTCTATCATCTCGCATAAAACCAATCCCATCTTTGCCATGGTCATGGCCCCGGAGAATGTGCCCACCACCAGACAGTCAGGATCCTTCAACATGGCGGAAAAGACCTCTAAAGCTTCCCCCAGGTTTCTGGCGCCAAAAGCGGTTTCCGACATCGCCTCAAGCATAGTCTCAAAGCTATTCACTTCAGATAGATCCAAAGAGCGGAGAGGTTTTAAGTTATGGGTAAAACCATCTCCCAAATCGCTTTTACCCCTTCTTTTGTCTCTATCACCCATGCCACCTCCTGACATGCGAATATGTGTCTATACAAAAACTTCTCCTATGGATCCGGAATTCTGACTTATTACCATCCCGGACGGGTCCCCGTCCGAACGTCGTTTTATTCCGTCCGATTGAAATCCCGTGCGTGTTGAATCAACAACCATTAAGTTTAAATTATAATCTCTATCTTTCGCCAAGTCAAGTTTTTTTCGCTTTACGTTTGCGTCCACTGATGCGATATGACTAAGCTATCCTCTGTTACAAGCAATATCTTTTTCTCTTTTTCCTTAAGTTCCGCGTAGGCAAGCCTTTATGGCTTGTCCACAGGATCCAGCTTCGCAAGACAAGACAAAGAGCTTTTATATGGTCCCGCTAATGGTCTTCAACCAAATAAGTTAACATACTCTGATTCCACATAAGATCAAGGTCCAGTTCTCAGCCACTTTAGTGGCGTTACCTAAACCTGACTAAAGTCAGTTAGAACAATATGTAGTTGCTAGGGATGTCAAGTTAAAAAGTTGA
>Ga0315289_10012681_pt1 | contig 11849 bp, 9 predicted proteins | sample YL17G11_40_MG_FD_203452 | JGI IMG/M metagenome (GOLD analysis project Ga0315289, IMG submission 203452) | Sediment microbial communities from Yellowstone Lake, YNP, Wyoming, USA - YL17G11_40 | ecosystem: Environmental > Aquatic > Freshwater > Lake > Sediment | place: USA: Wyoming | collected...
TATTGCAGGACAACTATACCGCCATCGGCAGGCCCGGACAACTCCAAGCCCGCCTTGTCCACAGTCCCTGAAGGGACATGGCTTGCGGCGGGCTTCACCCGGTCAATCCGGACAACGCTGAGCGACTTCCGAAGTCCTTTGGACTTCGGAAGTCGTTGCGCCCTTTCCCACGCCTTGCCGCGACCTGTCCGTCGTGCTACACTGCCACCTGCCCAACCGCCGCGCTCTCGCCCCGAGAGCGCGCTTTCGTGCCCCGGCGCACCCTGGGCAATGCGTGCGCCGCCGCGGACGACGTCGAGGACGAGGGACACTTCAGGACAGCCACCCCATGCGCGCCGTGGAATGGAATCCGGTCGGACCGTGCGTCCGCGTCGTCGATCAGCGGCAGCTACCGGCTGAACTGACTTGCCTTGACCTGTTCGACGTCCAGGACGTGGTGACGGCGATCACTGGCATGGCCGTGCGCGGCGCCCCGACGATCGGCGCCACCGCAGCTTTCGGCTTGGCGTTGGCGGCGCACGCGTCTTCGGCCGCCAGTCTCCCGGCGTTTTGGGACGGCATCGGACAGGCCTCGCGCCGGCTGCGGTCCACCCGCCCGACAGCCATCAACCTGGGCTGGGCGCTTGATCGGCTGACCGGCCGCGTCCGGGATGCGAACCCACCGACCGTCGAGGCGGCACAGGCTGCCTTTCTGATGGCCGCGCAGCAGTTGGCCGACGAAGAAGTCGCGCGCAACCGGCGCATCGGGCAGCACGGCGCGGCCCTCCTGTCCGATGGAGACACCGTGATCCATCACTGCCACACCGGGGCGCTGGCGGCGGTCGACTACGGCACGGCGCTGGGGGTCATCCGCGCGGCGCACGAACAGGGGAAGCGGCTGCACGTCCTGGTGGACGAGACGCGTCCGCGGCTGCAGGGCGCTCGCTTGACCGCCTGGGAGCTGCAGCAGCTCGGGGTCGCGTTCGAGATCATCCCGGACTCGGCGGCGGGGCACTACCTCCAGCGTGGTGAAGTACAGGCTGTACTGGTCGGAGCCGACCGGGTAGCAGCCAATGGTGACCTCGCCAACAAGATCGGGACCTACATGCTGGCCCTTGCAGCGCAGGCGAGTCGGGTCCCATTCTACGCCGTCTTCCCAACGTCCACCGTCGATCTTCTGTGCGCGAGCGGTGAGGACATTCCGATCGAAGACCGGCCGCCGGAAGAGGTGCTGAGCTTGTCGATCGACGGCAGCCCGGTCGCGCCGCCTGGCGCATCGGCGCGCAACCCCGCGTTCGATGTGACCCCGTATTCCTTGATCACCGGCCTCGTGACCGAGGTCGGCATTATCCATCCACCGTATGGTCCCGCACTTCACCGCGCGCTCACGGAAGGACTGCCCGCATGACCCTAGCGCTCTCTGGATCCATCGCCTACGACTACCTGATGACCTTCCCCGGCCGGTTCCGGGACCACATCCTTCCAGAGCGGCTGGATCGCTTGAGCCTGTCTTTCCTGGTCGACTCGCTTGAACGTCGGCGGGGCGGAATCGCCCCCAACATCGCCTACACGCTGGCGCTCCTCGGGGAGCGGCCGCTGGTCGTCGGGACCGTCGGCGAGGACTTCGACGAGTACCGCGCCTGGCTGGACTCGAAGGGCGTCGATACTTCCGCCATCCGGACGGTGCCCGGGCTGTTCACCGCCTCCTTCTTCGTGACCACCGACACGGCCAACTCCCAGATCGCCAGCTTCTACACCGGCGCCATGGCCAGAGCCGGCGAGTTGAGGCTGGGTGATCTGCACCCCCGCCCGACGCTCGTGGTGATCTCGGCCAACGACCCCGCGGCGATGGAGCAGCATGCCGAGGAGTGCTTGAGCCTCGGGATCCCATACGCATACGATCCCAGCCAGCAGGTCGTCCGCATGGAGCCCGCCACGCTGGCTCGCGGACTGCACGGCTGCATGGCGGCCTTCGGCAACGACTACGAGTTCGCCTTGATCCAGGAGAAGACCGGGCTCACACCAGAGGCGCTGGTGCAGCGGGCAGCCTTCGTCGCCGTCACCCTGGGGGAGGCGGGAGTCGATGTCTACACGCGCGACGGGCGCATTCATGTCCCCTGCGTGCCGCCGCGAGCGATCGCCGACCCAACGGGCGTCGGCGACGCCTTCCGCGGGGGCTTCCTCAAGGGATTGGTGCGCGGGTTGGCGCTCGAGCGCTGCGCCCAAATGGGCGCGCTGGCAGCCACGTACTGCCTCGAGACCCACGGCACCCAGGGACACAACTTCAACCTGGTTGCGTTCACGCGTCGCTTCCGCCAGCATTTCGACGACCAGGGCGACCTGGACCGTCTGGTATGACCCTTGATCTGCTGGACCGCGTCGAGCGCATGCTCGAACGCGAACGCCTGTGGTCGGCCTACGCGTTGGCCGACCTCGAGCCCCCACACGCGGCCCATGCCCAGTGGCTTGCCGCCGAAGATGCCGTCGTCCTGATCTATCGGGCGTTCGAACCTCCGGTACTGTTTGCTGCCGGGTCGCCGGACGGGGCGCGCGCGCTGCTGGCGAAGATACCGTCCGGCCGATACTTGTTTACGTTGATGGGCACGCATCGGGCGCTGCTGGCTCCGCGCATCCAAGAGTCCACGGAGACGCAGATGTGGCGGATGGCGCTTCGGCTGGAGAAGTTCGATGCGGGCCTGGCGGCCGGCGCAGAGCCTCTCTCGAGGGAGGACCTTCCGGCGATCGAAGAGCTGTTTGGCGAGCACCCCGATCGTCCGGACGCGTTCGACCCCGGCCAGCTCGACGATCACGCGTTCTTCGGAGTCCGCCAGGGCGGCGCGCTCGTCGCCGTCGCCGGGACCCACGTCGTCTCCCAGCGCCGCCGGCTGGCGGCGGTCGGCAACGTGTTCACCCAGCCGCAGCATCGAGGCCACGGCCTTGCCACGCAGGTGACGGCGGGCGTGCTGCAAGCGCTGCTTGGGCGCGGGGTGGAGACGATCGTGCTGAATGTCTCGATGCGCAACGCTCCGGCCATCCGCTGCTACGAAAGGCTAGGATTCTGGCCGTTTTGCGGCTATTATGAAGGCGTCGGGCGAGTGGGCCCGGCGTCCGATTCTATCGAGGAGCAAACGGTTCGATGAGTCAAACGCACGACGTCAAGGACATGCGCCAGGCCGAGGGTGGCCGGCGGCGGATCGAATGGGCCGATCTGGAGATGCCGGTTCTGCGGCAGATCCGGCAGCGCTTCGAAAAGGAGCGCCCGCTGAAGGGCGTGCGCGTCTCGGCCTGCCTGCACGTGACCACCGAGACGGCGAACCTGATGCGCACGCTGCAGGCCGGAGGCGCCGATGCGGTGCTGACCGCCTCCAATCCCCTCTCGACGCAAGACGATGTCGCCGCCTCGCTCGTCTCGCACTTCGAGATCCCGGTCTTTGGGATCAAGGGCGAGGACAATGCCACCTACTACAAGCACATCCATGCGACGCTGGATCACAAGCCGCATGTCACCATGGATGACGGCGCCGATCTGCTCAGCACGCTGCACAAGGACCGGCGCGAGCTGCTCAAGGATGTGGTCGGTGGGACCGAGGAAACAACCACCGGCGTGATCCGCTTGCGCGCCATGGCCGCCGACAAGGCGTTGGCCTACCCGGTCATCGCCGTCAACGACGCCATGACCAAGCACTTCTTTGACAACCGCTACGGCACCGGCCAGTCGACGGTGGACGGGATCGTCCGCGCCACGAACATCCTGCTGGCCGGCAAGGTCTTCGTTGTCTCCGGCTACGGCTGGTGCGGCCGCGGCTTGGCCAATCGGGCACGCGGCATGGGCGCCAACGTGATCGTCACCGAGGTGGATCCGCTGGCGGCGCTGGAGGCGGTGATGGACGGCTTCCGCGTCCTGCCGATGCGCGACGCCGCCCTGATCGGGGACATCTTCTGCACGCTGACCGGCGATCTGAACGTGATCGACAAGCCTCACCTCGAGGTGATGAAGGACGGCGCCATCATCTGCAACTCGGGCCACTTCAACGTCGAGATCAACATCCCGGCGCTCGAGTCGATGGCAAAGGAGAAGCGGCGGGCGCGCGAGTTCATCGATCAATACGTCCTGCCCGATGGTCGCCGGATCAACCTGCTGGCCGAGGGGCGCCTGGTGAACCTGGCGGCAGCCGAAGGCCATCCAGCGAGCGTGATGGACATGTCGTTCGCCAACCAGGCGCTGTCGCTCGAGTACCTGCTCCAGCACGCCAAGGAGCTGGAGAACAAGGTCTACGGCGTGCCGGAGGCCATCGATCGGGAGATCGCCCGGCTCAAGCTCGAGGCGATGGGACTCCGCATCGATGTGCTGACCGACGTGCAACGCAAGTACCTGGCGTCATGGGAGGAAGGCACGTAGGCATCAGGCGGCCGGGAAACAACGCCCGGCCTCGGCACTGCCTCCCGTGAGATGGGGTTCCGACCCCCGACCTGACAGGTTCCCAGGAACCTGTCAGGTCGGGGGTCTTGCTTCCAGGCCACCCGCCAGGATTGGTGCGGGGGATCTCACCCAGGGCCTCGGTTGTGCCTGCCGTGAGCCTCCGCTAGACTCACCGGCGTCGTCGACGGGGGTCCCCTGGACACGCCCAGGGGGAAAGCCGGCCCAGGCAGGGGATGGCCCTCACACCCCTCAAGCGCGGCAATGTCGGGCTCACGTGCTCACGCGGGGCAAGACGTCTGCGTCGTCAAGGGCCGCACCCTCCCGAGGCGCCTTCCACCCCCGGCACCGACGGCGGGCCGATCACCCATGAAGACCACCCACCCTTCCTGCGGAGGTGTTCCATGAGTCGAACCGCACTCGTCACGTTGATCGTCCTTGGCCTCGCAGCCTCGCTCGCCTGCGCCTTGCCGGGCGTGATCGCGGCTGGCACGGAAGAGGACGAAGGATCGGAGGTGACCTCCGGTGAGGAGCAGGCCGAGCCGGCCGGGGACCAGGCGGAAGGTCCGTCCGCCGACGCGGACGCGGCGCCAGGCCTCTCGGCACAGGATGGCCTCAAGCTGATCTTTGTCCATCACTCGTCGGGCGAGAACTGGCTTGGCGACGAGAACGGGGGCCTCGGCCTGGCCCTGATGGAGCACGGATACTTCGTCAGCGACACCAACTACGACTGGGGCCCGGACGCCTCCGACCTGGGAGGGCCCATCGGATCGTTCACCGACACCGGGCACTGGTGGAACTGGTTCCGCGGGCCCGAGAGCGGCACCATCCTGGACGCGCTGCTGTCCGAGTCCGAGCAGCATGCCTCCTACACCCGGCTCGAGCGCGATCCAGGCGGTGAGAACGCGATCATCCTGTTTAAGTCGTGCTTCCCGAATTCCGCTCTAGACGGGGACGCAGGCGATCCGCCTGCCGGCGAGGACAACCCCCTGCGCGGCCTGGATGCCGGAAGCGGCTTCCAGACGGTGACGAACGCCAAGGGGATCTATGTCGACTTGCTCGAGGTGTTCGCCGCTCACCCCGACAAGCTGTTCGTTGCGATCACCGCCCCTCCGCTGCAGGAGGACGAGACGACGGCGGAGCAGGCGGCCAATGTGCGGGCGTTCAACCGCTGGCTGGTGGAGGACTGGCTGGCGGAGTATCCGCTACCCAACGTCGCCGTGTTCGACTTCTACAACGTGCTGACGTCGAATGGCGGTTCCCCGGACGAGAACGATGCTGGGGCTTCCGGCGGCAACCACCACCGCCTGGTGGATGGCGAGATCGAATACGTCAACGACCAGGGATCGGACACATCGGCCTATGCCTACCCAGGCGACTCGCACCCAACGGCTGCCGGGAACCAGAAGGCGACCGAGGAGTTCGTGCCGCTCCTGGACTCCATGGTCCGTCGTTGGCTCGGCGAGTAGGCGGGCAAGGCAGGCCATCGATCAGCCCTGGACTCAGGCCGCGGATTCCCGAGTGACGCAGGCGACCCCATGATCCCGACTCAGCAGGCACGCCTCACGAGGTCTTGAACCTGACTCTCCCTTGCAGACTGCTGCCACTCGCATCGCTGCTGCTCGCGCTGCAGGCTTGCGCCACAGGCAGCACCCCTTCGCAGGCGAACACGCCGGCTTCGCCCTTCGTGGGTACCCCGGCGGTCGCCGGCGCAGAGACGCCGCCTTCGATCTGGACCCCCAGTCCGGGGACGACCTGGCAGTGGCAGCTGGCTGGGCTGCCCGTCGATATCGGAGCCGAGGCGGATGCATATGACCTCGACCTCTTCGAGACCGACACTGAGACCGTGACCGCCCTCCACGCTCAGGGGAGGCATGCGATCTGCTACCTCAGCGCCGGATCCTGGGAGGATTGGAGGCCGGACGCGGCCGAGTTCCCCGAGGAGACGATCGGCGACCGGTACGAGGGCTGGCCCGGCGAGCGCTGGCTCGACATCCGCCGACTGGACCTGCTGGCGCCGATCATGACGGCCCGGCTGGGCCTTTGCCGAGAGAAGGGTTGCGACGCGGTCGAGCCTGACAATGTCGACGGCTATGCCAACGACACTGGCTTCCCGATCACCTATGAAGACCAAACACGCTTCAACCGCTGGCTTGCATCCGAGGCCCATGCCTTCGGGCTGTCCATCGGGTTGAAGAACGATCCCGAGCAGGTCGCCGACTTGGTTTCCGACTTCGACTGGGCGCTCACGGAGGACTGTTTCGATCAGGGCTGGTGCGAGGCTTTCCTTCCCTTCCTGCAATCCGGGAAAGCGGTCTTCGCCGCTGAGTACACCGATACCGGCGTCGATTTCGAGAACGCCTGCGCGGAGCTCCAACCGGCTGGTTTCAGCCTGCTCCTGAAGGATCGGGAGCTGACCGGCTGGAGCCGGGACTGTGATCCATGAGGGTCTACAGCCTGGCCGGGCGGTCATCGCTCTCGACACGAGAGGACCTGGCCCGGACCGTCACAGCCCAGGCCTGTTCTCCGTTGAGGGTATAGGAAGCGGCGACTCCGCCGCCGGTACGATTTCGGGATCTACCGGACTCTCTGCGCCAACCCGGGGTGTCGATCAGGAGGAGAACAATGGCTCACCGCTTGCCCTTCCGACGAACGATCCTCCTTGGGGTTGCCCTTCTGATGCTCGCCGCGTGCAGCCCAGGAATCAAGCCGGGCGCTCCGCAGGTCTGGATCGATGTTCCGGTGGATGGGCTGGCCGTGGCCGAAGGGGAGATCGTCTCCCTCGAGGGCCATGCGGCGGACGCGGGCGGGATCGCCCGCGTCGAGGTGTGGACCGACGGAGCGTTTGTCGACACGCTCGAGGGTCTCAGCCTCGTCGGTGACCTATACCGATTCGAATCCGCCTGGACACCCGGTGGCGCCGGCGAACACCTGGTCCAGGTCATGGCCTTCAACAACGAAGAGGTCTCCAGTGCACCCGACTCGGCGCGCGTCATGGTCGGCCTGCCCACCTTTGCCGGACCGGATCTGGCCATCGTGCGAGTGGATGCGGTGGTAGAAGGCTTCAAAGGCGACATAGCGTTCTGCAACACCCACGTCGTGTACCGCAACGACGGCACGGAGACGATCCCCGGCACATTCGACATCACGTTCGCCTTCGACGGCGTCGGTCAACAGACGCAGACGGTGGGTGCCGGTGTCCCACCGGGCGGTGAGCTTGAGATCATCTTCGTTTACCAATTCGAGGGCCTTCACTACATCGGCATCAATCTTGATCCGGGTGAGGCGGTCGCCGAAACGAATGAGCTGAACAACGCCTTCGCCGAGGCCCGGCAGTGTCAGGGTGCGGCGCCGGACACGCCGACCGTTCCGCCGTCCGCGGGGCCGACCGTCCGCTTCGTCGCCGACCCTCCAGAGATCCTGGCCGGCGCGTGCACCACGCTGCGCTGGGAGGTGACAGGCGCAAGGCAGGTGATCTTCGGCGGCGTTGACCAGCCCGCTTCGGGCACCTTCGGCGCCTGCCTGTGCAAGGACGAGCGCTACTCCCTCCGCGTGATCGACATGAAGGGTGCGGAGGCCAAGTACACCGTCGACGTCAAGGTCAACGGTGTGTGCGCCACGCCGACCATTCCCGACTCGACTCCGCCGCCTGCCCCGTCTCCGGCTGTTCCTGCCAATGGCGGAGCTCCGCTCTCTTGCCGGGGCTCGCAGACGCTGGCCTGGCTGCCTGTCGAGGACGAGAGCGGCATCGATGAGTACCGGGTGCAGGTGCAGCGCCATTCGGGCGACAACAACTGGCAGGATGTCTCCGGCAGCGTATTCACCGGGCTCAACGACAAGCAGATGAACGTGGGTGTGGAATGCGGCTGGTACTACCGCTGGCGCGTGCGCGCCGTGGACGGTCTCGGCAACGTCGGCGCATGGTCAGGGTGGTCGACGTTCGCCATCACGCTCGGTTAGCCGCGTGTCGGCCCGACCGGATCCGGACTCCGGCGCCATTCCAAGGCCCGATCCGCCGCCGGCGGGCCGGGCTGGTTGGCGTCTCCTGAGACTGTGACGCTGCCGGAGATGAGCCGCCGCGCGATCTTCGTCCCCTACTTCCCGAAGTCCATCCTTAACAAGGCCAGGCGCGCCGATCACTGGTTCTGGACGCGCTACTCCGCCTATCCTTACATCGGCTGCCAGCACGGCTGGACATGCTGTCTGCGCCATAGGTGAAGAGCTGGAACGGGGAGACGTCGGGGAGTCCGAGGTCCTGGAAGGCGTAGGTGATCACCACGTGCGGGATCCGCCGGCCGTCGACCGCCTTGGTCCGGACGTCGATGCCCTTCACGAGCTGGCGCACCGCTCGCCGGCGCTCCTCAAAGCTGGCCTGGTCGATCCGGTCCTTGAGCCTGGCCAGGCGAGAGGCGACGGAGAACAGCTCCTGGTCCAACGCATCGCCCGCCTGCAGCCGAGCGGTCAGGGTGGTCCTGTAGGCCTGCAGCGATGCCTCGCCGGAGCGGATCTCACGGAGGACGTCGTTCAGCGCCACGACGTCGAGCTCGGGCGCCTCAGCGGCCGCCCGGAGGAGGTTCCGCTCCCGCCTGCCGAGTTCCTCGAGCTGATGCTCCACTTCGGCCAGGCGCTCGCCCAGCGTCGCGTCGACCGGGGCCCGCTGCGCGCGCAGCTGAGCGATCGCCACCTCGGGCGCCTGGATGAAGGCCAGGACGTCCGCCCACACCACGCCCTCGATCACGTCGGCCGGCAGGCTCTTACCTGGACACTTCGGCTTCCTCAACTTCCTCCATTGCATCGCCAAATTGCATCGGTAGTAGCGTTTCTCGCCAACGGCCACACGGGAGGCGGATCCACAATAGACGTGGCCGCAGTCAGCGCAGCGGATGAGGCCACGCAGGAGGTACTGCCTAGTGGCCGAGGACCTCACAGGCCAGCGGTTGCTGGCCAGGGCTCTACCGGCGATGGCGAGTGTTTCCGTGGAAACGATGGGGGGGCAGGCAGTCGCAATGCGATGACCGACCTGGCGCCTCTTCGAGCGTTTCCCCCATTCCCAGGTGCCGGCATAGGTCGGGTTGAGGAGCATGTTCCGCACGCTGTTCGGTCGCCAGATGCCGGCGGTCTTCTCCGGACGTCGCTTCCCACACCCGTGGCCTGCGGCGTTGAGCTTCGCGAAGCGCGTAGGGATGGCCAAGGCGTTGAGGCGCTCGGCGATCTGAATTGTGTTGAGCCCGTCCTCGCACGTCCACTCAAAGATGAGCCGGACCACGGACGCCTCGGCTTGGTCGATCTCGAGCCGCTTTGTCTCGGGGTTGAGGCGATAGCCGTAGGCGACGATGCCCCCGGAGTACTTGCCGGCACTGATCGCCCGGCGTAGACCGTCCTGGGTGCGCCGCAGGATCTCCTGGCGCTCCTTGCCGGCCACGGCCCCCTCGATCTGCAGCATAAAGTCGTCCCAGCTGAGACGTCGCCGGCGCTCGGCTTCCCACACCTCGGCGCCGAGGTCATCGATCTGGAAGAGGAAGTTGAGCATCTCGCGCAGGTTGCGGCCGAGCCGGTCGACGGAGTAGACATAGATCCTCTGAACGTCGCCGGCACGCACGGCCTCGAGTGCGTGACGGAAGCCCTGCCGATCAGGGGCGTTGCCCGACTCGGCCAGGGCCCAGGCACGCGAATGGTCGAGCTCGTAGCCCTGCTCGGCCGCGAGGACGGCGATCGCCTCGGCCTGCTTCTCGGGGCTCGTGCCTTCGCTAAGCTGCCTGGCGGTGCTGACGCGGATGATCGCGCCGGCCTGCTTCATGGCCATCACCTGGGGATGCTTGCAGTGTACCGATTTCGGAGGGCCGAGGCAAGAGCCAGACACTGAAGACCTCACGCAGACGCGCAGCCAGGTCCTCGGGCGCCGGCGGCTCGAAGTGGCGCTCGACGATCATGCTGGCTGGCTTGCGTGAAAGTTCGTTCAGCGTCATCGCCTACCCATACGGGAGCTACAGGACATGGTGTCACATCCCCACAGCGGCCTTGAGAATCTTGACCACGTACTGGGTATCCAGCGGTGAACTGGTGACGTTGAAGCAGTTGTTGAACGTGCTGCCGCCCTTCGGCTGCTCCCCCGGAGGTGTCACCTGCACGTGCTCGCCGGAGGAGACCGCCACCCGGCCCGAGTCGGCGGGATAGCCGGGCGGGAAGATCATATCGAGGCCGTGCTGGCCCGTCGGGGTATATGTTCCAGTGTCTATATTGTGCCAATACGTCACCCCTGTGCCCTTGTCCGTTATCCATCCGGATCCCTTGCCGCCTCCGCCTCCCCCGGCCTCGCTCGCAGGAGGCCCCCATGCGGTCGGCATCCCGGTCCCGCCCAGGCCGGTGATGGGGCCGCCACCGGCCTCGATGGTCGTATGGATCGTCGTGGTGTTCTGCAGCCAGTCAGCCGGCTTCAGGGCCATTCCCGCGCGCAGTCGCTCGATCGCGTCCAGCGCCGTCTCATCCCATCTCACCCTCAGCATCTGCTGGGCGACATAGGCCTCCAGCTCCTGACGGTTGCGGGCAATGACCTTTCCGAACTGATCGTAGACAATCATCTGACCGTGGAACTCCTGAACATCGAGGCCCAGCTCCTTCACCGCATAGTCGAGCTTGTTGGCATCCTCGATCACCTTCGTGATGTGCTCTTCGATGAAGATCTTGATGGGCAGGAACGGCATCGCCATGCGCTTGCGTAGCGTGTCCCAGGAGTCCCCCAGCGCGTCGGAGGACTTCTCCGACTCTCGCGCCAGCCGGGCCTGAGACTCCGAGATGACCTGCCCATTGCGCAGCGCAGATTCCCCCATCGCCTCGAGGCCCTCTCGGCCTACGGCCATGAGTGGGGCCATGTCAGCCCCCGCCCGGCCGAAGGTGTCCATCAGGTACTTGGCCTTGGCGATCGGGTCCTGGATGGCGTTGTACTTGTCTGCGATGGTTCCCAACCCAGAGATGGTCGGGGAATAGCCCTTGCGGATGGCCGTCTCCATCGCCGTGGTCAGCGTCGCCTGAGACACCATCATGTCGTCGGCGGCCTCGATGAGCATCCCAGCCTGTGTAACCGTCGAGCCGATGGTGCGGGCCAGATCCCGCTGCTTCTTGGCCTGGTCCATGATGAGCTTGTTGCCATCGGCGATGGTCTTAGTGACAGCCGCCAGCGCCACGCCGGCAACGGCCCCGACTCCACCGAGGAGCTTCATGGAGTCCTTCAGCCCCGTCGAAGCCCCCTCGACCTTCTTGAACTCGGCCGAGGCCTTGTCGATCGCCTTGATGACGATGTCGATGCTTGAAGAACCCATCTCCCACTCTCCTAAGTTCTGTGATCTCAGTTCTCGACCATGCCGCGGAGCTCCCGCGGCAGGTTGTCCAACTTCTGAAACGCGATGACCATGCCCCGGATCGCGCGCTGCATCTCAGGCGGCAATTCCTCCCACTT
>Ga0315289_10012682_pt1 | contig 11848 bp, 12 predicted proteins | sample YL17G11_40_MG_FD_203452 | JGI IMG/M metagenome (GOLD analysis project Ga0315289, IMG submission 203452) | Sediment microbial communities from Yellowstone Lake, YNP, Wyoming, USA - YL17G11_40 | ecosystem: Environmental > Aquatic > Freshwater > Lake > Sediment | place: USA: Wyoming | collected...
TTCGTTTTTTTGTGAGTGTTGGTGTTTGTGCGAGAGAGATTGAGTGTTCGAGAGAGAGAGAGAGCGAGAGAGAGTGAGAGAGAGAGAGAGAGAGAGAGAGAGAGAGAGAGAGAGAGAGAGAGAGAGAGAGAGAGAGAGCGAAGCAAGAAACGGCCGAGTGAGTTGAGAGGAAAGAGAATGAGAGACGGGGAGGGGGAGAGAGAGATAACTGGAGTGTGGGCGTGGAGGGAGAGAGTGCGAGGGAGACGGAGAGAGAGAGAGACGGGGAGAGAGAGAGGGAGGTGGGGAAGAGGGAGTAGGGGGAGAGGGAGGAAGAGAGACAGGCAAAAAAAAACGAAAACGAATCTCTCTATCTCTCTCTCACCGCAGATCGATCAGCGCGATCTCGTGGGGGAGGTCCCCGCGCAGCCGCAGATAGAAAGCCACGCGCTGGGCGAACGGGCACCACGTGTTGGTGTCGGTGAAGAAGAGGACCGGCGCGGCCGAGGGCGGCGGCGGCTCCGTCGCGTCGGTGGGGGAGACGTCAACGACTGTGGCGCGGTACGAGGCCGGGACGCCTCCCGGGCGGACCGAGTAGCCTCCGAGGTCTGCGGCCGTCACCGCGGCAGCCTCGAGCTCCGGCCAGGTCGGAACGGTGTCCGGGGAGACTGGGGGCGGGCGGACGATGGCCGGAGGGGCTGCTGCGACCTCGGCCTCCTCGGCGGGCGAGTAGGAGGGGTTGAAGAACGACTGGATTTTCTCGAGCAGGGTCATCGGGGTCGAGGTCGCTCGGGCAACGAGCATCGACGACGACGATGATGGGATCTTCGCGTGGCGAGACGGAGTGACGCGAGCGCGCAGAGGCTGCTGCGGCTGCGAAAGCATGGATCGAGATGGTCTCCCGGTGCAGGACGCGGCCGGGCGAGAGGTCGCGCGGACGGCGAGAGGTGACATTGAATCGAATGGCGTGTGATACGAAGAGACGTTGTGGCATGCTTTACGACCCCGGGGCTCTCTTTCTTCTCGAGGATGGAAAAAAAAAAGCAACTTGTTTTTCTTTTGCAACGAAAGCGGTTAGAGGAAGAAAGAACGTAACTCTTCTTTCCCTATCACGATATCGAGGATATTCCAATAAAAGAGGATCAATAGTACTAGTAATAGGAGGGTCACGTAGAACCACCGCCATCAAAATAGTAAAAAAAAACAACAACGTCGCGCCGTTTATTCGGGCGAAAATCTGAAAAAAAAACGAAAGAAAAAAATCAACTCCTTTCTCTCTTCCTCTCCCTCTCTCCCTCTCAGAAAAAAATCAACTTCTTTCTTCCTCTCCCTCTCTCTCTCTCTCCTCTCTTCTACTCGGCGATCGAAGACTTGAGCGCCTTGGAAGCACCGTTTCCATGCGACGAGGACCCGAGGGAGTAAGAGTGCCCGTGCCACTCGATCGCCTTGGCTTCCTCGGCCCGGCCCCTCGGCGCGCCCGTCGCGGCAAGCCACGCCTCCAGCGCAGCGGCCAGCGCTTCAAAGGCATCTCGGACGTCCCCGAGGGCAAACAAGAGAGCCATCCACCTCGCTTTTGCAGCTGAGGAGGCGGCGACGCTGGCACGCGGGATACCGCTGCCCGCGCCGCCCTCCTCGAGAAGCAGCGAATCTTTGCCGGCGCCGGCGCTCGCGACGGCCGCCGCCGCCTGTTTTTGATTGATTGCAGTCGTATTTCGCGCGCGCGCGCGAGAGAGAGAGAGAGGGAGAGAGAAGGAGAGAGAGAGAGAGAGAGAGAGAGAGAGAAGGAGAGTAAGCGTTGTGCTGGATAGGAGGAGGACGAGAAAACGGAGGAATCGAAAGAAGAGGAGGGCTCGGAAACGAAAAAAAAAAACTCACTGCCGAGGCGCTCGCCTCGGACCGCATCTTCGTGAGCACCGCCCGCTCCTGCTCCAGCCTCGCGGCCCGTTCGCGCTCGCGCTCGGCGCGCGATTGCACCGCGTCAATCGTCAGCCGTTCCTCGGCCTCCTGGATCATTCTCGCGTCCCGCATCCACAGGAGCTCCTCCTGGAGGCGGCGCAGCGCCGGCCACGACGGCGGCGGCGGCACCGGCGGCTGCGCCGCCTTTTTCCGTCCGGTGACGGCGTCGGCGAGCGCGCCGTGCCGGTAGGCCGCCGCGGCGGCCCTCGCCGCGGCCTCGGCCTCGGCGACGGCGTCGAGCACGAGCGCTCGGGCGATATCCATCACCCATGAGGCCTCGCCGCGCTCGTAGAACCCGGCCCCGTGCGGCGACGCGAGCCTCGAGTAGCGCTGCTTCATGAGCTCCACGAGATGCGCCGGGAAGCCGCCCGCGGCGGCGTCGCCGGCGAGCCACAGCGCCGTCGCCGCGCTCATCGCCGCGCCGGCCGCGTCCGAGACCGCCCTCGGGTGCAGGGAAGGGCTCGCGTGGACCCACGAGGGCAGCAGACGGTGCGCGAAGGCGATCGCGGAGCGCTTCTTGGCGAGGAAGAGCGGGACGTAGACCGGGTGTCGCGAGAGGCGGCGCTTGCCGTGCGAGAGCGACGGGCGCGGCGGGGCGGGGGTCTCACCCTTTGCCGCGGGGTCGTCGCCTTTGGCGCCCTTTTTCGCGGCGGCGGCGGCTTCGACGTCGACCGAGTCGATTTTGTTCAGACCACTTGCGGTCGCCGGCGTGGTTGCCGCGCCTCCGCCGCCTCCCTCCTCTGTGCTGCTCTTGGGCACGCACGCTCCGATCGCCCCTCTCACGACCACGGGGACGCTGGGCACGCGCGCCACGATGAGCTCGTTCTTGGCCGCGGCCAGCGAGTCCCGGACCCTGTCGCGCAGGGCGGAGCACCTGAGGAGCGCGACCGCGACCTCCTCGCGGTGCCTCTCGCGGGCGCGCGGCCGGGACCCGGGAGGCTTGGGCGCGGCGAACGCCGGGAGCAGGTCTGCGGCGGTTGGGAGCTGCCTGTGCCTTTGCCGGGGCTGCTTCCCGCCCGTCGCCGGGTGCCCGGAGAGGCGGAGCTTCCCGGGGAGGGCCTGCGACGGCGACGGCGACGGCGAGGGCCTCTGCGAAGAAGCGGAGCCGGCGCCGCCGCCGGCCTCGGCCTCGGCCTCGCCGTCGTCCTCCGCCGCCTCGTCCGTGACGCCCTCCTCGTCGGAACCCTCGTCCCCGCCCTCCGCGTCGCTGTCCGGCGCCGGCGCCGGCCTCGGCCGCGCCCCTCCCACCAGCGGTTCGAACGCCGCCTCGGCGACGCCCCGCAGGCCCGCCACCAGCTCCGCGGTCGAGGCCGCCGCCCTGTCCGAGCCCGTCCGCGGGAACCAGACGATCGACAGGATCGTGACGAGCAGCACGCCGATGACCGCCGCGACGGTCCGCGTGGAGGCGTCGACCATGGCCACGCGAAGCTCCCCGCGTACGCGCGGGAAGCCGAGGCGCCAGAACGAGGGGAAGGCCACGGAGACGTAGGTCACGGCGACGAGCTTACCCGCGCAGTCGAAGCCGGCCTGCGAGACGAGCAGCTCGCCGCAGAGGCCCGACATGAACGCCAATAAGGTGGCCGCGAAGGGGTTGTGGAAGAGGACGCCAAAGAGGCCAAAGGCGGAGCCGAGCAAGGTGCCGAAGACACGCTCGATGCATTTGCGGCCCTGTTGATTTTGGTTGGTGGGTTTTGGGAGGGGAAGAGAGATGAAAGAGCGAGACGGGGAGAGAGATGCAAGAGCGAGACGGGGAGAGAGATGAAAGAGAGAGACGGGGGGAGAGAGACGGAGGGAGAGAGAGAGGGAGTGAGGAGCCAGCGAGAGAGGAGGGTTTCCGGAGAGCGAAAGAGGAGGGACGCGCGAGGAGGTCGCGGCCAACGAGGCCGCCATCGAGCGAGCGGCGGTTGTCATTTGTTGGATAATCACTCATCTGGTGCAATTCCGTCGCCTTCTCTCGACATTTTTTTCGCCTTTTGCTGCGATGGCAAGTAACGCACGCTTCCTATCTCCTTTGGCTGGAAAAGGCGAGATCGGGGAGCGGCTGGAGAGTGGAGAGCGGCTCTAGAGATGGAGCGAGTTGGGGGGCGGACCGACGCCATCGATCTCGCCGACGATCACCTTCCCGAGCTTCGCGCCTCCAGCTGGTCCGCTCCCGCTCCCGCTGTCGGCATCGTCCTTCAAACGCACCGTCTTGCCGACCAGGGGCGTCGTGGACACCGCGGCCGTTGTCGCCGCCCACGTCCACGCGTTCTTGAAGAGGCTCGCCGGGTCCGTCCTGAGACGGTCTATGCCTTCTTTCGGGCGCTGCGACGCGTGGGACGAGAAGAAGAACACGACGACTGCCGTAAGGAGGCCGACGACGAGGGCCGGGCCGCTGGCATCCTCGATGGCGGTGCGGGGGATGTCGAAGAGGCAACACCGGCGACGCTGGCGAGGCTGCGACATTTTTCCCGAGAAGAAGAATTGCCGGAAAAAACAAAGGAAGAATTTCTGCAGCAGGGCTAGCCATCGGCCGAGACCCCACTCTCTCGTCTCGATTCCTTCAATGCTCTCTCTCCATCGCGCCTGCCCCTCCTGCGCGCCACGCCTCGCGCCCTCGGCGACGACCGCGAGGAAGGCGACGGCGACAGCGGCGACGACCCTGCGTCCCGTCCCGTGCTCCTCCGCTCACGGAGCTGCTGCTCGAAGGCAGCCTCCCTCTTCGTCGAGAAGCCGCAATGCCGCCGCCGCCTCGGCCCTCTTCGTCGTGGCTTCGACCTCCTCCCCCGACGCAGAGAACGACGGCGGCGGCGATGACGACGATGACGAGCTCCTCGGCAGCGGCGAGGAGTTCTACGAGTCCTGCTCCCCCGGGTACGTCACGGTGGACAACGCCTCCTCGGCCACCTGCACCAAGCTGCACCTCGAGGCCCAAGACTACATCGGCCTCACACGCGTCGTGGCCTGGGTGCTGGGCGGCCTCGGCGTGCTCGTCCGTGACGCTCGGCTCGCGACCGGCGACGACGGCTGGGCCAAGAACGAGATGTGGGTGACGACCGAGGCCGGGCTCAAGCTGTCGGACGCGCGCGCGCAGGCGGTCTCGGAGCGCCTCGCCGAGTTCGTCACCTACTGCACGCCGCCGCCGCGCAGGGCCGGCGAGGAGCCGCGCTGCGAGGCCGGCGGCATCCGCGTCGACTCGTCGGCGCGGGCGCACGAGCGGTGGACGGTCGTCACCGTCCGCGGCGGGCCCGCTTCCTCGAGCAGCAGCTCGCCGCTGCTGGACGTCGCCAGCGCCGTATCCGGGGCCGGCATCGCGATCCGGGAGGCCATCGTCCAGGGGGGGCCCTCCTGCGAGGGCGGCGGCGGCGGCGACGGCGCCCTCGCCGGAGGGAGCGGCGGCGACAGGCCGACGATCGACGAGGACCCCGAGGACGGCGAGAAGGGCTCCCCGAGCGGCCCCCCGTCGGCCTCGTCCTCTCCTTCCCCCTCCTCCGCGGAGCCTGCGATGCGCCTGTGGGTCTGCGAGCCCGCAACGGGCGGGAAGCTGTCGTATGTGCGCTGCTCCGCGCTGCTGCAGACGCTGTCCCTGGCGCTGGGCAGGGGCGGCGGCCCGTCGCTGGTGCCGCCGGCGCCCGTGACGCTCCTGGGCGGCGGCGGAGGAAAATGAGGCCGAGGGGGCGAGAGTTAGCGCGCGCCCCCTTTTCTTCTCTTGGATGCGGAGGCGGGACAAAGGAGGCAGGAGAGAAAGAAAGGGAGAAGACAATTCAGAGCGTCGCTTTTTGAGTTGGTTTTGTTTTTTTCATTTCGTTCACAGAGTTTTTCGTTTTGTTTTCATCGCCGTTGCTTCTATCTCGGGGAAAAAAGAGATTTCGTGTTTTCTTTCGCGTGTAGAAGTGTCTAGGAGAGAATCAAGCTTGTTGAGAGGCAAACTGCGGGGGAAGCGGGGAAAGGCACGCCAGTGCCGAGAGGCTCTTCCCTTTCACGCCTCCTTCTCCTCCTCCTCCTCCTCCTCCTCGGCCACCACCTCGACCCTCGCCGTTCCGGGGCCCCCGGGCCTCCAAAGCACCTTGGTGCCCGAGGGGTCGACTGCAACGCCCGCGGCCTTGAGCCTGGCCCAGTCTTCGACCCCCAGGTCGACGCAGGGGGCGTCCAGCGCCAGCGACATCGCCCTCCGGACGCGCTCCGCAAAGTCCGCCGGAGACTCCGCTGCCGCCGCCGCGGCTTCCCCCCCTGCGCCCCCTGCTCCTCCTCCCCCCTCTGCCGCCGCCGCCGCCGCCCTCGGCCGCATCAAGTGCAGCGCCTCGATGGAGAGCGGGGTCCAGGGGGACATGTAGGCCCTCAGGACGTGGAGGGCGTCGCTCTGCAGGAGGCCCCACCCCGGGTTGAAGTTGGAGAGGCCGGAGACGGCGGCGGCGAGGGCCGGCGACGGGCGCGGCGCCGCCGCCCTCCCGCCCTTCCCGCTTCCCCCGCTCCCTCTCCCGCCCCTTCCAGCCCCCCTCCCGCCTCTCCTGTAGTCCAGGCAGAGCGGGAGCACGGCCCCGCCCGACACGAACGCCCCGCTCTTAAAGCGGAGCAGGCAGTGCGCCGCCTTGGTCGTGCCCTCGGGGCTGACGGCCAGCAGCGGGAAGCGCGCGTCGGCGGCCCTGCGCGCCATCGCTGCCGCCGCGCCTTCGTTTCTGGAAGCAGAGGCAGCAGCAGCAGCAGCAGCAGCAGCATCGTCATCGGCGGCAGCAGCAGGAGAGGAGGAGGGGGAAGACGAGGGAGGAGGACCCCGCTCGATGAAAAGGAACTGGAGCGCGCGGCTCCAGACGCCGAAGAAGGGCAAGCTGGCCACTTGCCTCTTCGCGGCGCAGCAGGGCTGCAGCAGGCTGACGACGGCGAGGCCGTCTAGGTACGAGACGTGGTTGAAGACGATGACGGCGCGTTGCGCTGGGTGGATTTGGAATGGGTTGGGGAGGGAGGGGAGAGAGAGAGAGAGAAAGAAGAGGGAGAAGGGAGAGCGAAGGTTGTAAGGGGAGAGCGCCGAGAGCGACGAAAGAAAGAAGAAACGAACGAGGCTCTCTCTCTCTCACCTTTCGCCTCCATGACGATCCTGTTCCACTCGCCCCTGTTTTTGATCCGAGGAAGGGCTCCGAAGGCCAAGAATAAAAGCCCGCCGCTCCAGAACCTGTTCAAGTGGTGTGTGGGCGGGTGAGGAGGGAAATCCGAGCGGCGGCGCTCGGATTTCCGAGAGAAGAAAAAACGTAAGTATCGAGGGGGGTTAAAAGGAGCCCCCCCCCCTTCGGATGTCGCTCTCTCACTCTCCCTCTCGTTCGCCAGCAGCTCCTCCTCTCACCTGAGCAGTGCGCTGGTGCACCGGGCCCTCGCCGGGCTCAGCGGGGCCCCAAGGTCCTGGCCAGCAACCAGCGCCCAGAAGCAGACGTGCACGCACGGGAGGATCGTCGCGGTCAGGAGGAGCCTCCAGAGCAGCAGGGGGACGCCGAGGAAGAGGAGCAGCAGGCGCTGTTTCGCGTCCAGGGGGGAGGAGAGGTCCGTCCAGGGGTTGCTGCGGGCGAAGGAGGCCGAGACGGGGAGCGGGGGAGGAGGCGGTTTCGAGGTCGCCGCCGCCGCCGCCACCGTGGTTCCCGCTGCCGCCGACGCCGCGGGAGGCGTCGTCGCCTTTCTCTCGGCCAAGAAGACCCTCGCCGAGGCGTCCGGGACGGCCTCCGCGATCATCATTGGGAGAGATCCGACGCGTCGAGTGCTCCCAGAGAAAGGACGGGGCCAATCCGCGTCCGGGGTGGGCGCCGATGCACGAATGCGCGCGAAGGGAGGACAGTCGAGACCCAGATGCCAAGATCGGAGAAAGTGGAACCTAAACGCCGCTCAGAGGGAACCGGGCGCTTTCCGCTCGCATATTTTTTTCCGTTCGTTTGCTTCGACGCTGACGGGAAAAAGAAGAAGAAAAAAACGAAACAAAATGCGGGCCCTCCCTCGGCTGTCCTCCTCCGCGGGTCCCTGCTTCGGAGCCCTCGTTGCGGCCCCGGGGCTCTCTCGCGCGCAGCGACGCGTCCCGAGCGGCGGCGCGGTGGCCAGCAGCAGCGCGGAGAAGAAAAAAGAGGCCGCTGTTCGTTCGATGTCGCCATCGGTTTCGAGTCGCCGCTGTCTCTCTCCTTCTCCTTCTTCTCTCTCTCGGCGTCGCCCCCTCTCCCTCGTCGCCAGGGCCTTTAGCGACGACGAGGATGAGGATTACGACGACGTCGAGCTCGACGGCGAGGGATTCTTCGGGGTGAGTTTGTAAAGTCGAGAACGAGAGAGAAACGAAAAAAAAAAACGAGAGGCATTCGTGCATGCGCGCTCTCTCTCTTCCTCTCCACCTTCTCTCTCACCTTCTCTCTCTCCCTGTCAACTCAACTCAACCAAATCACCAGTCCCTCTCCCCCGCCCTCTCTCGCGCTTGGGGCCTCCTCTCTCGCGTGCTCGACTACGCCTCCGACGCGGTGTCCGACGCGGCCCCGGCCTCTGTCTCTCGTGCGACCGTCGACGCCGGCGTGCGGCTCGCCGCGGTCCTCGTCGCCGTCTCCGTCGTGCGATCCTTGTTGGGGCTGGTGTTCGCGGTCGGGGCGGCGGGGCTGGCGCTGCTGGTGGCGTCCAAGGTGATGGCGGAGGGAGGGGGAGGGGGGAGCGGGGGGAGGCGCGGCGGCGGCGGGGGCAGGGGGCGGGGCGGCAGGGGTAGGTCCGTTCAGGTTTTTCGATTTCCGCTCTTCTTCTTCTCCTCCCTCCGTTTTCTTTTTTCCTCCCTCCCCCTCCTTCTCTGCTCCTTCAAGCTCACCCCGAATTTCCGAAACCCGCGCCACGAAAAAACGGAAACGAAAACGAATCAAGGTGGTGAGCGGCGGCAAGGCGACAGCAAGCGCGGCGGCGCCTCCTCCCTTCCCTCTGGCCTCTCCTCGGGCCCCGCGGGGCAGCGGGGGAGGAGGAGGAGGAGAGGCGGCGGTGACGACGGGGACGGCAACGGCGACGGGGATCTGCTCGACGTCTGGTTCATTGAGCCCGGCTCCCGTTTCGACGGGAGCCGGGCGAAGAAGCGGCCGAAGCAGAGGGAAGAGGAGCGCGTCGGAAGCGGGAGCGCGGCGGCGCCGTCGCCGCCGAGGAGTCGGCAGCAGCAGCAGCGGCGGAGGGGAGGAGATGGCAGCGACGGCGACGAGGGCAGCTCTCCAGGCTGGTTTTGATTTTGCCGCAAAAAAGTTGAAGAATTCGATCACTGAGCACACTTGATGTAACATTAGAGAAGAAAAAAAACGAAAACCGTTGCCCCGAGTTGTGGAGGCGAGGAGGTGAAGGAGGAGGTGGAGGCCGAGCGAGAAAAAAAAACGGGTACTCACTAGTCGAGTTTTCTTCGTCCGCACCTCGTTTCCTCGCCGAATCGCAATGCTCCGCTCAATCGCAGCAGCGAGGAGCCCACTCGGATTGGCGCCGAGCACCAGCAGGATCGCGAGGACGAGCAGCAAGAGCCTGCTGTTCTCCTCGAGGGCGCCAAAGCCGCATCGTCGATCTGCCGCCGCCGCCACTGCCGTCATCGTCGCTTCTTCAAACAGAGGGTTTGGAGCAAAGCCTTCCTCTTCCTCTCCGTCGTCGTCCTCTTCCACCGCCCAAACCAAAAACGGGCCCCCGATCCCTGGGTCGCGAGACGAAGCCATCGCACAAGCCGCAACGGCCCTGGCCGCGTCCCTTTCCTCCTCGAGCTCCTCGAGCTCCTCTTTCCGCTCCCTCACCGCGGCAGAGGCGCTCGCTGCGGCGACGAAGAGAAAAGGGCCGAAGGGCACCAAGGGCTTTGCCCGCCCGACGCAGCCGGCGAGGACCACACTCGAGGTGCCCGTCGCCGACGAGTCGCCGGCCGCCACCGCGGCCCTGGCCGTCGACCTGCTCGGGGCGCTCTCGGGGAGCGGGAGCTCGAAGCCGATCGCCTCCAACGCCCGGCTGGTGTTCGCCGACGTCGATGCCGCCCTCGCGGCCTCAGACCTCCTCGGCAAGGAGTCGCCCGTCTCCGTCTCCGCGCTCGACGACGACGACGACGCCGACGGCGGCAGCGGCGATAACGAAGACGGAAGCAACGAAGCGAGTCCTTATTCCGTCGTCATCATCGTGGCCCCGACGCCGCAGCAGGCCCCGCGCGCCGCCTCGTTGCTCTCGTCGAAGAGGTTCCAGTCGACAGACGCCGCCCTCCTCAACCCCAAATGGGAGGCCTCCGCTCCGCCCGCGGGGCTCTCGGGCTTCTCGGCGTCCTACGCCTTCGTCCCGCTCGCCGTGCAGGGCTTCCTGGGAGTGACGACGACAGCCGGGGTGATGCTCTGCGCGCGGGTCCCCGGGGGCCCCGCGCAGCCCCTCTGGAGGATCTACAGGGACGAGGGCGGGGGCGGAGGCTTCTCGGTCGTCGGCAGGTCGCAGAAGAGGCCCGGCCCTCGCGACATCGAGGACGCCTTTTACAATTCGGCCGCCGCGAGCTCCCCGGTCACCAAGGGCGTCGCTGCGATCCGCGGGATGTTTAATAATAATAATAATAATGCGAAGTGAAAGGAGAGAAAGGGAGGTCACGAATGTAAAACAAGAAAGAGGAAGAACTCAGAAAAGAAAAAGAGCTACAGAAAGAAAACAGAAGTCGATAAAAAAAGACTGAAAAATTTCCCTCGCGTTCTCCTGCCTTCTCACCCGACCCCCGCTCCCCTCATCTCAACTCAACTCAGCTGCTTGAGCGCGTCCCCCTGCCCCTGGAAGAATAGAAAGCTCAGCGCGAAGTCCGCGACGAAGATCCCGACCAGCGAGATCACGACCGCCGACGTCGTCGACTCGCCGACGCCCTTCGCTCCTCCGGTCGTCGTCGTGCCCCAGCTGCACGACACCACCGAGATGATTGCGCCGAAGACCCAGGACTTGATGCAGCTGGTCGCGACGTCCCAGGGCATCACCGCCTGCATTTGGTTTCGGTGATTTTTGGAGAGGGACGACGGAGATAAAAGGAAAGGAAAAAAGTGAGTTTTCTCAACCTCGACCGCGCGACCTCGACCCCCGACCACCACCACCACCCCGAGAAAAAAAAAAATCAGCTTCGCACCCTCGCCGCCGAGTCCAGAATCACGTTCGCGGTCACGTCGTAGACCGCCTCCGCCAGCAGCGTGCTCGCGGCCATGCCCATGCAGAAGCAGAGCAGGTTGAGCACGGGGCCCGCGACCATGCACGCCAGCACGCGCGGGACGACCAGGTAGTCGGTCGGGTCGGTGCCCAGCACGCGCAGCGAGTCGGTCTGCTCGCTGACGGCCATCGTGCCGAGCTCCGCGGCGAACGCCGAGCCGACCCTCCCGGCCATGATGATCGCGGTCACGACGGGCGTCAGCTCCCTCGACAGCGCCAGGCCCAGCACGCCCCCCACGGAGCGCGTCAGGCCCATGCGGGCGAACTCGCGGACGAACTGGATCGTGAAGACCATGCCGACAAAGCTCGCCGTGAGCAGCGCGACGCCGAGCGAGCGCGGGCCCACCAGCAGCAGCTGGTCGACGGTGTTCTTCCAGTGGACCTTGCCCCTGGCGATGCGCCAGAAGGACTGTCCCCCGAGGACGAGGCAGCAGACGGTGCGCTGGAGCCAGCGCGGGGGGTTGAAGGCGTCGAGGAAGCGGAGCAGAGCTTGAAGAGCGGGGGTGGAGTTTTGAGGGGGGGGTGCAGTAGAAGAGAGAGAGGAGTTTGTGAGCTTCGCGAGAACCATTCGTTTTTTCTCTCTAGATCTCGATTCTTCTGAAATAAGCGGCATAAAAACCCTCTTACCGAACGCGGTCGTGCCGATCCCGGAGCGGACGCTGGAGGCGAAGGAGGAAGAAGTCGAGGTTGAGGTCGAGGTCGATGGCGACGAGGAGGACGCCGCCGCCGACGATGATGCCGACGCCCAAGTCGCCGTCCTTGCCTC
>Ga0315289_10012684_pt1 | contig 11847 bp, 13 predicted proteins | sample YL17G11_40_MG_FD_203452 | JGI IMG/M metagenome (GOLD analysis project Ga0315289, IMG submission 203452) | Sediment microbial communities from Yellowstone Lake, YNP, Wyoming, USA - YL17G11_40 | ecosystem: Environmental > Aquatic > Freshwater > Lake > Sediment | place: USA: Wyoming | collected...
AACGCGAGAAAGCGATGGCTGGCCTGATGTATGCCAAGAACACCCATGACAACCACTGGTTTGATGATGTGCGCGTCATTCTGTTTGGCCCTTTCGAACGACTTCTCGTCGAGGACAAGGAGATCCGCGACCTCGGTGCGGAGATTTTCAAGGTTATTGTTCATCCCGTCGCCTGCAATACGTTCGCAGACGAGCCAGTCGTGAGCGATGCCATCAAGAGCCTGGGGTGCGAGATCGATCAGGTGGGAGGCATCATCTCGGAGTGCATTCGAAACGGTTACGTTCCCCTTGTGTTCTAGACGTACCGTCTCACCATAGTCGCATGAATCGCAAGCGCCCTGGTTTTCCGGGGCGCTTGCTCTTAAGATATCCTCTGCGCTACTTCCGTTTCCTCTCACACAACTCAAGGAGAACACCGTGCGTTGCCTTGGGGTGAACGAATGCTATCCGGGCCCCACTCGCACCGTTGCGAGGCTTCTCGTCGATCAACTGGATACCCTTGGCTTTCAGCTCCGCGAGAGCCACTTCGATGTCGTCGACTCGGATCGCGATGTGATGCAGGCCCTCGCCGCGCTTCTCGATGAACCTGGCGACCGAGCTGTCCACGTTGGTAGGCTCCAGCAGCTCGATCTCGGTGCCGCCCACGGGCAGGAATGCCGTTCTCACGTTCTGCTCAGCCACCTCTTCGATACCATGCAGCTCAATACCCAGAGATCTTTCCCAAAATGACAGCGACTCCTGCAAGTTAGAAACGGCAATTCCGATATGATCGATGTTCTTCAGGTTCATGCGTTCCTCCAGCTTTGCTCAAAGATGGCGTCTGCCAGCGAATACGGGTCACCCTGCTTGCTGGCGACCTTTTCCAGCTCGACCTGAACGGCCGGCTGGTCCAGCTGCTGCTTCATCGTGTCTGCCAGGCGCGCCTTGAGAATCTCGAGCACGTCGAGCTTGGCCATCCGTATCTTGAGTGCGTCCAGCTTCCCAGACACCACGAGATGCGCGTGATGCCGTTCGATCGTGTCCACAACGCTGTCGATGCCCGTGTTCAGTTCGGCCGACACCTTGAGTACGGGCGGATTCCAGCCCGTCGTCATCGACAGTTGCAGGACGGACTCGACCTCCGTTGCCGTGCGGTCTGCACCATCGCGGTCCGCCTTGTTGACGATGAACAGGTCACCAATCTCCATAATCCCTGCCTTCATGGCCTGGATGTCGTCACCCATGCCGGGCGCCATGACAACGGCCGTTGTATAGGCGACGTCGTGCACGTCGACCTGGGACTGACCCGCGCCAACAGTCTCGACGAAGATCCAGTCGAATCCCGCAGCGTCAAGGATGCGGGCCGCCATCCGAGTGGCACGGTTGAGACCGCCCAGTGACCCCCGGGTTCCCATGCTGCGGATGTAGACATCGCGTGTGAGAGCGACGTCGAACATGCGCACGCGGTCCCCCAGGATTGCACCGCCCGAGAAGGGACTGCTGGGATCGACCGCCAGAATGCCGACCTTCTGTCCACGAGCCGCCAGAAGTGCCGCCAGTCGCGAAACCAGTGTACTCTTGCCTGCACCGGGCGAACCGGTCACTCCGACGATATAGGCGCGTCCTGTGCTCCCATACACGCCGCGGATCACCTCGGCGCCGCGTGGATCGCCATTCTCGACCCACGTGATGGCACGCGCGACCGCCCTCGTATCGCCGGCCAGGACACCCAGCTTGACGTCCACCTGACTAGACTTCCCTCTTCACATGGCTCCGGATGTAGTCGACACAGGTGGCGAGTGGAGTTCCCGGTCCAAAAACCTCACTGATCCCATGCTCTTTGAGGAATGGGATATCGTCTTCAGGAATGACCCCTCCGCCCATGACCAGGATATCGTCGGCTCCCTTCTCCCTCAGCAGGTCAACGACCTTCGGGAACAGCGTGTTGTGCGCTCCCGACAAGCACGACAGGGCGACCACGTCCACATCCTCCTGCAGGGCGACCTCCGCAATCTGCTCGGGTGTACGGCGGATGCCCGTGTAGATGACTTCCATGCCTGCGTCCATGAAGGCCCTTGCCAGGACTTTTGCTCCGCGGTCGTGCCCATCCAGGCCGGGCTTTGCCACGAGGACTCTGATCTTCTGTTCCATGGTCTCCTCCTTAGAACGAGGCGTCCGGCCGGTATTCGCCGAACACAGAGCGCAGCTCGTCGCAGACTTCGCCGAGGGTCGCGTATGCGTCGACCGCATCGATGAGAACAGGCATCAAGTTTGCATCGCCGACCGCAGCAGCTTTCACCTGGGCAAGGGCAGCTTCGACCTTGGCGGCATCACGGCGACTCTTCATCGCAGCCAGCTCCTTGTGCCTCTTCTCATAGAGGGCGGAGTCGATGCGCATGAGGTTTGTGAATGGCTTGTCCTGGCCTTGGAACTTGTTGACGCCAACGATGACCTTCTTGCCTGACTCGATTTCCAGCTGGTACTGATAGCTGCTGTTCTGGATCTCCTGCTGGATGAACCCTCGCTCGATCGCCTTCACCGCCCCACCGAGCCCATCGATCCTGGCGATGTACTTCCAGGCCTCTTCCTCGATGCGGTTGGTCATGGATTCCACAAAGTAGCTGCCTGCAAGAGGGTCCACCGTGTCGGCCACTCCCGACTCATACCCGATGACCTGTTGTGTCCTAAGGGCAATGCGCACCGAGTCCTCTGTCGGCAGCGACAAAGCCTCGTCACGACTGTTTGTGTGAAGTGACTGGGTCCCACCCAACACCGCGGCAAGCGCCTGCAGCGTCACGCGCACGACATTGTTGTCCGGCTGCTGGCTGGTCAGCGTGCAGCCTGCCGTCTGCGTGTGAAAACGCAGCATCAGGCTCTTCGGATTCTGTGCGTGGAAACGGTCCTTCATGATCCGCGCCCACATGCGACGGGCGGCACGGAACTTGGCGACTTCCTCCAGCAGGTTGTTGTGCGCGTTGAAGAAGAACGATACGCGGCTCGCAAAACTGTCGACGTCGAGTCCTGCCTTGACCGCAGCGTCGACATAGGCGATCCCGTCGGCGAGCGTGAATGCGACCTCCTGGACCGCTGTGCATCCGGCCTCACGCATGTGATAGCCACTGATGCTGATCGTGTTCCAGTTAGGGACTTCCTTGGAGCAATAGGCAAAGATGTCGTTGATGATGCGCATGGACGGAGCCGGCGGATAGATATAGGTACCGCGGGCGCTGTATTCCTTGAGGATATCGTTCTGAATGGTGCCGTTCAGCTTGTCCACACTGATGCCCTTGCGCCTTGCAAGCGCAATGTACATCGCCAGCAAAACGGCGGCAGGCGCGTTGATGGTCATGGACGTGCTAACCTGGTCGAGCGGGATGCCATCGAACAGCACCTCCAGGTCCGCGAGCGAACTGACCGACACGCCGACCTTGCCCACCTCGCCCTCCGAGAGTGGATAGTCTGCGTCCATGCCCAGCTGGGTAGGAAGATCGAAGGCGATGGACAGACCGGTCTGGCCCTGGTTCAGCAGGTATTTATACCGGCGGTTGGACTCCTCCACCGTGGCGAACCCTGCATATTGGCGCATAGTCCAGAGACGGCCGCGATACATCGTGGCCTGGTAACCTCTCGTGTACGGATACTCCCCAGGGAACCCGAGATCGCGCATGTAGTCCATCTCGCCAACATCCTCGGGCGTGTAGAGCAGCTTGACGTCGATGCCGGAACTCGTCGCACAGTCCGCATAGGCTGTGCATGTCTTGCCGGCTGGGATCTTGTCAGCGGCATCCTGCCACTTTGACGTTGCAGCCTTCAGTCTCCCCGCACGTTCCTTGTCATCCATTCGTTCACCTCGCCGTTGACATGTCCATGGTGGCCCAGGGCGTGATAGCACCCCATGCCCGCCTCCGAGAGAGTATAGCAGGAAACGAGGCCCTCACCACGTGCGCGGCAACGGTGACGTGAGTGACTCTACCGGCTGACCCCATATCTGGTTGACACGAATGAGCACAAGGGTACTCTATGGACAGATGTATTTGGGTTACATACGCTTTAGCGTATGAAAGGGAGACGAAGATAGATGCTGCTGGACATTATGCGACGTGCCATAGGGACCGATGCACCGTTCAGCATACGCGATCTCGTACTCATCGATCCCGGGTTTCGACAGCCGACGCTGGCGGAATGGAACCGCAAGGGACAGGTGCGCATGCTTGCTCGCGGCTGGTACGTCTTTGCGGATGCACAAGTGGACCTGCCCCTGCTGTTCGATGTGGGCTGCCAGGCGTATCCTCCGGCATACGTCTCGCTCGAGAGTGCGCTGTCTTGGTACGAACTTGTCCCCGAGACCATCCAGGCAATCACTCTTGCGGGGACGCGTACGACACGGACATCGGTGAGTGACGCCGCGACGTTTGTCTGGCGGACGGTCAAGCCGCTTCGGTGGTTCGGGTACCGCGTCGTCGAGTATGGACGGGGGCGGAGGTTCCTGGTTGCCGAGGCCGAGAAGGCCGTTCTGGATTACCTGTACCTGCATCCGGCTCTGCGCACGGTGGATGACATGCTGAGCGTCCGCCTGGACGGTGCAGGGTTTGCGGCGCTGAACCACGACCGCCTGGAGCGATGGGCACTAAGGTTCGAACACGCGCGGCTGATGCACCAGGTCCATATGCTTGAGGAGGCGATGCGCAATGCTTGAGCCGTCCCTTGTCTACCAGGCGTATCACGAGAGCGCGCCTGTCTGGAGGACGTCAATCCTGCGTGAGTACCTGCAGCTGAAGACGCTGCAATACATCTATGGCACGACCCATGGCGCCAGTCTCGTGTTCATGGGTGGCACGGCCATTCACCTCTTCACGGGCAGCCCTCGTTTTTCCGAGGATCTTGACTTCGACAACCGCGGCGTCTCAGCGTCCGAGTTCCGCACGCTGGCCGCCGATGTGGCCCGGCGCTTTGCGTTGGAAAGTGTCGCCTGCGACGTTGTGGTGAAGGAACACCAGGGCATGACAGCAGTGCTTCGCTTCACCGACATCTTGCAGAGGTGGGGCTTGACGGGACACCGCGATAGCGTCCTGCGCATCAAGGTCGACATGGGGCCCCAGAACTTCGATGTCGCACCGGAACGGCGTATCCTCAGCCGCCTGGACGTCTTCGTGCCGGTCCTGCTGACGCCGCCGTCTGTGCTCCTGGCTCAGAAGTTCACCGCATTGCTGAACAGACCGCGTACAATGGGGCGCGACCTGTACGACATCTCCTGGCTGCTGGGGCAGACGAAACCGGACTACGCGTACCTGGCGGGCAAGGCTAACATCGCCGATGCGGCACATTTGCGCCAGGTTGTCCTGGACAAGCTGATCACGCTCGACACGGCCGCTCTCCGCACCGACGTGCTACCCTTCCTCCCAAGCCCTGCAGAGGCCGACCGCATCACCCTGTTTGCTGACATCATCCGGACAGCCCAGCTGTGATGGCTGTAACATTCTCGGGACGGTTCCAGTTCATGCGAGAGTGTTACACTTTGGCATGTTATTCCCTCTTTCTTTTCTGTCATTCCAGCGCAGGCGGGAATTCAGTTCTTATCACCAGCAATGTATGCACGACGTGATTCCGTGCCGCTCATGGGTTTGGTGTAACGCTTACAGCGCTGAACGAGGGATCGCAGTCGTTCCAGCCGCGCAATCCCGCCATGCCGGAGCTGAAGGAGCCATCGTGAAAGTCCAAGACGACCGCGCCGTCGACGCTGATGACATGATGGTCACCCTTGACGGCGACGCTGATGTCGTGCGGACTGCTCAGCGCAGCAACAACCGCCGCAGGCATTGGGACGGACTGGAGTGGCTCAAGTTCATAACCATCCACGACCTTGCGCACGAGCAGCTTGCTGAGACCAGGGTCAAACTGGAAACAGTACCCGGTGATGCCAGGCTGGAGACCGGTCTTGCCATCGCTGCGGTAGTAAGTGCCGTAGCCATTTCCACTGGTGAGGGTCGCCGTGACGTGAACGACATAGTCGGTCCAGCTCAGCTGTCCGAACGCCACCCGATTTTCGTCACTGGGATTCGTGAACCTCAAACTGCCATCGGATACCGTTATCCCGTGTCCGTACAGCGACGTGATTCCATTTGGGCTTCCGTCGTAAACAAACGCCGCCGAATTGATCGAACAGACAAGTTCCTTGAGGGTCTTCCCGGCGTGGAAACCAGGCGACTTTCTCGCTGCGATATATATCTTCTCCTTGGTCCTGGGATTGACACCGGCACGAGCAGCACGGCTGGTGACTTTGAAGGTACCAAAGCCTAAGAGTGCGACGGAATCGCCATTCTTCATTGCCCCAGAAACTACTTCGACAGCAGCATCGATGGCACGACCAGTTTCCTTCTTGGTGAGACCGGTCTTGGCAGCTACTGCGTCAACAAGTTCTTTCTTGTTCATGGTCCTGACCTCCCTTACACGTTCTTCCGCACTTGTCCCTGTGGTGGGAATTTGCAGGAAAGTGATACTGCGACTTGAATCGGAATTCCACTCTTACAAATTGCCAATGTAACAGGGGACAGTCGTAGTTGTTGTAACAGTCGTGCCGACCGTGCTGCAGCGAGAGCCGTCCTCCCCTGCTTCCCCGAAGACTTCCTTGTCGCGAAAGGATTCTGCCTTCCCCGCGCAGGCGGGAATCCGGTCTTTCCTTGCCACTGAACACCTATTTGTCACCCGGCCCCTCACAACGTCACTCCTTGTACGCGCCCTTCCGGTCGGCAATGCGGGTAACGAGTACACCGTCGGTAACCCGGGTGAAGACTGCACGGTAGTTGGCCACGCGGACACGATAGAACATCCGCAGGTTGCCTTTCAGATGCTCATACTTGCCAGCCTCTATCGCCTTCACGATCGCAGACCATACACGGAGCCTGTCTTCGGATCTATCGAAAAGGTCTTCCAAGTCTTTCCTGACGCTCTCCTTCGCAGAGATGGTCATAGACGCGACATCAACTCATCAGAGGAGATGACGTTGTCTTTCGGATCAGCAAGGCGCTGTTCACTCATCTCGATGTCCTCGATATCCTCAAGGTACAAGTCGACAGCTTTCCTGATGACCCATGCCTTCGACCGTCCTATATGGCGGGCAACTTCATCGACTCGTCTCTTCAAGTCTCCCTCTACGCGAAGAGAGATGATTCCTTCAATCGCCATGGTGTAGCCTCCTTTCGTTCATTTCGTACGTACGACACTGTATTACATATGCAGCAGATGTCAACAGCCAAACCTTGGGGTCAGCTGGTACATCGTCGAGAGCGGTACGTTCGCCGTCCTTCCGGTGCAATTCCGTCATTCCCCCCCGAGCATTTCTTTCCAATGCGAGGGGTGCTCTCGGCGCAGGCGGGAATCCAGTCTCTGTCGTCTCTCAGAACTGAGAATAGCCTTATACTGATCTTGTCGAGGGGGACATCATATGCTGCCCCGACCGCAGGAGGCATGCGATGCTGGGAGCAGTAGTAGGAGACATCGTTGGGTCCAAGTATGAGTTTCACCCCATCAAGAGGGTGGAGTTCCCACTGTTCAGCGAAGGGTCGGCATGGACCGATGATACGGTCCTGACAATGGCCGTGGCGGAGACACTGCTGACAGGCCGTCCGTACGAGGAGACATTGCGCGAGTTTGCACTGGAACATCCGGATGCCGGCTTCGGCGGGATGTTCTGGCAGTGGTTCAACACTCCGGGCGCGAAACCTTACAACAGCTTTGGCAACGGTTCAGCCATGCGCGTCAGCCCAGTGGGATGGGCATTCGACACGCTGGAGAAGACGCTGGCAGAGGCAGAGTGTTCCGCTGAGGTGACTCACAACCATCCAGAGGGCATCAAGGGTGCGCAGTCCGTGGCCGCTGCCATCTTCCTGGCTCGTCAGGGGGCTGGTCAGACCGATATCCGGGACACCATCGAGACTCGGTTCGGCTATGACCTGCACCGCTCCTATGAGGAGATCCAGCCGCCCTGCTCGTTCGATGAGACCTGCCAGCGGTCCGTGCCCGAGGCGCTCATCTGCGTGCTGACCTCTACGTCCTTCGAGGACGCGATACGCCGGGCTGTTGCCTTGGGTGGCGACGCCGATACGCAGGCCGCCATCGCAGGCTCGATCGCCGAGGCCCTCTACGGTGGTGTTCCCAAGGAAATCGCCAAGGAGGCACGCGCCCGCCTGACCCCGCACTTCATCGGCATCCTCGACGCCTTCCAGGACAAGTACAACCTCCCGCGGGGATAGGGTATCTGGCAAGCCGCTCCGTCACTCCCCCGAGCCTTTCGGTGTAAGGCGAGGGGTGCCTCTCCGCGCCGGTCTCATTCATCCTGAGGCGTTGAGGTCAAATGTTACCACTTGGAAATGGTAACGCTTGACCCCCAAGAACAGATCAAAACCAGCCCGCCCTCTTCATTGCTTCCATTGAAATCCTACTGCTTGGTCCGTCACCCCGTGCGACGGTTATGCCAACATTGGGTCCCACGAGGTCCTGAATCTCTGCGATGTCTTTGTGTGTGAAGCCCGGGCAGAGCATTATTGCTTCGATGCTCTCTTCCTTGACAAGTGTTCTGCAAACTTCTAATGCCTGATTCTGGCCTTTGACCAGCCGCACGTAGAGTTTGTACTTCTCCGTCTCAAGGATACAGTTATCCCTTCCGGGATCTGCATCAGGCACGTGCGCCATAAACAGAGCTTTGAATGCCATGATCTCACCTCCTACCGTATCTTACCCAGACTGAGCGATTCCTGTATCATTCTGTAGAGCTATAGAGCCTTTTTGAAAGAACTGGAAGTGCCACATCGCCTCATCGACTCATCGCCTCATCAATATATACATGAAATGTCTCCGTAAACTCATGAGAAAAAGTACGTGGCGTTGGCGTCAAGCGTTACCATCCGGGGGTGGTATCATTGCAGAATGTTTCAGGAGCGGCCCTGGAACTGTCTGATCCTGACAAAAGTTACCACAAGGCAGATGGTAACGCTTGACCCCAAAGAGACCTATACAATGTGTTGAGCCAGTGCGGTCAACTGCGCCGGCAAGACCTCTGACACATGAGACGTAAAGGCCTCAAGCATGCGTTGATCTTCAATGAAGGGTCGTAGATCAGCTGCAACTTCGATGGGGTTGAGCGCTGCAGCTTTGTCCGCTGCGTCATGCAGGACCTCGTGTAGCGTTGTGGCATTGAGCAGGGCAAGGGCGCGCGGCCAGTTTGGCATGAGAGCCCAGTTTTGGCGCTGTGACTCCTGCAGGAACCAGACCAGGTCGAACACGTCACGGCCCTTGAAGGGCACTGTTTGCGTCGCTCCCTTCTGGTACACCCGTCCGATGAAGGCGGCCAGCTTGTTGCCAAACATCGTCGGCAGATCGTAGGCACGGACAAAGAACATGGTTTTCGCGGTACTGAGGGGCAATCGCTGGTCGCCGTACAGACCGATGTGGTCGTGAGCAAGATCACAGCGGAGAAACAGGTTAGGGGAGTCAGCCGAGCTGTGGACCAACCCCAGGTGCTTGAGGACGGGGAACATCAACATGACAGACGTCCCGTTGCCGCTTACCTTCACTCGCACGGGGCTGTAGTGCAGCGAACGCTGTATGTATGACTGTGCATCAGCTGCAAATGCGTGCGGGTCAACGGTGTCCTCGACGTCGAAGTCGAGATCTTCGGACAAGCGGGGTAGTCCATAGAGGCGGTGCAGGCATGTCCCGCCGGTGAAGATGAACGCGCGGTACGCGGCGTGGTTGTACACGAACTCCAGGATGCAGTCCTGAAGAACCTCTTTCAGTTTTGTGCGTAGAACCATGGGGTTGAGATCGCGGTTGTTCGTGATGATTGTGGAGAGCTGTTCTTCAATCATATGATCTTCTCCTTCTGAAGAAGCGTGAGGATGCGTTTCATCTTGGGGATGTCTGTTTTGCGAACGAGTGCCGCGAATGTGCGACGGTCTCTTGGGGCAAGAGCGTCCCAGTTGAACCGGCCTGTTTCAAGAAGATACCCTCCCATGTCCCGAGCGGTCTTGAACGGCCGGAGGTACAGCGTATCAAACAATGCTTTGCCTGGCGATGCGATGGCAATCTCGAGTCCTCGATACGCGACGGTGTCGTAGCCGACAAACAGTCCGGGCCGGCGGATTTGTCGATAGATGAAGGTACCAATGGAAGTTGTGTAGACGCGTGGCGTTTTCTGTGTCACGCATGTGATGGCAAAGGGGGATTCCGGGATAAGTCCGGCTCGTTCAAGAACATACTCGAGCGAGATGTACGAGGGAGACCGCACAATGCCAGAAAGGTACTCCAGGAGCCGCTGACTTCCATCCGGCGTGGCACCGGCGGTCTGCCACGACTGAGCCGGCACGTAGAGCCCGGCACGTAGCGGGATGAGGTCTCCTGCTTGCTGCATGCGTCGAACCCTGTAGTCAAGCGTTGCAGGAGAGACATTCAAGAGGACACCAAGGTTCTGCTTGGTGACATATGGCATTGTTGCAAGGGCTTTCTGTGTCATGCCGGAGTTCATGGCCTGCTCCACTTTTACTAAACCTCTTCATAATACTGGAGCAAAACGATCACATTGTCAAGAGTCATTGTCAACATGCAATGAGGTACTCTTGAGTTTCTCCGATGGCATATGCCGTGTCCTTCATTCCCGCGTATGCGGGAAGCCAGTCCTTGGTCCTTGTCCATGAGATGTTGATGGTCCGATCAAGTTGACTCAGCGCATGTACCACCAGGTGCCCAATTACCAGCTGACCCCATATCAGAGAGAAGAGCAGCGGGAATCGAGCTCCCGGTGGTCAACGGCCGGCCAGTCACCGCCCGGACGTGTCCACCCCCGCCCCGGCCAGGAAGAGATCAAGCCCGTCATGTACTTCGTCCGAAAGCAGAAGGGGCTTATCCTTACCAGCACCAACCAGGACTTTCTCCGCGCTACTTTCGGAGACCCGATCCAGGGGTTATTGCTCCGGTCGGGTCGTGCGGGCGGACGGGGTGAGGGGTTCGCCAGAGAATTGACATGTTCTAGTATATTATCTTATGATACTTAAACTTGGTTTTATACGGACCGTCCATAAGCTGTTATACGATCCGCTTAAACGCGAGTTGGGCGACCCTTTTGGATGAAGTGAGGAGGAACTCAAGAATGGATTGCGAACTTAAGGACATCACAGTTCACTATGAATTGTTAGGTGAGGGGAGACCCATTATCATGCTCCATGGTTGGTCTATGGACCATCGCCATATGGTGAGTGATATGGAACCACTCTTCAGGCAGCGTGACGGATGGAAACGCATCTATCTTGATTTGCCTGGTCACGGAACGACGCCAGGAAAGGATTGGATCACTAACCAGGATAAGATACTAGACGTCGTTTTGGATTTCATTGATAACGTTATCTCAGGGCAACGGTTCGTGGTAGTAGGCACGTCAGCCGGAGCGTATCTTGCCCGTGGCGTGGTCCATCACCGATCGGCATCCATAGATGGATTACTCCTGACAGTCCCCGTGATCGTACAGGGAGCAAAACGGCATGTGCCTTCTCCCGTTACCCTGGTAGCGGACCCGGCGCTTGTGTCCGAATTAGAACCAGATGAGGCGGAGCTGTTACAACTCGGCGTTGTTCAAAGTCGAAAGGTTGTTGACTACATGCGGGCCGATTTATCGCCTGCTATTAAGATTGGCGATCAGGCCTTCCAGGCGAAGATCAGAGAGCATCCCGAGAACTACGCATTCTCATTTGACGTGGATGCGCTTCCCAAGCCATTTCCTGCCCCAACGCTCATAGTCACAGGTAGACAAGATCCTGTCGTTGGTTATCGCGATGCTTGGGAAATCCTAGATAACTATCCGAGGGGAACATTTGTCGTCCT
>Ga0315289_10012686_pt1 | contig 11847 bp, 8 predicted proteins | sample YL17G11_40_MG_FD_203452 | JGI IMG/M metagenome (GOLD analysis project Ga0315289, IMG submission 203452) | Sediment microbial communities from Yellowstone Lake, YNP, Wyoming, USA - YL17G11_40 | ecosystem: Environmental > Aquatic > Freshwater > Lake > Sediment | place: USA: Wyoming | collected...
TTCACCTTTCTTCCTGGATGGACTTAATCCGGAGGAAGTCTGGGTTCTTTACCGGGACGAGCAAGGTTTCACCTCGGCGCGTCGAGTGAAGGACGTCCAGGGAGTAAGTGAGTTCGTCAGCGAGGGCGCCAAGCTTGGGCATCTGTGGATGGAAGGCCAATTCCGCATGGGCGACCCCTTGACCAAGTCGGGTGAGCCGACGATTTGACCAGTGCGCGACACGGGACGGGATTATGCACATCGAGTTGCTTGTTGAGGAGCTTTCCGCGGAAGCAGCGATAAGGGAACTGCTTCCGAAAATCGTCGGCACAAGAGTCACATGTACGATTCACCCCCACCAAGGGAAAAAGGATCTTCTCAGCAAGCTGCCCCGCCGTCTGAATGGATACGCAAAGTGGCTGCCGGACGAGTGGCTCATCGTGGTTCTTATTGACGAGGATCGTCAGGATTGTCGGAAGTTGAAGCAATATCTGGAGAGAACGGCTAAAGAAGCAAGACTCGCGACGAGTACAAGCCTTGGGGCAGGGGGCAGAATTCAGGTTGTGAATAGAATCGCGGTCGAGGAACTTGAAGCTTGGTTCTTTGGCGATGTAGATGCCCTGAGTGCCGCCTATCCGGGCGTACCTCCAACATTGGCAAGCAAGGGAAGATTCAGGAATCCCGATACGATCAGCGGGGGGACATGGGAAGCTCTTGAACTGGTTTTGCGGAAAGCCGGGTATTTCAAGGCGGGTCTCGCCAAAATCGAGGTGGCACGCTCCGTTGCCAAACACATGGACCCGGCACGGAACCGTTCGAGGAGTTTCCGTCACTTCCGCGATACCTTGGTCTCACTGGTCTCATCCGATGGTTCGCGCAGCCGGTAAACACGCTGGCAGCCACGCAAAATCCTATTCCGCCCCGTATCCCGCCGCTTCGATGGCTTGGGCGATAGCGGCGCGGTCGGAGCCGGCGCCGGCGATCCGCACGAGGCCTTTCTTGAGGTCCACCGTCGCCGCCGTGACGCCCGCCACCGACCGGGCGGCCTGGGCCACGTGCCGCGCGCAGTTTTCGCAGGTCATTCCGGTCACTGTCAGTTCGTGTGCTATTTCGGGTTGTTTGCTCATTTCGGCTTTCTCCTTCCGCGCGCGCAGTTTGTCCGCCCCATTGCGCGCCAGAGCCCCCAGGACCACCAGCGCCAGGCCCGCCGCGCCCAGCCACGTCAGCCACGCCGGAGCCATCTCCTCGTGCCTGTGCATGGCTTGGTGCGCCAGGGAAGTCCCTGAGGACGTGTAAAGCAGGTCCAGGAGGTAGCCGCATGCGAAACTGGTGATGACGATGGAGGCCAGATAGAGCGCGGCGGTCTTGCGGCCCAGGGTCTTGACGACCATCGTCAGCCCCGCGGCGTTGGTGGCCGGGCCGCAGATGAGAAACACGAGGGCCGCCCCCGCGCTCAGGCCGCCGTGCATCACCATCATGGCCACGACAGGGACGGACGCGGTGGAGCAGATGTAGAGCGGGATGCCGATGAGCGCCATGACGGCCATGGCCTTGAATCCGCTTCCCAAGTGGAGACTCATGAAATCCTTGGGCAGAAAATGGGCGAGTGCGCCGGCGAGGATGATCCCGAAGACGAGCCACCCGGCGATTTCGCGGGGGAAATCCATGAAGCCGTAGCGGAACGCGAGCACGGCGTTGCGCAGGAGGGAAACGCGTTGCGCGGGCTGCGAGGCGGGCTGCGAGGCGGCGCTGTGGGATGTCGCGAGGCCGGGGCCGTCGGCAATCGCGTCGGCGCTGTGGGATGTCGCGGCGCCGGGGCCGTCGGCAATCGCGTCGGCGCTGTGGGATGTCGCGGCGTCGGGGCCATCGGCAATCGCGTCGGCGCTGTGGGATGTCGCGGCGTCGCAACGTAGGGTGCTGGTGAGCGAAGCGAACCGCACCACCCCCGAAGCGGAGTCCGAGCCGCAGTCGGATTCGTCCTGCTGCGTCTTTTTGCCGTTGGGCTCGGCGAGGGCGACCATTGCCCCGCCCAGCAAGCCGTTCAGAAAAGCCGCGATGGGGCGGACGATGGCGAACACCGGCCCCAGGAGCGCATAGGTCACGAGGATGCTGTCCACGCCGGTCTCGGGCGTTGAGATGAGAAACGCGACGGTGGCGGACCGGCTGGCCCCGCGCTGGTGGAGCGAAAGCGCGACGGGCACCACGCCGCACGAGCACAAAGGCAGAGGCACGCCGATCAGGGAGGCCTTTGCGATGGAACCGAGGGAGTTGGGCCCGAGGTGCCGCGCGATGAATTCTGTTTTGAGGATTCGGCTGAGGATACCGGCGATAGCAAAACCAAAGACGAGATAAATGCCCATCTCGAGCCAGAGCGTCCAGACCTCCCGAAGGATGGCCACGAGGTGCTGTGTCATCAGAAAACGCTGCCTCCAGACGATTTAAGCCCTCTCGCGCCCCCGGACAAGGGACATCCCGGGCTTTCCTCTTGTATTGTAGCATTCCGGGCGCGAGAATGAATAGGACAAATGGGACGAATAGGACGAATGGGAGGAGGAAAAACGATAAGAGCGGGGAGGAGGCCAGAATTGCAAAGTTGCCGACGTGGCCTAAAGTGGCATGGGCGTCTCGCCCATGAGCATTTTGCGATCCCCAGGCAAGATATTCTTACCTTACTGAAAATACATGGGCGAGACGCCCATGCCACTTGGGAAACCTTGAAATTCTCCTGGTGGCGGATGGCGCCCGCGCGGATATGTGTTGCGCGGTATCAGGACGCTTGGGTATTCTGAATCGGTTTCGACGGAGTGGTGCCGTTCGCGCGATTCGAGACTCGTGAGGAAACGATTTGGAGCATCCGGAATACGAAAGGGGAACAGAGAACAATGGATAGAAAGCAAACTCTGAAGCTCGCGGCGGTGACGTGGCTGCTGGGATTCGCGGTGGTGTTCCCCGCGATAGCCGAGGACTATGAGATTCTCCTGACGCGTCCCTCAAAGCCGGGACAGAAGGTTCAGATATCGGGAACGGCGCGTGACAGCGAAAAGACCGTTTTGTCAGGAGGGTTTTCACGGACGACGGAGACCATCCATGAAGTGCGGCTGAAGGCCCTCCAGGAGGTCCTGGAGGTGGATGCGATCAAGCGCCCCACGAAGGTGTCGCTGACCATCGAAACGCTAGTCCTGAAGGCGAACGGCAAGGAGAGCATACTCCTTCCCAAGGGCGCGAAGGTGCTCGCCACCGCGGGCAAAGAGGGCGCGGTGTTCGAGGTGGGCGGCAAGCCCGCGAGTCAGAACGTCAAGCGGGCTCTGTCGCTTCTGATCTCCCTGGACGGCAACTCTAGGAAGCCCACCGACGACGAGATGTACGGCTCAAAGGCGCGCAAGAGGGTGGGTGAGGTGTGGGCGGTGAACAAGGAGAACCTGGCCGCTTCGCTTCGTGAGGATGGAATGGAGATCAGGAAGGAAGACGTCTCCGGCGCTGTCAAACTGGAAGGGATGACGGCAAAAGACACGACCCCGTCGCTCTTGATGAGCATGAGGATAGACCTGAACAACCTGAAGATGCCGGAGCCGGAAGGACTGACTATCAAGAAGGCGAGTAGCACGATAACGGGGACCGTCCTGGTTCCGGTTGACACAACGAAGGGCATTCTCAGGGAATCCCAGGAAGCGTCGAGGACGATCCGCGCCAAGGGTCTCTCGCAGGACGGCAAGGAGATTCTCGTCGAATCCGTGGGCATGGCTTCGCACACGATCGAATACGCCTATCCGGCCAGTTCGAGGCAGGAATGAGGCCCCGTTCCTCCGCGGCAATGAAATCCAGATACGACATTATCGTGGTGGGCGGGGGGCATGCCGGTGTGGAGGCGGCGGCGGCCGCGGCGCGCATGGGAGCCGGGACGCTGCTGTTGACAATGCGTCTGGCCGAGATCGGGCGGATGTCGTGCAATCCGGCCATCGGCGGACTCGGCAAGGGCCACCTGGTGCGGGAGATTGACGCGCTGGGGGGCATGATGGCCCTCGCGGCGGACGCCAACGGCTTGCAGTTCCGCATGCTCAACACGGCCAAGGGTCCGGCGGTGCGCGCCCCGCGAGCGCAGGCCGACAAGGTCACCTACCCGGCCTGGCTCAGGCGGTACCTGGAGCGGGTGGAGTGTCTGGACCTCGCGGAAGGGGTCGTGGAGAAGGTGCTGACGGACCGCGCGGGCCGCGCCTGCGGCGTGGAGATCGCGGGCGGCGAGACCGTGCAATGCGGCGCGGTGGTGGTGACGGCGGGCACCTTCCTCGATGGCCTGATCCACGTGGGGATGAAATCCCATCCCGGCGGGCGGTGGGGCGATCCTCCTTCGGTGGGTCTGGCGGCTAGTCTGCGGGAGTTGGGACTCGAGACGCAACGTCTGAAAACCGGCACGCCGGCGCGGCTGCATCGCGAATCCATCCGCTGGGACGCGCTGGAGCAGCAACCCGGCGACGAGCCGCCTCCGCCCTTCTCCTTCATGACGGACCGGATCGAGACGCGGCAGATCACGTGCGCCATCACGCGGACCAACCCCCGCACGCATGAGATCATCCTCGGCGCTCTGGACCGCTCGCCTCTCTACACGGGCGTCATCACGGGGATTGGGCCGCGCTATTGCCCCTCGATCGAAACGAAACTGATCCGGTTTAGCGACCGGGATTCCCACCAGGTCTTCCTGGAACCCGAGAGCCGGCACAACGATCTGGTCTATATCAACGGTGTCTCGACCAGCCTGCCGGAAGACGTGCAGGACGCTTTTCTGCGCACGATCGAGGGGCTGGATAACGTGCGCGTGGCCCGCTACGGTTACGGGATCGAGTATGTGGCCTTCCCTCCGACTCAGATGCGCCCCACGCTCGAGACGCGGGCGGTGCCGGGGCTTTATCTGGCCGGACAGGTCAACGGCACCACCGGCTACGAGGAAGCGGGGGCGTTGGGGCTGGTGGCGGGCGCGAACGCGGCCTTGAAGCTGCTGGGGGAAGCGCCGCTCACGTTCCGGCGCGACGAAGCGTACCTGGGCGTGATGATTGACGACTTGATCACGAAGGGAGCGCCGGAGCCCTACCGGCTCTTTACGTCGCGCGCGGAGTACCGGCTGCTCCTGCGGCAGGATAACGCGGACCTGCGCCTGACTCCCAGGGGACGGGACGCGGGCCTGGTGGATGACGCGAGGTGGGAGAGGTTCGAGCGTTTTCGCGGGAGGGTGGACGCGGAGATGCGGCGGATGGCGGAAACGCGCGCGCGGCCCGCGGACCTCGATCCGGCGGAGTTCGAGGCGGCGGATGTTCCGTTTCCAGCCGAGTCCCTGACGCTGGAGCAGCTGATGGCGCGGCCGCGAATGACCTATGATATGCTGGAGCGGATGGGACTGGGCGGGGGGGAGGTCCGGCGCATGTTGGAATCGGGGGACAGCGTGGAACTCGGCAGGCGCGTGGTCGAACAGGTGGAGATACAGGGGAAGTATGCGGGATACATCGAGCGGCAGCGGGAACAGGTGGAACGCCACCTGGGACTCGAGACCAGCGTGATTCCCGAGGACTTGCGCCTGGAGAGCATCCCGAGCCTGACGAAGGAAGCGGCGGAGATCCTTGCGTCGCGGCGTCCGGCGACTCTGGGCCAGGCGTCGCGGCTTCCCGGAGTGAATCCCGCGGACATCACGGCGATTCTGATTTATCTGAAGGCGAGGGCCGCGAGGAGAAGCGCACGAAGGGAAGGACCTGGAGCAGCGGAGCCGCAACCAAACGCAGGAACCTTACGCAGTCCGCCAGTCTGCCAGTCCGCCAGTCCGCCGGTCTGCCAGTCCGCCAGTCTGCCGGTTCACCAGTTTTCCGGACGGAATGAAGAAAGGACGGACAGAGAGGAATCCTGAAAGGATTCCACGGCGCTCTTGTACGCGATCAGATAGCAAAACACCAGAGGAATCCTGAAAGGATTCCACGGCGCTCTTGTACGCGATCAGATAGCAAAACACCAGAGGAATCCTGAAAGGATTCCATAGCGAAGCCCAGGGTCGCGAAGCCACCCTGGGAAGGAGATCCATCATCATTCAGATGAACCCTGAAAGGGTTCCATAGCGGTGGGCAAACATACGGTATTGGATGACCTATGAGGAAAGCCGCTAGAACTTGTTGCTCAAGAAACAGGAAAATGCTGGATAGTAATACGAAGGGAAGTAGATTGAGGAGACGGGCTGAAGCCCGCACTACCAACAAGGGAAAACGGGAATATGCAGAGAACCCCCCTCTATCACCGCCCCGTGTTCTGGTTCCTGGCGGCGCTGCTTGTGCGTCTTCCCTATCTCACCGAGCAGGCTTCCACGTCTCCCCTCTTTAGTCAACTGTTTCTCGACGAAGCGGAGCTGGCCGACACCGCCCGCGCGATTCTGAGCGGGTGGGGATTTGGGCTGGAGCCGCTTTTCAAGGCGCCGCTGTACCCCGTTTTCCTTGCGGGAGTCATGTGGGTCAGCGGCGGGGCTTGGCTTTGGGCGTTGCGGTTGGTCCAGCATATCTGCGGTGCGCTGCTGGCCGTGATGGCGTTCGACTCGGCGCGGCGGATCACTTCCGGGCCCGGGCAGAGGCGGGGACGGTGGGCGGGAATGCTGGCGGCGGGCGCCGTGGCGTTCTATGGTCCGCTGATTCGCCTGGAAGACCAAGTTCTGCTCGATCTCCTCGCGGTCTTCCTGCAATCCGCGATGTTGTGGGCGCTGGTGCGCATGAGGACCACGCCGCGGGCGAGCCGCGCGACGCGATGGGCCGCGCTGGCCGGGCTCCTCGCGATGCTGAGCTGGCTCAACCGCCCCACGATCATGCCGGTGCTGCCGTTTCTCGTTTGGTGGGCCGCCAGCCCCCTGCGGCGCACGTTCTTCTCTCCCCTGCCGCCGATAGAACGGAGGAATCTTCGCAGGATGCTTTGCGCCGCGCTTCTCCTGCTGCTGCCGGCCGCGGGGATGGTTGGCGTCGGCCTGCGCAACTTGAGAATAGAGAGAAAACTGATGATCATGCCCTGGCAGGGCGGCTACAACTTTTATCAAGCCAACCGCATCGGGGCAAGCGGGCGCTATCTGAAGCAGGAAGGATTTTCGCTGGCCTCAAGCGGGAACCCCACGCGGGAAATCATGGTGCGGGGGTTCCTGGAGGCGCGCGATAGAGGGGAATGGCCCCGCGCGAAGGCGTCCGACGGCCATGAGACGAATGCATATTGGTATGACCGGGCGAAGAAGGAGATCCGAAAAGCGCCGATGGAGTGGCTGGGCTTGATGGGCCGGAAAGCCTTCTACCTTCTTTCGGAGCGGGAGATTTTCAACATCGAGGACTATCGTTTCCAGAAAAGCCTTTCTACGGTTCTGCTGTTCGCGCCGGTGGGATTCGGGTTTGTGTGGCCCCTTGCGCTAGCCTCGCTGGCGGCGTTGCGCTTCGTGCCGCGCAGGCGGCGACGGCTTCACGCGCTGATGTGGATTTACTTTGTGCCGCTGGGCGGGGCAATCGCGTTGTTCTATACGAGCGGCCGGTTCCGAATGCCCCTGATGTTCCCGGCGGTGGTGCTCGGCGCCTGCGGTCTGGCGCTCCTTATGGAGAAAGTGAAGACAACCCGCATACTCAAGACAACGGGACTTCTATTTGGGATGCTGCTGGTGTGCGGCGTCACGTTGAGCTGGACGGACCGGTGGGGCGTGCGGTCGGAGAACGTGCGGCAGTTCGAGTGCGCCCGCTTGAGCAACGCCCACTGGCGCAATGGCAATCCGGAGAAGGCCCTGGAATACGCGGAGCGTTGCGAACGCGAGTCGCCGGGTTATCCCTCCGCGCCTCTGCTGCAGGGCCAGGCGCTCTACAGCCTCGGGAGGTACGAGGAAGCCGGGCAGGAGTTCCGGAAATCGGAGCGCGCGTTGCCGGAAGACCCTGTTGCGCCCCATAATCTGGGCATTCTGTGCTACTACCACCTGAACCGGCCCGATGAAGCGGCGGCCTACTTTGAGGAGAGTTTGAAACGCCAGCCCGAATACCATCGTGCGCGATGGATGGCCGCGCGGGCGTACGTGCGGCTCGGCAGGATGGACAGGGCGCGGGAACTCCTAGCGCCCCGGCTTGCGCCGCCGGGACTCCGGGTTTCCGATCAACGATTCCCAATGGATGATGAGAATTTCACGATTTCGTACATCGCTCTTTGCGTGCGCGAAGGCAATGCTGCGACGGCACGGGAAACGACTCAGGAACTGCGAGCGCGTTTTGGGGACGCCGGCCTGGAGCATCTCCAAGCCGAACTGAAGATTCTTGGATGGGATGAAACAAAACAATAAACGTTCTAAAGTTTCGCGTCTCTTCGACCGTCGGATTGATGATAAGACCTATTCCCCAAATCCCGTCGCATACACCCGAATTTCCGGATCGCTATAGACCAGTTGTTTTTCCCATGCGTTTTCGATTTTCTCATAGTATTCCAAGGTCTTTGGCGAAGATTGTTCTTGTTTGGCGGCCCATTCCACAAACCGGGGATGCACAATTACATATTCGATGCCGTTCTTTGCCAGCTCCTGCATGAAGCGCGGCGCGATGACACTCGCCAGAATCTTGTCGCTGGCAAATTCCTTATTATCGTCCAGGAAAAACAACTTGGCGGGATCTGACCAGAGAAAGGCCTTGGCCTTTTCGCTGTAGCCATGCGGGTACAAAACGGGAGAAACCAGCGGCCTCTTGTGCCAGAACTGACAATAGTTATACTGTGGGAAGCGGCGATAGCTGACGGGGACGTCTAGAATCGCTCCCGTTCCGCCCCGTTTTCCTAGTTCCTGGAAAAATGGAGAGACTATTGGCTCTGGGGACATGGGCACGGAATGAAAACGAACGGACCAGAAGAGATTGAGCGCGATGGCCAGAGCGAACAAGGCCGCGCACCCGGCGACTCCGGCGCGCGATCCCTTCGCGACGGCCCTTTTCCTCAGAGCATGGATCAACCATCCCGCTGCGAAAAGCGCGGCAAAAGTCACCATCATCTGCGCTCTTCCCGGCACATGGATCACGCGGAATATGGAACTCACATTGCACAAATAATACAGCGGCAGTTTCAACCCGCCGCCCGAGGCGTCAAAATGCAGGACGTTGAGGTAAGGTCCCAGCGATAACAGAAAGGCCGAACACGCGGTGAGCAGCAGCGTCCACTTGGGCCCCGGCGCCTTTCGCAGACAGAAATAAGCGATCATCATCGCCAGAAACGCGATCGGTCCGCCCGCGTATCCTTCCCAGGGCGTGGCGATCGTTGCCTGCAACTCTTGGAACCACCTCCACTCCCCCGCATAACTAACGAAAGGATAAGGCATTATGTATTGAACAACCGATGACGAATAGCGCGCCATCAAGTCCGTGGAGTATTGGGGCCTGGCGCCGTGGCGCGAGAACATCGGCTGGCCCGCTATCAACACCAACGCGATGCCAAGGCCCCACGCCGCCGCAATCCGCTTGGCCATCTTGAGGCGTTCCCGTCCGCGCGCCTCCACGAGAAAGACGATGGACCCCGAAACATGCAGCAGCGAGCCGAAGATCAGATTGTACGACGAACTCAGAAAGAGCAGCGGGAAAGACAGCGTCCAAACCAGGCAGCGCTTCCACGTGGGTTTGGCCTGGAATTTGAACAAGAAATACGCGCTGAGCGGGATCGTCCAGATATAGAAAAGATTGGGATGCAAACAGATCCGCTGGATCAAATAAGGAACGCACTGCCCCGACAAGCCGATCCCCAGGGCGAGCCAGCCGCGGCCCCAACTATGCGCCGCCACGAGGTAGCATGCCCATCCGCACAGCACCAACCCCAGCAGGAGGCAGATGTTATAGGCCAGCGGAAGCGAGAGGAACAGCCAGAGGAAACTCGTGCAAATGCCCAGCAACAATCCGTCATACGATTGTCCGTATGAAGCGCCCTCGGGGAACATCAGATGCGAGGTATGGGCGAATGGCCACTGTTTCAACTCGACAAACGAGAATTTCAGATAGCCAAAGGAATCAAGGTTGATCAGGGTGTCCGGACAAAGCGGATCGTCCAGGTGGAACGCGATATAATGGTCTTTGAGCTCCGCGATGTTTCCGTCTGGAAACGACAAAGCCAGAGCGATGGAAATCGCTAGAAAGGCAAAATCGAACAGGATTTTCCGGGTTCTTGGGCGCTGAAGAAAAAGATTGGTTTGCATGGGCCGCATCCTCCCCCCTTGGCGGGAGGGTGCTTCGAAGTGGTATCCGCGACGTTCCCGCTTCGGTGCGCCTCTGGGCTGACTGTTTATTTCATCAGTCAGATGCGTTCACAGCGCGAATCTCAGCGGGAGATGGAGACACACGGAAGCGTAAGCCCCAGCCACGATGTCATCCCTCACAATCCCGATTCCTCCCCTTAACTCCTGGAGTTCTCTCGCGGGAGGGGGCTTGAGGACGTCGAACATCCGGAACCACACGAAGCCAAGAGCCACGGCTTGGCAGGTGTGAGGGGCGGTAAGCCCTTAGCCACCTGATGCAAGCATAGGCCCATCCGTCCGCGAGACTCAAGAGAATAATGCGGGGCGCATCTCAGTTTTGCGAAAGAGCGAGGGCGCCCGCGCCGGAAGGCAAAACGGAGGACGGGTTTTCGAACCCCCCACCAATCCCGCATCGTTACCATTTGGCCATGTCTCTTCACAGCCGAGTTCATGTGTAGAGGATGTCCCCGGAGGGGGCTAACATGAAAGTCTTCGACGGCTTCGCCAGCCCCAGGTGGAGCGAAGCGGAACCTGGGGTAGGAAGCAAGAAGATGGGGGTCCCCGGAGGGGGCCAACAAAAACCTCTAACCCGGAACGGCGTCCCCATCGTGTCCTATTTTGCACGAAGAGGGGATTGCTTTCGAGGGGCGTTATCTCGCATGAGAGGATTAAAGATCGAGAACGGGATTGGAATGGGGCATGGGTTTGGGATGTTCGTCCCCTTCGGGGACGGTTTTTTTTGGGGCCGTTTGCCCCCGGGTTCCCTTGCGCCTTCGGCGCGGCGGTCACATGGGGCTGGCAAAGCCGTCGAAGACTTTCAAGGTATGGCCCTTCCGGGGCCGCTTGGTGCCCAATTGTCTCTCGGGGGTGCTTGGCGTTCAATTATCTCTCGGGGACGCTTGGCGTATAGTTGTCGGGCACCTTGCCAGACATGGCTAAAGGGTTGCCCCATCCCCACGGAAAAGGCTCCGCAAATCTGAGATGCGCCCACAATGCGCTTGTCTTCGAACACGGGATAACGTTGTCGTGAGAAAAGAGTCAAGGAGAGCAGGCGAAGCAATCTCGGATCGCGGGGTAAGGGAGATTGCTTCGCTCCGCTCGCAATGACATAACGGGGGCATATTGACGTGGGGGGGCATAATGTCGGCGGGGAATCGCGTTGGCGGCAGGGGCGGACAGATTGGTGTTTGGTTGCGGCTGTGCTGCTCCAAGGTTTCCCAGCCCTACACATTGCGAAAATCGCTTGATGCTTTCGCTGGGGAAAGGTAAACATAGAGAGAGGGTGTGCTTGCCGGGAAGCGGGGAAGGAATGGAGACCCCTTCCGCGAGCCGCGCGCCGAACGCAAGAGCGCATCATAGAAGGAACCCCCTGAATGCCCATTCACCCCACCGCCCTGGTTGATCCGGGCGCCCGGATCCACGAGACCGCCGACGTCGGCCCTTATGTCATCATCGGAAACAACGTGCAAGTGGGCGCCGGAACCCGTGTGATGCCTTTCGCGCTCATCTATGAAGGCGTCACCATCGGCGAGAACAACTTCATCCACTCGCACGCGGTGCTCGGCGACAAGCCGCAGCATCTCGCATACGACGGCGGGCCGCGCCGCACCGTGATCGGCGACCACAACACGCTGCGC
>Ga0315289_10012687_pt1 | contig 11846 bp, 9 predicted proteins | sample YL17G11_40_MG_FD_203452 | JGI IMG/M metagenome (GOLD analysis project Ga0315289, IMG submission 203452) | Sediment microbial communities from Yellowstone Lake, YNP, Wyoming, USA - YL17G11_40 | ecosystem: Environmental > Aquatic > Freshwater > Lake > Sediment | place: USA: Wyoming | collected...
GAGCGTGACCTCCTCACGGCCCTCGTCGCCAAGGGGAGATCGCTTGAGAGCCGCGTCGGCGAAGTCGCGTCCTCTCCCCTCCTCGTCGTCCCGTCGGGGATAAGCGTCCTAGACGCTGCCTTCGTGATGTCCACCAAGGGGGTCAGGAGGCTGCCGCTGGTCGACGAGGGCGACGAGCTGGTCGGCATCGTGACCGCCAGGGACCTTGTCGAGGCCTACGCACGGTAACTTACCCCTTTTTTTGTGTGTCCTGGGCGTCTCGTGGGCATCGCCCTCGCTCCGAGTTTATTTAAAAGGATGGGCAGGTGACTCTACACTTGTATGGAGCCCATGATAGTGCCTGCAGTCATCGCCTGTGACCAGAACGAGCTCCGCGAGCTACTCTCTAAGCTCAGAGGCGTCGCGAACAGGGTGATGTTAGACTTCATGGACGGCGAGTTTGTGTCGGGCACATCACTCCAATTTGACCTACACCTCCCGGAGGGCTTCTCATACGAGGCCCACCTCATGGTCAGGCACCCCCTAAGTTACCTCGCCAGGCTCACCGGTAGGGTTGAGACAGTCATCCTACATATCGAGTCCCTGGACGATGTCGGGCTAGCCATCGTCTCCGCGAGGAGAGCCGGCTTCAAGGTCATGCTCGCCTTATCACCTGGAACCCCAGTAGAATTCGTGGCCCCATACCTGAGGGAGATCGATGGCGTCCTCGTCATGACCGTCGAGCCGGGCAAGTACGGCGCGGATTTCCTTCCGTGGACGCTGGATAAGGTCAGGGCGCTCAAGGTGATGGACGGACGCATGACCATCGAGGTGGACGGCGGGATGAACCCAGACTACGCAAGGGCAGCGAGGGAGGCCGGCGCGAACATCTTCGCGTCGGGCTCCTATATCATAAGGAGCCAGGACATCGGAAGGGCGTTCAGGGAGCTTGAGGAAGCCGTATTATAGCTCCCCATCTGTTTGAAACCCGTTTTTAGCCTGAATGTTTTCATCATCAGTCGAAAGGAGTGACTCTTCCGTTTTCCGGTGCGGGGTTTTTATCCTTATTTAGGCTAATGGCTCGCAAACACAAGAAGAGCAACCGGAGGAGGAACCTCTCCCTAATCTTAGCCATAGCCATGTTCATGGCTGTCATTTTCATGATGCCCAACCACTCTCAGGATGAGACTCAACGGGCTCAGCCGACGGCGCTGATATACGACCCGCTCATCGATAACCCCGCGTCGACGGGCTTCACGGAGGCATGCTCCAAGCTCCTCACCCCGGCAGGCTTCAGATTCGAGGTAGTCTCAGGCAGGCTCGTCACCGTCGAGAGCATAAGGAGCCCTAGGCCGGCGAGCCTCATCATATACAGGGTCCACAGCTCCGTCTTCGACGGCGGCGTCTGGTTCTTCACAGGCGAACCATACAGCAACTCGGCCTACGTCCTCGAACAGCTGGCGAACGAGGTCCACATAGGGCGAACCTCCCGGGACGCCAACTACACCTTCGCCGTCGGGGCGAGGTTCGTCCAGCGATACATGAAGGGCCGGCTGAACGGCGCCGTCGTAGTCTTGATGGGCTGCGACGGCCTCGCTGCGAAGGACCTCGCGGAGGCCTTCATGGAGGCCGGGGCGATAGCCTACGTGAGCTGGGACGGCCCAGTGACGCTGCCCCACACAGACGCCGCGACGCTCGCATTAGTCGAGGGGCTGGCTGGGCTTAGGATGAACGTCGAGGACGCCATCCACTATGCTGAAGAAAAGGTTGGGCCGGCTATCCCCTACAACTCATCCATTGTATTCTACCCAAAGGAAGTGAGCGGACTCAAGCTAAACCAGTGAGCCTAAAAGAGGCTGGTTATGCTCAATCGCCTTGTCCCTGTTACTCTACCGTTAAACATACACGTGCATTGTGCATGCGTATTGAGAAGCCCCTGAGAGAACTTGGAATAAAATAGTTAGGCTAAACTAATTATAAGAACCTTAGAAAAAAGGAAGATGAGGCGTCCTTGCGCGCGTGTTTTTTTATTCTTTATAGATTCCCTGGATATCTCTGCAGAAATTTCCTTCAGGCGTTTCAACTACTAGATAATACAAGGCTCTGGTGACTGGATTTTTTTCTAAAAATGCCATCGCAGATGATTTATTGGGAGCCTTATGGACTCTATAAGTCATAATTTGTCCACGTATCACTTGTTTATCTTCCCTGACAAAAATCACTTTGGATATGTCGCCTTCAGCGGTTTCTTCTTTAATAGGAGGTAGTTTCTCGGGTTCAAGATCGTTCTTTCGTTTACCACCATGTTCTTTAAACTTCTCCATGGCTTCTTTCCACATGTCATGAGTTAGCTCTGATCCACACACCCACGCCTCATATTTTCCGTCCCCCGTTGGATAATAACCGAATTGCAGAATTTTACTACACACTAGTTTTCCGCTATCTTTTGTCGCATGGATGTAATTGAGAGCCATTAACGCATCATTAGCCGCCTCTTTCGTGTCAAAAATAAATAGTACAAAGGGATCTTTTTTGATGCTTTGCATTCGTGCTATCCAATATGTACTAGCCTGATCCAGAGTTTCATATCTAGTCCCCTTGTTATCTTTCTCAAAGAAATCTGTTTTGATGCCTGAAAGTTTCTCACTTTCCTCTTTCTTTTTTCTAAATATGTTAAATATCCCCATTTACAGCTCCACCCTCTCCACGGTTGGACACGTAACAATACTAAATTTATCGTCAGAATAATTTAACTCTGACGATTCATTCGCACGCGTTGAATCCCACATGGATGCTCCTAAAACACAACACACCTTAGAGGTTAGAAGTACTATCCAATCAAACTCCTATTCGATGAAAGCGCGCGCAGAGCTGAGGATGAGATTATGGAGAGTAAGGGCGTATTCATCCGTATCCCCACGTTTAGGAGGATGCGCCCGTTTATTAGTGGTCCCTGCTTACCCGAGCTCATGGGAAGACTATTAATATGCAGTACCTGTATGCGATTTCACGAACAATACAGGCACCTCCTCAAGGCTTCGAGGAGCTAGTTGTTCCGGCATGGAACGAACCGCGCCAACCTGCATAAACCCTCTGAAATTCTAACAAATAAGTAATTTCCACTAAAAACATGTGGTAATAGACACTTACAAAGAAAAATGAGGGTTCTTGACTTTTAGGAAACTTCCCATTTCTCAAAACTATAAAAAGAAGTTGTCACCTGAAGCATAATGAAACTGGATAGATTACCGTTATAGTTACAGCTACCCGCTGAATTACATGGGAAACGCATGAAAAAAATTTATTGTTTTCGAAAAGCACGCATCGCAGCTACGCTAATCCTCCTCGCATCAATGGTGTTGAGCGGTTTCGCGCCTCAGTTCGGCGTCTCCGGCGCCCCGTTCGTGCCCGCGGGCTACCAGTCATACTACGTTCTCGGGGATAGCACGAAGATCGTGAAGCAGGCGATAGATATAGCGACCAAGTTCCCACCGGCGACGGCGCAGCCCTATAGCGTCTTTAGCATAGTCTCCTACCAGGACAAGGCCAGGATCTACATCGACCAGAAGGCGAACGGCTACACTTTTAACCCCGCGGACTTCACCGGCGCCGATGCCGTTTTCGAGCTGGACAAGGGCGGCGTCCTCACCCTCGACAACTGGGCGGCGCCATACTACAGTATAGTTCCAGTCGGCAAGGGGAGCCTGCTATCCGGAGCCCTCGGGAAGGTCGACGGCGGCGACTACATCTTCGTCGCGGGCGGCCCGGTGAACGTCGTAAGGGGTGTCACGGATAGGCAGCCAGATACCGGCCCCAACGGGAACTATATCACCGATATGTGGAACGTCTTCCCGGTGGAGCAGGGAGGGCCGACCTCCCAGAGGCACTACATCGTCCCCGTCGGCGAGAACACGCTTGGCACAGGGGACTTCAACGGCACAGCCCAACGGAGGGGCGGGACATATCTCGTCGTGCAGGCGACGGATGACGGGACAAGCGTCGACTACACGGTGAAGGGCAGCCCGCACAACCAGGCGTTGAACCGCGGAGAGAGCTTCATTATCCAGCACGTCTGGAAAGGGGACACGGTAGATTCTAACAAAAAGGTCCAGGTAGGCATGATCGCCAGCGGCGGAAAAGAGTGGGATATAAGGTTCTTCAGCCTACAGGGCGCCGCGACAGAAGGCAACGACTTCTGGATACCCACCTTCCCGGCCGGTTTCCCGGCAATGAATATAAGGTTCCACATATACGCCGTTACGGACGCCACCGTAACCATCGAGACTAACACGGGTATCGCGCCTGGATGGAACGGCAAGGCCCTCGCGGCTGGAACCGTCGATACAAGCTTCACCACCACCGGCCAGACGCCTGTCCATATATTTGCAGAGGAGGGCCAGACCATCCTCACCTTGGTCTCCATAGACGCTGGGAGCGGCGACCGGGACTGGGGCTACAAGCCCATAGACAGCAAGTCATACGCGAACGACTACTACATCCCATACGCCCCCAGTGGGCTGAAGTCCAGCAAGGACGAGCAGCTCTACGTGACACCGATATACGACGGCACCACCATCTACGTCGACTACAACCAAGACGGCGTCGTCGATGATAGTGTCATGCTGAACAGGTTCGAGTCACACGGCTTCTACAACCCTGGCATAATGGACAACACGGGAACACACCTCTGGTCGGACTTCCCGTTCACCGTCGTCTACGGCGAGTCTCAGTACGCCGACATCGGCGGAAACCTCGCCGGCTACGACTGGGGCTACACCCTGATACCGACCGACGCCACCAACTTCAACACGGCTCTCAAGGTTGTCAAGAGCGCCTCCCCCCCGGTCGTGCCCGTATCGGGCACGGTGACGTACGAGATCACGGTCAACTCAGAGGACGTGACCATCAGCAGGGTCAACGTCACCGATACGCTGCCACCAGGGTTCACCTACAAGCCCGGGACCACAACGATAACCCACCCAGGCGGCTCTCAGACACATGAGGACCCAACAATAGCCGGTCCCGTGTTGACCTGGAGCCTCAAGGAGACCCTTAGCCCTCACCAGACCCTGAACCTACAATTCGGCGCGACTGCGCCGCCGACCGCCTGCGTGAACTGCATGGACCTGGTGATCGTCAACGGGAGGGACCCATTCGGCAACACACTCTCCCCAGAGGCGAGAGCCTTCGTGACAGTATCCGCCGCGGCGGTCGTCTCTGGGACGCTCAACGATATAACCGACGCGCCCCCGCTGCCCGTCCCAGGCGTCACTGTCTGGCTATACAATGGCACAAGCAACTTGCTCCTTAAGACGACCCAGACGGACGGCAACGGCCTCTACAAATTCACAGACCTCAAGCCCGGAGTCTACTACGTGGAGTACGACTACTTGGATCCAGACATGGGTCACTTGGTGCCATCATCAGACGACGACTCGTCTCAGCCCCCGGCCAACCCATTAGTCAGCTCGGCCAACTTCACCCTCCCACCCGCGAGCTCGCACACCCACGACTTCGAGGCGATCACTCCCGTTGACCTCGCCATCATCAAGACTGGTCCGGCGACGACGATGCATGGCGACACGGTCGACTACACGTACACGGTGACGAACACAGGCTACACGGGCGCGAAGGACGTGGCGGTGATAGACGACGTCTGCGGCCCAGCTGTCTACTTCTCCGGGGATACGAGCGGCGACGGTGTGCTGGACCCGGGCGAGTCCTGGATATTCCATTGCAGCTACGTGGTGAAGGCGTTGGACCCCAGCCCGCTCCTGAATAGCGCCGTGGTGTCAACGACGAGCCACGACACAGATCCGTCGAACAACGAGGCCGGCTGGAGCGTCATGATCCTCGTGCCGGGCATCAAGGTCGAGAAGACCCTGACACAGCTACTAGGCGGCGTCGCCCCGGTCGGCGGCACCGTGAAGTTCAACATCAAGATCACCAACACAGGCGAGGTGCCCCTAATCACGGTCCCACTGAGCGACACGTACGACCCGACGAAACTCGACTACCAGTCGGCGACCCCAGCGCCAGACGTCGTAGATGAAGCAACCGGCACCCTGAGCTGGAACGACCTAACCGGACCGGGTGAACTCGCCGCAAGCGGCTCGGTGCAGGTCGAGGTGACCTTCAAAGCCCTGGCGGGCGCCTACCCTGAGCCGACGATCGACACGGCCAACGTCGTCGATGCCTTGGCGAAGGATGGGGGCCTCGTCGGCGGCTCCGCCTCAGCAGGCGTCAAGATAACGGCACCGGTCGGAGGAGAAGTGCTCGAGCCCGACCTCACGGCCATTAGGGTGGCGCTTATGACCCTCATGGCGGCGATGATCACAGTAGCTGCGCTTACTCTGAGAAGGCCGGGCACAACGTTACGCAGACACAGATAACAGTCCATGGAAACGGGTGAATCCCCCCTTTTTTTATATAGAGTTGCACGAATTAGAAACGACACCCACCATCTAAACAGGATTTTGCCTGTTTTCAAGATAATTTTGGGGAAAAAGGCGTATGGTCTATGGAAAAGAGCCATGGCGGTGAGCCTTTAAACCTTCTAGTCACATTACGCTATGACTCTACATCAACCGGTGATGTTTATTCTATTAATATGTCAAATTACCACAATTTCCGCTAAGAGATGTCTTAATAGACCAGATCGCTCTTCGCTGAAGCGGTCAGGCAGGGCAACCATGTATGTATAATTTTCTTATTGGGTCTTCTTCTTGGTCGTTAAACTGTACGGTGTCATCGTCGCCTGAAAAAAGTTTAAATTGCACCTCTCTCCACCCCTTAAAGATTCAGGTTACTTCGTTCCAAGACGATAGGGGTTTACCATCTTGTCAGGTGTTAAAAATTGTTTTTCTCGGTGCCGTGATCTGAACTGCACCAAGAGGGCGATGTCCTTCAGAGGCAAGTCGACATGGTGCACATGGGGCGAGGAGGAGTGCGACCCGACGAAGTGCACCTACGCCGTCTGCTCCAAGAGGCAGCTCCTCGACAACGGCGTATGCGGTCTCACTATCAAGCGGAGGACGCAGGACGACTCCAACCCAGAGGACTTCAAGGTGCTAGAGATAAGAGCGCGGGGCAAGCTCGCGAAGAAGATAGGAGACCGGACAATCTTTTAGCCGCCCCACCGCAGCTAAATATACACGATAAGCCTATTCTAAACTTATATGAAGCATGACGCCAGGAACGAGCTGACAGGCATCATCCCTGAGCCCCTCATGGGCCTCGTCCCCAGATCATTCGATGTGATAGGCTCAAGGGGCAGGTCGGTGGCCATAGTCGAGGTCCCTGAGGAGCTGTCTCGGCATGAGGTGGAGCTCGCCAAGGCCATCATGAGGGTCCACAGGAACGTCGTCAGCGTCCTCTCCAAGGGCTCAGAGAGGACTGGCGAGTACAGGGTCAGGGAGATGCGGATCATCTACGGCGACCCGGACACGGTCGTGCTCCATAGGGAGTCGGGATGCGTTTTCAAGGTCGACCCAATGAAGGCCTACTTCTCGCCCCGGGAATCGACGGAGAGGGACCGCATCTCGGCGCAGGTGAAAGACAGCGAAAATGTCCTTGTGATGTTCAGTGGCGTAGGGCCATTCGCCATCCGTATCGCGAGGCGCCACCCCGGAGCGACGACAACGGCTATCGAGCTGAACCCCTACGCCCATAACCTGTGCGTCGAAAACATAAGCCTCAACAAGGTCGATGGCAGGGTTAAGGCGATCCTCGGCGATGTGAGGGAGGTCTGCCCGAGGCTCGGAGAAAAGTTCGACAGGATACTAATGCCTCTACCGAAGGGAGCACACCAGTTTCTCGACGTCGCCATTGCCTCCATCAAGGGGGGAGGCGTCCTCCACTTCTATCACTGGGCGCCGGCGAGTTCCCTCTTCGCCGAGGCTGAGAGGCTGGTCGCTGGGGCAGCGGCAGCCCGGGGCAGATCGACGCAGATCTTGGATGAGGTGAAGGTCTCACAGTACAGTCCCAGGGTCTGGAAGGTGTGCCTGGACGTCGCAGTAAGCTGATCCTGATAAGAAAAACAGGGTGCTTTGGAGAGGCTAGTCTCTAAGGCTCCTTCTTCTCCTTTTCTCCCTCTTCCTTGTCATCTTCCAGTTCGCGTTCGAGTTCGAGTGGGTTCTCAAGCGGTATCGGCGGCGGCGTCGTAGCCATCGTGTAGCCTATCCAAAGGACGATGAACAGCATAAGGTAGACCGCCAGCACTATCGGGAGCTTGAAAGCCCACTCCCCCAGCCAGACGGGCACCCACCCAAAGTAGGGGCCGAATGCCCATGCGAAGTAGCCGACCATGATAGCCAGAGTCACGATCATAATTGTGTAACCTAAACTCTTATCATTCAACCCTGTATCCTCTCTGATAGGTAACTGAGGCATCCGTTTTTAGCCTTTTCTACCTTCAGGTACAGGTATTAATGAAACATGAGGCGTTTTAGGGAGCTTACTGTAACTTGTTTACTTATTCTTTCCTTCGTGAGGAAATTCCTTCAAGGATATTCCTTGACATATCTTTCTATTAACCTTAGGAGAATAAGGAGAACTGTTTTAAGTCGGATCGGGAATTATTTGGCAACCTAAAGGACGTGCAAGGTGAATATTTTGAACAATGTCTTCATAGCCGAACTCGGTCAGGTTCCGCTGGAGGAGAGGCCCCTCGAGATATGTGAGAGGAAGGGTCTCGGCCACCCGGACACGATGTGCGACGCCATCATGAACCAGGTGTCTGTGGAGCTTTCGAAGGAGTACTTGAAGCGCTTCGGCACGATCCTCCACCACAACCTGGACAAGGGGCTGCTCGCCGCCGGGGAGACGCGCGTGAAGTTCGGTGGCGGCGAGGTGATAGAGCCGATCCTGATCGTCTACGGTGATAGGGCAACCTTCGAGGTCGAGGGCGAGGCAATACCGGTCAAGGAAATAGCCATCATGAGCACCAAGGCGTGGATGAGGAAGAACCTCCGCTTCGTCGACCCCGACATCCACATCACCTATCAGAGCCAGATCAAACCCGGATCGCAGGCGCTCCAGGATATATTCGAGCGTAAGGGAAAGTTCCTCGGCGCCAATGATACATCGGCCGCAGTCGGCTTCGCCCCATATACCCCGATGGAGAAGCTGATCCTAGAGCTTGAAGGACACCTGAACTCCAAGGAGTTCAAGAAGAGCTACCCCGAGTCCGGTGAGGACATAAAGCTGATGGGTCTCAGGAAGAATGGGGAGCTCAACCTCACCGTCGCCATGGCCTTCGTCGACAGGTTCGTCGGTAGCGAGGACGACTATTTCAAGAAGAGAGCGGAGATAACCGACGCTATTCAGACCTACATCAGGGAGAACTCAAAATACAAGAAGGTGAACCTCAGCCTCAACGCCCTAGATAAAAGGGGCCGCGGCTTAGACGGCTGCTACCTCACTGTCTTGGGCACCTCGGCGGAGGCCGGGGACTCGGGCCAGGTCGGACGCGGCAATAACGTTGCTGGCGTCATCGCCCTTCTACGGCCCATGTCATCTGAGGCCGCCGCGGGGAAGAACCCGGTCAGCCACGTCGGCAAGATCTACAACCTGCTCAGCTACCAGATTGCGAACCGCATCGTGGAGCAAGTGAGTGGCGTCAAGGAGACCTACGTCTGGCTACTGAGCCAGATAGGACGCCCGATCAATGAGCCAAGCGTCGCCTCTGCCCAGATAATACCCGAGAAGGGAGTCAGCGTCAAGTCCCTCAGCCCCCAGGTCGAAGAGGTCATCGCCTATGAGTTCGAGCACCTCGCGGAGTTCTGCGACAAGCTCGCAAAAGGGCACGTGGGTCTCCGCTAGACCTTTTTTCCAAAATTAAGGATCCATTTCGCCTTTTGATGGACAAAGACTTTCGACGGGGCATTCGCTGCATCGGGGGCTCCTTGGTCTGCAGAAGTCCTTGCCCAGCTGGACGAGGGCGCTGTCCATGAATCTCCTATCATCCTCCCTAATCCTGTGCTCAAGATCCTTCTTGACCCCTTCTACCACTGAGGATTTCTCCGCTAATCCTAACCTCATCGCCGTCCTACGGACGTGTACGTCGACAGCTATCGTTGGCTTAAGGAATGCGTAGCTGAGGACCACATCAGCGGTCTTCGGCCCGACGCCGGGCAAGCTCAAAAGCTTCTCCCTGTCGGCTGGGACCTCTCCGTCGAACCTCCTCAGAAGCTCAGAGCATATACGAAGGATGCGATCTGCCTTCTGGTTATAGTAGCCGGAGCACCTTATGAGCTGCCTCAGCCTCTCGCCGCCCAAGTTGAGAACGGATTCAGGGTCGTTGGCAACCTGGAATAAAGCCAATGTAGCCTTCTCGGAGTTGGCGTCTCTTGTCCTCTGGGAGAGGATGCAGCCGATGAGCACCCTGAATGGGCTTTCACCACCTCTCTGAGTCGCCTCGAAGGCGTAACGAACCTTCAGAGCTTCAATTATATCTTCCGCCCTCTTCGATTCTCTCATGGTTACCGACCTACAAGGAGTATCGCAGTTTCTCGAACCTCATCCTCAGGTAACCTGGGACGCTGAGGCCTTCTACCTTGGAGAGCTTCTCCAAGGCCTTCGCTACCCCTGTCGAGTATTGGATGGCTTTCTTAGGCCTGTTCGCGACCTCCATCGGCAATCCAAGCCGTTCCGCGAGAGCCCTCAGAACGATTTTCCTCGGCTGATCGGTCTTCTTGGGGAGCTTCAGGTTTGTGGGGACGGAGAGTCCAAGGTTTATGAGGGCTCGGTCCGTGTATGGGAGCCTCAGCTCGACTCCGAGGTCGGCGCACACCTTGAAGTCCCTCTCGTAGTTCACCTCGGAGGCGGACATCAGGTCCCGTAGCATGGTCTCCCTCACCGAATCGCCAGTAGAGACGTATTCTTCGACGTATCTGGCGTAGCCGCCGAAGAGTTCGTCGCTTCCTGTGCCCGAGAACACCACCTTAGAGCCAGCATCGGACGCCTTTTCGGCGACCCAGCGGAGGGGGAGGGCGACGCTCACCTTCATCGAGTCCGCCTCCTCTACACTAAGGAGTACCTCATCTAGGTCTTCCCTAATTTCATCAGTTCCATGTATCCCGATGGCGATGGGGAGACCGAGGCTTTCGGCGGCTTCGTCTGCTGCTCCGAAATCTGCTGATCCGTCGACCCCGACGCAGATGAGGCTTGGCTTTGTCCCTTCCCTGTTGAGGTAGTATGCCAAGAGCGTGCTGTCGATACCGCCTGAAAAACCAAGGGAAGGGTTGACTAAGCCCCTGCTCATCCTCTTAGCTGACTCGGTCAGGCACTTATCAAGCAGATCAACAGCCTCGTCAAGGCTCATGGCAACGGAAGAGGGGCACTCGATTCCCTTTACTTTGTTCACCCTGAAGCCCCTGACACTCACCTCAACGATGTGGCCTGGCTCGACACGGATGGGCTGCAGGCCAAGCATCCAGAGCATCTTCCTGTTCGATGCTATCCCCACGAGGCGGTCAGATTCGCCGTAGTATAACGGGACAGCGCCGATCCTGTCCCTGCCGGCTATGAAATCGTCGCCGTTCAGCACCACAGCGGCGTACGAACCGTCGAAGCCCTCGATCAGGCTCCATAAGCCTCTCTCGGGGTCTTTTTCAACGAGGTCCGCGAAGACCAATTCCGTCGGATCGTCTGATCCCCAGATCCTGCCGTTGATGGCCAGTGACATATTTGTCTGCTGAATTGGCTGGGGTTGGTCTGTCGACATCACCTTGTTGAGCTTGTACCCCAGGGCTATCGAGCTCGGGTTTGAGACAAATTCAGGTGAGTCGTCGAAGATCTCTGCTCCTCTAGGCGTCGCTATACCGTATGCGTCACCCATGACACCCCGAGAACCTGTCAGCATCCTC
>Ga0315289_10012688_pt1 | contig 11846 bp, 13 predicted proteins | sample YL17G11_40_MG_FD_203452 | JGI IMG/M metagenome (GOLD analysis project Ga0315289, IMG submission 203452) | Sediment microbial communities from Yellowstone Lake, YNP, Wyoming, USA - YL17G11_40 | ecosystem: Environmental > Aquatic > Freshwater > Lake > Sediment | place: USA: Wyoming | collected...
GAAAGAGGAAACCGGGCTGGATGTATACGATGTCGTGTTCATCAATTTCCAGGAATTCATCTACGATCCCGCCTTCTGGAAGCCGCGTCATTTCATATTTTTCGATTTTGCCTGCAAGACGGATAGCACGAATGTGAGCCTCAACGACGAAGCGCAAGGGTATATCTGGATCGAGCCGCGCCAGGCCTTGTCCCTGGCATTGGACACGTATACGCACAGGTCAATTGAGGTGTATTTGAAAAGTTTTTCGCAGGTTTAAATTCTGCTTGCAGCTAAAGTGCCCAAAGTAGTACCGCATTGCCTTGCATGAGACATCGAAGCAGGATTAGTAATGCAAGCAATTGCGCCATCCAAAAAACCAAGTAGATCAAGGCTAAAGCGAACAACATCAATAGCAACGATTTTGTCTGGCCGTTAATTCCTTTCGCTTTTAGCATCATTTCCAAAGCCCGAAAAATTGTGGTGAACAGGTTCTTAAACATAATGTTGCCTCCAACACAAAAACGATATTCTGCTATGAGTACAGAATACCGTTTTTTGTAATGCGGTATGTGTGACTTTACCGAATGGTTTTATTTACCGGATACGATCACCTCGTTCCCACTTTTTCCCCATTAGTCTATAGGTGTTACGAATAGTTTCCGCCGTAATACTTTCGTTAAGCTCTGGGCTGGCTTCCATAGCAACCTTACTCTGACTCCATGTCGGATGTTCTTTTTTTATTTGATGGAAGACGGCATAGCGTTCTTGGGTTCGTAAAGTTGGGCCTTTTTTCTGCATCGCGTCCTGATCAACGGTTGCGAATTGTACTCCTGCATCGTTGGTAGGTTGGGCCTCTACCGCTGCCTTGATAAAATCCCCAAAGTATTGTCCGTGCTGATAAGCATCCTTTACCGACTCTATTCCGGCCCATGCCAGTATATAGAGAGGGGGAAAAGCGTTATTTGCCTTCCAAATGCTAACATCATGTACCAGCCTACTCGAATAAGCCAAAATAACGTTTTGCAAGTGTTCTTGACGTCGTTTGAAAAGCTGATCAGTGAGCGCTTTCAATTCTCCTGAAACCCGGAAGTATTCTTCCTGGCTAATAAGATATGCAGCCTTCTGGTTTTCAAGATAATCTGGGTCTATTTCTTCTTCGCGTGGGTAAGGCGGATCGTCTACGTCAACCAGTGTCATCCTGTCGCCTGATTTGCGAAGCGTGAGCTTTCCCAAATCACCTAACTCAGATTGTGTTAGTGTGAACACGCTCAAACCGGGCGCAAGGATTTCAGGAGAGGCAAAATCTACAAACCCCGGCGCATAGCCCGGCAAATCTTCGATTGTGGCAACAAGTAAAACGTCCCACGGGAGTGGTAATTCAAAACGAGATCTCACAACATATACTCCAACAAAATAGCCGCCCGCCATCGCGGACGGCCTGTATGTTATGTTTTAGTTTATTTGTCAGCCGTCGCGCTCGGCGTGGACATCATCTTGGGTCGCTCACACCGAAAAACTTACATATAACTATCTCGTAGTTACTGCTATCGACCATTCCCCTGACGCCTCAATAACCAAAATTATCGTGTCTGACTTTGCAATAACTGTCCCTGTGTAGGGAGCTATTTCATTGACGAGCAAATCGCGCATAGTTCCGTAGGCCCAGATAACAAAGTTTGAATGGGCTTTACTTGCATCTATTTTAAGCAGGTCCGGCTTTCCACCATATAACATCACTACATCATCACCTTGACCATTGATCGTTCCTGGAATACTGGACTTCCTAATCCCTGTAAGTGGCAAGATTTCTATATTCCAACTCCCTGAGGCCTCTATCTGCAAACGTGCTGTCTCCTCTCCTTTTATGAAATCAATGGGCCTTGTTCCTATGTAACTGCCTATGGTGTTCACGAGTAAATCTATCTGATTTCCTTGAGAGTCATAATTCCAAATTATAAAATTACTACCGCCCAAATAGGTAATCTTTAAAATAGCCGGGCCAGATGGATCTGGTTTTATTATATCGATGACTGAATCGCCCTGACCTTTGAATAGATAGGGATTTGGCGTCGCCGTATATGTTTTAGTTGGTAAGGGAGTATCTGAAGGGATTGGTGTTTTTGTTGGGGTAGGCGTAATGGTAGGTGTATCCGTGATTGTCGATGTGGGACTAATTGTGGGTGTGTATTGGGGGGTTGTTGTGTAGGTGGGGGTCAGCGTTATAGTCGGCGTGATTAGTGTAGCTTTAGAAGTAGGATTAGTCTCTTGTGTTTGAGCAATTGCCGTTTGAATCGCGCCTTCCGAGGGGGCAGCAGAGCAGGCTGTCAGGGCAACCAGATATATACAAAAGAATAATCGTTTCATGTTTCCCTCCGCAAGATGGTGACATAAACATTTTAGCACACATGTTACAGGGATTCACCCACTTTTTACTTAAATTTCAGCACCGGGTGGTCACAGGGAGCGCACAAGGAGTTGGGGCGACTTTCGAGGAGTGGTTCAATGTAGTTTTGGGCCAATCTTGCTCGGCGCGGGTCTTCGCGTAGCACACCCGCAGGGTACGAAGAGCCTATCCCCGGAGGGGGCAGCGTAGGGGGCAGCCGCCTACTTGTCCCGCCTGTCCTGCCTGCCTGTACTTGCGCCGGTTGCAAGTGTACCTGTGCAAGTACAGGTGACGGTTTTTGTCAGGGCGCACGCCTGTCCCCCGAAGGGGGATTGCGGTGTCCGTCGCGTAGCATCCCCGGAGCGCAGCGTAGGGGGCTGCCTGCCCCGGTTCTATCGGGGGAGCCGGTGTTAGCCGCTGTACAGCTTCATTATGGTCTAGATACTTGATTACCAAATGCCTGGTAACAGGCGATAACGCACCTGACGGGCATAATCCACATAGCCGGTCAGCTCGGCCTGTAAGGTGCGGTCTTCGAGAGCTGTGCGGAGGATGAGTAAAATTGCACACAATCCACTGACGATTATTGCCCACCATGAAGCGAGTAGGGTGGGCATGGCTAATTCAAAGATAATCATGCCAACGTAAGCCGGATGACGCACGTAGCGATACGGGCCGTTTGTAACAGCAGTGTGGCCACGGTCGGGCTGTATACGAACGATCTGCGAGAAGAAGGCGTTGGAGGCCATAGCCCATGTGAGCAGAGCATAGCTCAGGACACACACTATCAATGCAGCAATTTGGGCAGCCAAAGGAAAACCACTTGTCCAGCCATAGCGTTGATCAAGTCCAGCGAGAATATAGCGCACTAATTGCAGAAGTCGAAGGATGCTCAGGATGGCTCTATCCCAAGTCTTAGCTCCCTTGGGGGGAGTCAGGCGCTCAGCCATCAGTTCTGGATTGAAGCGGAGGAGGAGAATATCCATCGCTGTATAACAAGCCAGCCACACGGCGATTGCTCCCCAGGCGGGCCACCAATCAATCCGCCCGGCTGACCAGAATAGAGCTACGCCCATGCCGACAATACCCAAGATCTGATCCAAGACATAAAGTGCGATAAGTTTTGTGTTCATGTTCTTTTTCATCAAAAAGATGGCGGCTAACGGATTGGCTTCGCGGAACATCCTCGCGAAGTACCCGCCGAAGGTCCCCGCAGGGGGCAGGGTGAAGGGTGTAGGGGGCAGCAGCAGCCTTGGGCTCTCCCTCTCCATTTTCGAAGAAAATGGGGAGGGTGACCCGCCGAAGGCCCCCTTGAGGGGGCAGGGCCGGGTGGGGTTCTCCCCCCTATTATCGCACCACTTCTGGTAAACCACGCCCGTTTCCGAGCGGCGTCGCGACATCGTCCCGTAGGGGAAGCACCCCTGCCTGCCCCCGTTTTATGAGGGTGGGGCCAGCCGCCATCGGCTGCTTCGGCGACACGAGTCGCCGAAGACAACTCCTTCCCAATTGTTGCGCGCTTCTGGCGAAGCGCTGAGGTCGCTCTGCTTTGGCGAGTTGTTAAGCTAAGTAATCCAAAGATGTACTTGTGTGCAACGGGTATCAACGGACCGCAGACTTACGGCATAAGCAGGCCTAACCTGTCTTACGCGATGATCGTTTGACGATGTTGCCTTGGTTGTTCATCACCCCAACAGATGTACCCTTCGTGATCTCGAGCGCCTTATCGACTGCTTCTTGATTCGTCCCTGCAATGTATACGGGCTTTCGATATCCGCGAAGCTGTGCCAACGCCTCCGACACAGTTTCTGGCGGTTCTACCTCTACAGCGACCTTTGAAGTCACGATGTCTGCACCAGCTTCTTGATTGTATGCGGTTCTGTATTTCCGTGCTATTCGGTTCGCTGTGGTATTGTGAGATTTACTCTCATGCATTCTTGCCTCCTTGTGATTGTTCAAATCACAGACTTGCTTTCGATCTGTAGTCTAACATATGGGCTCAGCGGCAACGGCGGGGCAGGCGAGCCGGATTATCTTTGTGCCGTCCCATCTCGCTTGGACTAGACACCTATTTCAACTTCTCAACCTTGCCCGTCTCGTCGAGAAAATAGAATTCCACGTTTTGAACCAGCATCCCGTATTTTTCAAGCCACCATTCAGGGACTCGTCGCTGATTGCCGAAAACAAGGAATCTGCGAGATGCGCTGGCTCGCTCCAGCAACCACACATGACTTGCAATCTCCATGAATTTCGCTGGTGGAAGCCTTTCTCCCCGTACCAAAGTCAAGAACTTAGCATCACCAACCGTTCTTTCGTCTGAGGAGACCATATCAAAACGTTTTGGGAATCCTGGTAACTGGCGTTCGGATAGCTGAACCTGAAAGAACTCGCTCATTCGGCGACGAGCGAAATCTTCAAATTCTTTCCAGGTCATTGTACTCGTACTAGGCCCTCTGAGCCTAACATCGCTCTGCCCTGTTTTCCTCTCAAGACTCTTTTCTGTAACTGGGCCGAACGAGTTAGCTTTCTTGTAGCTTGAGCAAGATGCACACTGCGCATCCTCTCTAACGATATAGCCCTGTTCTGACAATCTGTTGCATATTTGATTCACTTGTTGCCGTGGTTGGATATGTAGGCGGTCCGACAGGCAATCATCACAGAACGCCTTCTGAGGATTCTTCTTCAAATACTCCAGAATAACATCCGCGTTTGCCATTACAATGCCTTCCTCTCGCGTCAATCAGCGTTCGGAGTCGATACACTCTGTTCTCTTTAGTCCACCGCGCCGACGCAGGCTGGCCGCATAACGGATTGGCTCACCTGCCGCCGATTCTGGCAAGACGACAAACTCATAATAGCAAGAAACTTCGCAAAATGCCTCTGCGTACCCGCGCCGAAGGCGGTCAGGTGGAGCCGGTGTTAGGCCGCTTCTTTATGGCAAGGCCATGTAAATCAAGTCGCCAATTAGAAATGGTTCATAAAACAGCACAACACCTTTATCGTCTATTGGAACAAGAAAGAACATTTTCCCTTTTAGCGTTGCTCCGCCAAAGAATTCACTAGATTTAAGCATTCCTTCAACATCCAAAAATGATTCATCTTCGAGAACAATGCCATCTGAATTGACAGCTTTTATTTCATAAGTGGAGAAATTACATTTATCGCTTGGATCTTTGGTGCAAATGACTTGGATTTCTACTAGCAAATATTCTTGTCCAGATTCTGGCTCCGAGTTAAACATATTGGCATTACGTACAATATCGTCTGCTGGTCGAGTCGCGCCGACGATAGTTAGCACCATGCTCCCACCTATATCAATTGGTGTACCACCCGGAAACGGATTGTTTCGGGATTCACCTGCCGGTGCAGGTGTAAAGGTAAATGTAGGGGCAGGTGTGTTTGTTGGCCCTGGAGTTGGAGATGGGCCTTCTGTAATAGTTGCCAGAGCCTCCTGGGGAGTTGATGACGATGAATTTTGTTCTGCAGGTTTTGAGCCGCGTTGAAAAAACAACACAACGACAACACATAAGCAAAGAATGATAATTAATACAGTTACACTGGAAGCAGATGATTTTCGTTTTGTTTGCATGGCTAACCAACTTCCTGAACTATCTCTCTAACTTTGTTTCGAATGTGCGGCCTAACGGTTTGGCTTCGCGAAGCACCCCCGGAGGGGGCACCTGCCGCCGATTATAGCAAGACAACTGACACTGAAACCACTTTTTCTACCAAATGGCCGCCGCAGACCCGCGCCGAAGGCGGTCAGTATTGAGCCGTTGTTGGGTTGCGGTTTTATAGACTCACTTGTATCCAGCTTCATCCAGTCTTCTTAATAACATTGATGCCAAACTCAAATGGTCGAGGCATTTATCAGGATCATCTTTTATGCCATATTCATGCCCGCGAGGATTTCTGATAGCAAGCGCGCTTCCAGCAAAAATAAATTTATAACCTTCTTGCTCATCTTTTTCAGATGTATCGGACATTTTTGTAAGCAAGATAACTGGAGTATTTTCCGCAAATGCGCGCATAAATAGTTTATATCCAGATTCGGAAATACCCGAGAAGCGTTGAACTTCTTTGTCTACAAATTTGAACGCTTCAAATGTTGCTTGTGCAAAGTGCCCATCATCAAACAATGCTTTTACGAGAGGTTGCAAGCGCGGGTGTATATTTCTTAAATCGAAAGGATGCAAAACTTGTCTTTCTTGTTCTGCCCTGTCATCGAAAACATGCGCTTTTCGTACTATTGTTTCAAACCGTTTGAATTTACTCAACATCAATCAAATTCTCACGTATGCTTTTGAATATCATATCGTAAGTTGCTTGGTCTGCAACTGCAGGCAAATTTATCTCTATTCTTATCGTTAATCCGAGTTCGCGCGCTTTTCTTTCAACACCAGCAGAAACATTTTGCTCAAATTTGGGCGAGGAAACGGCTGTAGTTGTTTTTTTGACTTGCGGTCTCGCGCTAACTTGTGGAGTTTTCTTTGCAGTAGTTTTCACATTCTGCTGCTTACTGCTGGCAGGAATCTCTGAATAACCAGACAGTGCGGCTAATGCCTGAAATGTAATTGCTTGGCGTCGCCCAACTTCAGCGCTAGATTCGTCTGACCCACGAAAAAACGCAATGAGTTTGCTTTGTTCCAATGTCCAAGTATCGTCACCATGCAGAGCGAACAATTCTGAATAGGCGGAACGAACTAACTTACTAAATTCTTGGGCAAACTCAGCATTATCTGGTTTTAAAAATGCCCTCCCTGCATCTTTAGATTTATTTCCCTCATCGTCAATAATGCCGAGGAATTTCAAGGTGTTTATCAAATAACTCTCATTGTTCGGGGCTATACCAAGTTTTTTTAGCGTTTCTGCCGTGACGGTTGGCGGAAACGCTTTTCGGAGTTGCTGTATAACTTGAATCAAACCAGTACTTCCGAGTGTGTAGGGGTGTTTGTAGGGCATAAGATTTTCCTCCTTTAACAATGTTGAATATTATATTACTTAGCAACCCAACGGTGTGTTTAGCCGTACAATTATAGCTAAACAGCTTATGGACTTCTGCCGCCTTGCTCGGCGTGGGTCTTCGCGTCGCGTAGCATCCCCGGAGCGCAGCGTAGGGGGCAGCACACCTCGCGAAGCATACCCGGAGGGTACGGAGGGTGCCTGACCCCGCCGAGTTTCTGACCGCCTATAGGCCCCCGTTTTAAGGGGGCAGGTCTCCTATCAGTTGCTCCAGTATTTCTCATGCTCTCTCTTGCGGTCTAGATGCATCTAGTTATCCTCGCGCTAAATCTCTCCTAGGCAGGATTCCTACCTTCATACCACCCGAAGGTCCACTTTCATTATAGAATCATTCTGCTGAGAGTCAAGTGGCAATCAAGAAAAACCCCTTCTGCGCGCCCATAGGCCCCCGTCTTAAGGGGGCAGGTCTCCTGCCGTTTACCCCAAACGGGCCCACCTGGCCGCTTGTCCCGCCTGCCCCTTGCCATTTTAGAACATATGTTTTATAATTGTTCCTGGCACGGGACAGCTGTTCGTTTTGTGCCTTTTTTGTCACATGATCTGTCTGCAATCTTACGCAGAAAGCGAGCGATGATGGCGCTGCCCCTTGGATTACACCACCCCACCGCACATCCGCCCCTTGTTTCACCGAAACTGGGTGTCTCCAGGCGCAAGCACGCTGGCCAGCCCGGCAAGAAGGACCCTCGCAGGCATGGCTTCTACGCCGCTCGCCACCCCCATCCCGCAGCCCTCGCCCTCGATAACTTTGGATAGTGTCAGGCGGGAATGGCTACGGGTGTCACTTCTTTTTCAATGCGGCTACCTAAGGCATCTCTGGCAGTCTCCAAGTTATAGAGTGCCTGAAGGTTCAGCCAGAATTCGGGGGTCGTATTGGTGGCGCGCGCCAGCCGTAGAGCGGTATCGCCAGTAACGCCGCGCTTCCCGCGCACAATCTCGTTCAGCCGCGCGGTGGTAATACCCATGTGTTGGGCAAGCCGGTTCTGGCTCAAGCCCCAGGGTTTCAGGAATTCTTCCAGCAGCACTTCACCGGGATGTACAGGGGGGATCTTGATTTCAGCCATAAAATACCTCACTCGTGGTAATCCACAATCTCGACATTATAAGCATCATTCTCTCGCCATTCAAAGCATATCCGCCAGCGTTCATTGATGCGGATTGAATACTGCCCGGCCCGGTCGCCGCGCAATTTTTCCAAATGATTGCCGGGCGGGGATTGGAGGTTGATGCGCGCATTCGCGGCGTGGATCATTGCCAGTTTTCGGTAGGCCGCCTTTTGAATATCTCCGGGCAGACGGGTTGACCATTCGCGCTTGAAGATCTTGCAGGTTTCTTCGTCTTTGAACGACTGGATCATATCACAATTATATATCGTTTTTCGATAAGCGGCAAGTCGTTTGGTTACGAGTTATCATTAAGGAGCGCCTTCCACGCGGCGGCTAGGTGCACGTAGAGAGCACACATGGAGTTGGGGCGGCTTTCGAGGTGTGGTTCAAGGTAGTTTAGGCCAATCTCCTCTCTGGCGGATACCCTTGCTCGGCGCGGGTCTTCGCGTCGCGACATCGTCCCTCGCGAAGCACACCCGGAGGGTGCGTAGGGGAAGCACCCCCGGAGCGCAGCATAGGGGGTAGCACACCCACTAAGTACCCGCGAAGTACCCCTAGGGTGAAGGGGGCGGAGCTTAGCGAAGGGGGTAGCACGCCCGCGAAGTACCCGCGAAGTACCCGGAGGGTGAAGGGTGAAGGGTGAAGGGTGCCTGACCCCGCCGAGCTTCTGACCGCCCATAGGCCCCCGTTTTAAGGGGGTAGGTCTCCTGCCAGTTGCTCCGATATTTCTCTTGCTCTCTCTTGCGGTCTAGGTGGAATTAGTTATCCTCGCGCTGAATCTCTCCTAGTCAGGAATTCGATCTTCTTACCACCCGAATCTCCACCATCATTATGGTAGCCTTCTGGCTACCATAATAGAATCTTTCCACTGAAAGTCAAGCGGCAATCAAGAAAAACCCCTTCCGCGCGCCCATAGGCCCCCGTTTTAAGGGGGCAGGTCTCCTGCCAGTCACCCCAAACGAGCCCACCTGGCATTTTTCCCGCCTGCCCCTTGCCAATTTAGAACATTTGTTTTATAATTGTTCCTGGCACGGGACAGCTATTCGTTTTGTGCCTTTTATGTTACATGCTCCGTCCGCAATCTTTTCCAGAAAGCGAGCGATGATGGCTCTGCCCCTTGGATTACACCATTCCACCGCACATCTGCCCCTGGTTTCACCTGAACTGGGTGTCTCTAAGCGCAAGCATGCTGGCCACCCCGGCAAGAAGGACCCTCATAGGCATGGCTTCTGTGCTGCACGCCCTCCCTGCCCCGCCTCTCTCGCCCTCGATAACTCTGAATTTCAAGATTTGCGCATCTCTGAATACCCCGTATTCGTTCCTCCGGGCTTAGAAAATTTAAGCGCGAATTCAGTCCTGCTCCAGTGCAAGGAAGACCTCGAGCGTCGCCGTCGCGGCCTTTTTCTTTGCTTGCCGTCCCTCCGCGGCGTTTCCTCCTTAAGGACCCCTCCCCCTTTGGGGGGAGGTCGGGAGGGGGTCCACTCCTCCGCTCACCGCCCCCATCCCGCAACCCTCGCCCTCGATAACTCTGAACTTCGAGACTTGGGTGTCTCGGAAATCCCCGTATTCGTTCCTCCTTCGTTCCTCAAGATCAAATCAATAAAAAACTCGAATTCAACCCAACCGTGCATTCCTTATCTTACTGGCCGCCAGTGGCTCCTAATTGCCAAGCTTTTTTTCTCAGCAAAAACTATTCCAATTTTCATGAGATTTTTATCTTCCAGTTTTAGAATTGGTAGATAAGGCAATTAAAACTGCCCAATGTACCTTTTGAGATACAAGGAGGTCGAAATGACCAGGAATCGAGTGCTTTACCTTTTGTTGGTGGTGATTTTGGCAGGAACCTCGGCGCTATTCGGCGCCGCCGCGGGCGGATACGTTGTCTACAGCACCGTGAGCCAGGTCCAACCGTCCAGCCTGACAAATTCTGCCCCGGCGGTCCAGGCTGTTCAGGCCAATAATGGTCAGCAGACTCTTATCATCAACACCACCGACATCCAGACCACCATCACCCAGGCGGTGAAGAAAGTCGGCCCGGCAGTCGTGACCGTAGTTGGCACCATCCCCGGGCAGATGACCATCTTCGGGCAGACCGGCGACCAGACGGTTAGCGGCAGCGGTATTTTCATTTCTGACACGGGATACATCCTGACCAATAACCACGTCGTGGAAGGGACAAAGGATGTAAACATCGTCCTGTCCGACGGCAGCCAGGAAAAGGCGACCATCGTGGGAACCGACCTGTATTCTGACATCGCCGTACTAAAGACGGATGGGAAAGTGCCGGCTGTGGCAAGCCTGGGCAACTCGGATGTGCTGAATCCTGGCGAGTCGGTCATTGCTATCGGTTCCCCGCTGGGCGATTTCAAGAACACGGTGACGGTGGGTGTGGTTAGCGCGACCGGGCGATCCATTGACACCGGGCAGGGTTACCAGATCGAAGACTTGATCCAGACAGACGCGGCCATTAACCAGGGCAACTCTGGCGGCCCACTTGTCAATCTGGCTGGGGATGTGATCGGCATCAATACCCTGATCGTGCGTAATAGCGGAAGCGGCACAGTGGCAGAGGGTCTGGGTTTTGCCATCCCAATCAACACGGCGCAGGCAGTGGCCGGGCAGATCATGCAGACGGGTTACATTTCGCGACCCTATCTGGGGATTAGCTTCCAGGCCATTACCCCCGACATCGCCGCGGCTTATAACCTGCCAGTCCAATGGGGCGTTTACATTTCCAAAGTTGCTGTCAACAGCCCGGCCAGCCAGGCTGACCTGCAGCGAGGTGACATCATCACCGGTATTGGCGGCGTTTCTTTAGATGAGACCCACTCTTATATCAACATCTTGTTCACCTACAAGCCAGGCGACCAGGTGACAGTGGAATTCGTACGAAACGGCAATGCACAACAGGTGCAGGTCACGCTGGGCGAATCGAATTCTGGTTCGTAGTCATATGGAGTCTATTTCGACGGCGCCGCCTGGGCAACCCACCCCAAGCCATGCCAGGAACTCGACATTCCCCTTCGGCCCCAGCCGCGGACTGCGGATCAGCCCGCGCACGCCGAAGCCCTCAGCCTCAGCAAAGGTCAGTACATCTGTCAGCACGGCGCGGTGCACCGCCGGGTCGCGGATCACGCCCTTGTTTTTCGCCGTCTCCTTCCGCCCGGCTTCGAACTGGGGTTTGATGAGGGCGATGATGCCCCCCCCTTCTTCCCTCCCCATTTTCTCCGAAAATGGGGAGGGAGTGGGGAGGGCAAGCCACCCCTTCACCACCGGCAGCAAAATCTTGAGCGAAATAAACGAGGCATCAATCGTCACCAGGCTGACCGGCTCCGGCAGAGACTCCACAAACCGTGCAT
>Ga0315289_10012692_pt1 | contig 11845 bp, 10 predicted proteins | sample YL17G11_40_MG_FD_203452 | JGI IMG/M metagenome (GOLD analysis project Ga0315289, IMG submission 203452) | Sediment microbial communities from Yellowstone Lake, YNP, Wyoming, USA - YL17G11_40 | ecosystem: Environmental > Aquatic > Freshwater > Lake > Sediment | place: USA: Wyoming | collected...
TCTTCGAGGGGATCAACTTCAAGGCTGATTTCCTTAAGCAGAAGGTCACGCGCGAACTTTTTTCCAAAGAACAATATTTACCCTCGACAGTAATAGATCGCGATTCGATCCGCGGTTGGCAGGCGGCTGGCAGCTTAGATACGTTCGCGCGCGCCAAAGTGCGCACGGCGCAATTGGTGAGCGAGTACAGGCGTCCGCACAGGGCAATTGAACAGGAAAGAGAGCTGCGGGCGATGGTCGAGAGCCTGGCCCGCACGGCCGGCATGGCGCGCTTGCCAGAATTAGATGACTGATGGAAGGCTGGTGGACTATCTTCAATCCAGAAAAAACATATAATAAACTACATGGGAGCACACAGGATTGTGCTCGGAAAGGAGGCGTACCCAGAAAACGCGATCTGGTTTGAGGCCTGCATAAAGGGCCTATTTTATTCACATAAAAAGAGAGAGGAGAATGCGATGTTTTCGAAAAAAGCTGTTACATTGATGATCGTCCTGGCAACGAGCCTGAGTCTACTTCTGAGCGCCTGCGGGCCGAAAACGCCGCCAGCGACGGAAGCCCCAACCGCGCCCCCAGCGACGGAAGCCCCCACGCAACTACCGGAAGTCACTGGAAAATTGCTCATGCTCGATTGGTCGGGATACGAGTTGCCCGAATTCTGGACGGACTTTGCCCAAAAGTATCCTAAAGTGAACGTGGAATTCAGCTTCATGTCCGAGAGTGCCGATTCTTATGCCAAAATGAAAAGCGGTTTTGAGACTGATCTGGTTCATCCTTGCAGCAACTTCTGGAAGATCATGGTGGATGAGGGCATGGTTCAACCCCTGGATACCAGCAAGATAACCAATTGGAAGGATGTAAATCCCGCTTTGGCAAAGCAAGGCGAATTCAACGGCAAACAATATTGGGCGCCCTGGGATTGGGGCTTTGAATCCATCCTGGTGCGTAAGGATCTGGTGACTACAGTTCCCACGTCATGGGCTGATCTATGGAATCCTGAATACAAGGGCCATATCGCCCTGTACGACTCTGGCGAAACGGCGCATGTGATCACGGCGTTGGCCTTGGGCATTGCGGATCCGTGGAATACAACCCCCGAACAGGATGAGCAGATCAAGCAGAAATTGCTGGAGTTGATGCCCAATGTGTTGACTGTCTGGAGCAGCCAGACAGAACTCGAGCAGATGATCGCCTCCGGCGATGTCTGGGTGGCAGCCAGCGCCTGGAATGCCTCTTACGTCAATATGCTCAACCAGGGCCTGGACGTGGTCTACATTGACCCCCAGGAAGGCCGCGCCGGATACCTGTGCGGTTTTGCCATCCCCACTACTTCAAAAAATTACGATCTGGCATTGGCGATGATTGATGCCTACCTGGCCCCATCCTCCCAGGCATATCTGGCCAACGAGTATGGCTATGGCATCGTGAATACCGCTGCCATCTCTCTGGTGGACCCGAACGTGATCAAGTTGTTGTCCCTGGAGGATCAGAATATCATTTCCCGGACGGTCTTCTATAAGTACCTCACGCCCGCCCAGAGAGATTCCTGGACCAGCGTGTGGTCGGAAGCAAAGACTTCCGAGTAGTGTGATGTAAGCCTCACTCACAGTCGCAAAAGGGCCTCTGGCAAGGCGCAGGTCTTTCTTATTGCACAAAGGGATGTCGTTGCGAGCAGGGTTTTTTGAATCAAATACCTTGCCTTAGGAAAGCCTTGCGGGAAGACACTTTCCGGAGGCCCTGAAAGGAATATCCCTGCATGGAAAATCGTAGCCGGTTCGCATCCCTGATTGGGCCGCCGAGTTTGTACTTATTACTGATTTTTCTATTGCCGATGGGCGTGATGTTTGTCTACAGTTTTCGCGCCGGCATAGCAGGCGTGGCTTATGATACTTTTACTCTCGCCAATTACCAGAGCTTCCTGACTAATTCACATTTCCACCGGTTGCTCTGGCGATCAGCCGGCATATCCTTCACAATCTCGGTTATTTCCAGCCTTCTGGCTTACCCGCTTGCTTATTATCTGGTCTTCAAAGCCGGGCCAAACAGAGTAACCCTGCTGACTCTGCTCATCATCCCGGCCTGGACGAGTTATCTGCTGCGCGTCTTCGCTTGGAAATTGATCTTAGGCTCCAGCGGTTTATTGAATTCTCTCCTTCTCTCGATTGGATTAATCGAGGTGGCTTCGCCCATCCTGATCTATAGCCGCGGCGCGGTCATTGTCACGCTGATCTACGTCTGGGTGCCGTTTGTGGCCTTGCCCATATTCGCCGCCCTAGAGCGGATCGATAAAAATCTACTCGAAGCGGCCGCCGACCTGGGCTGCCAGCCGTGGGAGGCGTTTTTGCGCATTACCCTGCCGCTCAGTTTTCCCGGTATTTTGGCGGGTCTCTTCTTTGCCCTTATCCCGACGCTGGGCGAGTTTGTCACCCCGCTGCTGGTCGGCGGCGTATCCGGTTCGATGTATGGTAACCTGATCCAAGATCAGTTTATGCGCGCCCTCAACTGGCCGATGGGTTCGGTGATGAGCCTGGCGATGTTGGTGGCAGTCCTGTTGTTAGTCTTCATCTTGACCCGATTGAGTTCTCTAACAGACTTGGTGAGATTCTCTTAATGAGAAAATGCAATCTACCTTCGCTTGGCTCGATATACTTCCTGGTGGTCTGTGCCGTTCTGTACCTGCCGATCCTCCTGCTGATCATCTTTTCCTTCAATAATGCCACCGCGCTGGTCTTTCCGCTCAAGGGGTTTACGCTGCAATGGTACGGAACTCTATTTGAAAACCGCGAATTGCTGAAGGCGGTCGGCAACAGCCTGATGATCGGTTTCGGTTCCTCGCTTGTGGCGACTATCTTCGGCACGATGGGTGCAATCGCCATCGTCCGCTTTAAATTGCCGGGGCGCAATATCTTCCTGGCCGTCGCTGCGCTGCCGCTGGTCATCCCTTACGTCATCCTTGGTGTATCGCTTTTGATTCTTTTCAATGAGATTGGGATACGGCTCTCGGCGTTCGCGGCCGGTCTGGCGCACGTGATCATCAGCATCCCTTATGCCATGCTGGTTGTCGCCTCGCGGTTGGTGGGCTTTCCGGATAACCTGGAAGAAGCCGCCATGGACCTGGGCGCCTCCTACTGGGGCGCGCTGTTGCGGGTTACCATCCCCATCTGTTCACCGGCGCTTTTGGCGGCTTTTCTGCTTTGCTTCACCATTTCCTTTGACGAATATGCCATCGCTTCTTTCCTGGTTGGCACGGATGCCACCCTGCCGGTCTACCTCTTTTCGCAACTGCGCTTCCCCACGCGTTTACCAATGGTCGTTGCCCTGGCTGCTATTTTAATGACAGTGACGATGGCGGTGATGTTGTTCACGGAATGGTTGCGACGGGTTGTCCAATCCCCTGCAAAGAAGGGTTAGTTTTATGACTGATTATGCTGTTGAACTATGCAATGTAACCAAAGTATTTTCCTCAGGGCGTGGTGCCAAATCCGAGGATGTGTATGCCGTAAAAGAAATGAACCTTGGCATCCCACGCGGCCAGTTCTTTACTTTACTGGGTCCAAGCGGTTGTGGCAAGACGACCACCCTGCGGTTGATCGCCGGTTTCGAAACCCCCTCGAGCGGGGAGATTTTCATCCAGGGCAAGCCGATGAGTAAGATCCCCCCCAACGTGCGCCCGGTGAATACCGTCTTCCAGAATTATGCCCTGTTCCCCCATATGAACGTCGCCAGTAACGTTGCCTTCGGGCTGGCAATCAAGCGCGTCCCGCGCGACGAGCAAAAATGCATTGTTAAAGAAGCCTTGGAGCTGGTTCAACTGGCAGACATGGGCAAGCGTATGCCATCCCAGCTTTCCGGTGGACAGCAGCAACGGGTTGCACTGGCGCGTGCACTGGTCAATAAGCCGGCCGTTTTGCTGCTGGATGAACCTCTGGGTGCGCTGGATCTGAAACTGCGTAAGGCGATGCAGATTGAGTTAAAGCACATCCAGGAACAGGTTGGCATTACATTTGTATACGTGACCCACGACCAGGAAGAAGCCCTGACCATGTCGGACTTTATCGCCGTGATGAGCGATGGCTTGATTCTCCAGTTGGGCGATCCGGCCACCCTTTACAAGAAGCCCGCCAATAAGTTTGTGGCCGACTTCATCGGCGAGAGTAATTTCATCCAAGGGACGGTAGATTCAATCACGCAGAAAGGCACCAAGTTGCGTGTGTTGGACGAACTCGTCACAGTTGATGCGATGGAAGTAAACCTGGCCAAGGGGCAGGCTGCGACCTTCACCATCCGTCCAGAGAAGATGATGCTCAAGACAAAGCAGCCGGTTTCGACAGAGGCGCTCTCCGGAACCGTTCAAGAAGTGATCTATATCGGTACGGACACCCGTTACATCGTTACCTTACAATCCGGTGAAAGTGTTGTCGTACGCGTGCAGAATGGTTGCAGCCCGGATGTTGAACAGTTCTCAAAAGGCGACTTGGTCAAGGTGGTCTGGCTGCCTGATGACGCGCGCTTGTTGGCGGATTGACTTTGTGAATTTGCGCTTATCAGTAGAACAACCATCATGACACAATCCAACGGCCTGCACATATCCCGCCTCTCGGATGAACAGTTTGAAAAGATGCACGCCGCCAGCCTGGAGATTTTGGAGCGCATCGGCGTGCGCCTGCACTTACAGGAAGCCATTGACCTTTTGAAAAAGGCTGGCGCGCGGGTGGAGGGCGATTTGGTATTCGTCCCGCACACGCTGGTTGAAAAGGCGCTGGCCGCCGCACCCAAACAGGTTACGCTCCACGACCGGCACGGCAATCCAGTCATGCCGCTGGGCGGCAACCGCTGTTTCTTCGGGCCAGGTTCCGACTGCCTGAATATCATTGACCACCGCAGCGGCGAGCGCCGCAGGCCAGTCATGCAGGATGTTATCAAAGGCGTGACGCTGTGCGACGCCCTACCAAATATTGATTTTGTCATGTCCATGCTGCTGCCCTCGGATGTAGACCAGGCCATTGCCGATACCTACCAGATGGAGGCGATGCTCTCGTACACGACCAAACCCATCCTGTACGTTTCTTACGAAGTGCGCGGGCTGGTGGACGCGGTCGAGATGGCCGAAACGGTCGTCGGTGGCGAGGCGGCTTTGAGAGAGAAGCCGATCCTGACTTGCTACATCAACGTGGTCTCCGGCGCGGTCCATAACGAGGAAAGCCTGCGCAAGTTGTTGTATCTTTCCGGAAAAGGACTGCCCACGCTCTACATCCCTGGCTCGACCGGGGGTGTGACCAGCCCGATGACGATGGCCGGCGCAGTGGCGCTGGATATGGCCGGCGGCCTGCTGGGTTTGGTACTGGCACAACTCAACCGCGAGGGCGCGCCGTTCATCGTCTCAGCCATGGATCCGGCCGCGCTCGATATGAAGACGATGGTCTCGCCGTATGCGTATCCGGAGCGCGGCATCATCCGCGCCGTGTCGCAGCATTATCACCTGCCGACGCTGGCGCTGGCGGGCGGCTCGGATTCCAAACTGTCTGACCAGCAAGCTGCCGCCGAGGCCGCCCTGACCATGCTGGCGGATGTGCTGCTGGGCGGCAACATTGTCCATGACCTGGGCTATCTGGAATCGGGCCTGACCTATTCATTTGCTCAACTGGCAGTCTGCGATCAAATTGTGAGTTGGATCAAGGCTTTTACGAGCGAGATTGAAGTTTCTGACGAAACACTGGCCTTGGACGAAGTCGCGGCGGTCGGACCGGGCGGGAGCTATCTGGCAACCAAACACACCAAGAAGCATTTTCACGAGACCTGGTACCCGAAGCTGTTCGAGCGCGGCACCTATGCCGATTGGGTCCAGAAGGGGAGCAAGACTCTGATCGAACGGGCTTCGGAACAGGTGCAAAAAATACTGGCCGAACATCAGCCGGAGCCGCTTCCTGAAGACGTCAAAGCACGGCTTCGGGAGATTGTGAAGCGCGCTGAATTTAAAACGTAGAGTGGGATTGCGCGGCCGCGCCGGTAACGCTGCTCGGATCAGTTGTCCAGCACGCGGCCGAATGCTTGAGCGGGATTGCCATCCATCAAATGGCAAATCCCGGCGCGCCCATCGTGTGGGGCGGCGCGCCGGCCATCTTCGATATGCGCCGAGGAACAACCCCGATGGGCGCGGTCGAGACGGCCATGATTGACGCCGCTTACGCGCAGGTTGGCAAATCGCTGGGACTGCCCACCCACACCTATCTCGGCGCGAGTGACGCCAAAATCGTGGACGCCCAGGCCGGAATGGAAAGCGGCATATCCGCCATCATCGGCGCGCTGGCCGGGATCAACATGATTTCCGGGGCGGGAATGCTTGATTTCCTGGCCTGTCAGAGCGCTGAGAAGTTGGTGGTGGATGCCGAGGCGATTGGCATGGCCAAACGTCTGCTGACCGGGCTCGAGGTCCAGACCAAGACGCTGGCGACGGCGCCCTTCGAGGGGATCAACTTCAAAGGCGATTTCCTCAAACAGAAAGCTACGCGCGAGCTGTTCCCCAAAGAGCAGTATCTGCCCTCGGCCGTCATTGACCGCGACTCGATCCGCGGCTGGCAGCAGGCCGGGAGCCTGGATACATTCGCCCGCGCCAGAGCAAGGACGCGTGACCTGCTGGCCGCGTACCAGCGTCCGCAGGCCGCCGCGGGGCAGGAGCGCGAACTACGCACGATGGTCGCATCCCTGGCGATGAATGCCGGGATGGACGATCTGCCGGTGCTGGAAAGCTGAACGTGTCGAACAGAATCATGTTGTCTGACTTATAATTGGGATACGTGGCAGGTAAATGGATGAACCTGAATTGGTTTCAACTACTGCTCTCAAAGGAGGTGACTATCGGGAACTGGTTTGCCTTCTCTCGTCTCTTTTTCCTGTAACCTTTTATGAAAGAAAGAAAGGAGAATGAAATGCGTAAAAATCTCTTCAGGATAGCAGTTTTTGTGGCTGTTGTTGGCCTGGTACTATCGGCCTGCGGCCCAAAGGTCGTACCTGCAACCGAAACTGCCGCACCGGGCAGTCCGGAACCAACCGAAACTGCCGCACCGGGCAGTCCGGAACCAACCGAAAAAAAGATCATCACCATCGCCTGGACGCAGGAGCCCAACTCCCTGAACCGTTCGTACTCGAGTATGTGGTACATGTCGACTCTCATCCAGATCTATAGCTGCTCACCCTGGCAGTTTGATGAAAACAACGAGCCCTATCCTTATATGGTGACCGAACTTCCTACAGTTTCTGATGATGGCCTGGTGGTCACCATGCACCTGCGAGATGACCTGGTCTGGTCGGACGGGACACCGCTCACCTCGGAAGACTTCGTGTTCACGTATGATATGATCACCAACCCGGCCAACTCGGTTGACTCGGTCTACCCGTACGACAAGTTCACCGTCTCGGTACCCGATGCCCAGACCGTGGTGATGAATTTTACCGAAGTTTTCACACCCTGGATGGCAACTCTCTGGTCTGGGACGATCATGCCAAAGCACATCCTGCAGCCGGTATTCGACTCTGAGGGTACCATTGATACGGCTGAGTGGAACCTGGCGCCCACTGTGGGATGCGGTCCGTTCAATTTCACGACCTGGGAATCCGGCAGCTACATGCAGTTTGATCGAAATGAGAATTATTGGGGTACCCTGGCCAAGCTGGATTCTGTCATCTTCCAGTTTGTCCCGGATGATGCCGCCCAGACTGCGGCCTGCCTGGCAGGAGATGCAGATGTCTGCTGCTGGCCACCCTATGAAGATATCCCCGCTTTCCGGGATGCCGGCCTGACAGTGGCCACCGAACCGTCCGGTTATACTGAGGGCTGGTTCTTCAACTTGCGCGAAATGGCTTCCCCCGGAATCAGGGACTTGAATGTGCGTAAAGCGATCGCCATGGCGCTCGATCGTGAATCGAACACGGATTTACGCATGAATGTGGTCAAAGTAACCGAGACCTTCTGGGATGCCCTGCCTGCATATGTTGACCCTAGCATCACACCCTGGCCATACGATCTGGAGGCGGCCAGGCAGCTCCTCGAACAGAGCGGCTGGATCGACAGGGATGGGGATGGGATTCGCGAGGATGCGAATGGCAACAAGCTGACCATCACCCAGGGCAACACCAACAAGACGGAACGCCAGAACTACCAGGCCCTGGCCCAGCAACAGTTGCTGGCAGTCGGCATCGATCTACAGACCTTCAGTTACGAAAGTAACCTTTTCTTCGACAGCTTCTCTGCCGGAGGCCCGGCTGCCACGGGTACCCTGGACATCATGGAGTGGTCAGATGTCCCGGCCTTCCCTGATCCAGACAGTTCATACTGGTTGTGTGACCAGCTTCCATCGGACGAAAATCCCTATGGCTTGAACTACTTCGTCTGCGACGAAACCCTGGATGCACTATTCAAGGAGCAGGTGAATACAGTTGACCCGGCTGTCCGTGCCGAGATCTTCCACCAGATCACCAAGTATATGCATGACAACGTCTACTACCTCGGCATCTGGGATGATGGAGATGTGTGGATCGTCAATCCGCGCCTAACCGGTTACAAGTTCTCGGGCGTGACCCCATTCTTCAATATCATGGAATGGGATGTAATCCCATAATCTGAAGCAAGCAATGGACTCTTGGCTGGATCGATTAATATCGATCCAGCCAAGTGATAATTTTGAGAGCCTACCATGTTCCGCTATGTTGTCAGACGCCTGTTACAGGCAATCCCACTGCTATTGATCATCAGCATCGTCATCTTTGCACTCTTGCAGGGTAGCGGTGATCCACTCGCCACGCTGGGCGGGCGGCGGACCGTGCGGCCCGAGGAACGAGAACGCCTGGCTCGCATACTCGGTCTGGATAAGCCCATCTACATACAATATGTTTACTGGTTGGTCGGAAACGATTGGGTAAAAATCGACGTGGATAATGATGGTATCCCGGAAACCGCCGGGACTCGTAAAGGCATTCTGCGCGGGGACTTCGGCACTTCACTGGTCACGCGCGGCGAACCTGCCATAGATATTATCCTTGAAAGACTGCCCAACACTTTGATCCTGATGATCCCGGCTGAGATCTTTATCCTCATGACAGCGCTGGCAATCGGTATTTATTCAGCCATGCGTCAGTATTCGTGGATTGACCAAGCAGTCACCGCGGGTTCCTTCATTGGTTATTCGATGCCAATATTCTTTATTGCCCTGGCCTCCATGTACCTGTTTGCAGTTAATTTTCGGAAATGGGGGCTTCCATACTTGCCAACAGTCGGGATGTTTGATCCGAAAGTCGGGAAGACTTTCTCGCAGGTTGTCATTCATCTGGTTTTACCTATCTTTAGCATGTCGGTGGTCAGCATCTCTGGCTGGAGCCGCTACGTCCGCTCGCAGATGCTGGAAGTTACCAGCCAGGACTATATCCGCACTGCCTATGCAAAGGGGCTTTCAGAACGCAAGGTGCTGGTGCGGCATGCCTTGAAAAATGCGGCCATCCCCATGGTAACTCTGCTCGGTATCGAAATTCCCTTTCTGCTGGGAGGTGCAGTCGTTACCGAGACCATCTTTGGATGGCCCGGGATGGGCCGCTTGTTTTTTGATCATTTGACCCGCTCTGATACACCAGTGGTGATGGGAATCCTGATGTTGATTTCGTTTGCAGTTGTCATCTGCCAGTTGATCACAGACATCGTCTATGGGTGGCTCGACCCGCGTATCCGGTATGACTAGGGAAGGCGAACGACATCATGGAAGAGATAAATAATAACGACTCGGGCGCCATCGCGCAAATAGAAAAACCGCAATTAAGCTATTCCCAGCTCGTCTGGATGCGCTTTAAACGTCACAAGATGGCAGTGGTTGGGATGGTATTACTCATCCTAATGATCCTCTACTCCACTCTTGGGGCGTCCTTTACCACGGAATCCTACTCCAATGTCACCGATACCAGTATCAGGTTAAGCCCCCCTTACCTGGCGCACCCCTTCGGAACGGATACTGTCGGCCGGGATATTTTAGCCCGCACCATCTATGGTGGGCAGATCTCCCTATTGATCGGCCTGATAGCAATGGCGGTTGAGGTGATCATGGGGGTGCTCATCGGCGCAATCGCCGGGTATTACGGAGGGATATTGGATAGCCTCCTGATGCGTTTCACGGAAGCCATGTTCAATGTGCCTCAGCTCCCCCTGCTGCTCGTCCTTGGGAAACTTCTGGCCGATAAAATCGATCCGTTTCCCTTATTAGGGCGCGAATTCAGCGGCAGTGTCATTGTCATTATTGCGGTCATTGGGTTGACCAGTTGGATGGGGCTGGCCCGTATCGTGCGTGCCAATTTCCTATCGTTGAAAGAGCGGGAGTTCGTAACCGCAGCCAACTGCATAGGCACCCGGAACGGGTCAATCATTTTCGGGCACATCTTGCCCAATACGATGGCGCCCATCATCGTCAGTGGCACTTTGGGAGTAGCAAATGCCATCATCAGTGAGGCATATGTGAGTTTCCTGGGGGTGGGGGTCATGCCTCCCACTGCAACCTGGGGCAACATGCTCAATGGCGCTTACCAGTATATCGAGAGCGCCCCCTGGCTGTGGATCTTCCCTGGTACTCTGATCGTTTTGACTGTCCTCTCCATCAACTTCATTGGCGACGGTTTGCGCGATGCGCTCGATCCCCACGCCCTAATCAAAGCAGAATAGGAGTGACCCGTGGATCCAGTGCTTGAAGTCAAGAATCTGAAGGTTCAATTCAATACCCTTGAAGGCATCGTCCATGCGGTGAACGGCGTCAACTTTACGGTTGAAGAAGGGAAGACTCTGGGGATCGTGGGGGAGAGCGGTTGTGGAAAAAGTGTCACGGTCCTTTCCCTGATGCGTTTGATCCCCGAGCCTCCCGGTCGCATTGTGGATGGCGAAGTGATCTTTAAAGGAGAGAACCTGTTCAAAATAAACAAATCATCCATACAAAACATCCGCGGCGCTGAGATCGCCATGGTTTTCCAAGACCCGATGACCTCCCTGAACCCGGTATTAACCATTGGTTACCAAATCAGCGAGGCTTTGATGGTTCACAAGAGAATCTCCAAACAGGAAGCGATCCGGCGAACATGGAAATTGCTCGAGATGGTAGGCATTCCTCTGGTAAAAGAAAGCTTTCACGATTATCCCCATCAGTTTTCGGGTGGCATGCGCCAGCGGGTGATGATCGCGATGGCATTATCTTGCGATCCGAGCATTTTGATCGCTGACGAACCGACCACCGCGCTGGACGTGACCATCCAGGCACAGATCGTAGAGTTGACAAAAAAAATTCAAAGTCAATTAGGGATGTCCATTATCTGGATTACCCACGACCTGGGTATTGTGGCGGAGATCGCCGATAAGGTCATCGTCATGTATGCAGGTTATATTGTAGAAGAGGCGGATGTATTTACAATTTATGAAAATCCTGTACATCCTTATACACTAGCCTTACTAAAATCGCTCCCGAGGGTAGACAGTAAACGCTATGAACGACTGGCGATCATCCATGGATCTCCGCCCGATTGCCTCCATTTGCCGCAGGGGTGCCCGTTCGTTCTACGCTGCGGATTTGCGGTAAAGCGGTGCTCGGAAGAAAACCCTCAGCTCAAAAACATCGAAAGTGAACACAAGGCTGCCTGTTGGATCGATGTGAGAACAGGAAAAACCCGATGAACGATGAGCATGTGCTGGTTACAGTACAAGGATTAAAGAAATATTTCCCGATTACGAAAGGGATCCTCATCCGGAGAGTGGTCGGGGCGGTCAAGGCGGTGGATGACATTTCATTCAATATCCACCGCGGAGAGACCTTGGGTCTCGTCGGTGAAA
>Ga0315289_10012693_pt1 | contig 11845 bp, 8 predicted proteins | sample YL17G11_40_MG_FD_203452 | JGI IMG/M metagenome (GOLD analysis project Ga0315289, IMG submission 203452) | Sediment microbial communities from Yellowstone Lake, YNP, Wyoming, USA - YL17G11_40 | ecosystem: Environmental > Aquatic > Freshwater > Lake > Sediment | place: USA: Wyoming | collected...
CTGCCGTGTGGGCCGCCATGGCGTTTGCAGCCATCGGCGACGGCGACCGTGCCTGGGAACTGCTATCACTCGTAAACCCAATAAACCACAGCCCAACGCCGAAGGCGGTTGAAACCTATAAGGTCGAGCCTTACGTTGTCCCCGCCGACGTGTACAGCAACCGCCAGCATGTTGGCCGCGGGGGCTGGACGTGGTACACGGGCTGCGCCGGCTGGATGTATCGCCTTCTGACGGAGTCGCTCCTAGGTTTGCGGTTAGAAGTGGACCGACTTCGTCTGGAGCCTGTCCTGCCGGGCTCGTGGGAATCACTCAAGATCCACTACCGCTACCGTGAGACGTTCCACCACATCAGCATACGCAACAACGGGGGTAAGACCGTGACGCGCGTTGTCTTCGATGGCGCGGAGTGCCCCGACAAAACCATCCCGCTTATCGACGATCGCCAAGAGCACAACGTGGACGTGGACATCGGCTGAAGCCACCGAAAAGAGGAGCAGGCCGATGGACGTCTACCTGGTAAAGCACGCCCAGGCCGTCACCGAGGAGCAGGACCCCCAACGGCCGCTGAGCGAGGCGGGGCGTGCCGCGGTGGCCAGAGTGGCGAGTTTTTTGGCGGCCCGCGGCAGTACGCGAGCCGTAGGCCCAGCGGCGTGATAACGCTCTTGGTGAAAAAATCGCACGCGACGAGCGTGTTCACGTGCAGCTGGATGAACTTCCGCCACAGTGTCTCTTCGGCGCGCCCTCGTCGGGTTGGCGACGGCGTGAGACCTTCGTCCTTCAGGATCCGGCGCACCGACGAACGGCCGATACGGAGCCGCAGCTTCCGCAGCTCGCCGATGATGCGGCGATAGCCCCAGCCGGCATTCTCCTTGGCCAAGCGGACGACGACTTCGCGCAGGTTGCGGGCGATCTTCGGTCGACCGACTCGCTTTGGCCGCCGCCCTTCCCGCAGCTCGACGACCCACCGACAATACGTTTGCGGCGTGACGATGCCGATCACGTCGCCGACGTTGTGGTCGAGCTCCTGGCCGATCGCCAGCAGCCGGGCGCGGTCATCCGGGCTTGGGATGGCCCGGTTGCCGCCGAGCTTGCGGCGGAGGATCTCGACCTGGGCCTTGAGGAAACGAACGCGGGCGTCGCGCCGAGCGGCGCCAGCTTCAGCAAGGAGGTGCAGAGCGACGTAGAACCAGCGCAGCATGGTCTGTGAATCCTGAATGAAGTCCGTTGTAAGTACCGCAATGAGCAGCCTGCGACATTTTGAACCCCCGCCCAACCCCAGGCAACCGACCGCCCAGCTACACCACGGTGCCGGGGCCGTCGCTAACCGTGCTGAACACCATGCCTTCACCGGTGTGTGCAGGGAGCACCGCCCTGTTTGCGGTCTTCCCCGGGTGCTCGCCTCGTCGAAATCGCAGTTGACAACACCCATAGACTGTGACGAAATTGTGACGTTTTGGCGTGCAACATGTTCAACATGTTGCACATGTAGAGCAGTGCAAAAACTGCGCTAACCCTCTACGACTTCTGCAAGTAGCGTTGATTACGGGAGTTGGAGCGAAACCGCTCCAAATGGGCTCGTCGGGCTCATGACCCGGAGGCGTTGCCCGACTTGGGCGGCTAGAATGCCCTGAACTTGGTTTTCCGAAGACGGGTTTTGCGCGACGTTCTGGTGCACGTTGTTTTCAAGCAAGGAGAAACGGATATGGGTGATAAGGGAAAAAAAGACAAAGGAAAAAGGGAACATCAGAAAACGGCCCAGCGTACTCCGGAGGAGAAACGCAGACTGAAGAAGGAGAAGAAGGAGAATAAGAAAAGATGAACCGGGCTCGTCACGCACCCGCTGAAGAGCCGGCGACGTGCGTGATGCGCCATCCGCGAAGTCCGTTGGCCTGCTTTGCCTCTGCTCCAGACCGGGGATCATCTGGTACGGCATTAAGCGAGGACGTTTCGGCAGCCTCGCAGCCGCCACGTTCGAGCACCTCCGCTGCCTGCACTGTCGGTACGACATCCGCGGCCTGCCGACCGATTCGGTTGATAGCGTGACCGTCTGTCCCGAGTGCGGATGTGCGCGGCATTTGCATGCCGACGGGGCCGGTGAGGAGCGAGACGATGACTGCGAAGGACGCGTCTCGAGTGCGGCAAGCCGAGGGAGAACGATCTGCGCAGAAGGGGAGATGAAAGGAATGACTCGCAGGCGAGTGCGCCAGCAGAGCTTGGACCGCAACACGCGGAGGTTGGCCAGCTTGGGCGCGCGCCGCGGGGCTCAGCCGTGGTAGCCCGCCCACGCGGCATTCGACTAAGATCCGTGCATGACCAGCAGTCCCCCGGATCCTGGTTCCGGCCCACCGCCGCGCCGTCGGCGGCCGCGCTATGCGGGCACACACCCACGCCGTTTTGAGCAGCGCTACAAAGAGCGTGACCCGGACAAGTACCCCGACATCGATGCGCACGTGCGCGCGCAGGGCCGCACGCCCGCCGGCACACATGTCCCGATCATGGTCACCGAGGTCCTCGCCGCGCTCCGCCCGGCCCCGGGGGAGATCGTGGCCGATCTCACGGTGGGCTACGGCGGCCACGCGCTTGCGTTTCTCGAACGCACCGTGCCCGACGGCCGGCTGATCGGGCTCGATCTCGATGGCCCGCAACTGGAAGCGACCGGCCGGCGGCTCGCACAGCTCGTCGACCCAGCGCGCGTGCACCTGCACCACAGCCACTTTGCCGGCCTGCCGAAGCTGCTGGCGGCGGATGGCCTCGCGGGCGTGGATATCGTGTTCGCCGATCTCGGTCTCAGCAGCGTGCAGCTCGACAATCCGGCCCGCGGTTTCTCGTACAAGTACGACGGCCCGCTCGACATGCGGATGGATCCACGCCGGCCGCGCACCGCCGCCGATGTTCTCCGAACAATCACCTGCGACGAGCTGGCGACGGCGCTGCGCGAGCTCGCGGACGAGCCAGCGCACCAACAGATCGCGCAGGCGATCATCCGGCGCCGGTCCGAGCAGTCCATCACCCGGACGGAAGCGCTGGTCGACGTGGTGCTGAGCGCGCTGGGCCTGACGCGCCGGACGTGGCGCGCTGCCGTTACCACGGGACAGTCCGAACTGCACCCCGCGGCCCGCACGTTCCAGGCGCTGCGAATCCTGGTGAATGACGAGCTGCAGGGTCTCGAGCAGTTACTCCGCGTGGCACCCTACTGCCTGCAGCCTGGCGGCCGCCTGGGGATCCTGACGTTTCACAGCGGCGAGGATCGCCGGGTGAAACACGCCCTGCGCGACGGTCTGCGCGGCGGTGTGTACACCCAGATCGCAGAGGAACCGCAGCGACCCAGCCCGGCCGAGCGGCGCGGAAACCCGCGCAGCACACCCGCGAAGTTCCGCTGGGCGGTACGGGCAGCGGCGACGTAGCGTCAGGCATTTCTGCCCGACGACCAGAAACGGAGCGTGCGGCCGCGCCGCACACCATCCCGTGGTTCGCGCGCGGCACGAGCGCAATCTTCACCGACCCAACCATTAAGTCGGCGAAGGCCATACGGGGGCACTCGCGACATGGATGACGACGAGGCGACCGGGTCAAGCGCGCAGCGAGCCTTGATGTACGTGTACCCGGCCAAAGCGGCAGGCGGCTGAGACTGTGCGTTGGCGGACAGCGCGAGCCGCGCAGGCTAGCTCAGCAACAGCCGCTCAGCGAATCGTGTGCGCCGCGTGACACTGGAAATCCGGCACTTGGTACTTGAGCCTATCATGTTGATGATCGGCCTGCTCGACACGCGACGCTCAAGGCGGGCAGAAACTGACTCGGTCGAAGGGGCGTCACCCAGACCTGCGGGCACGGAGAGCGGGGTTCCCAGGACCGAGCAGGGCGCCTTGCGTACCGGGCAGAAGCCGGGTACGTTCGGGCCTTATCGGGTCGATCTGCGGTGCCGGACAGCACCAGGAGACAAACCATGGATTTCAAAGTCACCAAGGTTGACGTGTGGGCCGGAGAGATCGAGGACCGCCCCGGCGCGCTGGCCGAGAAACTAGAAACGCTAAAGAACACGGGAGCGAACCTCGAGTTCGTCATTGCGCGCCGAGACAAGCCCGGGAAGAGCGTCGTATTCCTCGCGCCCCTGAAAGGCGCATCCCAGACCCGGGCGGCCAAGCGAACCGGGCTGGCGAAGACCACCAGCCTGCATTCACTCCGGCTGGAAGGCCCGAACCAGCGCGGCCTGGGCGCACTCATCACACGCGCGCTAGCTGACGCCGGCATCAACCTACGAGGCCTGTCAGCCGCGGCCCTGAAGCGAAGCCACGTCACCTACTTGGCCTTCGACCAGGCCGAGGACGCGCGGCGTGCCGGCCCGATCCTCAAGAAGGCCGTGAAGAACGCGTGAGAGTCTCATTGCGCATCGCTCGTGGCTACGCGCCGAACCACCGGCAATGTCGCGTACAACCCTTACGCGACAGCAGTTGATCGCGGCGACCTGAACTGCGACGGCGTGGTGAGCATGATTGCGTCGCCTCGGTTTGCACGTGGTAGATGTGCGCCACACTGAGGCCCAAGTCGCGGGGTAGCTCTGCATCGCTGGGGACATGGCGCCGATGATGTCTGCTTTCGGAGGACGGCCAGTGATTCACCGAAGCTGCAAGCTTGTTTTCGTCTGTTGTCTGGTTGGTCCTGCTGCCGCGCAGCAGCCAGACATGTCCGCCGCGAAACCGGCGCCCGCGCCAACGGCCACAACGCCGGCAACGGCGCCGACGGCCTCGAAACCCGCGACCACGAGCCAACCGGCGGCTCTGCCGCGCGTGGCGCTCGACATCGTACAGGGCGACCAAGCCTGGGGCACGATCGTCCTCGAGCTTGAAGAGCAGAAAGCCCCAATCACGGTGAAGAACTTCCTGCGCTACGTCGACGAAGGCTACTACGACGGCACGCTGATCCACCGCATCGTGGTCGGCGAGAAAGCGCGCATCCAAGTCTTCCAAGGTGGCGGCTATACCGAGCTCAACGGCCCGAGCAAGCCCGGCCAGCACAAGCCGATCAAACTCGAATCCGACAATGGCCTGAAAAACGTTTGCGGCACAATCGCGATGGCCCGCGATGCCGCGCCAGGCACGGCCACGTCGGAGTACTTCGTCAACATCGAGGCGAATCCCAAGCTCGACTACACCGGCCCGGATCACCTGGGCTACGCCGTCTTCGGCTGGATCGTCGAAGGGATGAACGTGGTCGACAAGATCAAGGCGGTGGAAACGCGGACAAACCCCGACCCAGAGCTGAAGGGCGAAAAGTCGCAGCCAATCAACCCGCCCGCGGTGAAGAAAGCGCGGCGAATCGCCCCGAAGAAACCCTGAACACGCCTGCCGACATGGTGTCGCGGCAGGAGCGGCGCGCTCGACGCCAGCGACGTCCAACTGCACGCGGCCTTCGAATCTCCATCGTGGTTTGCTGCGGCGGCCGTCGTTGGACTGATCAGCGGCCGAGACGTTCGCTCCCGCGAGATATCCGCCGGGTCAGCAGGTAAGGACGGCCTTGACAGAGTCGGTCGTCTCGACTATTTTGCAGTAACACTGCAAACGAGACGAACATGTATCTGCCGCGTGCTATCAGCCAGGCCTGCCTCGACGCCGCCAAGCAGTTCCCCGTCCTGCTCCTGACCGGACCGCGGCAGGTCGGCAAGACCACGCTGCTCCAACACCTGGCCAAGAAGGACCGCAACTATGTTACGTTGGACGACCCGGCCGCCCGGACGCTCGCCCAGTCCGATCCCGCGCTCTTTCTGCAGCGCTTCGAGCCGCCGGTGCTGATCGACGAGATTCAGTACGCGCCCGAATTGCTGCCACACATTAAGATGGCCGTCGATCGCGGCGGGCGCAAGAAACCGTCGTTCTGGCTCACCGGTTCACAGCAGTTTCGGCTCATGAAGGGCATCTCCGAGACCCTCGCCGGTCGCGTCGCCATCCTGAACCTGCTCGGCCTATCGCAGCGGGAACGCCGGCGACGCAACTTGGATGTCCCGCCGTTCCTGCCCACGGATGCGGCACTCAAGCCGCGGCAAGGCGACGCGCCGGCGCTCACGCTCAAGCGCGCGTACGCCGACATGTGGCTCGGGTCGTACCCGGCCATCGCCACGAAGACCGTTCGCGACCGTGACCTGTTCTACAGCTCGTACCTGCAAACGTACTTGCAGCGGGATGTGCGCGATCTCGCGCAGGTGGCCAATGAGGCGGCTTTCCTGCGCTTCCTCAAGGCGTGTGCGGCGCGGACCGCGCAGATGCTCAACCTCTCGGACCTGGCCCGCGATGCCGACGTCGCGGTCAACACCGCCAAGAGCTGGCTCTCGATTCTCCAGGCCAGCTTTCAGGTAGCCCTGCTGGCACCGTATCACTCGAACCTCACCAAGAGGCTTGTGAAGGCTCCGAAGCTCCACTTTCTCGATACCGGGCTGTGTGCCTACCTGGCTGAGTGGTCTTCGCCCGAAACGCTCGAGGCCGGCGCGATGAGCGGCGCCATGCTGGAGACGTACGTCTTCGCCGAGGTGCTCAAAAGCTGGTGGAACCACGGCAAGCAGCCGCAGCTCTACTACTACCGCGATAAGGAGCAGCGTGAGATCGACCTCCTCATTGTCCAGGACCGCACGGTCCATCCGGTGGAGGTCAAGAAGTCCGGCAGCCCGCGGCCCGAACGGGCCGGTCACTTCCCGGCGGCGCGAATGGGCCTCAAGATCGGCGACGGCGCCGTGATCTGCCTGTGTCGTGAGATGCTGCCGATTCAGCGCGGCGCCACGGCGATCCCGCTCGGATTGCTGTAGCCGCCCAGCTTCCACCACTCGGTCGGCTCTTGGAAAGCGGTCTCCGCGACATTCCCGCGCAGCCGCGGCCGTCACCCTGCCGAAGTAGCGCCCGCGCCGCACGCCACTTCATCGCGCGACGGCGCGGCAGCTTGTGCGTTGCGCTGTTTCGCGCGCTGGCGAGACTTCTTCACCGCCTTGCGGCCAACATGAAGGGCATAATCGTAGAGCAACAAGGGACCGCGCAGGCAGAAGTAGGCCATCTGGCGATACGTCAGCATCTCGGTGTCGTTCATCGCCTTCACGATCCGGGCCAGTTGTCGCGGGCGGTACAGGAACCGATTGCGGATCTGGTCGCGGATGCGCAGCAGCCGCTGCCGGTCAAAACCTGGCGAATAAACGTACCCGTTGGAGCTGACGCGGTACCCGGGCACGCCCTCGATTTCGCGCCGCAGCGGCGTGTATTTGTCCACGCGCAGCCGGTTCAGCGTGATGGTGTGCAGACCCAGGTCCTGGGCCAGTTCGGCGATGTCCAGCATCTCCGCTTCCGTCTCTCCCAGGCTGCCATAAATGAAATAGCCATGATAGAAGAACGGGAAACGCCGGAGAACGTCGAAGGCGGTCCGCATCTGCTCAATCGTGAAGCCCTTGTGGAGCCGCGCGAGCGTCTTGTCGCTCGCGGACTCCAGCCCGAAAAGGAGCAGCCGAAAGCCCGCCCGATAGGCCTTGTCGAGCATGCGCGGAAAGCGGGCCACCTCGATTCTCGCATTGGCCGAGTAACGCTTCTTGATACCGCGCTCGGCCAGCAGATCACAGATGCGCTCCACGCGCTCGGGCTGCACGAAAAAATTGTCGTCCGCGAACAGGATGGTCGTCGCCGAACTCGCCGCGATCTCATCGACGACCGACTCCGGCGACCGTGCCACGTACTCGCGCTTCTGTCCCAGCGGGTTCACGCTGAAGGTGCAGAAGGTGCATTTGTATGGGCAACCCCGCGACGCCATGACCGTGTCGAATTCCATGGGCAGCAGTCGCACGCCGCGCAGGCTGGGATAGTACTGGCTGCGACGCAGCGTGCGGTCCGGCGGCGCAATCTCTTCGATGGCCTGGAGCGGGCGATTGGGATTGTGTACCAGCGTCCCGTTGCGGCGGTAGGACAGACCCAGGATCTGGTCGTAGGGCCGACCGTCGGCGATCTCCTGGATCGTCTGCTCGCCTTCCCCGCGAACGACGGCGGTGATATTCGGGCAGCGGGCCAGCAGATCTTCGACGCTTTCGGTCGCTTCGCGACCACCCACGATGATCGGCCGATTCGCCGGCAGTTGCCGAATGTATTCGCAGACGCGCTCGTAGCGGGCCTTCCAGTACACGCTGATGCAGACCAGGTCCACGCCCGCGCGAATGAACGCCGCCATTTTTGCGGGCGCGTGGAAGTCGCGCTCATGTCGCAGGTCGACCAGACTGATGCGTTGCACATGCTCCTTCAGGGCCGCCGCGATGTACTCCAGGCCCGTCGGCGGCCACAAGTTAATCCCGGGTTCCTGATCGGTGGGATATGGATACAGGCAGAGTGCGTGGCGGTAGTGCGGGGCAATTTCCATTTCCAGTCGCTTCAGCCGACGTTTCCCAGACGACCTTGTCCAAGTCCGCGGCCAGGCCCTGGTCGGTTATCCGACATTTCCCAGATAGCCTTGCCCGGTTCAGCCGCCGGGTCGTGTTCGCCCATTGTACAGCCCCCTGTCCCTCACACAAACTCGGTCCGCGTTGCGCCCCAAGGACTTGCGCGCCTCGCCCGCTTGGGGCTGCTGCGCCATCATGCCGCCTCACATGAACCGAACTGAGGTGCTGCGATGGGCGTCGTGAGCGCGATCGTCGTCTTCCTGCGCGCGTTGCTCGGTGACCGCGCTGCCATCCTCGCCGAGAACTTGGCCCTGCGCCAGCAACTTGCTGTTCTTCAGGCGTCCACAAAGCGCCCAAGGCTGCGCAAGCGTGACCGAATCTTCTGGGTTTGGCTCTCCCGTGTCTGGTCGGGCTGGCGCTCGTGCCTGACGATCGTCAAACCCGAGACCGTCATCGGTTGGCATCGCCAGGGTTTCCGACTTCATTGGCGCTGGAGGTCGCGAACGAGCACGCCCGGCCGGCCAAAGACCGACGCCGAGATCCGGCAGCTCATCCGGCGCATGGCGCGGGAGAACCCGACCTGGGGCGCGCCGAGGATCCAGTCCGAGCTGGCCTTGCTCGGTCACACTGTGGCCGACTCGACGGTGGCGAAGTACATGGAGCGCGGTCGCAAGCCACCGTCACAGACCTGGCGAACGTTTCTCGAAAACCACGTGCCCGACATCGTCGCGATCGACTTCTTCGTCGTGGCCACGGTGAGTTTTCGCTTGTTGTACTGCTTCCTCGTGCTGCGCCACGACCGACGGCGGGTGGTCCACTTTAACGTCACGCCGTATCCCACCGCGCGCTGGACGGCTCAGCAGATCGTGGAAGCCTTCCCCTTCGACGAGGCGCCGCGCTTCCTGATTCGGGATCGCGACGGCATCTACGGTCAGGACTTCCGCGAGCGCATCAACCACTTGGGCATCGAAGAAGTGGTCATCGCGTACCGCTCGCCATGGCAAAGTCCGTACGTCGAGCGGCTGATCGGACCGATCCGGCGGGAGTGCCTGGACCACCTGATCGTCTTCAACGAAGCCCACCTGCTGCGGATCCTGGCCTCTTACTTCGCGTACTACCACGAAGCGCGAACGCATCTGTCGCTCGAGCGCAACGCGCCAACGTCACGTCGAGTGGAGCCGCCAGAACAGGGCAAGGTGATCGCGATCCCGCAGGTCGGCGGACTGCATCACCGCTACACGCGCGCCGCCTGAGCCGGCGACACGTTCCAATCCGCGGATCAGTGGCACGCGAAAACTCCGCGCCGGTCTTGCAGAAACCGCTGCTCCGGGGTTCTTCGCGACGGGTATCGATGCGGTGCGCTGGCCCCGGGCCGAAGACCCGGCCCAGCACCGACCGCTCCACCCGCGCCGGATGACGCTTTCGGCATGGACAGGAGTCGGCCGTGCGCGATAGCGGTCGCGGGGCTGATTCTGGTACTCTGACAATCGCGGAGCCGGCAAACGGGGAATTTCGGATAAGATAGCGGGGCTGTGCTCAACCACCGGCCGTTCGCAGGAATCACGAGTGGCGCTCAATTGGGCCTCCATGGATTTGATCCGCCGCCGATTGTTCGGCGCCGCCCGCGGCCACGACGGGGAACGGCGCGCTGAGCAGCCGCTCCGATCTGAGCTACTCAGCGTCGATCAACTCAAACAGCACGCCCGCGCCCTCGCCGAGTCGCACGAGATCGACAGGCATCGTGGGCCCGACCGGTTGTTACCGCGTTTGGCCGAAAACGAAGGCGCGCTCCTCCGCGCTTACGAAGCGGTCTCGGACGCGGTGAAGCAGGGCGTGCGGATCGCGCCCGCCGCCGACTGGCTGCTGGACAACTTCCATCTCATCGAAGAGCAGATCAGGACCGCGCGGCGGCACCTTCCCCGTACGTACAGCGGCGAACTCCCGCGGCTCGTGAGCGGCCCGCTGTCCGGCTATCCGCGCGTTTACGCCATCGCTCTGGAACTGATTTCGCACGGGGACGGGCGCGTCGACGCCGAGAACCTCAGCGGCTTCGTCGCCTCCTACCAGACGATCACGACCCTGAAGCTGGGCGAATTGTGGGCCATTCCGACCATGCTGCGCCTGGCCTTGCTGGAAAACCTGCGCCGCATTGCCGTCCGGATCGCCGAGTGCCGGTGGGATCGCGACGCTGCAAACCTCTGGGCGGACCGCATGCTAGAGGTCGCCGAGAAGGAGCCAAGGAAGCTGGTCCTGGCTCTAGCCGACCTGGTCCGCGCGGATCCGCCGCTCACGAGTGCATTTGTCGCGGAATTCACTCGTCGGCTGCGTGGCCAGAATCCGGCCCTGACCTTGCCTACGAATTGGCTTGAGCAACGGCTGGCCGAGACGGATCACAGCACCGAGCAACTCATTCAGGTGGAAAGCCAGAACCAGGCGGCTGACCAACTCTCCATGAGCAACAGCATCGGCAGCCTGCGGTTCCTGTCGGCGATGGACTGGCGCGAGTTCGTCGAGACGATGAGCGTCGTCGAGCGTGTCCTCCGCCGCGACCCGGCCGTTGTCTACCACAACATGGATTTCGCCACCCGCGACCGCTATCGCCATGTGGTGGAAGAGCTCGCCAAACGAAGTCCCCTTGCGGAGGACGAAATTGCCGGGAGGGCCATCCAGTTCGCCCGCGACCGGATTGCCCATTGCGGTGACGACGATCGCACGACCCACGTCGGGTTTTACCTTATTGGTAAGGGTCGATCTGTCCTTGAGCAGGCGGTTGGCCTTCGTCCCTCAGCCAAGATCATCCTCAGGCGCATCGGCCGTCGCTGCCCGTTCGTGCTTTACGGCGGAGCCATCCTCGCCCTGACGGCGATACTGACGACGGCAGTTTTGCTGACAGCCTATGGGTTCGGCCTTGGAACATGGGGCCTCCTGTTCCTGGGTATACCGTTGGTCCTATGTGCCAGTCATCTGAGCGTGTCGGTGATGAACTGGCTTGCGACCCTGCTCGTCCCACCGCGGACGCTGCCAAGGATGGAATTCTCCAAGGGGATTCCGCCGGAGGCCCGTACGTTGGTGGTCGTGCCCACCATGCTCACGAGCGCCGCAGGCGTCCAGGATCTGCTGGACGCGCTTGAGCTCTGCCTCCTGGCCAATCACGACACCCACCTGCACTTTGGGCTGCTGACGGACTTGCGCGACGCGTCTCAGGAGACGCTGCCGAGCGATGCGGAACTGGTACGCCTGGCAAGCGCTGGGATTGAAGCCCTTAACGAGCAGTATGCGGCCGAGCGTGATGACGCCTTTTTCCTCTTCCACCGCCCCCGGCGGTGGAATGAGCAGGAGGGCGTGTGGATGGGCTGGGAGCGCAAACGCGGCAAGCTCGCCGAATTTAATGCGCTCTTGCGCGGGGGAGCGAAAGAGCGATTCGGTGCGATCGTAGGCCGGAGCGAAATCCTTCCC
>Ga0315289_10012694_pt1 | contig 11845 bp, 10 predicted proteins | sample YL17G11_40_MG_FD_203452 | JGI IMG/M metagenome (GOLD analysis project Ga0315289, IMG submission 203452) | Sediment microbial communities from Yellowstone Lake, YNP, Wyoming, USA - YL17G11_40 | ecosystem: Environmental > Aquatic > Freshwater > Lake > Sediment | place: USA: Wyoming | collected...
CCCAGAATGAGTGCTAGTAACGCCGGTACGAGGATACATAGGCTTCGGCGACTGCTGACTCGCATTTCACAGCCCTCCTCGTTCGTGTGCTGTTTGGACTGGCTGCGGGTCTATTACCCGGCGGCACGACCATCTAAACGTCGCTAATGATGCGCCATGAATGCCCCGCCGTAACGGGGTCTGCGCCGGATGGGGGTGCGGACGGGAATGAGCTTACCCGTACGTTCAGTGCGGGATTGCTGGGTCACCGCCGGTAAGCTAGGCCCTTGATTCACTGCAGCCCTTGAGTGTGAAGCTACCTGCGCCCGCTCGCGGACGAGGAAGTTCGGACCTCCCGGCAACGGCGGAGCCGGGAGGTCCGCAGGTTGTCGGATTGGAGTTGAGACGGCTTCAGCAGGCCCTGGTTTGTAGACCAGCATATCCCGCCAGTTTTGTGCTCGGCATCGTGGGCAAAAATTTCGCTTGACTTTGCTGGCGGATTGCAGTATAATCACACCCAGAGGTGAGGGACCTATGAAGCTATCCGTCGTAATCTTGATCCTGCTCGGGGTTGTCTTTGTCGGCGGGCTGGCATCGGCCGTAGTCACGGATCATAATTACAGCGTGACGGCAGGGTGGAACCTGCTCGCACTGCCTGGGATTCCTCTCAATCCGGATCCGTCCAAACCGCATTATCAACTACCGGGCGTGTTCGGCAGCATCCCCGTTGACGGCAGGCTCTACCGGTTCGATGCGGCAACGCAGGGGTTATACGTCTACGATGAGTGGGCCGAGCCCCCCACCACTTTCGGAAACATGCTGCTTGCTGACGGGTACTGGCTCAAGGCGGATTCGGGCGGGAATATCTCATACTCCGGCCTGAACGACAACGATGCCATGGATGTCTGGGTCAGCATGCCGAGGACCGGATGGATACTGATGGGCAACCCATTCAGCTATTCCTTCCCATGGCAGAACGCCAAGGTCACCGACGGCAATGTGACGGTGGACATCGAAACGGCGGCACGAACCAACGGCTGGCTCGAGTCGGTTGGGTACTGGTTTAACAACCAGACTCAGGGGCTGATCGAGATCGGCCTCCCCGACGACTATTCACCCAGCGATACGCTGCAGCCGTGGCATGGGTACTGGTTCAGGAGCAAGGTAGACAAGATAGCCTTGATATTCCCGTCCATACCGTAGTGATGCGGTGCCAAGTCTAGGGTCGCGGCGCGGACTCTTCCGAAGCCGCGTTCGTGGTGGCCAGCCTTGCCCTGAGTGCGGTTGCGCCCGCCGGGCTATCGAGGATACGGCTCACCATCGCGAATAGCTGCATGTGAACATCTGCTTTCGGCCTTACCGCGGACGCGAGGTTGTTTACCGCGACGGAGAGGACCCGCTCGTCTGCCGTTCGAACATTCGTGAGCATCTGAACGATAGTCGTCCGCATCTCACTTATATCGGCTTCCTTCCGACTTTCGAGGTCCTTCAGGGCCTTGTCGCGCTCCTCCCCGGTCAGGCCTTGCAGCTTGTCTGACTCAGCCTGCCATTCTCCCTGCTTGTCCAGCTTCTTGACTTCCAGCAAGTCTGACGCGATTTCGTCCAGCGTTTTCGGCCATTCTTTCTCCGACGAAGCCCGTATTCGCTGAACCATCTGATTGGCGCGCCGCACCGCCTCCGGACTGCGCGTGATTCTGCGCACCTGGCCTTCATCGAGAAGTTGAACGCACGAACTCACCGCGGATTGGAATTCCTGCCAGGCCCGCTGCCTGGTTTCCTGCAATTCCTTTAGTTTGCCAGAAATAGTGCTCCTTGCGGTATCGGGGACTTCTTTGCCTGACGCCAGGGCGCTCTTCATCTCCAGCAGCGGTTCCTTTATCTGCACGAGTACGGACTCCTCGCGCTTCCGAAGCTCCTCGTATCTCTGCTTCTGCGCGTCTGCCTTGGCGGCAAAGTAGGTTATCTGTCCTTTCTTCAGGTCGAGTTCCGCGATCAGTTGCAGGATATCCACCTGCTCGGCAAGCTCGCGGACGTCCAGTTCGGCTCTCGGCGGCTCCTCTGCGCACTGCCCCTTCGGCAAGACGCAGACCATGATAACCGATAAAGCGATCAGCTTTCGGATCAGCGGGCACATCCCAATCATCTCTCTTTCTGAACCTGCGTCTCAGAGCTTGACAATCGCTGCGGCCGTGTAGACGCGTGAATACGCTCACCCGAGCGGTGTCTCGTCTGACTCGGCCTTCTTGCCGGATCGGAGGACCCTGGCGATACAGAATGCTATCAACCACGTTATCACGGCCCAGGATGAGACCAGGAAGACCCATCCTGCAAGAGTCATGCGTACTACTTGTTCCTTCGGCATTACTCGTTTCCTCCGAATCTAAGACGTTTGGAATACCGTACAAGTACCACCAGGAGCGCGACCAGAACGAGCATCAGAAGCCTTGCTCCCCACTTCCACCAAAGCTGTTCCGGCGGCGTGTTGGCCAGAGTTATCACATCCTTGCCCTGCTGGATCAGAAAACCGACAAGTACTCCCAGCAGGTACAAGGGTGTGACATACTTCAGAATATAGTAGAACACTCGCGGCACCTTGATCTCGGCTCCCGAGGTGATCTCTTTCCAGCCTCTCCGCATGCCGAAGACCCAGGCGAAGATGATCACCTCGATCGCCGCGAAGAGCACTATGCCTGCCGTTCCCGACAGGAAATCAAGTTCGTCAAGGAAGCCCGGACCGAAGATCACAAGCTGGATCGCCAGGAATACCAGGCTGAAGAGCGTGATGGTGGCTTTCGGACGGGACCAGCCGAGCTCGTCTTCGAGGAACGTTACTGCCGGCTGAGCAAGTGATACCGATGACGTTATCCCGGCGAAGAACAGCAGCCCGAACCAGAGCGCGCCGAGCAGTGCTCCCAGAGGCAGATGTCCGAAAACCAGCGGCATGGACATGAAGCCCAGGTCGAACGCTCCGGCCTGAGCGATCTCGCGCGTCGCGATCGGCCCGAAGAATGCGAACGCCAGGGGTATGGCGAGCGAGCCGCCCAGGATCACTTCCGCGAACTCGTTCGTAGCGGCGGTCGTTAGGCCGTTGAGAGCAACGTCATCCTTCTCGCGGAGATAGGAGGCGTAGGTCTGAATCACGCCGTATCCCAGGCTGAGCGTGAAGAACACCTGGCCGGCCGCCGCCAGCCATATCCGCAGGTCCCCCAGCTTGCTCAGGTCGGGATTCCAGAGAAATGCCAGGCCGTTGACCACGTTCCATTCGGGATGCTCTGGAGTTATCCCGTGCAGCGTGAAGACCCTGATCACCAGTACTATGGCGAACAGAAACAGGGCGGGCATCGCGATCTTTGCGAGCGCCTCGATGCCTCGTGTGATGCCACGGTAGATGACTGCGAAGTTCAGGAGAATCGTGATGACGCAGAATGCATAGGCAGTCGTGTATCCGTCATTTCCCAGGTAACCGCCCAGGAATGCTCCCATGCCTTCCCTTGTTTCGATCCCCGAGAACCGGCCGGTAAGCGAGAAGTAGCTGTATGCGAGGGTCCAGGACTCCACATAGGTGTACCAGATGAGCACGGTGAGCGGAAAGGCTATCCCGAGGACGCCCAGGTACTTGGATACCCGACCCGGCCAGAGCAATTTGAAGATGCCCGGCGTGGTGCCGTGACCGCGCGTGCCGCCGTATCGGCCCATCGCCCATTCGACCCACATCAGCGGCATGGCGAGAAAGATCAGCGCCGCGAAGTAGGGAATCATGAACGCCCCGCCCCCGTTGGATGCCGCCTGGACCGGAAAGCGCAGGAAGTTGCCCAGGCCGACCGCGCTCCCCGCCATTGCGAGGATCAGGCCCATTCGCGACGCCCAATGTTCTCTGCCGTTCATTGCTCAACCCCTTCGCACATACGGATCTATTGCGCCGCTGACCTGTTGCTCAGTTAGTGTGTGAATCCCCTGACGGGCACGACGCAGCGATTATAGCATATTCCGGCGAGATTGCGTCAACCTTGACACGTCTCGCTCGTCTGGTTAGAATGCGGCATGTGTGAGGCTCGTCCGGCCATACGATCCCCAGGAGGCATCCCATGCGGCAGACGAAGGTGGTACTGATAGGAGCGGGCAGCGCGTCGTTCGGGTTGAGCATGCTGAGCGACGCGGTGAATACCCCGGAACTGATGGGCAGCACGATCTCACTCGTGGACATAGATCCTGAGGCCCTCGAGGCCGTGGCTGCGCTCGCCCGAAAGATGAACGAGGAATCCGGGGCCGGCTTGAAGATCGAGCACACCACCGACAGAACCAGGGTGCTTCCGGATGCGGAGTACGTGGTCATCTCGATCGCCGTGAACCGGAATGAGCTCTGGAAGCTCGACTGGGAGGTGCCGCTGAAGCACGGCGTGAAGCACACGCTCGGCGAGAACGGCGGGCCCGGCGGCCTCTTCCACTGCATGCGCAATATCCCGATCATCCTGGACATCTGCCGCGACATCGAGCGGCTGTGTCCGGATGCCCTGGTGCTCAATTTCACCAATCCGGTGACGCGAGTGTGCATGGCGATTGATCGGTTCTCAGACGTGAACGCGGTGGGCCTCTGTCACGGGATAGGCGGGCAGCTTCATAAGCTGGCGGGGGTCATAGGCACGGATCCTGGAAACCTGGATGCGAAGGCGGCCGGGCTGAATCACTTCACCTGGATTCTCGACCTCCGATTCAGCGATTCCGGCGAGGATGCGTATCCCGAGCTTCGTAGCAGGCTCCGGGACCACGACCCCGCTTTCCAGCCGCTCAGCAGGAAGCTCTTCGAGGTATTCGGGTTCTATCCATCCCCAGGCGATGACCACATCGGCGAGTACCTGCCTTATGCCACGGAGTACTGTCCGATGACGGGCTATGACTTCGATGCCGCGGAGCAGTATAAGCGTGAGACTTGGGAGCGGATCGGCCGCATGGTGCGAGGCCAGGAGCCGGTCACGGAACTGATCCGCCGGCGCTCCGGCGAGCGCGCGTCAAGCATCATCGCCGGCATCCTCTCGAACAGCAACCATCTCGAGCCGGCAGTGAATGTCCCGAACGACGGCCATATCTCCAATCTTCCTCAGGACGCGATAGTGGAAGTGCCTGCGATGGTCAGTGGGACCGGCGTGTCCGGGATTTCCATGGGCATGCTGCCGCCGGGGATTGCTGCTTTGTGCCAGACCCAGGTCGGCGTTCAGGAACTTGCAGTTGCCGCCGCTGTCACAGGCCACCGGGGGATTGCGCTCCAGGCATTGCTGGCCGATCCGGTCATCCGGAGCACGGATGCGGCTGAAAAGATTCTGGACGAGTTGCTGGCTCTCGAGGCTGATTATCTACCGCAGTTCCGGAAGACCTAGTGCAAAACGGCAGTGATCTGTTCCACTTCCGGGTGGGAAGAACAGATGCCCTCTCCCGCGGGCGGGAGAGGGAAAGGGTGAGGGTGCGAGGTCCGGAATATCGCCCTCACCCCTGCCCTCTCCCGTTTCGCCTCCGGCTCACGGGCGAGGGGGTGGCCCTGCCGTTCGCAGAAGTGGAAGACATTTCCGACGTTTTGCACTAGCAGCGGCTTTCCCTCGGCGTTCCCTCTTAAGTACATTTACCAGTTTTCGCGTCCTTTCATTGACAACCCGTCGTACGCGGTGTAAAGTGGACGAAGGGGTTGTGGGTTGGCAAGTCGCTGTATTGCCCGTGGACGCGGAGAGGTCCCCCCGATCGCCGCGATGCGAACCCATGACTTCCGCCTCGGTATGCCCAACAATGGAAACGCCCGATGAGCATTAGCCGCCGACTGGTTCTCATATCATGCGTGCTTCTCGTCGCCGCGCTCCCAGTCTCGAACGGAGCCGCCGCCGGACCGCCTGGAGACTCTCGCGCACGCCTGGCTCCTTCAGTTAGACTCCTGGCAGACGCGCCGCCGTCGGAGCGCTCCGCCTTCGCGCGCATGTTCAAGATTCTGACCGCTCCTGAGCCTGACGAGCTGGGAGTCATCATCGAGTACACCGGCGACCCTGCGAAGCTTACGGCCGCCGGAGCACGAGTCCGGACGCGCCTGGGCAGCATACTGACCGCGAACATCCCCCTTGACAGGTTGAATGCCGTGGCTGCTCTGCCGGGTGTGAAGTATATTCAGGCCGCCAGACGCCTTGAACCCCTGCTGGATGTCAGCGTGCCGGAAACGGGCGCCCCCAATCTCAGGTCGGGAACTCCGCCTGACTGGGTCGGATACACCGGCAGGGGAGTCATAGTGGGGGTCGTGGACACCGGCATTGACGTCAACCACCAGGATTTGCGCGACGCTGCCGGCTTCAGCCGAGTGCTCTTTGTCTGGGACCAGAGCACGGGGACGGGCGGCGCGAACCATCCGCCGCCGTATGACTACGGCACTGAGTGGACCAAGGCCCAGATAGATGCCGGCCAGTGCACCCACAAAGATACTTCCGGCCACGGCACGGGGGTGGCGGGAGTCGCGGCAGGCGACGGATCCGCCACCGGTAATGGGTGGCCGAACTATCGGTATATCGGCATGGCCCCGGAAGCAGACATCATAGCCGTGAAGACCACCTTCTACGATGACGACATTGTGGACGGGATGAACTATATCAAGAGCAAGGCAAACTCCCTCGGCAAGCCTTTCGTCATCAACCTGAGCATCGGTTCGCAGTACGGCGCCCACGACGGAACCGACTTGATAGAGCGCGCCATTGACCAGATTTCGGGTCCGGGAGCGGTCGTGTGCACCGCGGCGGGGAACAACCGCACGACTGACCCGGCATGCTACATACATGCCGAATGGACGACTCCTTCGAAGAACAGCACTGTCACCGCGGGGATCAACGTCCTCTCCAACCGCTCGAACCCCTTCTACATGGACCTCTGGTACGAGGGGAACGACTCGATTGACATGAAGGTGACCTCGCCCAATGGATACAGCGTCACGAAGTCCACGGGCACTACCACAGGCGGCTACGTCTCGACCCCGGACGGCGGCATCTGGATTGAAAACGCGCCGGGCGGCACGAATCCGTACAACGGCGACCATGAGTGCGTCATCGCCATCCAGAACGCGCTCCCCGGAGCCTGGAGCCTGACCGCGACAGGGAAGACCATCCACGAGGGAGGCCAGTGCGACGCCTGGATTCTGGGCGGGCAAAACGTTTTCTGGTCATCCTACGGCAACAATTCGAAGACGTGCACTGTCCCGGGCACTTCTCATTCCGTCATCACCCTCACCGGCTACTTCACCAAGACGCGCTGGTACAATCCCGACGGCACACCGCAGGGCTGGGACGGCACGTACGGAGTCTTCTACGACACATGCGGCGAGGGGCCTACCAGAGACGGCCGTCAGAAGCCCGACCTCGCTGTGCCGACCATCAAGATCGCCACCGCGCTGTCTGCGAACGCAAGTCCCAACCCGATCAACATCGTGGAGGACGGCGTGCATGTGATCATGGGCGGCACCAGCTTCGCCGTCCCGCATATGGCCGGCGCCGCCGCGCTCATGCTGCAGAAGGATCCTACCGCGACCGCCGCGGAGATCAAAGACCGCGTCATGTCTACTGCCAGGGCCGACACCTACACCGGCGTCGTTCCGAACACCAAGTGGGGCAACGGGAAGCTGTATGTCCCGGCGGCAATGGATCTCGTCCCGCTGCTCGCGGGCGTCTCCGGCGCAAAGGCACAGCCGGACGGCACGTTCGTCAAGCTGGCCGGTGATATAGTCTCAGCCGGGATTGATCAGTTGTCCGACCGGTTCTACGTCGAGAGCGATGACAGGAGCTCCGGGATTCAGGCTCGAATCGCAGCCGGGGATCAGCCGGACGAAGGCGACCAGGTCACCGTCGTCGGGAACATGGGCCTGGTGGACGGCGAGCGTGCCATACTCGATTCATCCGTCACCCGCACCGATACCGGCACTGCCCCGCCGCCTCTCTCAATGGTCAACCGCAGTCTCGGCGGCAGTGCTTCGGGAAGCTGGAACCCCGGTGTGACCGGCGGCAAGGGACTGAACAACATCGGCCTGCTGGTAACCGCCTGGGGCAGGGTCACGTACGTCGGCACGGACTTCTTCTACATTGACGACGGTGCCAGCCTTTCGGGCAAGGATGCCGTCGGCGTCAAAGTCTACTGTCCGGGACTGACGAAGCCGACGGGCGAACCTTACGCCGTCGTCACCGGGATATGTTCCGTGGAGGTTGACGGCTCCGTCTCCCGCCCGCTCCTCCGCCCGCGCAAGCAGACCGATTTACTCTACTACTAGTGCAATATCAGGAAAAGGTGTTTCAGGTTTCAAGTCTCAAGTTGCAGGTTCCCAAAGATGGCCGGCCTGAAACCTGAAACCTGCAACGTGAAACCTGGAACTTGATTCTCGGGTTTTGCACTGGGGCACTCCTCGAAGCAGCCATCCGCGAATGAAAAAGGAGGACGCGGACCCGTCAAGTCCACCTCCTCCTGCGATACTGCCAAGCTCTCCGTGCCGTGAAACGCACGGCCCGCTTGCGGACCTACATCCCCGGCTGAGGTCTGATCCCAGACACGACGCTGATGATTCCCACGATGATGGGGATGACCAAGCTGACAGCGAACACCACGACTCCCCAGATCGTCCAGATCCTCTGGACCTCCTTGAACTGCTCGACGCTCTCCCACTTGCGGTTCTGCCACGCCCATTCATTCCCCTTCACACCGAGGATGATGGACATGATGATACCGATAACCAGGCTGAGCAGCCCGATCCAGACCTTGTTCCCGATGGACCATATCCAGCTCAGGAAGAAGGCGCCCCAGTTCCAGCCCTTGATCTCGGCAGGGACAACCGACGCTGCCCCTTGCCCGGAAGTGTTCTCCACACCATGCCTCCCATGCCAAGTCTGACCTCTTTGCGCCGATCCGAGGTCCACCTGCCGGCTGAACAAGTCGGCCGGCCCTTGACTGCGTATTCTACATTCGCAGCTTGATTCCTCCCCTGGCCTGGTCTCTGCCGCCTGCTACTCCGGGAACTGCAGGAAGTTCACTGATATCGAATTCTCGTCCACCACGTAGAGCGCCGCGCCCTTGGCCGTCGTGCCGTCGTGGTTTCCACGGGTATTGGTCAGACAGGCAATGGTCTTGAACAGAATCCCGTCCTCGACGACGGTCGAGCTCCCGTGGAAGTGCCCGCTCAAGACCGCCATCAGCTTCCTGCTCTTGAGAACCTTGATGACCTTCTTCCGCCCCGCGACCGAGTATTTCACGCCCTTGCCGTAAGGGTAGTGGGTGAGCAACACGACCGGCGTGTCCTCGGCGGTGCTCGACACTTCCGATTCAAGCCATTTCTCGAGTGCGGAAGAGCCGCCGTCCGCCGATTCCTCGATCTGTCCGAGGTCGAACAGGAACCGGCAGCCGCCGAAGTTCGCCGAGTATCGCGTTCTACCCGGGAAGACCTTCTCGAACGACGGATGTTCGTCCGAGAGGTCGTGGTTGCCCGGAAGCACATAATAGGGGATGCCGAGCTTGTCGAGCGCGGCCTTGCACAGCGCCAGCTCCTCTTCAAGGCCGGAGGTCGAGAGGTCGCCGGTAACAGCTGCGAAGCTCGGCTTGTTCTTCCCGAAGGTCTGCGGGTTGTTCAGCCACTCGACCGCCCGCGCGAGATAATCCGCGCTCGCCTGGTCCTTGATATGGAGGTCGCTGATCTGCACGAAGCACACTTCGGCGGCGAGGCAGTTTGCGGCGATGAGGCAGAACAGGACGGCAATCACGAATCGCAATCTCATGTGGGCTCGGCTCCTTGTCAGAAATCGCTCTCGCGGAATCGGTATCCTCGGATTTGTGCTTTCGGCGCGTCATCGAGGATGTAGTTGACCGCCAGGAAGTGGCCGGGTTCGATCTCCACCCAACCGGTGTAGCCGCTGTCTGAGTGAGGGCTGCGGTCGTGATCCAGTGGGAGGATTATGCCGGACTGTTTTGCCCGATCAGTCTCCAGCGCGCTCTGGGCGGATTCCAGATAGGCGAACGTGTTCTTCGCCCACGCGCCTGAGCCGCCGGGATAGTGGCGATATGTGATCAGTACCTTGCCGGACCGGGTCGGGTGCGCCACAGGGCGATGCCCCGCCCCCATGAGGGTCTCAAACGGGCCTTTCCACGTTCGTCCTGCGTCGGTGGAGATGCTCTTGTAGATCGGGAGTCCCTTGCCGCTGTTCTCGCGCATGTAGCAGACGAGTTCGCCGCCCGGCATCTTGACGATGGACGCCTCGCAGAGCTTCAGGCCTTTCCGTGAAGCGAGTGTCACCGGCGGATCCCAGTGCTCGCCTCCATCGGTGCTCCTGGTGACATACTGAACGCCGAGATGATGAGTTGCCAGCAGCCATTCGCCGTTATCCATCTCCACGACCTCATCGGGCATTATGCCGAAGACATCCACCGCCTTCGGGCCGGTCCACGTGTCGCCGTTGTCCCTGCTCGTGAAGAACTCCAGGTGCGAATACTTAATATCCGTGCGGCCTTCTCCGGGTGGAGTCAGGAAGACGTCGCATATTATCAGCACGCGGTCATCCTTGAGCTGCTGGACCTTCGGGCAGTTGTATTTCCTGAGCACGCCGTCGGCCTTCTCGGTCGCGACCAACACCTTGCGATCCGACCAGGTCTTCCCCTCGTCGTCGCTCGTCCGGACTATGATGCGGGCATATGCCCTGGCGGCGTGGCTGTCACTTTCGCGGTATACCAGGATGAGCCTGCCGTTACGGCATCGGGTCAGGCCGGGGAAGCACTCGTATACTGAATCGTCCCGGCTGATGGTGAATCTATCTATCCGCATTTCGATCCTCCTAGCTATTCTCGGGCTCAGTTCCCCGGAAACCGCCGCATCATCTCCTTGGGAAAGACCGTCCCCGCTGATACGACCTGCGAGACAAACGGTCGCCAGCAAGACGATCGCTGAGATAGGACCCAGACGCTTCCTGGTCATGGTTTCACCTGAAGCTGGCCCGGAGGAATCCCCAGGAATGAATTCCTGGGCTGCACAGGCGCGAAACCCTGCGGCCCACACTGTCCACTGTCCACTGTTCACTGCCCACCGTCCACTGTCCACTGTCCACTGTCCACTGTTCACTGCCCACCGTCCACTGTCCACTGTTCACTGTCCACTGTTCACTGTTCACTGTTCACCCGCCTCCACGCCGTTCATCCTAATGTTACGCAAGCGGCGCATCAAGTCCTATCTTCCGCTGCAAACGGGGAAGGTTTTCCCGACTCAGTGGCGAACGCTTTTGGAGATTACGTCCATAGCCCCGATAGGAGGGGACTTCGGAGAGCAAGGAGCGAATAGAGTTGAAGCCGATTTCACTTCAGTTGTACACCCTGCGCGAGGCGGCGGCGAAGGATTTTCCGGGAGTCCTTCGCGCGGTCGCGGACATAGGCTACAAGGGAGTCGAGTTCGCCGGGCTCCAGGGCCATGACGCCAAGGAGATTCGGAAGCTGCTCGATGACCTCGGCCTGCAGGTAAGCAGCAGCCACACCGGCCTCCCCACGGCTGAGAACGTCCAGCACCTGGCGGATACGGAGCTGACGCTGGGCAACAAGCGCATCATCGGCGGGTTCGGCCCGGACGACTTCAAGACCGTGGACGCGTGCAAGGCGGCCGCGGCGAAGTTCCAGCAGGCCGCGGCGCTCGTCAAGCCACACGGCATGACCTTCGGGTTTCACAATCACTGGTGGGAGTTCTTCACAGTGGATGGCAAACGCGTCTACGACATCCTGATGACCGAGGCGCCGGACGCGTTCAGCGAGCTCGACGTCTACTGGTGTGCTTTCGGCAAGGCGGATCCGGTGAAGGTCACGTCGCAGTACAAGTCCCGGCTGCCGGTTCTTCACATCA
>Ga0315289_10012696_pt1 | contig 11842 bp, 9 predicted proteins | sample YL17G11_40_MG_FD_203452 | JGI IMG/M metagenome (GOLD analysis project Ga0315289, IMG submission 203452) | Sediment microbial communities from Yellowstone Lake, YNP, Wyoming, USA - YL17G11_40 | ecosystem: Environmental > Aquatic > Freshwater > Lake > Sediment | place: USA: Wyoming | collected...
GAGGGATGGGCAATCCTTTTTCTTTAAGCAGATTTATATGTTCCAACATTCCCCATTTAGCTTTATAAATGCAATCTTCCACCGAATGACCTATTCCCGTAAAACCCTCTAATTCGGGTGAATAAAAACCAAAGTAATCAGGTTCATCCGTTGCCTCGATTATTAATGAATACTCTAAATCAATCATTGCTTATAATTTAACTCATTTTGTTCTCTTCATTCCTTAATCAGCTCTGTCTTCTCCGTTGGGACAGGTTCGCCAAGAACTGTCTCATACGGAGTGGGTTTTCTCAAACGACCAATGACCTTTGTAGTTCCTTTATTATCATTTCCCGAGTTATTTATAATGTAGCCATCTACCTCTTCAAGAACTCTTTCTTCCTTCATTTTAAGCCAATTAATCATATTATTTCTCGCTATTTCTCTTTGCAGTAGCCTTGTTTGGTACTTCGAATCGGAGTTGTTTACTGTAAGTCCGAGGCTATCTCTTTGTTGCAGAACTCCTTGATAAAATGAATTTGTAGCCTTTTTACCATCTCTCCAGTTTGCTATAATATCAAAATGAGATGATAAAGGCTCAAAGAAAAGTCGCGTCTCGATATACTTCTCCCAGGTTTGCTCAAAGTCAAAGAAGACGTAAATATTTTCCCTATCCATTTCATTAAGATTTTGGTCCAAAGGAGGAAGAGTAACCGTTTGAGAACCACTCTGGAGATTTCCCATAGTCCCAGGAGTTGTCGTAGTTTTCTGTTCTTCTGTTTTTCCATAAGTCCCATGAAGAATGGAACGAACTTCCTCGACTTTCTTAGAATAAAGATCTGATACCTCTGCGGGCGTCAGATATTCGTAATTGTAATACTCACCTTTATTTGTAGGTTTATCTACCTCTTTATATATTGAAATAAAAATATTCGGATTATCTGTAAGAGGTTCGGATATGTTCTGAGCAATAACTGATACAGAAATAAATAAAGTCACTATAATAGTTATAATTATTTTTATTCGCATAATGCCCTCCTGATAAACTCCCTTATTATTTATAAACTACTCTTTATAATATATTCGTCGAAATATGACTGTCAAATAAATTATATCACAATTGTAGGGGCACGTTGCACGTGCCCAATTATTAAAGGGCATATGCAATATGCCCCTACATATTCATTTCGGGCAACCACGAGGGTTGCCCCTACTTCTTCGGGAGCATAGAACAAAGCTCACCGCACATTGTGCAAACAGTCTTGTTTGTTGGAAGTCGTTCTTCTCTAAATTTTCTTGGCTTGGTTTTTTCTAATGCTAAATTCAGCATACCGTCCCAGTCAAGTTTAGAACGACATTTGGACATTTCATAATCCCATTGTTTTGCACCATAAACACCTTTTTCAATATCAGCAATATGCCCTGCAATCTTTGCCGCAACGACTCCTTCTCGAACGTCCTCTATCGAAGGAAGCCTTAAATGTTCTGACGGTGTAACAAAACATAAAAAGTCAGCCCCACAACTTCCTGCTATTGCTCCACCTATTGCAGAAACGATATGGTCATATCCCGGTGCCACGTCAGTTACAATTGGTCCGAGGACATAGAATGGTGCCCCTTTACAAATTTTCTTCTCTAACTGCACATTGGTCATAATCTCACCCAAGGGAATATGACCGGGTCCCTCAATCATTACTTGAACCCCTTTGTCAATAGCTCTGTCCCTAAGTTCTCCCAGGACCATAAGTTCATGAACTTGCAAATAATCTGTAGAATCGTTGATACAACCCGGTCTCAAACCATCACCAAGACTGATAGTAATGTCATACTCCTTCATAATGTCAAGGATTTCATCATAAAGTGTATAAAAAGGATTTTCCTTTTTATTCTTCCTTATCCAATCAGTTATAATAGAACCACCGCGACTAACCACATTCATTAATCTTTTTTGCTGGTCCATTTTTTCTACAGCGGGTTTGGTTAATCCGCTATGAATTGTGAAGAAATCAACGCCATCTTCAGCTTGTTGTTGGATGATTTTCAGAATATGTTTTTCATCCATCTCGCTTATAGATTTATTGTTATCCATTAACTCTACGGCTATTTGATAGATGGGGACAGTTCCTACAGGCACAGGTGAATGCTCTAACATTTTCTTTCTGATTAATCTAAGCTTTCCGCCTGTGCTTAAATCCATAATAGTATCGGTGCCAGTTTCTATTGCGACTTTTAGCTTCTCTATTTCCTCTTCGAGATTGCAGTAATCCTTAGATGTTCCGAGATTCGCATTAACTTTTGTTCTTAGTTTTTCACCGATTCCGATAACTTTTTTAAAATTACGTTTCTTGTTTTTAGGTATAACAATTTTCCCTTCAGCGATGAGATTTCTGAGGACTTCAACGTCAATATGCTCATCTTTAGCGACTCTTTTCATCTCGTTGGTTATAATGTTTTTTTTTGCACTTTCAAGCTGTGTCAATTCAAAATCCCTGCCTTTTGTATAAAATAAACAAAGAAATACAGGATTTAACCACGACGACACAACGTCCACTAAGAACTAATATAAAATAGTTTTGTCTTTCTGGTTATATATCGTTGTGTTCGTAGTGTCGTTGTGGTAAAAAAAATTATTTATGATTTTCTTAAACTGCTCAGTTGCCCGTTTTATATCACTTGCTTGCATTATAGCAGAAATCACTGTAATACATCTTGCCCCAGACGATAATACCTTGTCAAGATTATTAAGGGTAATTCCACCAATCGCCACAAATGGTATATCGCATTTCTGACTTACCCATTTAATTAATTCTATTCCAATGACAGGGTCGGGATTCTCCTTTGAGGTTGTTTCAAATACAGGACCAACACCGATATAATCCACACCCATTCTAATTGCTTCGAGGATTTGCTCTTTATTATGAGTTGATAAGCCAACAATTTTGTTTTCTCCTACAATCTTTTTAGCTTCAGCGAATGAAGTATCCTTTTGTCCAATATGAACACCATCAGCATCCACGATTTTTGTCACTTCGGGATAATCATTCACTATAAAACTTACACCTGCTTCTATAGTTATTTGACGCAATTTTTTCCCCACATTGATTAATTCATCTTTAGATGCGAATTTATCTCTTAGCTGTATAACATCAGCACCACCCTTGATAGCCTCACTAACTATTTCTTCATAGCTTTTATTACCCGCTAATTGTCTATCTGTGATGACATAAAGACGCCAATTTCTAATTTTTTCTCGTAGATCTTCATTCATATTCATTTATTGAGACCTCTGAAAAACTCACAAATCGTATTGTGTCATTCCGAACTTGTTTCGGAATCTCAATTGAGATGCTGAAACGAGTTCAGCATGACAGATAAAGTAATCTTACTTTTGAAGTTTTTCAGAGATTTCTTATTGAGATTTCTAACAACTTTGATGATGGATTTTCAAGTTTTAATAACTCTTTGACCTTAATCGCATTTTTTACATCAAACTCACCAATTTTTGTCCTTCGTAGTGAAAGCATATATCCACCACACCCCAAATCTCTGCCTATATCGTCACACAATACCCTCACGTATCCACCCTTAGATATCCTGACTCGAAATTCTGCTTCATCCTTTGAAAATTGAATTAATTCAAGCTCACTTATCCTAATCCTGATTGGTTTTCTTTCAACCGATAAACCTTTACGTGCATACTGATAAAGTTTTTTCCCCTGAACTTTTTTCGCTGAATACATCGGCGGAATCTGTTCTATCTCACCAATATATTTCTTGAATATATTTTTTAATGAATCAGCATCAACTGAACAATTTTCTTTAACAATCTTAACAGTTCCATCGGCATCAAGGGTATCGGAAATAGCTCCCAATTTCATTTTAGCGACATACTCTTTCTCAAGATTCATAAATATTGAAGAAAGTTTAGTCGCTTTTCCTATGCATAATATAAGCAGACCTGTTGCGATTGGGTCAAGTGTTCCTGTATGCCCAATTTTTTCACCTTTAAATAATCGCTTAATTTCCCTGATGACATCATACGATGTGCAACCTGCATCTTTATCTATTAAAAGTATTCCATTCATAATTTGTATTTCAAAAAAATTATTACAAGTAGAAATCTATGAAGAACTTCAAAAACGAGATTGATTCGTCGCCTTCAGCTCCTCACAATGACATTTTAAGGTCTTTGTCATTCTGAGCGAAGCGAAGAATCTCGTAGTTTGGTCAGTATTTCAGGGGTCTCAAGTAGGGACAGAACACTGTTCTGTCCCTACATAAAGGGAAAAACTTAGAACTACTTCGCTTCTTCATCATGTATTTTTTTAAGTAATCGGTTTATTTTATCTGCGTGCTGAAGAGTATCATCGTATTTGAATGTGATTTTGGGACAGTATTTCATATGTTTTAATCTCTTGCTCAATTCTGTTCTAACAAATCCAGTGGCATTTTCGAGGCACTCCAGACTTTTTTTCACATTATCTTCTGGACCGAGCACCGTAACAAATACAAGGGCGTTTTGGAGATCTTTCGAAACCTTAACACCAGAAACTGTGACGAATCCAATTCTCGGGTCTTTTATCTCCTTCTGCAGAATATCCGCCACATCTTCCTGGATTAATTCTTCTACTCTCCTTATTCGTTCTTTAAGCATAATTAAATTATCTCCACCTCATAATTGATTAGTTGAACTTCAGGAAAGGACTTAATGTAACCGATAACTTTTTCTAAAAGTTGGTCCACAACAATTTTTTCTGAAGAGACCGTAACGGCGGCTAAAATTGCTCTTGACCATTTATCCTTGCTATCTGTTTCGGCTATGGAAATGTTATAATTATTTTTAATTCTTGACTTAATCCGGTTTAAGATAGCCCGTTTATCCTTTAGTGAATTACTACAAGGTAATATGAGCTCAAAATGAAGAATTCCGATAATCATTTTAGTCACCCGGACTTTTTTGTCCGGGGTAATTTGATTATAAAATCTCCGGGAACCGGGAATATGTTCCCAGGCTATAAATCTAAGTAGAGGTCGCATTTATGCGACGATTATGTTTGATAAATCAAACCGCTACTTGTATAATTAGAGAGTTCGTTCGACTTCCTCGAGAGTATAAGCCTCGATTATGTCCCCTTCCTTAATGTCATTGTAATTCTCAATTTTAATTCCGCACTCAAATCCAGAAGCTACTTTTCTCACATCATCCTTTACTCGTTTTAACGACTCTATTTTCCCCTCATAAATCACTTTATCATCTCTTATTAACCGGATTTTTGAATCTCTTGCAATTTCACCATCCAGAACAAAACATCCCGCTACAGTTCCGGCTTTAGTAAGTTTAAAAATCTGTCTGATTTCAGCTCTACCTAAATAAACCTCTTTGTAAACAGGTTCAAGAAGTCCTAACATTGCATTTTTGATGTCGCTTATAATATCATAGATGATTCTATAGGTTCTTATATCAACCTTTTCTGTTTCACTCAATGCAATAGCATTTGTATCAGGTCTTACATTGAAACCGATGATTACCGCATCTGATGCACTTGCGAGCATAACATCACTTTCTGTTATGGCGCCAGCTCCGGAATGGATAATGTGGAGTTTTATCGCTTCAGTGGAGAGTTTCTGTAATGATTCGGCTATTGCCTCAACCGAACCTTGAACATCGGCTTTTAATATGATCTTAAGTTCTTTTACTTTCCCTTCTTCGATAAAGGCGTGCAAGGAATCAAGGGAAATATGAACAGTTCGTGATAAGTCCCTTGTCTTAAGTCTTATTTGTCTCTTTCCTGCAATTTGTTTGGCGATTCTCTCACTCGGAACTACTTGAAAAATATCCCCGGCATTAGGGGCACCAGTGAAACCTGTAATCTCAACTGGCAGAGATGGTGTAGCATGTTCCACTTTTATACCAAGGTCATTAACCATAGACCTGACCTTACCATAATAAACTCCAGCGACGAATGCATTGCCAACATTCAGCGTTCCTTTCTTAACAAGTACCGTTCCCAAAATTCCCTTTTGCCTATCAATTTCTGCTTCTATTATCGTTCCTGTAGCAGGTCTATCAGGATTAGCCTTTAACTCAAGCATCTCCGATTGTAACAATATCATTTCAAGGAGTTCTTTAATTCCCTGATTCTTTTTAGCAGACACATAAGCATAGATAGTAGTTCCACCCCATTGTTCAGGCACAAGCCCGAGATTTGCCAAGTCCTGTTTTATTCTCTCGGGATTAGCATCGGGCAAATCCATTTTATTTATAGCTACAATAATAGGAACTTCAGCTGCCTTTGCATGGTCAACGGCTTCGACTGTCTGTGGTTGCACCCCATCATTAGCTGCAACTACAAGTATGACAATATCCGTAACCTGAGCCCCTCTGGCACGCATTCTTGTGAATGCCTCATGTCCTGGGGTATCCAGGAATACGATATCACCTTCTGGTAATTTTACAAGATAGGCACCAATGTGCTGTGTGATTCCCCCGAATTCCTCAGAGGTAACATTTGTCTTCCTGATTACATCCAATAACGACGTCTTACCATGGTCTACATGACCCATAATTGTGACTACAGGTGGTCTCGGTATAAGTGTTTTTTCATCATCTTCAACATCAAACACTTCTAAATCACCATAATCCTCAACGGTTATGTATTTAGCCTTGAAATTATATTCAGGTATTATTAGCTCAACAAGTTCTCTATCTATTTTCTGATTAATAGTCAACATTGCGCCAAGGTCCAGAGCCTTTTTAAGAATATCAGCGGCATCGACTTCTAATCGTTCTGCTAATTGTCCGACCGTAATGGTTTCGAGTATCTCAAATTCTTTGGGTTTTATTTCTTCAAGAGCTACGGAGCCTGATTCCCTTAACCTTCTCTTTGGTTTTCTCCGGATTTCTTTTTCTCTTAAGCTAAATTTATCAAAGTCGTCATAGTATTTATCTTTCTTTTTACGTTTATCTTTTTCCGCTGCTTTCTTTTTCTCTAATTCTTCTTTCAGACCGACAAGAGTCAGCTTTTTAACTTCTTTTTTGGGTTTAGATAATGGGATAACAGGTGAGATTGTTGTGCGTTCAGCGACAGAGGTTGCAGGTTTTTCAGGAGCCTTAACTTCTTTTCTTTCTATTTTTACTCTCGGTGTTATTGCTTTTAATTTATCGATAGAAATTCTTGGTTTGATGATTGTTAGTGATGGTTTTTTCTCAAATTTTTTCTCCCTAACTTTTGTCTTAATCTCTTCGATTCTATCTTCAGGAACAGTGCTACTATGGCTTTTCAAGCTAATACCCAGCTTTTGCAAAATATCTAATAAATCCTTAGAGGAGATTTTTAATGCCTTGGCTAATTCGTGAGCCCTCATTTACTGTTCCTTTTAATATTACAAATAATTATAGATTTGTAGAGACGCAATGCATTGCGTCTCTACTTACGATTATTGCCATATTGGGGAGATTAATACAAATAAATCGAATTATTTAATCTCCCTGCAATTCAAGCATTGCATTATAATATTGTTTTGCACCTTCTTTTAGGAGATTCGCTTCCCCTTCCTCTATTCCATCAATTTTCATCAAATCCTTTACATCTGTATCAATAATTTTTTCTAATGTATTATACTCTGATGCGAAGATATTGTTAATTAACTCGTCATCAAATACCTGTAACTGCTCGATTAAATCAAGGAGGTATTCATCTCTACCTTTCTCTTTTGCTTCTTGAATGACACGTTCACCTTCTTTTTTCTCTTCGAGTTCTCTTTTCTTTTTCTTCTTTTCGTCGAGGGTTTTTTGACGTGCCCTCTCTTTTTCTTCCTGTTCTTTTCTTAGTTTTTCTCTCTTCTCCAGAACTTTCTGATATTCTTCTGGGGTATAGAGGTCAAGTTTATATCCCGTGAGTTTGCTTGCAAGATTTACATTTTGACCTTTTCTTCCAACAGCCAGAGAATACTGGTCTTTTTCAACAACAACTTCTGCTTGATGATTTTCTTCATCAACAGCCACTCCTTTAACTTCAACAGAACCAAGGGCATTTGCTATAAATTCAGTCGGTTTTGGATTGTAAGGGACAACATCTATTTTTTCATTATCGAGTTCTCTAACAATTAACTGTATCCTTGAACCTTTCATTCCAACACAGGCACCGACAGGGTCGATATTAGGATTAGTACTACTAACAGCCACCTTGCTTCTTGCGCCTGGTTCACGTGCAATGGAAACTATCTGGACGAGCCCTTCACTAATCTCAGGAATTTCTTGCTCAAATAAACGAGTTAAGAACTCATCCGATGTCCTTGATAATATAATCTCCAGACCCTTTCCTGATTTCTTCACTTCTTTTATAACAGCTTTTATGACATCACCAAATCGATATCGCTTATCTCTGAGAATTTCTTTAGTGGGTAGAATTGCCTCAGTTTTAAACAAATCCAGCACAACGTCCTTTTGTTCAAACCTTTGAACGCTACCAGCAACTAACTGTCCCACCTTGTTAGAAAATTCAGCATAGAGCCTATCTTTTTCAGCTTCTCTTAATTTTTGCTTAAAATTTTGCTTTGAAACCTGGGCTGCGATTCGACCCAAAATCTGTGGGGGAACCTCAACTTCTATTTCCTCACCAACTTTCACATCGGCTTTTAACTTTTTTGCTTCCTTTAAGCTCACTTCGTTAGTAGTATTTTGAACATCCTCGACTACTGTTTTGCTAACATATATTGTTAATTCACCTGTTTTCTCATCTATGTCAGGTCTTAAGGACTTAAACTCAACGAAGCTTTTCTTAGAAGCACTAATAATAGCTTGTTCAATGGCGAATTTTACAGTTTCCAGGTCAATCTCTTTTTCCTTAGATATCTGTTTAATAAGTTGTTTCACATTCGCGGACATTTCATTGCTCCCAGTTAAAATGAGTATATTTATAGCAATAGAATTTGTCTAAATTTCAAAAAACTCGGATTTTTTAACAAAAAAAAGTGGGCATTAGCCCACTTTCCTCCTTTATCAAAAATTAAATTGATTGGTTTTTATAACACCCGCTCTCTGCTAATTGCAAGAACTTTTTTTATCGAATTATCTTCATTCATCGTAGGGGCAACCCTTGTGGTTGCCCCAAATAATAGGGTAGGTACAAGACCCACTCCTACAGTTGCTTTCTCGAATAAAACGACTTTGTATTTTTTTGCAAAAATGGGCTAATAACTCTTCTAAGTATAATTGAACAAATAAATCAAACATTTCTTGAAATTTATTGATTATAGTTCAAGATTGTATCGAAAACATAGTAGAAAAATCTTATTTTTACATTTTAAAGGGAAAATTATTATATGAATTCAAAAACATTGAAAATTTTTGGAACTCTCGCCATTTTACTTATTTGCTTGAGCATACTAATTAATTGCTCAAAGCAAACATCTCCCATTGATCCTGTCGGTATTTATCTCGAAACCCTCGGTAATGGGTATGTTGTAATTGATAGAAATCCTCAAGGAAAGTTGTATATCAAGGATGCAAACATAGTCTTCACTTCAAAATGGGAAGTTTCTTTCATTAGAAAAAAACTCAAAATTTCTTCATCTAAAGATTCTTACAATCGTTCTTACATTTACGAACTTTTACCTTCATCAATGCTACCCGGTGATTGGGACCTCGTAAATATCAAAATAGAAGCAAGTAAACAAGGTCAAACAGGTTTTAACTTATGGTCTGTACCCACTCAATTATATCAACTTTTTTCTCAGCCAATAAATCCTGCTCCTCAATTTGTAACCTTGAAGCAAACTATACCATCTTTCCTTCATCGTGTAGATGATATGCGATTGGTAAATTTTTTTAAACTATTACCAGACCCTTACAAAAAAGTCGATTTTAAGACTAATAATTCTGCTCTTATTAAATTAGCTTTGGAACTACAAACTCTTCATCCAGATGATAAATATATGAAACTCCTTTATCTTGATGTTCTAATAAGAGATGGTGATATAGAAAAATTAAAAAAAGAGAAGGAAGAATGGGAGGCGGATTATTCTAAGAGTGGAGATGGAATCTCAAAGTATGCTTTGGCTTGTGCAGAGGAATCTTTGCGTTCTATAGAACTCTCCAATTCAGGTCAGAATGCCTATGACTTTATAGAAAATGTTTTTAAAAATGATGTTGACCTTAAGAAACGTCTTGAGTTGTTTTCCAGAGTTTCACAGTGTGAAGATTATGTTGCACGAAAGACTTTTTTATTTCCCCACTATCAGTCTAATTTTTTAGAAATGCAGGTTTCTTCTAAGGTTTTTTGTGTGGAAGCAGACTTCTTGATTCTTCAGGGGAAAAGAGAAGAAGCCTTAAATCTTATCGCTTCTGTGTATCAATTTGGGAATATTCTAAATGAAAGCAATATGCTTATTAGTCGATTAATAGGCATTGCCATTCGGATGATTGCTACAAATAAATTGGGGATGTATGCATCAAATTGCTGTGAAAAACAGGAAGATTTTGAAAATTTCTGGAATATGCTTGAGCATCTTAATCGTGATTTACAAAAGCCTGAAATTTGGAATCTGACATTAATGGAAAATTCATTAGATTATTATTTAGAATATAATTACAAACCTAATATAACAGAAATGTTAACTCGCTACTACGTAGCAGATGCACATTTTCAACTTGTTCGTATGGCTACCGCAGCAAAATATCATTTCGTTACTCAAGGAACTTTTCCACAAAATCCCAATGAATTTGCACCATTGCTTGCTAATGGTTTGCCTAAAGATTCGTTCTCTTCAGAATTGTTGAAGTTTATATCCAATCCTGATGAATTCATTTGTTATAGTATTGGACCTGATAAACAAGATAATTTTGCCAACATAATTTATGATTCAACGAATGGAACAGTTAGTTCAGGTGATATTATTTTAAAAGTTCCTTCTCAACGCGAATACCCATTTCCAAAAAACGGTGTGAGAGCATCAACTCATGTAGAACTCCTCAAACAATTCCCTAATAAACTACCCTACGACCCATTTGCTATTAACCGCGATACACATCTCAAGATAACAAATTCTACTCCTGTCTATATCTTCAGTATTGGTCCCGATATAAATGAAAATGAAATTCTTAGCATTGGGGATAGCTATGTTCCCAAAGTTTATTATGACCCCACAAATGGCACCACAAGCGCTGGGGATTTGTTTATTGTTATTCCTGAATAGAGGAGAAATTATTTATAAAGATATATTTTTTCAATGAATCAGAATTCTTCAAAAATAATTTAAAATCTCTGAAAACCACAGTTGTAGCGGTCGGATTTATCCGACATTATCTATTTTGTGCGATAAATCGCACTGCTACATTATACTTTTACTACTATTTCAGAGTTCTCAATTTGAGACCTCTGAAATACTACTACTGATTTACCAAATCCAGTTTGTAGTCCCTGCTTTAGCAGGTAAAATTCATTCCCACTAAAGTGGGGACTACAAACAAAGACGCCATTTTGTTAGTTCTTCAGAGACCTCAATTTGAGAATACAAAGTAAAAGAAAGATAGTGGAGGGAAATTCGATAAAGAAGCAAACAATCAATGATGAAACATATACATGTATTTAGGTTAGTGGGTATTTTATTATGTATCGTCTATAATTAAGAAGAAGAAATATTCATTATAATTGTATACTGATAAAATACAGGGAAGAATGGAAATGGTTAAGAAAATACTCGGATTATGTGTTATACTTGTTTTATTATTCACTGCTTGCAAGAGACAAAGCGTGACCACCAGACCAGAAGGTATTTATCTCGATATATTCCATAGAGGATATATTGTAATCGATCGGGATAATAAGAGACATTTAGAAGTTAAAGAAACCAATTTCTTAAC
>Ga0315289_10012699_pt1 | contig 11840 bp, 24 predicted proteins | sample YL17G11_40_MG_FD_203452 | JGI IMG/M metagenome (GOLD analysis project Ga0315289, IMG submission 203452) | Sediment microbial communities from Yellowstone Lake, YNP, Wyoming, USA - YL17G11_40 | ecosystem: Environmental > Aquatic > Freshwater > Lake > Sediment | place: USA: Wyoming | collected...
TTCGTATCAGTTTCGGGTGGGATTAGTTGCGTTTTGTTGCGATTTGTGGTAGGATTGATTACAAGTCTATAGGGAGGTTGATAAAATGAAAGGCAATGTAATGCATCATAGCTTACTGTTCAAAATCCCCGATAAGATGTTCAAAGAACTTACTGCCCTTGCCAGAAAGAACGATATGAGCTATGCCGAGCTTGCACGCTTCATTCTAAAGGAATACCTCGCCTCTGGAAAAACTCCGCATCCTGACCTTGATGATACAGGGCGTCTACAACGCTTGGCAAACGAAAAACTTGAAAAAGACCTCGTTCTGCCCAACTGACTTAATCTCCCCAGCGCTCGGCTCGACCTGGCAGGGCGCCGGGGAGGGAGGAGAAGCACGCAGAGGCTCGGGTCCGGCACAATCGCAATCGCATTCACGCCGGACATTTGAAAAATCCTTCGCCTCAAAAATAATTCTCACGTCTACCTCAGTACGCGCGGCAAAACTTTGTGCCAGGAAGCTCTATCTCTGACCGGCATCCGTTCCAGCCTCGCCAGCGCGTCCGCTGGACTGATTCCCATTCGGGAACACAGCACAGCCAAGACACTTTTTCCTTCTGGGCTGTCCACGGGATATTCCGATATCCTTGCCAGGATCGCCAAATACCTCGTCGCGTCAGCTTGCTGCTCGAAGCCGCGCCGGAACGGCTTTACATCGCGATCCAACAGGCTGCCTATCACAGCGCCAATAAAAGCTACCAGAAAACACAGCGCCAAGATCACGAGATAATCGAGCATCAAAGCGCCCCCAAGATATATGCAATGATACACATCAGAACGAGCAGCGCCGCGATCACAATGTACACAGCAGCCATTATTTCTTTCTCCTGACCTCGCCCGCGATCGTCCGCCCGCCGCGTTTCCCCTTCTTTCGCGTGACGTAGATGTGGACATACTGCGTAGCCGAAACCTTTTTCGTTCGGATGCGCATCAACCCGCCGCGCTTTTTCAAAATGCCTTTGCCGGGCATCACTTCACCTTCCTGGAATTGAACGCCGCCAGGCTGGCCTTGCTCCCGAACCAGAAGCCAATCACCAACAACGTGACCTGCGCCAATAGGTCAGGAATCGCAGCGCCGGTCGCGAACATATAGCACAGCGTCCCGACCAGAATCAGCGTTACCAGCGATTGCACGATCACGCTTTGCTGAAACAAATCCCAGAACTTGTCCATGATATCATCTCCTTTCCTAGTTTCCGTCGTCTACCGCCCCAAATGGCTCAAGCGAGTATTGGCAAAAGAATGAGACCTCCCCACCGGCAGCCGGGGAATAGACGGCAAGATTTTGATTGATGTTCCACGCGATTCCACACGGTCCGAAATCCTGCCCGAATGTGTAACATGCGAAAAGCGCGGCGCCCGTCGGCATCCCATTGAAGTAATATATCAGGTTGGCGACATTGGAGTTGTAGCATACAGCAAAATTTGCTCCGGCACCAACGGCAGGCCCAACTACTGTCACGACATACCTGTATAATCGAATCGCTTTGTTAGCAACAGCTGCGATTTCAATGCGATAGGTCCCGGCGCCGGGGGGAGAATAATGATCAGCCTTCCATTTGCTGGGGGCAGTGAATGGATTAAGTCCTTCTCCGCTTAATCCTGTTGCCAACACTTGCTGAACAGGTGAGCCAAGCTCGCGCTCAAATAATCGTCCTCGTCCTATCGGCATTTTACCAGGCCTCCAACCAGTCCACCAGAGTAAACGCTGTCATATCGTCCACTGTGTAAGTGACCCAAATTTTTTTTCCTGCGTGGAACGTCAGCGCAGCGTTATAATTTTGAATCAGCGGCAGCGAGCCCACCAATGCCAGAGTTGCAGGAATAGTTTCGTCGTAAATGTTGAGAGACAAAATCCGCAGTGTCCCGGCAGCCATGTCGGGACTGACTGTATATTTTCCCCACGTGAAGTTCGACAAGTCGCGTTCGATGATAGTATTATGTGCAACGGCGGCGGCTGGAAGGTGCAGCGCCTCCCGATATCGAAATCCTCCGGGTGCCAGCGTGGCTGCCCCAAGCGCCATGGGCACGGGATACTCGTAAAATGTGGCTACGACGTTCGTCTGTGGAATATCGGTCCCGATCATGATCGTGGCCGCTGAAAACCCAAATGAAAATAAAGTGTTAGGCGGACAGGGAAGGTTTCTTTCACTGAACGGCGGCACACTGCCCATTGCATTAGCCGCAGTTGGGAATGGCAGTAAAAGCCCGTACGCCACGTAAACCCATTTGGTCGAATAGTTGCTTACGTGGATCGAGGTAGCCTGAAATGCCAGCGTGCGGTTGAAATTCGCAACGAAAATACTTTGTGTGCTCTGCCCCAATTTGCTCGGTTGAAGGTCAGCCGTTCCGACGCTAACCGCGGTCGGATATTCGTAGAACGTGGCGATCACTTTCATCCCGGCCGGAACTTGGTCGCCCAGCGTCACCAGCACGGCAGAAAATGCGAAAGCAAATAAGGCGGTCGGTTGGCACGGCAAACTTTTTTCAGACATCGGTGGAACTGTGATAGAGGCAGTTAGCACGGTTGGGGCGACCAGCGTACCGATTCCAACGTAAAGCCAAGCAGCTGAATAGTTGGCGACATGGACTGTGGTAGCAGGAAACGGCAATGTATAAGACGTGGGAACGGTGAAAGTGCGTTGGGTCATCTGCCCCATGCGGCTTGGATTCAAATCCATGGACCCCACCGCAACTGGCGTAGGCACGTCGTATAACGTGACGATGGCTCCCTGCCCAGCCATAACCTGTTGGCCCAGTGTCACAATGGGTGCACCCACACCGACCGAAATGATATTTGTTGCAGGCAGGGGGATGATCTGCGCTGTCATCGGAGGGACTGCCCAGTCACTTGATGCAGCATTGGGAATATCAGTCCCGCCGATGCGGATGAACAACCAGCTCGGCAGGAGATTTGATATCATCGCCTGCCGAGCAAAGAAAGTTTGCAAGCTCAGAACTTGCGAAGCCGTGATGGTAAAGCGTCTCTCACCCATTTGATTTTAGAACAGCAGCCTATCATCGCCCAGGTTGAACACCGTGATATCAGCGGCGAAGGCCGCTATGGTGATCGTGATGTTTGGCGAGCGTCCAGGGAACACGACGTGGCCGCCATTCGTGATAGTGATATCAAGCGGGCCGGATTCAATTCGTACCATCGTTCCAGCAACGGAGTTGGCATTGACGAAAACAGCCCAGTATTTCGGGATGTTCGGGACGCTATAGTTATACACGCCGATCGCCAGCGCCATAGCTCTGAATCCCGCGAACATCGAGCTATACTGTTCGTGTGGCGCTTTCTCGTGAGTGATCGGAACGACGAGCGGAATCTGCATTCCCTCGCCGGTTGGGGTTGCGTCCACTTCCTGTTTCGTTTCCGGCCCACCGATAGCCGGCTTGTTGACCCGATAGATGTCTTTGATTTCAGGCACATTAGCCTCCCTTTACCAGCCGTGCGATTTTCTCAGGCACAGGCCCAGCCACAAATTCGCGCCCCGGCCTCTGAATCGTTTCCTCGACCAGGATCATGCTCAAGGCGATCATGACCATCACCACTCCCCCGGCGATGAAAGCCAGCCCCAGCCAGTCAGCTTTTTGCGCTGCCTCGATCACGGACGAAACGTTTTTGAAGGCGTCCGTGATCGCGGTTGGGATCGTAAATAGTGTTTGGGCGGTGTCCGTCGTGGGTGTTGCGGTCGGTTCGGTCATTGTGGAAACTCCACTGCGGTCGGGCCCCACTGAAACGAATGAGGTCCAGCCGTCGGGTAGGGCAGGCTTTCCCCGCCGGGTATGACTTTGCGCCAGAGTGTAGTCAGCGGTGTACCGAGTCCGACGCCCATGTTAATGATGGCAGCTCGATCGCCCGGCGCTAGCTTGCTGCCCTTTTTTTCCAAGTCGGACATCCTCCCCTCGACTGCACCGATACGAGCTTCCACATCAGATTTGAACGCGGTCTGCGCAGATTGCACCCCTGCAATGCCGGCCTGAAGCGCGCCGGTTTGCTCTGACATTTGAGCTTGATATCCTGAAACCTGTGTAGCTAGTGTGGATACCTGGCCGCCGAACTGCTCTTGCACGGCTGCGATCTGTTCGGCGACATTGGCCTGTGCAGCGCCAACCTTTTCGGTCAATGTGCTGGCAAAGCTGGTAGTCGCTGCAGCAGTCGCGGCGGCTTCAGCTTGCGCAGAAGTCCCGCCGGCGGCCCGCCCCTTGCCGGTCAGCTTAACCAGGATGAATACACCGATAGCGAGAGCCCCCCCAGCGGCAGGGACCCACAGTGGTATCTTGCGTCCCCCAACCTCGACCTCTTTTTTCAAGGCCTCCGGCACAAAGTCCGGCATATTACACCCCCGTCACACCGGCAAAGTCGGCAGTATTATAGCGCGCTTCCTGGACGATTTCCAACGTCACGCGCGATTTTCCCAACGCGCTTTGAACCGTTTCGTGCAAGCCTGGCCGGGTCTGTGGAAGCCCCTGTTTGACAAGGCCCTCGACGGTGGCCGCCACTACAACACGGCCAACCGTCGCGGCATTGTAAACATGAGTCGCCACAGCATACACCGGCTCGAGCATCGCCTGTAAGGTCCTGCTGGCTGGTGTCTGCATGGTGATCACCGTCCTTGCAGGGCTTTCACCCCGGAGGTATAGGTTTCCCCACCTGCTTTGAGGATGGCGGTAAACCCGTACCAGTTGTTGAGCACCAAGAACAGAAGGACAGCGACCAGGGTGATCTCCAAGAGCTGAGAAAACTTGAAATCCATTTAGCCCCCCTTCATTTTCGTTTGCAGGTCAGCTGCAAACGACAGTAAGCCGTTTCGGTTATAGACTGCCATTCCCATTAGGATGATGGCAATATACAGCCAGGCATATTTTCGGTATTCGGTTTGCTTGATGATTTCCAGAACACCGACGGCGACGACCAGGCCGATGACAAAGACGGCTGCGGTTTTCATTTGGAAACCCCCAGGATTTTGCCCACGTCTTTGTACTGGCCGGTCGCGCCAAGATAAACCAGGATTGCACCGACGGCCAGCGCCAGGAACTTGACCATTTTACACCGCCTTCTTTTTGAACAGTGTTGCATTGAGCAACTTGGTCAAAGTCCCATTGGCCGCCCACCGGATCAGGACAGCGCCAACGATCAAAGCGATTTCTTCCATGGGTCGGCTCCTATCCGCTATACTCCCACAGCGTCCGGATCACGATCAAGGCTACCACGAAGGCAACCCAAGCAGTCATCGGGAGCTTGCCGGATCCCAGCGCCGGGCCCCCAGCTGAGGCAGTTTCCAGTGGAGCTGGGGTAGCAGTTGCGCCCTGTCCGGGATAGATGTCAGATACACCGATTGTAGACATACATCCTCCTCACCGGGCCAGCGGTACGAGCTGGCGTGTGATCGTGGTCATAGCACCGGCGCCAAGCATGGTCATAACAGTTGCTAGATCGGTCAACTGCGAGCTATCGATCATGTCGCGCGCCAGGCCGTAAGCACCCAGGCCAGAGGTCCCCAGCAAGTCAATCGGGTAAGTCCCCAGGCGCCGAGCTGCACCGTGCGTAGCGCCATAGTCCGCGTCCAGCATGGGGATCGTAGAGGTGTATGGGAAGTTGCTCTGATTGCTGCGGATCGTCAGAGCGGTAATTGCATCAGCGCCAGCACCCACGCCGGCCAGGAAGCCCTGACCATGGTACACACCAGCATAGATGTTTCCACGCGGCCAGTTGTAGGTATAGAATCCAGCCCCCGCTACAGCTTCGGCAATCTCAACCGTCTGGTGAATCAAGTTCAGAGGAGGCATATTCGCCGGGTCGCTAGGCAGGGTGAAGAACTCGACAAACGGGGCGCAGACAAAGCCGGTCAGGACAGTCGGAGCGACGTTGGCATCTACCACCGCGTCGGCCTCCCAGTCAATGTTCAGTGACGCAGCTACCTGCTCACTCTGCAAGTTGATCAAGCCCACTGGATCACGGTTATTGAGCGCCACGTCCACGAGCATATCAATGTTGCACGCCTCACCGGGCGCCAGCGCGCCAGTGATCACGTTATTCGCAGTCGTGGCCGGGAACGGATTCAGATAGTTGTTGTGAAAGTTGCGGTACAGATAGTGATATCCCGGGCCGCTGGTGTTCCACACGTCAATGCCACTGTTGAGCGTCAAACGCACGCGCCGAATCACGGCCGCATGGCCGAGAACGTTAGGCGTTCCCGCCAGGCCGACGAAAGCGCCGCGAATGAACAGCCAGATGCGGCTTACAAGCCCGACCTTCGGTAGAACGATGGGAGCGGAAGGACCGCCGCCCGCCGGGCGAGCGATCACGCCGAGGGCCTGTACCACGCGGCGAGTATTGAAATTGAAACCAGTTGCGTTAGCCATGTTTGAAAACCTCCTTCTAGATTTTGGTTAGACCACACCGAGCAATTGGTGTAATCCAGGCAGCGGCCATTTTTGATCGATCACTTTCAAGGCCACGATGAACGTGATCGCCATGAGTCCAACGAGCACCCACGACAGAAGCGACGGTCTGACATCAGCCATTTGCATTTGTGCTACCTCCTTTTTTAGCTAGGCTACAACCACGCCGATTTTGGAAACGGTCCACCATCGAAGATTGTCAGCGACAAGAATCAGCATCTCTCCCTGAACACCTGCGGCGCCTGCCCAGGTTGCGGTTACTCCGGCCGCATTGATCGGACCTGTCAATACATGAGCAGTGGCCAGAAGCTCCGACCAGAAAATCAAAATCTTGCCCTCGTCGGCAGGTGTTGCGGCGGGCAGAGTCAAAAGGCAAATCGCCTTCGCGATAGCGTAACAGGTGATGCGCTTGCGGGTGATCGGGACGACACCGTCGGCCAGGATGAGCACAAGCGAGTCACTGTTTTCGACAGCGGCCCGACCGCTCAAAGCAGCTGAATAGTTTGGCATAGTTTTTTACCTCCTTTTGAGATATTTTAGGACAGCACCACGTTGATATTGGAAACGATGTACCAGTTTCCTTCGTGTGCAATAGCGATCAGGCCGTTGCCAGAGGCGGCGCCGAACGTCCCAAGGTCAACACCGCCACCGCCACCATTCCAGCCAGCCGCGACGGTGATGGTATGCGCCACAGCGGTTTCTGACCAGATCATGATAACCTTACCATTGTCAGCCGCAGCAGGCGCAGCCAGAGTCCCGACGAACGCAGCCCCTCCCTTGATAATGGCGTAGGTAGTGATCTGACCGGGCATGATCGGGATCGCGCCGCTGGTGAGAAGCTTGACAACCCGGCCAGTCTCACCGCCAGCCTTGCCATCAATTGTAGTTGAATAAACCGGCATTCTGTTTTCTCCTTTCTATGCGAACACGACCGGGCCAGCGTTGGCGACAATCCACACATTCCCACCGCAGGCAACTGCTATGAATCCACCACCCAGCGCAGCGGCGAATGTGCCAATGTCTGCGCCTGCACCGCCACCGTTGAAACCGGTCGCCAGCGTCACCGTGTTTGCATGGGCGGCCTCTCCCCACACGATGATGATTTTACTGTGATCGGCCGGGACAGGCGTCGCCAGGACTGCATCTGCCGTTCCGTTGGCGAGTGCTACCTCTGTGATGCGAGTGGGCTGGAATGCGATAGGTGTCGCGTTAGTGATGACACGTTGAATCTGCCCGGCCTGTTTCACTTCCAGGCCATCGAGTTGAGCTGAGTAAATCGGCATACTGCTAAACCTCCTTTTCTGTTTCAGATTGGCTTGCTTTGACCATCCCGCTCTCAAGCTGCGGAATGTAGATCGGCGCATCTTGCTCTGCGAACATATACCAGAAGCCGTGTTTCTCCTGGATCGGCTCGCGGACAACCTGCGTCATAAATTCCGCCATCCTCGACCGGTCATCATCCATCGTCAAGCGAAACATGAAAAAATGCTCGGCTTCTGAGAGTGTAACCAGCGGTACACTGACTGGCCTTTGTGTAGCAGCCCACGCGCCGATATTCAATTCACGTCCCCTAGTGTAGATCGCTCTGAGAGCTGGCTGTACCAGGCCGGGCTTGTCAGTCAGGCTATACAACTCGTCACAGTAAACCGTCACGTTGCCGGCGTTGTAAACATCCTCAAGGACACTTTCCCAGAAATCAAAAACGTCTTGCCCGATGTCCCACACTACACGCACTCGAACCGGCTCTTGATTTTTCAGCATGGCGCGGGATTCTCGATCCCAGTCCGCCAGGCCCCAAGTTCCTAAAGTCCCCTTGCCATCCAGGACGACTAGCCGCTTGATCCTTTTGGTCAGGCGTTCCATGAGGTAGGTTTTGCCGCTTCCAGTTTTTCCACAGGCAAAAACTCTATCAGTCGCCTTTATCGTGATCGGCATTTGAGAAAGCCTTGACCGCCAAAAAGTCTACGAATGGCTTGGGCATACCGAGCTTTGTCAGGCCCGCCACAAAACCGGCTTGGTCGCCGGACTTGACGCAAGCCAGAACCGCAACAGCCTTGTTGCCCATGTCTTGCACCTGCGCGTCGGTCATGCGGGCAATGAACAGAGCAGACGCGATGCGAAGCTGGACAGGGATATCCGTTGCATTCTGAATCATGTCCAACATGTTTTGGCGATTAAGCTGTGTCATCCAAGCGCCTCCGCTACTTCGACCGGGATACCCGATGCCATGTCCGACGCTACAGATTGAAGCACAGGATCGGATGTCACAGATTGAAATATAGGAATCGGCTTTGCCGGGTTATATTCTGGCTGCGGCTTGACAAGTTTCGGCTTGGCTTCGTTGGCCTGCCTCTGCAAGACGAAAAACACACGGCTGCCCCACATAATGAATCCGAAGGCGAGCAAGATCGGATCGGTGTACCTGTCAATTATCTCAGAGGTTTCGGGCGTCATGCGGGCCATGATACGGGCGAGCGGCTCGTTGATCATCGCTTTTTCGTCAGCCGTCATCTGGCACTCGGGCCCAAGGCTGATGCCGATTGCACCGTCCAGGATGGTCAGAAGGGTTAGCGCGGATTGAGCTGCAGCTTCTTTAGCTTTCTTGCCGCCGCGCCACTTTGCCCACTTCTCAGTACGGGCATGGGCTAGGCTGCGGGCTTCTTCGACTTGAAAAGTCTCCCCAGGAATTGGCGGCTCTGAATCGTTGGCTTGGATTTCTTGCTCGGTGTTTCCGATTTCGGCGGCTCGGATTTCTTCACGTGGCGCACCTGGCGGCGGGCTGCCTGCTTTAGCTCGTTTATATCCTCTTCGACTTTTGACAATCGTGTCTGCCATTCTGGGATCTCCTGAGTTTTCGGTTCGGGTGTTTCCGGCTCGGCTTCCGGTTCGGTTTCTTCCGGCTCGGCTTCTAGTTCGGCTTCTTCGGCGTCTTCCAGCTCAGCCTCTTTGATCTCTTCCGGTTCAATTAGCTTGGGCGGCATAGTAGAACCTCCGTTCTACAGAACAGACATTTGCATTGACTATTATACAGCACTTTTGTTCTTATTGTCAACTGAAGCAAAAGGTAATACAATATCATCAGTGAGGTGACAAATGAAAGCTCTACTTTCGTACTTCGGGGGCAAGTCTTGTCTGGCTCCCCGGCTGGCTTCTTTGATTATCCCCGGCTACTTTGACTTGTACTGTGAACCATTCTGCGGCTCGGCGGCGGTGTTTTTTGCCGCGCCTGGACGGTGGGCCAAGATCGAAGTGTTGAACGATATCCACCATCACCTAATCAACTTTTATCGCGTGATGCAGAATCCGGCCATGCGACAAGAATTGCTTGATCGGCTGGAACTGACCCCACATTCGCGCGAAGGCTGGCGGGAAGCCAGAGCGGGCCTGAAAAAAGACTTGTCGCCAGTCCAAGCGGCGTGGTGTTTTTTCGTAGCGCATCAACAAAGCTTCAGCTCCAACGGGAACAGTTGGCGCATTGCAAGTCAAACACGAGATCACAGCAGTGGATGGCGGAACCGAGTAGAGAACTTGGGCATTCAATCCATGGTTACCAGACTATCACAAGCCAGTCTGGAATGTCAGAACTTTGAAATTATCCTCAGGCGATTCGATTGTCCAGAAACTTTGTTCTATCTTGACCCGCCCTATATCGGGGCCAAAGACCAGGTTTCGATGAAGGCGGCCTATCATGGACACATCCTCACGCCAGAACAGGACACAGCTCTGATAGATTTCTGCAAGTCCAGCCAGGCCGGAATCATCCTGTCGGGCTATCCCCGTGACGACCTTCCAAAAACGTGGCGAGGGATCGAGGTTGATGTAGCCGTGCATAGCAGCACTCACGTTAGAGGCCAAGCGAGAAATCGGGCGACCGAAGTTATCTGGATCAATCCAGCTGCCCAGATTGTGAGGTTATTCTAATGGCTGCCCCACGTGGAAGCAGGGCCCTATTCTCAAAGGTTGAAGCCTTCATTCGCAACACACCGGAAAAGGCTGCAAAGTTTCTAGGTGTGAGTGAAAGCTATGCACGCAAGATCGAAAGGCATGTACAAGCAGGCAAACCTCTGGGCGAAATCGCCAAGTCGAAAAAAGGCTTGCAGAAGTGGCAGGCCAGGCTTGATACCGCGAAGGAAAAACGGACTATTTCTCATAAGGCTGAAAGCCTGTCTGAGAAATTCACAGCCAAGCAGATCGCCCAGGAACTACAGATCACGGAGAAATCAGCCAGGCGGCTACTTGGAAAGGCCAAGCGCGGTGACTTGGAAGGGAAGGAGAATCTTGACCGGCTGAAAAGTGTGGAGAAAAAATTGTTGCAGGTCGAGCCGCGAATGGTTGAAGGCGTCACGATTTACCCGTCTGTTGGAAAGCTCAAGGCCGACGTCGAGTATGGTGCATACCCCCAGGCAATCAGAATCAACCGCTTTGTTCCAGATATCTTTTTGCAGGACCTGGTGAATCTCGTCAAGACGATTTCAACAGAGTACTGGGTGATCGCGTGGGATGCAGACGATGAACTTTATTTTATCTTTGACATTCGTTCACCCGAAGAGCGCCGGCTGCGATGACAGACATCCTCGATCAGATTATAGACCGCGTGCATAGCCGGGCCGAAAAGTGGGATACTGTGCTAGTCCCCACGTTGCCAGAACCAGAGCAAGTCGGGCAAACACAGATTCTTGGAACCTACTCCGTATGCTGCATGAACTCGCGCCAGCGGCTTCTCCTGGAACCAACCGCAATTAATGTAGACCATTGCAAAGAATCCCCGACCTCGTTAGCGCGCGACTACTTAGAGATCGCTTACAAGCGCGGCCCATTGGCAAAGCACACACAGATCGAAGCCATCAAGGATCGCTCGCCTATGCCGCCGAACTATGCCAAGCCTGAAACATTCGGATACGGTTTCTATATTGACATCAAGGCTGCTTATTGGAACATGATGCAGGTGATCGGCTGGAACGTGGATTACTGGCCTGGCAAGTGGCTGGTAATCGGTAGGCCGCCAGCCGACTTTCCTTTTTCAGATCACAAAGTCGCGCGTAACTGTCTTGTATCTTCCGGCTTGCTTGGCGAGATTCCTATGTGGTCGCCCGAGCGGGGATATTTTATGGTACAGAAGGGCAATCGGTTTGCGAACCTGCAACTGTGGCGCCTGATTCAGGACGTGTTAAATACCATTGCAGGCCAGGCTATCAGCGAGGGCGCGATTTACGTCAACACCGATGGCTTCATCGCCCCGACTGTTCAGGTCAAAGAAAAAGTTGAACACGTGATTCTGGACTGGGGGCTGGTTTCTTCGGTCAAGGAAGAGGGCCGAGGTATGGTTATCTCATCTGGCTGCTACCAGGTCGGCCATAAAAAGTCAGGCCATCTACAATACCGGAGCCAAGCCC
>Ga0315289_10012701_pt1 | contig 11837 bp, 10 predicted proteins | sample YL17G11_40_MG_FD_203452 | JGI IMG/M metagenome (GOLD analysis project Ga0315289, IMG submission 203452) | Sediment microbial communities from Yellowstone Lake, YNP, Wyoming, USA - YL17G11_40 | ecosystem: Environmental > Aquatic > Freshwater > Lake > Sediment | place: USA: Wyoming | collected...
CTCTCTCTCGCTCGCTCTCTCTCGCTCTCTCTCGCTCTCTCTCGCTCTCTCTCGCTCTCTCTCGCTCTCTCTCGCTCTCTCTCGCTCTCTCTCGCTCTCTCTCGCTCTCTCACGCTCTCTCTCGCTCTCTCTCGCTCTCTCTCGCTCTCTCTCGCTCTCTCTCGCTCTCTCTCGCTCTCTCTCGCTCTCTCTCGCTCTCTCTCTCTCCATTTATCTCATCCCTTCGCTCTCTCTCTCTCCATTTATCTCATCCCTTCGCTCTCTCTCTCTCTCTCTCGCTCTCTCTCGCTCTCTCTCTCTCCATTTATCTCATCCCTTCCCTCCGCCGAAAAGCCTCGCGAAGAAGCTGCCGATCCCCGTCGGGGCGTACCTTGCCTCGACCCTCTCCAGGTACCGCGCCGCGTCCTCGAGCTCGCGCTCGACCGCGGGAGCTCCTCAGTAACCGTTTGGGCGATGGAAGGGGAAGAGGAGGGGGAAGGAGGGGAGGGAGAGGAGGGAGGGGGAGAGGTCGAGGGGCTCGGAGAGCGCGAAGAAGAACTCGACGGGCCCACGTCGGGCGCGCTCCGCGCCGCGGTGGCCTTGATCGCCGCAGCGTTGACCTCCTTCGCCTTCTGCGCGCTGACCGGCGTCTTGCCCGGCAGCACCGTGAATTTGCCGAAGCTGCGGAGCTGCGCCGCGAGCCTCTGGCCGACCTCGGCCGCCTCGCGCTCGATCGCCCTCGCGTCGGCCTCGATCGCGCCCTCTATCTTGCGCGCGTCCTCCTCGAGCACGCCCTCGAGGAGCCTCGCGTCCTTCACCGCCTCCTTCTCCGCGGCCAGAACCTCCTCCTCGACCTCCTCGAGCAGCGAGGGAGGAGCAGGGGGAGGCGGCAGGCACGCGTTGTCGGTGAGGGCGAAGTCGCCCCACTGCAGGCCCGCCTTGGCCGCCGCCGCTTCCAGCCTCGGCACCAGCGACTCGGGCAGGGCCGCGGCCCGGGTGTAGACGACGGCGCCGCCGTACCCCCTCCAAGCGTCGTTGTTGCCCCTGTAGTACACGAACACGAAGTCGTTCGCCTCGTCCCGCCTCGCCGCCCTCGGAGAATCGTCGCCGCTCGACGGATCGGGGGGGCCTCTGAGGAGGCTCGAGTCGAGGATGTACCAGTCGTCCTCGTAGTGCAGGTGATCAGTGTTCCCGTGGTTGAGGAGCAGCGCCTTGTTCGAGGCGTCCTGCACGAACTTCTCGACCATCGCGCGCTCCGTGAAGGTCGACGGAGCGTACTTCGGCGCCGCCGCCGCCGCCGCCGCCGCGCCTCCTCGTCCCGCGCCTCCTCCTGCTCCTCCCGCACTCCCCGCCCCTCCCGCCGCGCCTCCCGCCGCGCCCCGCAGCCCGACACCATTGCCCGCGACGGAGATCCTCCAGTTCATCTTGGCGAACAGCTTGCCGGGCTCGGGCACGCCGAAAAAGTGCCTCTGGCAGTCGAACCTGTCGAAGAGCGGGTTGAGCCCCGCGGTGATGTACCACCTGCCCTCGAAGCCGGAGAGGTCGAAGGCGTCCCTCGTCGCCGCAAGCGCCTCGGGCGGCGGCACCGGGAACAGGCCCTCGTCGACGCGCTGCGGGACGCACTTCTGCTCCGAGACGGCGCAGTCGTTGAAGGTATCTATCGCCGCGTCCTCGTACTGGTCCCCGCAGCGGATCTGGCAGGCGGTCTCGTCGGGCCTCCCGGAGCAGCGGTTGAGGCAGACCAGCGACTTGGCGCACTGCAGGTCGGAGACGCAGCGCGCCAGCGCGGCCGGGCAGGAGGAGAGGAGGCAGGTCCCGACCTTGGCCGCGTCGGCCGCGAGGGCCGAGGGGGCCGGGGCGAGGGAGAGCGCCGCGGCGGCGGCTGCGGCGGTGGTGGCGCGGGCGAGGACGAGGCGGAGCCGCTGGAGGGAGGCTGGGACCGGGGGCGGGGCGGCGGGGGCCGAGGAGGGCGAGGTCGGAGACGCAAGGGTCGGGCTCGGTGGTGCTCGAGCGGCGGCGGCGCCGCCGTCGCTTGAGCAATCATCGCCTCGCGCTCGTCCTGCCTGCATCCCCCTTGATGTTGAGAGAGCGGCGCAGGGTGCCCGCATGCATGGAGACCGCTCCCGAACAGCGAGGGGAGCCTTCCTCGCTGCAGCGGAGGCGGAGGAGAGCGGCCGGCAAGGCAATTGGGCGACGGCGGCCATTTTCGCTGACGAGCTCTTCGTCGGCGAGCAGACGATGCTCCTCGCGCCGCGGCTCGCTGTCCTCATTGAGCTGTGCTTTTCGGCGACGACAGCAGCGATCCGAGAGGGGCTCTCTCGTCTACCTCCCTCTCACTCTCTAAACGCGCACGCGGGGCGTTTAATAGAAGAGAGCCACGCCTCGCTCTCCAGTTTCGAAAAAAGAGGAGAAGAAAAAGAAAGAAAAGATGTTCTTGGCCAGCAGCGTTCTTGGCCAGTGATGCCACTTTTTCGATCAAGAGGGGAAAAAACTCGCACTTTCTCGTCGCCCTCGCTGCTCTCTCTCTCTCTCTCTCTCTCTCTCTCCCTCCCGCTGGCATTCTCCTTCTTTACCTTCCGTCACTCAGAGACAAGAAAGCCTCCATCATCGCTCTCTCGACCTACTGAAGCTTTTTGAAGGCAAAGAGCAGAGAAAAGAAGCGATCGAAAATCGCAAAACGAAAGAAAATGTCGACGACGCTCGCTCCTCCTCCTCCCTCGACCTCGACCCCTCCTCTTTCTCCTTCTTCCGTCGTCGTCCTCGCCGACGACCGCGACGTCCTCGGCGAGGGGCCTGTCCACGATCCGAGAACAGGAAGGCTCTACCGCGTCGACATCGAGGGGAAGAAGGTGCTCTCCGTCGATCTGACAAGGGCAAAGGCGAGGAAGGAGGGGGAAACGGCTCCGGCCTCGGCCGTCGTGGCAGAGACGCCCGAGCCCGTCGGCTGCCTCTGCCTCACCTCGGACCCGAACCTCCTCCTCGTCGCCCTGTCGCGCTCCGTGTACGCTCTGGACGTCACCTCGGGCAAGCTCTCCGAGTCTCCGCTGGCCACGCTGCCGGAGAGCGAGGGCGTCGAGGGGCTCAGGTTCAACGACGGCAAGGTCAGCCCGGGGGGCACCTTCGTCGTCGGCCGCCTGCACGCGAGGTGGCGCGACGGGATGAAGGGAGCCGTCTACGCCCTGAGAAAGAGGGCCCCCGCCGCCGCGGCCGCCGGTCCCGACGGCGCTCCCGGCCCCGACGGTTCTTCTCCCGAGAAGTGGGCGCTCGAGCGCGTCTTGGGCCCCGAGGAGGTCGGGATGGGCAACGGGATGGCGTGGAGGCCGAGGAGGAGCAGGCGCGGCGGGGAAGGAGCCCCGGGGCCCGCGGCTGGAGGGGGGCGCGAGGGCGCGGAGAAGGAGGAGGAGGGGGAGGGGGAGGAGGGGCGAGAGGCCCTGGACTTTTTCGTCGTCGACAGCGCCGCCAAGACGGTCCAGCGCTTCGACGCCGACCCCCTCACCGGGATCCCCGTCTCCGGCACGGGGCGCACCGTCCTCGACGCCGCCGACTTCGGCGGCGCCGTCCCCGACGGGATGGACGTCGACGGCGACGGTATGCTCTGGGTCGCGCTCGCCGAGACCGGGACCGTGGCCCGCTTCGACCCCGACGCCAGGGCCGCGGGGCGCCCGCTCTCGAGGCGCGCGACGCTGCGGCTGCCGCTGACGAGGGTCACGAGCTGCGCCTTCGGGGCCGCTGCGACGGGGGGCGGCGGCGACGGCGCCGGCGGCGGCGGCCCCGACTTTTCGGCGACGCTGTTCGTGACGTCGAGGGAGGAGGCGTCCAAGCTGAGGGAGGAGGCGAGCCCCGTCGCGGGGGCGGTGCTGCTCGTGGCCGACGTCGCGGGGGCGGCCAGGGTCGGCAGAGGAGAGGGGGAGAGGGCGATCAGCGCGGGACGCCCGGTGCCGGCGGTGGTGGAGCTGTGAGTAAAAAAAAAAAAAAAAGTGTTTGTGGGGGTCGGAAAAGAAAAACGTGAGAAATGGTGCGTGCCGTCTCCCTCTTCTCTCTCTCTCCCCCCTCACTTTGAACGACGGCGACAAACGAGAGACTTTCTCGTTTTCTCTCTCATCTCTTCCCTCCCCCCTTTCTTCGTCTCCCCTCCCTCTACCATGGTGGCAGCCTGCATCTCCCGCGGCGTCTCGACGGCGGGTCGTGTCGTCTCTGCACAGCAGCCGCGGGCTTCTGCTGCCGCCGCCGGTGCTTCCGCGCCGCTGGCGCCGGCGGCGATGCTCCGCTCGGCGGCGGCGGCCTCCACTTCGGCCGCCGCCGGCTCGGCTTCGCAGCTCCGCCGATTGTCCGCTCGCCGCGGCGTCTCGAGCAGGGTGCGGATTGGTTTTCTCTCCGTATCTTTGCATTTTCCTCTCTATCTCACTCTCGTCGCTTCCCTCGTTGCGCAAAGAGGGAAGAAGGGAACGACAGAGACGAGACAGCGAGATTGAAAAAACTCCCAAATCTAGCCAGCGAGGAAAAAAACCTCTACCTCTTCCCCTCTTCTCTTTCGACGTCGCGCCGTGCTCACGAATCGCCTCTCTTCAACCACCCAAACACCTTCCAGGCTGCCTCCCTCGTGGCCGCTGCCGCGCCGTCGTCGCTGCCGGAGGGATACGCAAGGTAAGAGGGGACAAAAAGAAAAGAAAATGAAAAATCTTTCATTTTTCCACCGACGAAATCGACATCTCAGCCTTCTTTTGGAGAAGCCTCGCCGTTCCTGCCCGATTCGCGCTCCGCCTCCTCGGCGCCACGGTCGATTTGGATGTGAAGTTTCCAGATCAAGGCTCCTGGTGCTGCGAAAAGGGAAGGAACGGCGCAGGAGAGGGCGGGGTTGGGGCCCTTCTCCGCTTTCCTGCTCTCCGCGACCTCGAGTCTGCTTTCGATTTCGACCTTTTCTCCCTCCACGTCGGGCGACGAGGAGAGGGAGAAGAGCGAGAGAGCAAGAAGCAACAGCGGGGAGGGGGGGGACGCACCTATCGACTCCCTTCCCCGCCTTCTTCCGTCGCCCTCTCTATCGATGACGGCGCCTGTGGCAAGTCGCTGAGCCTGCGAGCTCAAAGCGAGGGCAAGGTGCTTTAGTCAGCTCGCGCGTTTGCAACGAGATTGAAAGAAAATGCGCGAAACGACAAAGCCGGCGGCCGCCGCTGCCTGGAGAGAGGAGAAGAGGGGGGGAAAACACCACCTCTTCCTCTTTCTTCTCTCACCCTTTTTCCCTTCCCCCTCTCGACGAACTCAAAAAACCCAAAAACACAGCTACGAGACGATGATCGTGCTCCGGCCCGACATGACCGAGGAGGAGCGGTAAGAGCAGAGCAGAGCAGCAGCAGCAGTTTTGGCGTTTTGTTTTTCTCCTTGTCCGTCTTTTCTCTTTTGCTCTTTTCGCTTTGTCACTCACCTGTCTTTTTTCCCCCCTCGTCTCTGAAATCCGAAATTTAAACAAACAAAAAAACAGCGACGTCGAGCTCGCCAAGTTCGAGGCTTTCCTCAAGAAGGAAGGCTCCCGCGACATTTCGGCCCTGGTCCGCGGCTCGCAGAGGCTCGCGTACCCCATCCGCGGCTACTGGGACGGGGTCTACGTCCTGTGAGTCTTTCTTTTTTTTGATTTTTTTTTTTTGAGTTTTTCTTTTTTGCTTCCTTCCCCCCCTCTCTCGCTTTCGTCCGAGTCTCGGTTTTTGCCCTCCGCTCTGGGGTCTTTTCTTTCGATCGCCCTTTGAGCGAATCCGATGGCTGCAGTGCCGGGAGAGAAGCTCTTGAAACGTTGAGGAAAACAAGGCGAAAAATCGCTCAGCTCACCCCGTCTAAAATGGAAAAAATCACAAAACTTGAAAAAAAACAAATTACAGCTACCGCTACGGAGCCAAGAGGTCGACCTCGCAGGCAGTGCAGAAGCTCCTCTCGCTCCCCCCGATCGGTGCAGAGCAGAACGTGCTCCGCCACCTGACGTTTGCCGCCTAGGAGAGATAAAAGGGATGGAAAGGGGCGCGCTTGGAGGAGGGAAAATTTTGAGAGGGAGAGAGAGAAGAGCTGGAGTGTTTTCGTTTTTTCCTTTTTCCTCGTTGTGTTTTCGAGAGAGACTGTTTGCCCCCCGCTCTCGTCCACTTTATTTTCGCTCTTTGTTTCCACGATCGAAAGGAGACGAGAGAGAGAGAAAACGAGAGAGAGGGTGGAATGTTTTGTGGGTGACAACTCTCCCTTTTGTTATTTCAAATGATGAACAAAAAAACAAAAAAAGTATCTCTCTCTTCGCCCCCTCCCTCCAAAAGAAGAAAAACAAACTCAATTATGAACGAAAAACCGCATTCACTCTCTCTCAATCTCTCTCCCTTCAAACAGAAAGAAGAAGAGAAGGGAGAACGAAGGGAAAGAGCAAGAAAGAAAGCGGAGGGGGGGGTTGAAAAGAAGGGGAAAACGGTAAAACCTCTCTCTCTTTTTTTCAACTTTTCCTCTCTTTCTACCTCTTGCTCACCGCCTCGAGCTCCTCGAAGTACGTCGGGAACGTCTTCCTCGTGCACCCAGGGTCCAGGATCGTCACCGGGACCCCACCGGCGGCCACGAGAGAGAACGCCATCGCCATCCTGTGGTCGTCGTACGTCTCGATCTTGACATTTTTGATCAGAGAGGACGTGCCGTCCTTGTTCGTCGGGGGAGGCGTGATCTCGCACCAGTCCTCGCCCTCGACGACCGTGGCGCCGAGCTTGGTGCACTCGGCGACGATGGCCTTCATGCGCTCCGTCTCCTTGACCCTCCTGTTGTTTGTTTTTTTCGATTTTCGTTGAGTTTTTTCATAGAAAGGGGGGGAGGGAGGTGAGTTTTTTTTTCCCCGAGTTTTTTCCCTCCAACTTTCCGGGCCTTTTTCGGCGCAGAGCGGGAAAAACTACGCACCAGCTCCCGACGTTCCTGATCGTCGTCGTCCCCTCGGCGAACAGCGCCGCCACGGCCAGCGTCATCGCCGCGTCCGGGATGTCCACGCAGTCGGCGTCGATCCCCCGCAGCCTCGTCCTCCCGTCCCTCCCCGGGCTGCGCGCGCTCGGCCCCGTCACGACGACGGCGGTCGGCTCCCAGCGCACGGCGCAGCCCATGCGCTCGAGCTCCTCGGCGAACCGCACGTCCCCCTGCAGCGACTCGCTGCCGCAGCCCTCGACGCGGACGGTCCCGCCCGTGATGGCGGCGCCGGCCAGGAAGTAGGAGGCCGAGGACGCGTCGCCCTCGACGAACGAGACGCCGGGGGAGGTGAACCGCTGGCCGGCCGGGATCCGAAAGTGCGGCCGCAGCGCCGTCGCGCCGCCGCCCTCGACGCGCTCGACCAGCGCGCCGAAGCGCTCGGTCATCAGCCGGATCGTCATGTCGACATAGGGCTGGGAGATGAGCTCGTCGGTGATCACGACGTCGGTGGCGCAGCCCGACGAGGAGGAGGGGGCGCTCGAGGGAGAGGCGGCCCCGCCGCCGTCGCTCCCGCGCCCCTCCGCCTCGGCGAGCGGCGCGGCCATCAGCAGCGCCGTGAGGTACTGAGAGGAGACCTTGCCCGACAGCTCGATCCTCCCGCCCGCCGCGATCCCCCTCGCGGCGACGCGCACGGGGGGGCACCCGGTCCCGAGGGAGCACTCGGCGTCGACGCCCAGCTGCCGCAGCCCCGCGACGAGGTCCTCGATCGGCCGCTCGCGCATGCGCGCGACGCCGTCGAGCACGAAGTCGCCGCGCCCGGCCGCCGCGACCGCCGCCGTCAGCGGCCGCATCGCCGTCCCGGCGTTGCCCAGGAACAGCTCCCCGCCGCGCGCGGGGAACCGCCCGCCGCACCCGCGCACCACGGCCCGGCGCGCCGCCCAGTCCGCCTCCACGGAGACGCCCAGCTGCCGCAGCGCGGAGACCATGAACCGGATGTCCTCGCTGTCGAGCAGGTTCTCGACGGCCGTCTCGCCGTCGGCGAGGGCCGCGAGCAGCAGGACGCGGTTGGAGAGGGACTTGGAGCCCGGGAGGCGGACGGTGCCCTCGATGGTGGCGATGGGGGCGAGGTCGAGGGAGGCCGCTGTCGTGGAGGGGGGGGGGTCGGATTTTTTTTTTTTTTTTTGGAAGAAAGAAGGAAGAGTCGGGGTCGAGAGGGGAGGGTGAGGTCGAGAAGAAAGAAAGGAGGAAGAACGCAACTAGCCGCCAACCAATGATCGAAGTGTTCCGGACGTTCGCAATTCCCTTTCGAAACCTCCTCACCTGTGCTCGCCACGGACGCAGAGGCGACCAAGGAGAAACGACGGCTGGCTCCTTTGCTGCTCGCGCGCCTGAGCGGGGAGAGGAGGGCAGCAGCGACGACGGCGGCGGGCGAGGGAGAAGAGACTGCGGCGGCGGCGGCGGCGACGGCCGACGAGCGGCGACGGGCGATAAGAGGCGATGCGCCTGTTGCCGTCGTCAGCCTGCTGCCTATTGCCGGGCGGGCAATAACGGGGGTCCGCATGGCGACGGCGGGGGACATCATCGGAACGACAGGAGAGAGGAGGCAACGGTCGGCCGGTACGAAAGGGGGGGGGGGAGCTCTGGATTAAAAAAAGTGGGACGAGTCTCATCGCCCTTTGAAACTTTTGTCCACAAAACGAAACCGACATTCTCAATCAATCGACGCGACAATCTCAATCGCGCCTTCGAACCTCCTCGCCTCCCGGAGTCGAAACCCGGACACAAAATGCCGGGACCCGCAGAACATCACGCGCCATGTGGCCAAAGAGTAAGAAATCGAAAAAAGCAGAGAGAGAGAGAGAGACGAGAGAGAAGGAGAAGAAGAAGAAAAAAAAACTCTGGACTCTTTTTACCAACGACCCCCCCCCACAACAACAACAACAACGCCTCCTCTGCACACAACACAACACGACGACATAGGCCCTCAACGCCCTCCTCGCCCTCTCGCTCCTGTGCACCGCCTCCCTGTCGCTCGCGGCGATCGGGAAGGGGCCCTCCTCTGGCTGGATGCGAGCTTCGGCGGCGGCTGCGGCGGGAGGAGGGGCGAGCGCGGGGGGGGCCGCGGCGGAGGCCTCCGCGGGCTTCGCTTGGGCCTCGACGACCCTCGCGGCCTCGGAGGACGCTCCCTCGGGCCCCTCGGCGCGGGGGATGGCCCCGACGCGGAGGAGCCTCTGGCAGCTCGGGGGCGCGCTGTACACCTCGGGGGCTGTCTCTTGCGGGCTCCTGGCCGTCTCCGCGGCTTCCGCGGTCGCCGGCGCCGCCTCGCTGCTCTCTTGCGGGTGCCGGGGCGGAGGAGGAGGAGGCCGAGGCGGAGGAGGAGGCGACGGCGGAGGAGGGAGCGGAGCAAAGGGGCGGCACAGGAGAGCCGCGGTCGCGCTCGGGGCCGCGGCCCTCTCGCTGGGCCTTGCCCTCCTGCTGTCACTCGCGGTCTTCGTCGGCACCGCGAGCGGGCCCGTGCGGGAGCTGGCGCGCGGCGCAGCCTCCGGGGCGGCGTCGGGCGCGGCGGCGGGGCGGTCGGAGGGAGGGAGCGCCCCTGGCGCCGTCGGGGGCGGGGCGTCCCCGGGATGGGGTCTCTTCGCCGCGGCGCTCGCGGCGAGCTCCTGGCTGTGGACGGGGACGTGGCTGCTGGCGAGGGGGATTGGAGGAGGAGGAGGAGCGGGGGGCGGGGGAGGGGGCGGAGAGCGAGGGGAGGGGGCGAGCGACGTCGGAGAGCCCGCTGCCGCAGCGGCGGCCAAAGTAGCAGCGACAGAGGAAGAGAAAGGGAGGGGACCCCCCTCTTCTTCTCCTGCTGCTGCTGCTGCTTCTGCTTCTACAGGCGGCGGCGCGTGGGGCCCCTCGGGCGGCGGCGTCGGCCTCGAGAGCGGAGGAGCAGGGAAGACAGGGGGAGAAGAGGGAGAGGGAGCAGAGGGAGACGGGTCGAGGCGTTCGGCGTCGAGGGCAGGGAGCTGGAGAAAGGGGTTTACCGGCGCGTGGAAGAGGTAGAGAGCAGCGAGAGGAGGAGGAGGAGGAGGAGGAAGGAGAGGGGAATCGCGGTCGGCTGCTGGGGGGGACTGGGTCTTCTGCTGGAGGTCGGAAGAAGCAGCGGCGTTTTTGAAAGAAAAAAGTAATTACTTTCTCAATTCTTAACTGCCCTCTCCCCTTTCCTCGTTTGAATATCTCTCTCCTCATGAGGCTTCCCAAAGAAAATCAAAGAATCTAAAAGATAAGGAGGATGCAAGGCATGAACCCCTGCGCGGGTTCGGGAAGCAGGCCGCTCGCCGCGGCAAGGAAAGTTGCTATCCCCATGGTGCCGACTGCCCGGCATCGTCTCCGACCCCACCAGTTGCCGCCGCCGCCGCCCCTCCTCCCCCGCTCGCCCGCCTCCGCGCCTCTCCCTCGCGCGCTCTCCTCCTCCTCCTTCTCCTCCTCCTCCTCTTCCTCCCCGAGGACTGCCAAGTCCTCCCCTCCGGACCAAGGGGACGAAGAGGAATCGGGGGCGGGCGAGGGCTCGAGGGGAAGCGGCTCGCCGCAGCGGCGGCGGCGGGGGGGCGGCGGCGGGGGGCAGCAGCGGCGGCCGTGGTGGTGGCCGCCCCTCGGAGGCGAAGCCCGCGCGGCGGCCCTGGCTGACGGCGGCGAGAGCAGCGACGGCGGCGGCGGCGGCGGCGGCGGGGGAGGCCGGCAGCAGCGGAAGAAGACGACGAGGAAGAAGCGCCGTAGGCGCGTCGCAAACGACTTTTACGCGCTGCCCCTGCCCCCCTCGCCGTTGCAACAACAACAACAACAGCAGGGGAAGAAGCGGAGCAGCAGCAGCGAGAGAGGGCAGCCTGCTCCCCCCTCTCCTCCCCCTCCCCCCTGGCGCCCGCCGCCGCCGCAGCTGCCGCCGACCCTCGGCACCCGCGACCCTCTCGACCTCACCGACCTCCTGACGTGCGCGATTCTGTCCGAGTGCACCTACAAATCCAGAGATGTCGGAGTGAGGGCGGCGACGACGAGGGCGGTGGCGAGGCTCGCGGCGGCGCTGCCGGCCGAGGCCGCGGTGAGCTTCTTCTCTCTCTCTTTTTTCCTCCGTCTTTTTACTCCTCCTTTCTTCTCTTCCTTCTCTCTTCTCTTCTTCTCCTTCCTTTTGTGAAGAGATGAGAGAGAAGAAACGCTACTCCTCTTCTTCTCCTTCGTTTTGTGAAGCGAAGAAAGAGAGAAAACACAAGCTCGCTCATTTCCCTCCTCCGCCTCTCTCGACGTTTTTCCCCTTTATTGAAAAACAAAAAACAAAACCAAAAAGGCGCCGCCTCCTTTGACCATGGCCTGGTCCCGCGTCGAGGGAGAGGGAGAAGAAGAGAATGCCATTGACGACGGCGACGGCGACAGCGAAGGAGGCGAAGACGAAAGCGAAGACGGCGGCGGCGGCGGCGGCGGCGAGGAAGCAGGCGGGGAGGAGGAGGGCGGCGGCGGCGGCCGCTGCCCCTCGCTCTACCTCCTCGCCGACTGCCCCTCCACCAACGCCCTGTACGTCGCCTTCCGCGGCACCAAGGCCCAGGGAGACCTGCTGGTGCTCGCTGACGTCGCGCCGCTGTCGCCGCCGTGGCCCGCTGAGAAGGGGAGGCTCTCTCCTGCGGGAGCGGTTTCTTCGTCTCCCTCGCCGCCGCTGCCGCCGCCGTCGGGCGCCTTCGCGGCAGGAGGAGGGTCAAAAGTTCGCCGAAAACAGGAACAACAACCGCCACCAAAGCTCTCGGCCCACAGGGGCTTCGCGAGGAGGGCCGCGTCGATCCCGATCGAGGCGATCGCGGCGCATGCGGCCTCAAAGGGGAGGAGGCTGGTGGTGAGAGAGAGAGAGAGAGAGAGAGAGAGAGAGAGAGAGAGAGAGAGAGAGAGAGAGAGAGAGAGAGAGAGAGAGAGAGAGAGAGAGAGAGGGGGTT
>Ga0315289_10012703_pt1 | contig 11837 bp, 10 predicted proteins | sample YL17G11_40_MG_FD_203452 | JGI IMG/M metagenome (GOLD analysis project Ga0315289, IMG submission 203452) | Sediment microbial communities from Yellowstone Lake, YNP, Wyoming, USA - YL17G11_40 | ecosystem: Environmental > Aquatic > Freshwater > Lake > Sediment | place: USA: Wyoming | collected...
ACAGTATTCAGACAATTGTTTTACGCGATGATTATAATCCGGGCGGTTGTTGGGGTCAAGAAAACAGAATTTGACAGCGGTCGGTCGTCTGCGGCCAGCGGTCTGCGGCTTAACCTCTCTGAATCACTTTGATCGCGCCCCTTGCGTATTCCCCCCGCGTCGTGTACAATAGCAACGCGATGACCGATATTTTTTACGACGTCGAAACAAAACAATTGATTGACACCAGCGCGCCCGATCAAGACGCGGCGATTCGCGCGCTCACAATGTCGGTGGGTGTGACGTGGTGTGATTGTCACGACGCGCAAACCTTTCGCACCACCGCCCCGCTCGTTAAGCATTTGCTCGCGCATGATCGCATTATTGGGTTCAACATTTTTCATTTCGATAACACGGTCGTCGCGTGGTCGCCTGAACGTGCCATCCGTGATCCACTCGATCCCAATACCTTACGCGTCCCCGACTCGCCGCAAGAACTGAAAAGACTCCTCGATCAGAAAAGTTTCGATTTGCTCGCCGATCTCGAAACGCGCCTGGGACATCGCGTTGGTCTCGCCGCGCTCGCGGAAGGATCGCTCGGCAGACAAAAATTGGCGAGCGGACCGCAAGCCGTCGTGTGGAATCGGCTGGCGGTGACTTTGTCTGACAAGTGGCCCCTCGCGCTCACGAACGTCGGCGACACAGAAGGTGCGGAACGCGTCAACGAATTAGGCGCGTGGTTTCAAGACCGACTTGAAAAGTATTGCCTGCAAGACGTTCTGCTCGTCAAAAAAATTCTCGAGTACGGTATCGCGAACAAACGCGTCGCGTACATTGACTTTGAGGGTGAACGGCGCGCGGTCAAAGTGCAATGGCGATAAGGTCAATCAGGCAACGAGGCAATCAGTCAACCATTCACTGATTGCCCGATTGACTAATGGCGAAACGCCCATACAATCCGATTTGAGATCAAGCCACTGGAGTCAACAATGGCGTTTGCTTCAAAATCACTTCACACTTTCCTCGACGAACTTGCTTCTGCCGAACCTGCGCCGGGCGGCGGCAGTGTCGCGGCGTTGAGCGGCGCGCTCGGCGCGTCTCTCGTCGCGATGGTGTGTCGCTTGACGATTTGCAAAAAGGGGTACGAAGCGGTCAGCGCAGAAATGCGAGCGATCCTGCCGCGCGCCGAAGCGCTACAGCGCGAACTCGTTGATTTGATGCAAGCCGATACCGACGCGTACACGCGCGTGATGAACGCATACAAGTTACCTAAGAGAACCGACGAAGAAAAAGCCGCGCGCGCGCGTGCGCTTCAAGCCGCGCTCCAACACGCATCCGATGTGCCGCTGTGCGTCGCGGAAGCGTGCGTGCAAGTGCTCGCACTCGCGCGACCGATTGCGGAAAAGGGCAACCAGAATGCAGTGAGCGACGGTGGTGTCGGCACACTGATGGCGGAGGCAGGTTTGCGCGGCGCGGCGTTCAACGTGAGGATCAATCTACACAGCATTGACGACGCGGCGTTCGTCCAAGCTCGCCGCGCGCGCGTCGCGAAATTGTTTGCCGATGCCGCGCGCGCCGAACGCGAGATTTTGAGTATCGTCGAACAGAGATTGTGATCTGAGCGAAGGGGTGTACCATGAACGGCGAAAGCACTCGCAAAGTGATCGAAGACTTGGGGAGCGGCGACGCGCTCGCGCGGTACCGCGCGGTGGATGCTCTGAGCGCGCGCCGTGACGAGACTTTCGCCGAGATTCTCGATTTGCTCTCGCGCGGCAATCCGCATCAACGTGCGGGCGCGGCGGAAATCCTCGGACGCTGGCGCGCTCGGAGTGCGTTTGATCGTCTCGTCACTGGTACCAAAGACCCTGATGTTTCTGTACGCGCGCGCTGTGTCGAAGCCCTCAGCTTGCTCGACGCGCCGCGCGCGCAGGACTCGTTGTTGCGAGCCGCGCAGGACGCGCACCCTGAGGTACGCGCGTGGGCGATGGACGTGCTCGCGCGCTTGAACAGTCCAGGGGCGCGCACGATTTCGCGTGCGGCGCTCTCCGACCGCGACTCGAACGTGCGCTGGCACGCGGTCGAAGCCATCGCGCGCGGCGAAGGCAGGCGCGCGGCGGCGCACCTTGCTCCAATGTTGAATGACGTTGACGCGGGCGTGCGCGCGCTGGCTACCGAAATCCTGGGCCGGTTGAAATATCGTGCCGCGCAAGATGCGCTGATCGCGCTACTGCGCGATCCGGACTATCAGGTGCGCTGGCGCGCGGCAGACGCGTTGGTCGCGCTGGGCGGTCCGCGCGTGGCGGCGCGATTGATTTCCCAATTGCAGGACGCGGATGCCGGCGTGCGCTGGCGCGCGGCGTACACGCTAGGGCAATTGAAAGCGAAGAAGGCGGTCGAGCCGCTCATCGCCGCGCTGGAAGATCAAGACCCCCATGTGCGCGGGCGCACGGCGGAGGCATTGGGACTGATTGGCAGTCGGAGCGCGTTGCGCGCGCTGCGCGAGCATGCAAACGATAACGCGTCGGCAGGTCATCTCGGCACCGTCGGCGAAATCGCGCAAGCCGCACAGGAAGAGATCGAAAAGAAAACGCGAAAAGAGTGACAAGTGACAAGAGTGACATCACTTTTCACCTGCCACATTTTCAAGGAGAACGAATGACATCCTCTCGCATCCTCATCCCCCCACCAGGACCCAAGGCGCGTGCGATCCTCGAGCGCGATGCTCAGGTGTTGTCGCCGTCGTACGCGCGCGATTACGGTTTTGTGATGGACTATGGCAAGGGCGCGGAAGTGTGGGACGTGGATGGCAATCGGTACATTGATTTTGCCGCAGGGATCGCGGTCAATTCGACCGGACACAGCCATCCCGAAATCGTCAAAGCGATTCAGGAACAAGCCGAAAAATTCATTCATATTTCGTCGGACTATTATCACGAATTGATGGTGCGCGTCGCGGAGCGCATTGATGAAATCGCGCCGATGCAAGAAGCCGTGACGGTGTTCCTCGCGAATTCGGGCACCGAATCGGTTGAAGCCGCGATCAAACTCGCGCGCTACGCGACGGATCGGCGGCAATTCGTCGGCTTTCTCGGCGCGTTTCACGGACGCTCGATGGGATCGTTATCGTTCACCGCGAGCAAAGCGCGGCAACAAGAACGATTCTTTCCGACGATGCCGGGAGTGTGGCACGTGCCGTACCCTGATCCGTATCGTCCCGTTTTTCCGATTCCAGCGGGGGGGGATGAGGGAGACGCGGTGGTGAATTACATCGAACAAGAACTATTTTCCGAAGCGCTGCCGCCCGACGAAGTCGCCGCGATCCTGGTCGAGCCGATTCAGGGTGAAGGGGGCTATATCGTTCCACCGCCGAATTTCTTTCCGCGGCTGCGCGACTTGTGCACCAAGTACGGCATCTTGTTGATCGCGGACGAAGTCCAATCGGGTGTAGGGCGCACGGGCAAATGGTGGGCGATGCAACATTGGAACGTCGAGCCGGACATTGTTTGCATCGCGAAAGGGATCGCGAGCGGTGTGCCGATGGGCGCGATGGCAGCGCGCAAGTCGGTGGGCGCGAAATGGAAACCCGGCGCGCACGGCAACACCTACGGTGGCAATCCGATCGCGTGCGTCTCCGCGCTAAAAACGCTCGAACTGATCGAAAAAGATTACATGAAGAACGCGGCGGAGATGGGCGCGTATGTGCTCGACGCGGTTGCCGAAATGCAAGCGCGGCATCCGAGTATCGGGCATACCCGCGGCATCGGATTGATGATCGGGATCGAGTTTGTGAAGGATCGCCGGACGAAGGAACCCGCGAAGGAAATGCGCGATCGCATCGTGCATCGTTGTTTCGAGCGCGGCTTGCTGACGCTGGGTTGCGGTCGCAGCACGGTTCGCTTTATGCCGGCGTTGATGATTCAGAAAGAATTGGTGGAGGAGGGCTTGCGGATTTTTGAATCGGTGGTGACGGAGACGGAGAAGCAGTTCTTGAACGCGTGACCAAGAGACAGGGAGACAAGGTGACAAGGAGCATTTCTTCGGGTCACCGTGTCACCCCTTCATTTCCGAGACGATGAATTCGATAAATATCCTCAACGTCCGCATTGACAACGTCACTTACGACGACGCGATGGCGCGCGTTGAAGAATTCTTGTGCGAACCTGGTTTGCATCAGATTGCGACGGTGAATCCTGAATTCGTCGTGAGGGCACAGACAGACGCGGAGTTTGGGCGCGCGCTGAACGCGTGCGCGCTCAATGTGCCGGATGGCGTTGGCTTGATGTGGGCGGCAAAGCGACTCAAGTCACCACTTCGAGCACGCGTGACAGGGCAAGAATTGGTAGGGCGCATCAGCGTTCTGGCAGCCGAACACGGCGCGCGCGTTTTCTTGCTCGGTGCGCGTGCGGGGGTGGCGGAACGCGCGGCGACGACACTGAAAAGTAGAGATTCAAGATTGGAGATTGGAGGTTGTTACGCGGGGTCGCCCGCGCGCGATGAGGAAGACGCAATCGTTGAACGGATCGACGCATCAGGCGCGCGGATTCTATTTGTGGCGTTCGGTCCGCCGAAGCAAGAACTGTGGATCGCGCACAACGCGGCGCGGTTGAATAATGTCGCGGTGGCGATGGGTGTGGGCGGGACGTTTGATACGTTGGCGGGCATCGTGCCGCGCGCGCCGCGCTCTATCCGGGACGCGGGGTTCGAGTGGGCGTATCGCTTATTGCGCGAGCCGTGGCGCATCAAACGGCAGATGAGTATTCCGTACTTTATGTGGCTAGTGGTCACCAAGTCACCGAGTCCAATAGTCGAATAGTCACATGGTCGCTCGGTCCAAAACAAATCGCGTGATCAATCGAACTACCTGACCACGCGACGATCCGACTACGTGACTATTTGACCACGCGCCTATTCGTCTACGATTTTGTACCCCTCACCGCGCACCGTGATCAATCGTCGCGGCTCAGTCGGATTGTCTTCCACTTTTTCGCGCACCCAGCGGATATGCACGTCGAGCGTGCGCGTGTCGCCGAGGTAGTCGGTTTCCCACACTTCTTTCATCAATGCTTTGCGCGTGACGACTTGGCCGGCGCGAGCCATCAATGCCTTGAGCAAGGCAAACTCTTTCGGTGTCAGCGCGAAAGTTTTACTGCCGCGCGTCAATTTTTGTTTTTCCAAATCGAGCGACAATTTGCCGACCGCCATCACGCGCGGCGGCTTGCCATCAATCACCGCCTTGACGCGCGCGACCAATCGTTTGCCGACGGTTGGTTTGGGGACGACGCTTGCCGCGTTGATCGCGCCGTCAGTTTTCACGTTCGGCAGCGTGATCAAAACGAAAGGCGCGAAGGACGCGCTTTTCAATTTGCGGCAGATGTTTTTGCAGTTCAAGCGCGGTGAGGTTGCATCAACGACGATCGCATCAAGGTTATTCGCCTTGGCGTGCTTGAGTGCTTGGCGGCCGCTGTGCGCCGCGAGGATCGCGTATTCCTTTTTGTTGAAGAGATTGGCGTAAGTTGCCGCCGCCGTCTTGTCGTTCGCGACGAGCAAGACCGTCAAAGACATAGCAATGGCTCCGTAGAAAAATACCGAGGGGACACTGATATTATACTCAATCTGTTTTAGATTGCAATAGCCCCAAAGTAACTTGGACGATTTTGAATTTGCGATTCGAGGTTGACGATGCTATAATCGGCGCGCTAATGCAAACGCACATTATTCTTCCCACATACGACGAAGCGCAAAATCTGGCTCTGATGATGGAGCAACTTTTGGCGCTGCCGCTTTCCGATGTCCATATCTTGATCATAGACGACAACTCGCGCGATGGAACTGGAAAAATCGCCGACGAATTGCGCGAGAAAAATCCTGACCGCATTTCGACGATGCATCGCCCCGGCAAGATGGGCTTGGGGACGGCGTACGTCACGGGCTTCAAATGGGCGCTCGCGCGCGGCGCGGATTACATCGTCCAGATGGATTGTGATTTCTCGCACTCGCCCAGCTACTTGCCCCACTTTAGCGCCAAGATGAACGAGTACGATGTCGTCATCGGTTCGCGCTACGTTCCTGGGGGCAGACTCGATCCACGCTGGAGCGGCTGGCGATATTTTTTGAGCAAATGGGCAAACAGCATCTGGGTGCATTTCCTCCTGGGCACTCGTGCGCAAGACGCCACCTCGGGTTTCAAATGCTGGAATCGCCGTGCGCTGGAGCGCATCCCACTCGACAATGTGCGCTCCAACGGCTATGTCTTTCAAGTGGAGATGGCGTACTTGTGTGAGAAACTGGGCATGCGGATTCTCGAATGGCCCATCTATTTTGAGGATCGCCGTATCGGCAAATCAAAAATGTCGGTGCCGATAAAATTGGAAGCCGCATGGCGCGTCCTCCAGATGCGCCTCCGCTACGGCGCGTTGAATGGTTCTGCGCGCGTTGAGTATCAACGTGTCTAAACGCGACCTCTGGATTATTTTGTTTTTCCTCGCACTGTCCGCGTTTTTTTTCGCGCCTGTCGTCTTTGGCAGTGCGACGTTCGTTCCGTTCGACAATCTTTTTCGATTTCCCCCCTGGCGCGCGTTTGCGTCCCAGTTCGGTGTCACGACGCCGTACAATGAACTCGCGAGCGACCTTCTCCTCGAAAATTACGCGTGGAAACAGTTCATCGTCGAATCGTTGCGTGCAAAAGAAATTCCATTGTGGAATCCGTACCTCTTCGGCGGTGTGCCCTTCCTCGCCGCGGGACAACATTCCGCGCTCTATCCCTTCAGCATTTTGTTTTACATTTTGCCGCTTGACCGCGCGTTTGGCTATTTCGTCGCGCTGCAACTCGCGCTCGCGGCGATCACGATGTTCGCGTTTATGCGCGTGCTCGGCGTCAGTCGCTTTGCCGCGATCGTCAGCGCAATCACATACGCGTTCAGTGCGTTCTTTTTCGTCAGCACGACATTTCCGATGGTACTGGCGGCAACGGCATGGCTGCCCGCGATTCTCGCGTGCGCGGAATTGGTGATTCGTTCCAAAGATTCCGCGCGACAAATCCTCTACGCGCTCCTCGGTGCGATCATTCTCGGCGTTCAATTTCTCGCGGGGCATGTCGAGATTTCGATGTACGTGCTCATCGTCACCGCGTTTTATTCCGCGTGGCGCGGTGTTTCATTTGTCATTGCGAGGAGCGAAGCGACGAAGCAATCCCCAACGCGCGAATTGGAGATTGCTCTGCAAAAGCCGCTCGCAATGACAGTTCGCGTCGCGTGGCGCGGTTGGCTCCTCATCGCGTTGATGACCATTGTTGGCATCGCGCTCGGCGCGGTACAACTTATCCCGTTGTACGAACTCGCGCAGAATAATTTTCGCAGCGGCTCGGCGTCGTATCAGGACGTAATTGGCTGGGCGTACCCGCTCAAACAAATCGTCACGTTCTTCATCCCCGATTTCTTCGGCAACCCCGTACATCATTCGTACTTGGATGTTTTCGATTTCACGACGCGCGCCGCGCCGACTGGCACAATCTTCTGGGGGATCAAAAACTACGTCGAGGCAGGATCATATGTCGGCATTCTGCCGCTGGCGCTTGCCCTGATCGCAGTTGTCACAAGTTTCAAGTCAAAAGTCAAAAGTCCAAAGTCGCTCATTGCTTTTTTCGCAACACTCACAATTATTTCCTTGCTGTTTACTTTTGGCACTCCACTCTACGCGATTCTCTTCTTCGGCGTTCCAGGTTTTAACCAACTCCACACGCCCTTCCGCTGGGTCTTTCCGTACACGCTGAGCGTGGCGGTGCTGGCGGGCATTGGAGCGGAAGTTCTCAACAACCGAGCGGGAGAAGGGGAGAAGGGGAGAGGGGGAGAGAAGGAGAAAATCTCCCACGCTCCCGCGCTCCCACTCTCCGTGTCCTCGGTTGTGCTGATACTGGGAATTGGCACACTCGCCGCCCTCGCCGCGTCCTGGCTCTTGCGCGATCAAACCCTTGCGCTGGCTGATCGCATCGTCAAATCGTCCGACCTTGTGCGCGCAGTGTTCGATAGCGGACGGATATTTTATTCGTATGAGTTTCGCAACGTCGCGCTGTTAGCGATTTTCCTGATCGGCGCAGGCATCGTCCTTCACACAACACGCAACACGATTCACCTGGCAACGCGCTTCGGCGCGATCCCGCTCTGGCAACTCCTCGCGCTCCTTGTGCTCATCGCCGATTTATTCGTCATCGGCGCCCAATTCTATCCGCGCGCCAATCCACGTATCGCGGAGTTCGTTCCGCCCGCCGTAAAATTCCTGCAGCAGGATCAATCGCTCTATCGCATCACGAGTTACGACGCGCCAGACGAAAAGGTGTTCAACCCAAACGTCGGAATGTTTTACCACCTTTGCGACATTCGCGGCTACGATTCGATCATCCCGAAACAGTACGCCGAGTTGATGGGCGCGCTCGCACCGCAAGGCGAACTGCTCTATAACCGCATCGCGCCGTTCTACAACCCCGATCCGCTCGATTCGCCGATCATCAACTTGCTCAACGTCAAGTACGTTTTGACGACGCGCCCCTTGCCGAACGCGGGGTACACACTCGTTTACGACGCTGAGATCAAAATCTATCGCAACGAACGCGCTCTGCCGCGCGCGTTTATGGTTCCGCAAGCACGCGTTATCACTGACCGCGCCGCGCTGCTCGTGCAGATGAAAGAATTCGATCCGACGCGCGAAGTGTTGCTTGAGCAAGACCCAGAAATCGCGATCGCGTCGTCGTGCGCGCTCAAGCCCGTCTCAATCGCAAAGTACAGCAGCAGCGAAGTGGTCGTCAAGAGCAGTCAGGAGTGCGCGGGCTGGCTCGTCCTTGCCGATTCGTACTTTTCTGGTTGGCTCGCGTTCATTGACGAAAAGGACGCGCCGCTCTACCAAGCCGATTACAATTTTCGCGCGGTCTACGTTTCAGCAGGCGAGCACACGATTCGATTCAAGTACAGTCCCGTGACGTTCCGCGTTGGCGCGATTGGCTCGTTTCTCGGCGCGATGGTATTGCTGCTCGGATTCGCGTACCTCGCGTGGCGACGCTTTTATCGCGCGGATCGCGAGTCGCAAGCCCTAACGATTGCCAAGAACTCAATTCTGCCGATGGCGACCTCGCTCCTGATGAAACTGATTGACCTCGCGTTCGCGCTGCTCTCGCTGCGCGTCTTGGGACCGACTGGCACGGGGCGGTACGGCTGGGCGATCACCGTTTGGCTTTTGGCGAACACGATCGCGGATTTCGGTTTAGGCATTCTCGTCACGCGCGAGGTCTCGCGCGACCGCGCGCAGGCGAATCGTTATTTGACGAACACCGCGATTCTGCGCGTGTTGCTTTGGGCGGTATCGCTGCTTCCCGTCGCCGCGCTCACCGCGATTTATCTCGCGTTCTTCGATCTCACGCCCGACACGGTGGGCGCACTCGCGTTGTTGATGATCGGCATGTTGCCGAGTTCGCTTGCCGCGTCGCTCGCGTTCCTGTTCAACGCGTACGAAAAGTTCGAGTACCGGATCGCGGTGGATTTCACGACGCGTTTGCTTGCGGTTGCGTTGGGCGTGGTTGTGCTGGTGGCAGGATACGGCTATGTCGGTTTGGCGACCGTCTCAATCGTCACGAATATTTTTACGTTCGCGACGTTCTACTATCTCGTTCGGACGACGCTGTTCGCACCGCGCTGGGAACCTGATCGCGCGCTCGTGCGCTGGATGTTCTTTGAATCGTTCCCGCTGATGCTCAACAACTTGTTGTCATCACTTTTCTTCCGCATTGACATTTTGATTTTGAAGCCATTCAAGGGTGATGCCGTCGTCGGCTATTATCAGACTGCGTACAAATTTATTGACGCGCTCAATTTCATCCCGTCGAATTTCACGCTTGCGATTTTTCCTGTTCTCTCGCGAATGGCAGCGAACGCCAAGGACGCGATGCTGCGCGCCTATGTCTTGTCGTTGAAAATGTTGTTGTGGATCGCGATGCCGATCACCGTCGGGACGATTTTCATCGCGCGCGAACTGATTATGATTTTCGGTGGTGACGCGTATCTGCCCGATTCAGCCATCGCGCTGCAAGCGCTGATTTGGTTCCTGCCGTTCAGTTTCATCAACAGTGTGACGCACTACGTTTTGATCGCGCTGGGGCAACAGCGCTTCCTGACCAAAGCGTTCGTCGTCGGCGTCACGTTCAACGTCATCGCGAACCTGATTGCGATTCCGCCGCTCAGTTACGTCGGCGCGTCGCTCGTCACAGTTTTCTCCGAGATGGTGTTGCTGATTCCGTTTTACTACAGCGTGCGGAAAAATCTCGCGTCCGTGCCGTTCGCATCAATCGCGTGGCGACCCGTCATCGCGTCGGGTATCATGGGCGTCGGCTTGTGGTGGCTGATCGAACGCGTGGGTCTGTTGCTGGCGATACCGTTTGCGGGAATTCTGTACTTGATCGTGTTAGTCGCGCTGGGCGCGCTGGGGGAAGATGAGCGCGCGTTGGTGAAGAAAATCGTTCCAGAGAAATGGCGGCGCGGGTAGGGGTGGGATCATCCCGCCCGCACGCGCGACATGTCAGTGAAATGCAATAGGGCGGGGCGACCCCGCCCCTACGCACATGCATCCTCAAACCACTGCGTCTCTTCTTCAATTCGCACGCGCGGCAGTCGCAAATTCACGTTTGGCGCTTGGTTGAACGTGTCAATTATTCTGTTGAGCGCGGTCGCGTGCTTGTGCGAGATGTTCGCGTTTTGGTTGCGACCAAAATAAGAGCGAAGCATCTGCCGTACTCGAATAGCAAATGCTTCGCTCCTACCCTTCCAACATCTAACCTTCCTCTTGCATCTGGCGCAAGCGCATCATACGCGCGCGGCGCCGCCCTTTGCGCTCATCCATCCGATGTTGCTCGCCTTTTGGAATGAACCAGCGGCGGCGGCGCAAGTCTTTCATTACGCCACCCTCCATCACTTCTTTGTTGAAGCGACGAAGCAGACTGTCGAACGACTCTCCATCACGCAGTCTGACGGTCACGCAAATCACCCCTATCTAGTGTGGATTATACTGCGCTTGCAGACGACAGAAACGCCAAGTGACGTTGCTTGGCAACCTGAAAGCGAGTCGCATATTACCATTTGAGCGCGGAATTGTCAAATGCGATACGCGCCTGTTGAATTTTCTTGGTTTGACATTACTAGTCAGATGCTTTATAATCTAACCAGCGAATAATCGAATACCCAAAATGGCGGGGGAGAGTTCCAGGCGTGTTCGTTCGACCAGCGCTTGGACACCGAAGGGGCAAGTCAGTTGGCGGGCGCGCCGCTTGACGAAACTCTCAGGTCAAGGGACCCCCCAGATTTTCATCTCTGGAAAGTTGGACGCGAAAAGGTTCAACGCCGATGGGGCAAGTCGCAAAAGCATTTTTCGGACGAATCTCTCAGGCAATCACACAGGGGATGCGCGACGAACAGTCGCGCTTCCTCTGTTTATTTTTGGATTCCTCGCGATCATCGAGAGAAACAGAATCTGAAAGGAGCAATAATGGATCGAGCAACCCAGGAACGCATCGCGTTGCGTTACCGCGAACTGACCGAACACTTTGGGCGCTGGGAGAAAACCAAAGACCTGATTGATCAACTCATTGATATCATCGCCAACTACCGCCAAAGCGGAAGAGTATGCGCTATCTGCCGACTGGGAGAATCTCTGGCGCACTGGCGGCACAGTTGCCGAGTTGTTGGAAGAAGCGCATTTTTCGCCCAAGTGGTTGTTGGACGGAATCGAACGCTTTGTTCGTGACCGTGATGTGCGACTTGGTCGCTTGCAAGCCGAGACTAACGCAGTACGTGAACAAAATCCCACGACTGACTATGCAAAGA
>Ga0315289_10012704_pt1 | contig 11837 bp, 10 predicted proteins | sample YL17G11_40_MG_FD_203452 | JGI IMG/M metagenome (GOLD analysis project Ga0315289, IMG submission 203452) | Sediment microbial communities from Yellowstone Lake, YNP, Wyoming, USA - YL17G11_40 | ecosystem: Environmental > Aquatic > Freshwater > Lake > Sediment | place: USA: Wyoming | collected...
GCTGCGGCGTCCGGAGGTGACGGGAGCCATTCTCGGGGCCCGGAGGCCATCCCAGATCCAGGAAACGATTGCCGCGGCAGATTGGAACCTTTCGGACGAGGACCTTGCAGAAATCGAACTTCTCTTGGAGGAACGGAAGCGAAGGCTCCCTGCCGATTGGGTTGACTACCGGGACTGAAGCGCGTATGTCGATCCATTGCTTGGCGGGACTGGAGGGTCCCAAGGAGACTATGCCGAACGGGTAGGCAGAGGAACAAGACATGGGTGACGAAGGCGCTGCGATTGACGCGTGGGTGGAGAAGAACAGCGAGCGGGTGGTAGAGTTCGCTCGCCGACTTGTCCGGATTCCGTCGGAGATCAGGCCGCCATATGCGTGTGAGAAAGAGGCCCAGGGGCATGTGGCGCAAGTGATGGGGGAGCTTGGTTTCGAGGTTGACATGTTCGACCTGGCGGAGATCCCCGAACTCAAGGATCACCCTCTGTACTTCCCAACCTGGGACGGGATGCCTAGGCCTCTCGAGGATCGGCCCGATGTGGTTGGTAGGGTTCGAGGGCGGGGGGGAGGACGCTCGATCTTGTTTTCCTCACATATCGACACCGTGGCCAAGGAACCGGTACCGTGGACCACGGCCGAGCCCTTCGGGGGAGAGATCATCGAAGGGAAGCTCTATGGTCGCGGGGCCTATGACGACAAGTGCGGGGTGGCGACCAGCGTGTTTGCGGCTGCCTGCGTGAAAGAGCTCGGTATCGATCTCCGAGGGGATGTAATCGTTGAGAGCGTTACGGACGAAGAGGCGGGCGGCTCACATGGGACGTTGGCGGCACGACTCAGAGGCTACCAGGCGGATGTCGCCATCAACTGCGAACCGACGAACATGGTTGTCTGTCCATCCCACCGAGGGGGTGGGGAGTGGAGAATCACCGTTCGTGGCACCCCTGGAATGGCTTTCGATGGCAAGAGGCTTATCGATCCCGTCTCCAAGCTGGCAGATACGATTCTGGCTCTGAACGCATTCAATGAGGCTCGCAACCGCCGCTCGAAGAGAGAGCCCCTGGATGGAACCACGGGGGAATTGCCCCTCTACATCACTCAGATTGGGGGAGGCGGGGATTCCTACTGGGAGCAAATGGGTGTCCCTGCGTCGTGCTATCTGTATGCTTGGATTGAGGAGTACGAAGGAGTCACTGAAGGGACTCATGGCCAAGAACTCATCGAGTCAGTGAATGCCTATCTGCGGACGAGGCCAGGTTTTGACGGGACCTTGCCGGAGTATCGGCACACCATTCGCTACCTCCCGGGGAGTTCCATGTCCCTTGACCACCCGGTCTTCCCCGTTCTCGAACAGGCTTTCGCTTCCTCGGGCCGGGAGTATCGAGTAGCGAGCGCCCCCTTCGCGTGTGATGCCTACGTCTTCAATCTCTTCACCAAGACACCCGCTCTCGTATTGGGTCCGGGAGGGGACCATGCCCATGCACCTGACGAGTACGTCATTGTGCAAGACATGCTCGACCTAGTCCGCATCTACGCTCGGACGATTGTTCGTTGGTGTCAGTGATACACGTCGGCCAAAGCGGCAAGTTGAGGGCATGGCACGCCCTTGGGTAGTCGCGACGCCTCGCTCAGAATACAAGCCAGGGAGGTAGACAGTGGACGAGTTCAGATTCGAGCCCGCGAGCTTTGTGCCGTTCCGGGACAGGGCAGCCCTGGAGAAGGCGCGCTCGGTGCACGGGAAGGACCTGGAGAAGTACTCCAACGACAAGATGAAGATCCGGGTGACAAAGAACCCGCACCCCGTGATCATCGGGGACATCTTCACCCGCATCAAGATGTCCGACGACCTGGACAAGAAGCAGGTGCTCATTCTGGGCAACCCGGAGCCGGAGACCTACATCCCGGTCGCGGAGCTGATCAACTACCACAAAGTGAGCTGCCGCAACGTCCACATCTTCGCTATGGACGAGTGGGCGGATCAGGACGGCAATATTGCCCCGGAAAGCTACAAGGCGGGCTTTGCCCATTCGATGCTCAAGTACCTCGTCCACCAGATCGACGAACCTTTGCGCATGCCCATGAAGAACATCTTCTACCCGACCAACGAGAACATCAAGGACTACTCGAAGATGATCACGGATGTCGGGGAAGGCGGCGCCGACGTGTGCTACTCCAGCCCCGGCTGGGCCGGCCACATCGCCTTCGTGGACCCTTCCCCGGAGTTCCTGACCGACGACATCGAGGCGTACCTGAAGCAGGACGCCCGGATCGTGACCCTGCACCCGCTGACGATCTGCCAGAACTCACTGCACGGCGTGTTCGGCCAGTCCGGGGACATCGCCAACGTCCCGCCCAAGGCGGCCACCATCGGCCCGGCGGACGTGGCCCGCTCCCGGGAGAGGATCGAGCTGCACGCCCTGCAGACCATGGGGACCTTCGTGTCCTGGCAGCGGATGATCTCCCGGCTCATTCTGCTAGGACCGGTGACGCCCTACGTGCCGAGCTCGATCTTTCAGGTGCTCGAGTCGCAGGTGTACGTCAGCGAAGAGATCGCGGCACCCTTCGAGTGCTGGGAGACCGTCGGCTACTGAAGTCGGTGGGGATGAACCGACCCTGGCCGGGGCGGGGGAGGCGGGCGGCCGGCGGGGGGGGTCAACCCTGCCGGCACACGCCGCTGCGGCAGCGCGAAAGCCGCCTCAGCCCACGTCCAGGACCGTCCTGATCCCCAGCAGTCCCTCAACACCCCCTCTGGGTTCCTCTTGATGACGCGGATCTTTCCCGATACCTGCATGCTACCGGAATCGATCGGCGGGGGCGATGTGTCCGAGGGGGTATGAGAGGATATCGGTGCCGCAGGCAACCATTGGTCGCACGGGCTGTCGAACGGCGCGCGGGCAAGCGCCATATGCTCTCTGATTCGCGGGTCGGGAGAGACGGGAGGTCTCAAGCAGGACGACTGCAACAGTAATCCCGCGAATCGCAAACAACGGCCGTGTCATTGCCGGCCGTTGTCTGGCGTTGCATCCCGTTGCCTAGAGGCGACGATGGGATTTGAACCCATGATCAGGGTTTTGCAGACCCTTGCCTTGCCACTTGGCCACGTCGCCGAAAGAAGCTGTCAGCCTTCAGCGCTCAGCAGTCAGCCAGAAGCCTCCCCGTGCATGGTTCTGGCTGAGGGCTGACAGCTGAGAGCTGACAGCTTCGTGAGCGGGCGATGGGATTCGAACCCACGACCTTCTCCTTGGCAAGGAGACGTACTACCACTGTACTACGCCCGCAGTGGGAATCATCATAACGCCTTCAGAAGGGCGTGTCAACCCAACCCCGCCGGCGATTGCCCGTCGGCCGCGGCGTGCTACACTCGTGCCGGATCCCGCGGACGCAGCGCCCCTCGTTGCTCGTCTCCACGCCGTGGATCCCACGGGTCCGTCGACCCTCGCCGCCAAAGGAGGCCAGGATGGAGATCATCGACTCCGGGGTGGGACCGATGCTGCAGCCCCCCGACCTGGACGCCTTCCGGGAGTTCAACCGGCGCAAACCCAAGACGCTGATCGACAAGCGCATGACCGAAGCCGAGGCCATCGCCCGCTTCGTCCACGACGGCGACTACATTGGCACCGAGTTGTACGGAACTGTGCGGTGCCCGATGTCGCTCGTCTCGGAGATCATCCGCCAGGGCAAGAAGGACCTGCGCCTCGCCGGCCAGGGCGTCCTCGAGCTGGATATGCTCATCGGTGCCGGCGCGGTCAAGGCCATGGACCTTACCTACATGGGCCTGGAGGTCTACGGCGTCTCGAACTGCCTGCGGCGCGAGGTCGAGAGCGGACGGCTGGCACCGGTCGTCGAGTGGAGCAACGCCGGCATCGCCTGGCGCTTCAAGGCCGCCGCCATGGGCATCCCTTTCCTGCCCGTGCGCTCGATGCTCGGGACCGACACCTTCAAGTACAGTTCCGCCAAGGTTGTCCGAGACCCGTTCACCGGCCAGCCGGTCTGTTTGCTGCCGGCGCTCATCTTGGATGTCGGGTTGATCCACGTGCACCGGGCCGATATCCACGGCAATGCCCAGGTGGACGGCATCACCGGCTTCTGCGCCGAGATGGCCCGCGCCTCGAAGCGGCTGATCCTCAGCACCGAGAAGATCGTGCCGACCGAGGAGATCCGCGAGCATCCGGACCGCACGATCATCCCCTACTACATCGTCGACGCGGTCGTCGAGGCGCCGTTCGGCTCCCATCCCGGCGAGATGGCCTACTGCTACGAGCGCGATGAGGACCAGATCCGCGAGTGGGTCGAGGCGACCAAGACGCCGGAGACGACGAAGGCCTACCTCGACAAGTACATCCACAGCCTGAGGGATCATACCGCCTACCGGCAGCGCATTGGCGCCGAGCGACTGCAAGCGCTGGCCGATCAGGCGGGCGGGGGGCGATCATGAGCGACCCCGGTTACAACCCGACCGAGTTGCTGATCTGCTCCTCTTCGCGCTTGATGGAAGACGGGGCGACGGCCTTCATCGGCACCGGGATTCCGATGCTCGCAGCGATGCTGGCGCAGCGCATGCACGCCCCGAACCTGGTGGCGGTCTTCGAATTCGGCGGCACCGGAGCCATCCTCGAAGAACTGCCGCGCGCCGTCGGCGAGCGCCGGACTTTCCATCGCGCCCTGGCCGCCAGCGGCATCCGCGACGTGGTCGAAGCGGCGCAGCGGGGGTTCATCGAATACGGCTTTCTCGGCGGCGCCCAAATCGATGCCCACGGGAACCTGAACACGACGACGATCGGCGATCACGACCATCCGAAGGTGCGCCTGCCCGGAAGCGGCGGCGGGAATGATGTCGGATCCCACTGCTGGCGGACCATTGCCATCATGCGCCATGACAAGCAGCGCTTCGTTTCCAAGGTCGACTTCATCACCACTCCCGGCTATCTGCAAGGGCCCGGAGCGCGCGAGGCTGCAGGTCTGCCGGCTGGAACCGGGCCGTATCGCGTCGTGACCAACCTGGCGGTCCTTGGCTACCATACCGAGTCCCGGCGCATGATCGTCCTCGCCACCCAGCCCGGCGCCACGCTCGACCAGGTCGTGGAGAACACCAGCTTCGAGCTGGAGGTCGCCGATCACGTCGACCAGGCCGCGCCGCCCTCGGCCAAGGAGTTGAGCATCCTGCGCGACGAGATCGACAAGGATCGGTTCTACATCTAACCCGGTGGTGCGCGCGGGGCGCGGAACGTCGTGCACGCGGCCCGCGTGCGCTGCGGTTTGGCCGGGTGGGATGTCCGCAGTCGAGCCCGATCGCGTCGCGGGACGCGCACGGCGTCTCGTTGCCGATTTCCGAATGATAGACTTCCAGCCCAAGGGAACCCGCCGCCTTTGAACCCCACGCCACCGGACACGCAAGCCCACATCCAACCGCACCGGAGTTCCCCGGCGGCCGCCGGCTGTCTCCTGGCCGTCCTCGCCGGCTTGCTCGGATTCTTGTGCGTCTGGACGGCGCTGACACTTGGAGCCCTGGGCGAGCTTACCTGGCGCATCGGCCAGCCAACCGAGTTGCGGGTCTGGCTGCTCCGCGGGGAAGATGTCGACGGCGCAGGGTGGTCGCGCGGGAAGGTCGTTGAGCGCAACGAGTCAACCGTCTGCGTCCGAACGCTCATAGGCTTCTGGACGTGGCGCGGCACGGCGCCCGAACCCGGGCCTCCAGCCTGCGAGTGCTACCGGCGCCAGGGCAGCAACTGGCACGCCGAGGGAGCCTGTACCCCGTGAGCGCCCTCCCGGCGGCCAAACCGCGCTTGCCGCTCGACTCAATCCTGCATGCCGACTGCCGCACGGCCCTGGCCGAACTGCCTGAGGCCAGCATCGACCTGGTGTTCGCCGATCCGCCTTACAACCTCCAGCTTTCCCAGGACCTCTACCGCCCCAACATGACCCGCGTCCAGGCGGTTGATGATGCCTGGGACCAGTTCGACTCCTTTGCCGCGTACGACTCGTTTACCCGCGAGTGGCTCGCCGCCTGCCGGCGAGTTCTCAAGCCGAGCGGGGCGCTGTGGGTTATCGGCTCCTACCACAACATCTACCGCCTCGGATCCATCGTGCAGGACCTGGGTTTCTGGATCCTGAACGACGTCATCTGGCTCAAGTCGAATCCGATGCCCAACTTCCGCGGCGTGCGTTTCACCAACGCGCACGAGACGCTGATCTGGGCCTCCACCGCGCGCGGGGCGAAGTACACCTTCCACCACCACGCCATGAAGGCCCTCAACGACGAGCTGCAGATGCGCAGCGACTGGATGCTGCCGATCTGTTCCGGGACGGAGCGGTTGAAGGAGGACGGAAAGCGGGCGCACGCCACGCAGAAGCCTGAGGCGCTGCTCCACCGCGTCCTGCTGGCGACGACAAATCCCGGCGACGTGGTCTTAGACCCGTTCTTCGGCACCGGGACGACAGGTGTCGCCGCACGCCGGCTTGGGCGGCACTACATCGGCATCGAGCGCGAGGCGGCCTACGTTGACCTGGCGCGCGCGCGCTTGGCCACCGTGGAGCCCGAAACGGATGCCGTGGACGTCCTCGACGTGCGCGACCGGCGCCGGTCGGCGCCGCGTATCTCCGTGGGCATGCTGGTCGAGGCCGGGCTGCTGCGGCCCGGGCAGTGGCTGTACTTCCGCCGCGACCGGAAACAGGCGGCGCGCTTGCGCGCCGACGGCCACCTCCTGCTCCCCGGCTTCGAGGGCTCGATCCACCAGGCCGGACGTCACCTCATGTCCGGCAGCCCGTGCAACGGATGGGAGCACTGGTACTACGAGGCGGGCGCCGGTGAGCTGGAGGCGCTGGATGTCCTGCGGGAAGTCCTGCGCGAGGCGCGGGGCCCGGGCGGGCAGGCATAGCCCCCCCGCCGGATCGGAGAGAATAGAAGAAGCACCCGGGAGGGTGCTTCGTGGTCCCTTGGTGCCGAGAGCCAGAATCGAACTGGCGACACCGCGATTTTCAGTCGCGTGCTCTACCAACTGAGCTATCTCGGCAGGCGGGGTCATTCTAAACGCCGCCTCGGGGGGTGTCAAGGAAGGGCAGCCTTGACCGACGTGCACGTCGGTCAGCAGCATCTCCAGCGGCCTGCAAGCCCCCGGGCCTGCGGCCGGAGCCGCCGATGCAGCAGGGCACGACCCGGGTAGAATCTCCCCGTCATGCCAATCCTTGAGACGCTGCTGCTCGCGTTTGGTCTGGCGATGGATGCTTCCGCCGTTTCGCTCGGCGTCGGCTCGGCAGGCCACGCCCGCTCCCCCCGGCCCGTCTTCCGGATTGCCTTCCACTTCGGCCTCTTCCAGGGCTTGATGACGCTTGCGGGATGGGCGGCCGGCAGTGGGCTGGCTCAACTGATCGCCGGCGTTGACCACTGGGTGGCGGCCGTCCTGCTTGGTTTCGTCGGGGTGCGCATGATCGTCTCGGGTCTCGACCCGCGCCCCGAGCGGCGGACCATCGACCCCACCCGCGGGGTAACGCTCGTTCTGCTGTCGATCGCCACCAGCATCGATGCGGCCGCCGCCGGGTTGAGCCTGGCCGTACTTGGCCTCCCGGTGGCCTTCCCAGCCATTGCCATCGCGCTGGTCACCAGCGGCCTGTCCCTGGCCGCGTTGACCGTCGGCCAGCGACTGGGCTCGGCCTTCGGCAAGCGAATGGAGATCGTCGGCGGGCTCGTCCTGTTGTTCATCGGTGCGCGTGTTGTGGTGACTCTCCTGTAGTCGCCGGACGGCTACGCTCATCGAGCCTCTCCCCCGGGTTGCCTCGAATCGTCATCCGCGGGATGAGGACAAAGGTGCACTGTACATCATGCCCGGATCCACTCCACCTGCAGTCGGTTTTGCCATCGACCGCGCCGTGCGCGTGACGCCAGACCTGGTGGCCGCGTTCGCCGAGCTTGTCCCGCAGCTCAGCCCGGGACGCACGCCGCCAAGCCTTGCGGAGCTCCAGGCAATCCTGGACGACGAGCGCGCGCACCTGCTTGTTGCCCGGACACCGGACGGGGCTATCGCCGGCGCCATTGCCCTCGTCTTCTACCGCGTCCCCACCGGGCTGCGCGCCCGCATCGAGGACCTGGTCGTCTCACGCAGCCACCGCGGCCTGGGCCTGGGCAAGGCGCTCATGCAGCGGACAATCCAGGTGGCTCGGCAGCAGCACGCCCATGTCCTCGACCTGACCTCCAACCCCTCCCGTATGGAGGCCAACCGGCTCTACCTGGCGCTCGGTTTCCGGCACTGGGAGACGAACGTCTACCGCATGGTCCTGGATCCGCCGCAGGGTCCCGCCGGAAGTGCCTGAAGGCCGCTCCCCACACACTCGTCCTTTCTGGTATCATCGAAGGAGTAGCCGCAACGGAATACCCCAACCCGGCCGTTCGCTGGCCGGTCTTTTGTTGATTCGAGGTTGAGGACGTGAAAGAGCCACGGCAGGACATTCGCAACATCGCTATCGTGGCCCACGTGGACCACGGCAAGACGACGCTGGTCGACGGCCTCCTTCGGCAAGCCAAGGCCTTCCGCGACAACCAGCAGGTGGCCGAGCGGGTGATGGACTCCCAGGACCTTGAACGGGAGCGCGGCATCACCATCCTGGCCAAGAATACTGCCGTGAATTACCGCGGCGTGCGCATCAACATCGTCGACACCCCCGGCCACGCCGACTTCGGCGGCGAGGTCGAGCGGGTGATGAACATGGTCGACGGCGTGCTGCTGCTGGTCGACGCCGCCGAGGGCCCGATGCCGCAGACGCGCTTCGTCCTGCGCAAGGCATTGCAGATGGGCCACAAGGCCATCGTTGTCATCAACAAGGTCGACCGCAAGAACGCCGACCCGGTCGAGGCGGTCAATAAGACCTTCGACCTGTTCATTACCCTTGGAGCCACCGAACGCCAGGCCGATTTCCCGGTGATCTATACCAACGCGCTGACGCAGCAGGCCGGCACGACCCCGGAGCTCGGCCCCGATCTGCAGCCGCTGTTCGAGGCCATCCTGGCGCATATCCCGGCACCGATGGTTGACCGTTCCGCGGGACTGCAGATGCTCGTCACCACGCTAGGCTACGATGAGTACAAGGGCGTGATCGCCGTCGGCAGGATTTTCGCCGGCGCACTGCGCCTCGACCAGCCGGTGGTGCGCCTGGACGTCGATGGCGGCAGCACGCCGTCTCGCGTCCGCTACCTGTACATCCACCAGGGACTGCAGCGCCTCCCGGTCGACGTGGCCGAGGCGGGCGAGATCGTCGCTGTCGCCGGGATCGAGGGCGTGGGCATCGGCGAGACGATCGCCGACCCGGAGCTGCCGGTCGCCTTGCCGGTCATCCGCGTGGAAGAGCCAACAGTGCGCATGACCTTCGGGGTCAGCACCTCGCCCTTCGCCGGACGCGAAGGGACATGGGGCACGTCGCGCAAGCTGCGCGAGCGTCTGTTTAGCGAACTGCTCCACAACGTCGCCCTGCGCGTCGAGGAGACTGACAGCACCGACACGTTCCTGGTCTCCGGCCGCGGCGAGCTGCAGCTGGCCATCCTGATCGAAACCATGCGCCGCGAGGGCTACGAGTTCCAGGTCTCCCGTCCGGAGGTGATCTACAAGGACGGCGAGGGCGGCGAGGTGCTCGAGCCGTACGAAGAGGTTCACCTTGAGGTGCCCGAGGCGCATGTTGGCACCGCGGTAGACCTGCTCGGCCAGCGGCGCGGCCAGATGATCGACATGCAGCATGGTGGCGCCGACGGCACCGCACATCTGACGTACATCGTCCCGACCCGCGGCTTGCTGGGCTTCCGGTATCAGTTCCTGACCGCTACGAAGGGCACGGGGATCGTGCACTCGATCTTCCACGCCTACCTCCCGTCTGCTGGCCGAATGGAGGATAGGGCCTTCGGCTCGCTCGTCGCCTGGGAAGCCGGGACGGCCACGGCCTACGGGCTGAAGGCCGCCGAAGATCGCGGGCGCCTGTTCATCGATCCGGGCATCGAGGTGTACGAGGGCATGGTCGTCGGCCTCCACCAACGGCCGGGCGATCTGGCGATCAACATCGCCAAGAAGAAGCACCTGACCAACGTGCGTTCGTCGACTCAGGACATCGAGGTGCGGCTGGCGACACCGCGGCGCATGAGCCTCGACGAAGCGCTCGAGTACCTGGGCGAGGACGAGCTGCTGGAGGTCACGCCGGCATCATTCCGTATCCGCAAGCGGATCCTCAGCACCGATGAGCGCGGCAAGGCGACGAAGAAGGCCAAGGAAGGTATGCTCGCCGGGACGTAGTCGGCCTTCTCCGCGCAGGCTGCGATTTCGCGGGGCTGCGTTGGTCCTTTCGCCCACCCCGCGCAAACCGTACCGCCCCTCAGGAAACCCGCCCGACCCCGTCTTCAGCCCCATTCGGCCGGGACCGTTCCTTGTGGCACCGCGCGCCGATGATCCTTGGGCCCTTGCAGGCGCCCGACAACGACACACGCCGACTCCGCAGTAGAATAGCCCCGTCTTCGCTCTGGGGGCGGTGGATGACGATTGAACCGGTTCGGCGCAGCCTGCTGGATGACTGGAAGCGTATGCGGGCTTTGCTGTGGCCCGAATGCGGCGAGGACGAGCACGCTCGCGAGATGGCCGAGATCCTCGGCGATCCTGAGTTCAACGCCGCGTTCCTGGCGCACGCGCCCGATGGATTGCCCATTGGTTTCCTCGAGGTGTCTATCCGTTTGACGGCCGAGGGTTGCCGGCCCGGGCAGATTGGCTACATTGAGGGTTGGTACGTCGACCCCGCCTGGCGCGGGAAAGGGCAGGGCGCGGCCCTCGTCGCCCGGGCGGAGGCGTGGGCGTTGGAACGCGGCTGCACCGAGATGGCCTCGGATGCCTACGCCGAGAACCAGGGCGGCCGGGCCGCACACCAGCATCTTGGCTACCACGAAGTCTCACTCCTTGCGCACTTTCGCAAGGACCTGCGCCCGCGGTAGCCCGCTGTCCAAGGACGTCCGCCCACCTGGGCGGGGTAGATGCATAACCTCGTGACTCCTTCGTAAAGGACAACCTGTGCCACACGATCGAGTTGAACGCGCCCTGCAGAAGGCCACCGATACGCGCGCCGTGATCGTCGAGCCAGGTGCGCTGCAAGGCGCAGAAGCTGTGCTGCGGAGGCATTTCGACGTCCCCGGAGCGCTGATCGTCGCCGATGACAACACGATGGGGGCCGCCGGCAGGCAGGTCGAAACGCAGTTGCGCGACGCCGGCCTGCTCGCCGCCGATCCGCTCGTCTTCCCCGGCGCGCAGCGCCTGCACCCGGAGTTCGAGCACGTGCTTGCCGTGGAGGCCTACCTCAAGCACCACCGCGCCACGCCGGTCGCTGTCGGTTCTGGCGTGATCAACGATCTGGTCAAGCTGGCCTCCGATCGCCTGCACCGTCCGTACCTGTGCGTCGCCACGGCCGCCTCGATGGACGGCTACACCGCCTTCGCGGCCGCCATCACGCACGACGGCATCAAGCGCGTCGACCCGTGCGCCGCGCCGCGCGTCGTCCTGGCCGACGTCGATGTGCTGGCCGCTGCGCCGCCGGCGATGGCCGCCTCCGGCTACGGCGATCTACTGGGCAAGGTTGTCGCCGGGGCCGACTGGATGATCGCCGACTCGCTGGGCATCGAGGCCATCGAGCCGACAGCCTGGGAGCACTCGCAGCACGGCCTGCGAGAATGGACCGGCGATCCGGAGGCGTTGGGCCGTCGCGAGCCGCGTGCCTTTGCCCTGCTGATCGAAGGGCTGCTGATGGCCGGGCTGTCGATGCAGGCGGCGCGCTCCAGCCGGCCGGCCTCGGGCAGCGAGCATCTGTTCAGCCATCTATGGGAGATGGAAGGCCT
>Ga0315289_10012705_pt1 | contig 11837 bp, 10 predicted proteins | sample YL17G11_40_MG_FD_203452 | JGI IMG/M metagenome (GOLD analysis project Ga0315289, IMG submission 203452) | Sediment microbial communities from Yellowstone Lake, YNP, Wyoming, USA - YL17G11_40 | ecosystem: Environmental > Aquatic > Freshwater > Lake > Sediment | place: USA: Wyoming | collected...
GGCATCGCGAATTATCGTATGTTCCACGAAACGCTCGATCGGGAAATTTCGCGCTCCAACCGGATGCATATCGGCTTTGCCCTGGTGCTTATGGATCTGGACGATTTTAAAAAGATCAACGATACCTACGGTCATCTGGCCGGCAATGATGTGCTGAAAGACATATCGCACCGCATCAACGCCATAATCCGCAAGCAGGACCAGCTTGCCCGATACGGCGGTGAGGAGTTCGCCCTGCTGCTGCCGGACACGGCCGCCGAAGGCGCGCTGATGTTGGCCGAACGGATCCGGCAGGAGATCGCGGCCGGCAAACTTTCGTGGGGACATCAGGAGATCACCTATACCGTGAGCATGGGGATCGCATGCTATCACGGCGACACATCGCAACCAAAAGACATCCTGATAGCCAACGCCGACCGCGCGCTGTATCTTTCCAAGAGCAAAGGGAAGAACTGCGTGACGGTTGCGTGACCGGGGAGTTTAAGAGTTCAGCCGCCGTCGCCCTGCTTTCAGCAGTGCTACTCGCCACCGTGCTCCGCTATAGCGGAGCACGGTGGCGAGCCAGGGGAGTTCAGATGTTCGTACTCGTACTCATACTCTTACTCGTACTCGGTCATCAAGAGCTCATGAGCTCATGAGTTCCGGACTTCGTTATTCGACATTCGGCGTTCGATATTCGATATTTGTCTCAAGGATTTGCTGTATTCATGCTTTCTTTCCGCCTGCGACTTCTGCTTGCCTTTTACAGCCTTGCGCTCTGGGCGGGGCGTCGGTTCATTCCGCTGGTCACAACGCGCCGCGCGCGCGAATCATGGGACTTTGCCGAACGCATCGCCGCGAGCAAATCGCCGCACATTTCATCCGTTCCTGCCGGCAGCGCCACCTGGATCCATGCCGCATCGCTGGGCGAAGCCAAGCTGGTTGTGCGGTTCCTTGAACTTCTCAAACGCAAACATCCCGCCGGCCGCTATCTGCTCACGGCGACCACACGCGCGGGAGTCGATTTTCTTACAACCGTCACGGGCCATTGCATCGTGGCATGCCGTTTCCTGCCGCTTGATTCCGCCCGGCTTATGAAAGCCATGCTCGAATCATACTCCATCACCCGCGTATGGCTCATGGAAACCGAGCTGTGGCCCAACCTCCTTCTGTCGTGCGTAAAAAAAGAAATCCCGGTGGGCATCATTAATGGCCGGTTGGAAGAAAAATCGTTCGGTTTTTACCATGGTCTCAAATCCCTTTTTGAGCCGCTCTTCCGGCACCTTTCCCCGGTGTTTGCGCAGAACGATACCTATGCGGAGCGGTTCATCGAAATGGGCGTTGCCCGGCAATCCATTCATGTGACGGGCAATCTTAAAAGCTGCGTTGAAATCGCCGTACCGTCTCCTTCGGAACGCGCTGCCTTGCGCAGCCGCCTTGCGATCGCAGACCAGGACATGGTTGTCGTGGCCGGATGCGTGCATCCCTGTGAAGGGAACATCATCCGCAAGGCCTTTTCCCTGCTGCGCGCCAGGGGCATGATGATCAAAATGATCGTAGTGCCCCGGCATCTCAAAGCCACGAAGCAGATCCTGGAGGAGATAGGCGATGACGCCATGCATCTCATCGATGCCGCGAGTGAAAAACCGTTTGACATATGCGTGATCGAGAAGATCGGCATACTCGATGGCATGTATCGTCTGTGCGACCTGGCCTTCATAGGCGGAACGTTTGTGCCGGTAGGCGGCCACAACGTCTGGGAACCGGCACAGTACGGCGTACCCGTGATCTTCGGCCCGGATTACCATACGCAAATCGAAGGCTGCATGATGCTCATCAAGTCCGATGTGGGATTTACCATATCGAACCCCGAGCAGCTGGCCCGTCAGATCGCGCGCCTTTTAGGCGACGGCCGGCCGGTGTTTCTTTCCGCGCGCAGCGATTTCGTGGAAGCCATGAAACAGCATACGCTGGAAATCGAGCATCTGATTCCATGAACCAGCCTTTGGCCCAGACCGCCCCTATCGTTTTCGTCAACCTGATATGCGGCGACGACTCGATAAGCCGCGAATCGGCGCGCCGCCGCATCGTCGATATGATTGCCGCACGCGCAGGGAATGCGGCGGAGTTCGTTTTTGATTCCGCATCGCAGTCGCTCGATGAATTTCTGGCCGCGCGGATAACCTATTCGCTCTTCGCCGAAACGCGCGTTTTTCATCTGCGGCATGCGCAGCAGCTTGCGGATACGGAACTCAAGGCGCTTGCCGGCGCAATTCAGACCGCCGAAATCCCGGACACCTACCTGATTATCGAAGCCGATGTGCCTGCTAAAAGCAAGGACACGCCCGAGCGTTTCAGCAAATTCGCCGCGTCGGTCGCCAAATCGGCGCAGAAATTTTCCGAAACCTACCAGGTCCTGGAATTCATCCGGCCCCGGGAATGGGAACTTCCCCAATGGCTGATGGAAAACACGCCGCGCCTGTTCGGCCGTTCCATCGGCAAAAAGGAAGCGGAACTGCTCATTGATCTTGCCGGCGATGACCCGATGGTCCTGCACGGCGAGTTGCAGAAAATCGACCTGCATCTGCCGCCGAAAAAAGCAATCAATCGCGAAATCATTGAAGAGATCACCGGCGCTACGCGGTCCGCTTCGCCCTATGAACTGGCGGACGCATTGGGGAAAAAAAATCTGTTGCGCACACTCGAAATCATCGAAGCCGTCTTTACCGAATCCTTTTCAGCGCCGCAATTCATCGCAGTGCTCTTCCGGCATTTCTGGGCGCTCTTTCGGATCCGGCAATTCGCAGCGCTTTATCGCGACGACATGCAGATGTTCATTCGACCCGCCGGTCGCGACAAACAGAATGAAATCGCCATGCGGATCGGCATTTTCGCCGGCATACTGCGCGAAAGCCAGAAGAACCGGGTATATCCGGCTGTCATCAAATCCGGAATCGTGGAACAGGCCCGGCTGTTTACGGATGATCAACTCAAACGGGTCTTGCGATGGCTGCATGCGTATGATATCGGCGTAAAAACCGGACGAGTTCAGCCGGATAAGGCGTCGTTGCAGCTTGTATGCTATACGATCGTGCGGGCCGGAGCGCTGGAATTAACGTAGGGGCGTTGCAGGCAACGGTCCTATGGGGAACCTGCGATGGCAGCATTGGATTTCGGATTTCCCGGATTTCCCGGAATATCGGATTAGAAACGCACTATGCGCTATTTCTTCCGCATTGAATACGATGGCGCCGGTTTTGGCGGATGGCAGAAACAGAAGAACGCACCCGGCGTTCAGGAAGCCGTTGAAAAAGCGTTCAGCACCATACTGCGGCGCCAGTGCACAATCATCGGTGCAGGCCGCACAGACGCGGGAGTGCATGCTCGCGGCCAGGGCGCGCATATCGAAGTTCCCGCAGCCATTGACATCCAGAAAACCATCGCCGGCGTCAACGCCGTGCTCCCTGATGCCGTGGCCATCTACGATCTCAAACCGGTCGACGACCGGTTTCACGCGCGCTATTCCGCAATTCGGCGGCGCTATGAATATTTCATGACCGAACGCAAAAGCCCGCTTTGGCGCCATCGCGCCTGGTGCCTGCGGCAACGCCCGGACTGGGAACTCGTCCGGCGCAATATCACCGCACTCCTGGGCACGCATGACTTTTCGGCGTTCTGTGCCTCCGGAACCACCACCCGCACCACCCGCTGCACGGTATTTGATGCGGGAATAACGCGGCGCCAGGGGCTTTACCTATTTTATATCGAAGCGGACCGTTATATTTACAAAATGGTCCGTTCATTAGTCGGCACGCTTGTCGATATCGGACGCGGAAGACTTGCCGACACAATGGAATCGATACTTGCGTCGCGCAAACGTGACCGCGTGGGCGAAACGGCGCCGCCATGGGGGCTGGTACTCGATCACGTCACCTATCCGGGAGAGCCATGATCCGCCGGAACCAGGGCGGCAAAGCCGCACTCTATATCCTCTATTTGATCATCGGTTGTATCATCGGCGCAGTCATCGGCGGCCAGACGATTCGCATGCTGTATAGCCGGGGCGTTGCGGCGCCTGAAAAGCAGGCCGCCAATCAACAGACCGCGGGCAGTTCCGCGACGCCGGTCCCGCCGGACAACGATGCGCTTTTTTCGCGCCGCAACGCGATCGTCCGCGCAACGGAACAGGTTTCCTCCTGCGTGGTGGGCGTCGTAGTCACCCAGATGCAGGTCGTGCGCAATCCATATTACTTTGGCGACTTTTTCGATCTTTTTTTTGAGCCCAACCTCATAGCGCGCCCTGTCGAAAGCATGGGTTCGGGCATCATCATCTCCGCGGACGGGCTTATCCTTACCAATTTCCATGTTGTTGACGGCGCTCAAAAACTCTTCGTCGATCTTCCTGCGGGAAAAGAGGTTGAGGGCACAATCATAGGCATGGACCCCGCAACGGACCTTGCCCTGATACGGATCGCGGGCGACGGCCATCCCGTTGCGAAACTCGGAAATTCGGACAGCCTGCTGATCGGCGAATGGTCCATTGCCATCGGCAATCCATTCGGTTTTCTCATCAATGACGCTCATCCCTCGGTGACCGTGGGCGTCATCAGCGCGATCAATCGGAATTTTGCTCCCAGTGAAGGCACGGTGTACCAGAACATGATCCAGACGGATGCGGCGATCAATCCGGGCAATTCGGGCGGGCCGCTGGTCAATGCAGCCGGAGAGGTGATCGGCATCAACACCTTTATCTTTACTTCTAATAAAAGCAGCAAAGGGTCCATCGGCATCGGCTTTGCGATCCCCATCAACCGCGCCAAACGCGTTGTCCGGGAACTGGTCGCCTATGGGAAACGGCGTCCCATATGGACCGGGATTTTCGGGAGCAACCTGGACCGTTCCGTGGCAATGGCGCTCGGTTACGACCGCACCTGGGGCGTGGTCATCACCGATCTCGCCAAGAACAGTCCCGGTGACGTTGCGGGCCTAGCCGCAGGCGATATCATCGTTCGCATGGACAATACGCGCATCTATTCGATGGCGGATTTCGAGGGATTGTGGGCCGACTGCTATGTGGGCGACGTGGTGGAAGTGCATTATGTCCGAAAAGGGAAAGAGCTGCGCACGAGCATGCTGCTCAAAGCGATGCCGGTGCGATAGCCCTTGCCGACGCTCCAGGCATTGAATGCCGGAAAATAGTATTTTATTCGTATAGTCAAAGAAGGACCGCCATGGCCATAACTCTTAAAGAAAAAAAAATCTCAACGCTCATCCTGATCGTGATCGTGGGCCTGCTTATCGGATCGTACTTCAATTATCTGCTCCTGCTCATCCCGGGCGAGAACGTCATTAAAACGCTCTTTACCTACAACATCGGCTTCGGCATCGGCTTTCCATCCCCGCTGGTCATCGACCTGTATGCGATCAAATTCCAGCTTGGCCTTCAGATGAAATTCACGCCCATGTCGATCCTGGGGGTGCTGGTGAGCCTGTATTTTTTCAGGTGGTATAAGTAAATCCGCATCATTCGCGGCGCGAAACAGTATCCAACCATGCCATTCTTTTCTTCCCCCATAGCGGACATAGCCGCCAAAATCCGCTGCAACGAACTGAAATCCGTCGAAGTCGTGGCGCGATCGCTTGACGTCATCAAAAAGCACGACGCCGAAATCCGGGCGTTCATTTCCTTCCAGGCCGACGCGGCCGTGGCGCGCGCCGAACAGATCGATGCGCTGCCGCCGTCGGAAAAAGCGGCCTTGCCGCTCGCAGGTATCCCCATCGGCGTCAAAGACAACATCTGCACACTGGGCGTTCCAACCACCTGCGGGTCGCGCATGCTCGAAAACTTCCGGCCGCCGTATAATGCCGCGGTGGTCGAGGCGCTCGAAAAAAGCGGGGCCGTCATCGTCGGGAAGACCAACATGGACGAATTCGCCATGGGGTCAAGCACGGAGAGTTCTTATTTCGGCGCGACGAAAAATCCGCACGCCCCGGACCGGATCCCCGGGGGGTCCAGCGGAGGCAGCGCCGCGGCAGTGGCGGCGGAGCTGGTGCCGGTCGCCCTGGGGTCGGACACCGGCGGTTCCATCCGTCAACCCGCCGGCCATTGCGGCGTGATCGGCCTTAAACCCACCTACGGCCGGGTATCGCGGTACGGGCTGGTCGCCTTTGCATCGTCGCTTGATCAAATCGGCCCGCTGAGCGCAGACATACGCGATGCCGGATTGCTGCTGTCAGTGATATCGGCGCCGGACAGCCGGGATTCGACCAATGGACAGAAGCCCTTCGTGGACGATCCTGCGCTCTATTCGGGCAATCTATCGGGCATGGCCATCGGCGTTCCCCGCGAATATTTCGGCGAAGGTCTGTCCGGCGAAGTGCGCGCGGCCATCGACGCCGCAAAGGCCGCGCTTGCCAGGCGCGGAGCGCGCTTTATCGACCTATCGCTCCCCAATCTTTGCCATGCCATCGCCGCCTACTACATCATCTGCACGGCCGAAGCGTCATCCAACCTGGCGCGCTACGACGGCGTCAAGTACGGGTTCCGCGCGCCGGGCGCATCATCGCTCATCGAAATGTATGAGAACACGCGGCAGCAGGGTTTTGGCGCGGAAGTCAAGCGCCGCATCATGCTGGGGACGTATGTACTGTCGGCGGGCTACTACGACGCCTATTATCTCAAGGCGGCCCGCGTCCGCACGCTTATCGCACGCGATTTCGAGCAGGCATTTGCGCAGTGCGATGCAGTCATCTCACCCGTCTCCCCCACGCCGGCCTTTCGACTGGGCGAAAAGCACGATGATCCCCTGCAAATGTATCTCAGCGATATCTATACCGTGTCCGCCAATCTGGCCGGCATACCCGGCATCAGCGTGCCCTGCGGCGATCATGCCGGCCTGCCGATCGGCGTGCAGTTCATGGCGCCCAAATGGCGCGAAGATACCCTTATGCGCCTGGGCGCGGCCGTGCAGGCGTCGACGGGTGGGGTGTGAATCGTCATGCGCACGACGGTGCTGCTCTGCCTGATTTCGCTTCTCTGCGGCTGCTCTTCCTCCATACGCTATTCGCGCGCGCCCTTGAACGCGCCGCCGGAATCCCGCGCTCAAGCTCCCGCGCCGGAGCCGGAGATAGCCAACGCGACTCTCCCTCCATCCGGTGCATCCGCGGATGAAAACCGGCTGCTGGCCATCATCAAATCCTATTTGGGCACGCCTTATCGGCGCGGCGGCATGGACCGCGGCGGCATGGATTGTTCGGGTTTTGTCTGCGTTGTCTACCGGGAATACGACGGCCGCGCGCTCCCCCGCCAAAGCGGCGACATGGCCCGCGCCGGCACCGCAATCGCACTATCCGCCGCACGCGTCGGCGATTGTCTATTTTTCAAAGGCGGCATGTTCAACCGCATCGACCATGTAGGCATTTACATCGGCGCGTCGCGATTTGCGCATGCGTCAAGTTCCAGCGGCGTCATCATCAGCGTTTTAGACGACGACTATTACCGGCGGCATTTTGCCTTTGCGCGGAGGCTTTGATACCATGATCATCGCGTATGCCGGCGAACCCGGGGCATTTTCGGAACTGGCGGCCGTGGAATACTGCGGAACGCGGGCCAGGGTCGTGCCCATGCCCGATTTTGACGGGGTATTTAAAGCGGTGATTGCGCGCCGGGCCGACAGGGGGATCGTGCCCATAGAAAATTCGCTGGCCGGCAGCATCCATCAGAATTACGATCTGCTGCTTTCGCACCGCCTGTATATCACCGGCGAAATCAGCCTCCGGATCGCACATTGCCTGATAGCCAATAAAGGCGTTGCACTCGCCAACGTCAAGCGCATCTATTCTCACCCGCAGGCGCTTGCCCAATGCAAAAAGCATTTGCGATCGATCCGGCGCGCTGAGATCATTCCTGTTTCAAGCACCGCGGGCGCTGTCAAGAAAATCCGCGACGAGCGAATGTTCGACGCGGCCGCCATCGGTTCCCTGCAGGCCGTCATGGATTATAAGATGGCGGTGCTGGCGCGCAACATAGAGGATAACGAACTCAATACGACGCGTTTTATCGTGCTGTCGCGCAAACCGCTGGCGCCGGGAAGGCGCCGCGCCGCGCCCGCCAAGACGTCCATCCTGTTTTCCACAAAAAACGAGCCGGGAGCTCTCTTCAAGGCGCTGTCGGTTTTTGCGATGCGGGACATCAACCTGCTTAAAATCGAATCGCGGCCGGTGATGACCGGAAAATTCGAATACCGTTTTTATCTTGACTTTTCGGGAAACCACTGGGAAGAACGCCAGAAAAACGCGCTCAACCATCTGCAGGAGATCACCTCGCTTTACCGGCTGCTGGGATCATACCCGGTGGGCCGCGAGGTGCGGCCGACATACCGCAAACGCTGAACCGCGCACTACCGGTCGTTCATCCGGAATTCCCCGCTCCACCCGTAATATCCGCGATTGTCAATCAACTTCACCCGGAAACCGGCGCCGGTACCCCACGCGGCCGGGATTGAATCGGTACGCTCGTACCATCGAACATTGCCCGCGGTGTCCGAAACCGGCCCTTTGCCGAAAAGCGCGATATAGGTGCTGCTGCGATAGACATCGATCCGCATTGAGTCGGCCCCGTTTTCGAGCCACGAAACCCGGGTGTTTGTATTGCCGACAGTCCACGTTGCAGTCGAATCAGGTGAAAGCACCGATATCCGGCGCAATGAATCGGCGCGCACCTCGAAATAGCCGCTATAGCCGTAATACCCTTTATTGTCTACGACTTTGATGCGGAAATCAACACCCTCTCCCCAGGAGGCGGGAATGCTGTCGGACCGTACCAGGGAATCGACCGTTGTCCACCCATTCCCGAACTCGTCAATCATGGTCGTGCCGCGATAGAGAACCGCATGGGCGCTGTCGCCAAGCGCATCGGTCCAGCGCACTGGAATATCGGACATTCCCGCATACCAGACATCGCCTGAATCGGGCGAGGTCACGATCAGTTGCGCGAAAGAATCCGGCAGGATCACAAAAGGCCTGCTCCATCCGAAATTGCCGATCGAATCGAGCACCTTGAGCCGGTAATTTTCCCCGGGTGTCCAACTCAGCGGTATCGGATCGGACCGCACGATAGTATTCGTGCTGTCAACCGTCCTCCATTCGATAAACAAGCTTGCAAGGCGGCCGTTCCGATACAACTCCGCCTTTACCCGCGGCCCGAATTCGCCGGATATGCGCACGGATGCGAACGTCTTCCCCGGATACCATCGCGTGGTGGAATCGGGCTCAAGCACCGATATCCTGGGTGTCGTATCGGCGCTGATGCTGAACCGGTCGCTGAACCCGAACCGGCCCTTTTTATCGTACATTTTTACCCGGTAGGCGCTGCCCGTGTCCCAGGAGAAAGGAACAATGCTGTCGCGCACATACTCCGAATCGTTGCGCGTCCAGCCGAAAATTTTCCGGACAAACAGAGTGTCACTTCTGTAAAGGTCCGCGGCAACGCTGTCGCGCGCGCCGGTCCAGCGGAAGCTGACGCCGGTCTGATGCTGACGCCACACGGTATAGGCCGCGGGGTGTACGACGATGATCGAATCGAGCGTATCGGCGATGATTTTAAACATCCGGCTGTACCCGAAGTTGCCGTTGACGTCCGTGATTTTGATCTGGTATCCGGTCCCGGTGCCCGCGGAGGCCGGCAGGAACGATTTCGCGATGTAGCCGCCGGTGTTATCGGCGGAATCCACGATATTCATGACCAGGCTTTCGTTCTTGTAAATATCAATACGCGCTTTCTTTCCCGCGGACGGATACCAATAGACGATCTGGCCCGATTGACCGAGCTTCCAGACCGTGGCGGTATCGGGTTTCGTTACCTCAACCAGTTCACCAAGCTCGGTGGTGATTTCAAACTGCCGGCTCCAGCCGTAATAGCCCTTATTGTCCACAATCTGGAGCTGGAATCCTTTGCCTGACCCCCAGCCGTACTGGATGGTTTTCTGGGCATTATAGGAGCCGTTGTTGAGGGTCATCCGGTCGAGAAACGGGCACACAAACTGGCCGTTTTGATACAGCTTGATCATCACGCTGTCGCCGCTGCGAACGCCCACAGACCAGATGATACTGGTTGTATATTGCCCATGTTTCCATGAGACGGAATTGTCCGGCTTCTGCACTATGATCGTTGCCAGCGTATCGGCCCGTATTCGGAATTTTCTGCTCCACCCCGTGTTCCCGGCGCGGTCAATAATCTGGACCTGGTAGTTGTCCGCTGCATTCCAATCGGATGGAATTGCTTTTATACCGTGGAAGAACCGGTCGTTTTCGGTCCATGCAGGGAAAAAATCAATATATTTACTGTCTTGATAAAGTCGGATCTGTACGCTGTCACCCGCGGCGCTGTCCCAGGTGATGGTATCGGAAAAATGCCAGAATTGCCAGACCGTGTTGGAATCAGGCTTGATCACGCGGATGGTATTCGTTGATGCCGGGCAGGTCACGCATGGCGGGCAATCCTGCTGCGTTTCGGTCTTCCGGATGCATGATGAGAAATACAGCATTGCGGCTGACACCATCGCCGCGCATATGAAAAACCGTTTGTTCATGGGCCCGTTCCCTTCATGTTGCAGCGGAAAAACCGCGTATCTATCGAAAATAAGTTATTTTATCCATCCCCTAGTACGAATACGATATGAAAATCTTGAAAACCGGCCTGAAAATCATCATCGGCATCCTGCTGAGCTATGCTGTGCTCTTCTCCATGGCCGGCACGATACTGCTGATCTGGTTGACGGTTCAGATCACCACACCCATCAATCAGGTCAAGTATCTGATCAGCAATAATCCTCGCGCGACCGCGTATATGTCCGCATATGGCAAGGCGCTCAAGGCGGCCGGCGACACTCTCCCATTTTCCCAGCGATTCGTCCCCCTGGATTCCATACCTTCCGCGCTCATCAACTGCGTGATAGCGTCGGAAGACGATGCCTTTTATATCCATCCGGGCTTTGATATCAACGCGATCCTCGCGGCATTCGAACGCAATCGCTCGCAGAATAGAATAATTCTGGGCGGCAGCACCATCACCCAGCAATTGGCGAAAAACCTCTTTTTATCAAACGCGCGCACCTTCGACCGGAAATACCGCGAAGTTCTCTATACTCTGTTGCTGGAAAAGTATCTGGGCAAAAAGCGCATCCTGGAACTCTATCTCAACTACGCCCAGTGGGGTAAACGGGTTTTCGGCTGCGAAGCGGCGGCGCAATACCATTTCCGCAAGCCGTGCGCTAAATTGACGTTCTGGGAATCAACGCGCCTTGCCGCCATCCTGGCGAAGCCCGAAAAGGCCAACCCCCAGTCCGAAGAAAGCCAGTTCATCGCCAAACGCCTGCAGACCATCGCCGACAATCTCCTGCTGCACGGCGAGATCGGCGAATCGACCTACACCGCAATGACCGGACATGAACCGCCGGTGCGGGATACATCGGAGCAGACGGCGATCGATACCGTGCCGCGAAATCGCGCAAAAGGGAAATAGCGGGAAACAACCGAAATTTAAAATCCGAAATCCGAAACCCGAAATCCGAAACAAATTCGAAATTCGAAACAGCAAAATTCTAAACGGGAACCGATCATCCCGATATAATGGATGCACATATGATGCATGCGTTGATGACCGGATTTCCGCCCTTTGATCGCAGCGCCCATTATGCCTTCCGGCTCCGACAACACTTCCGGACCATCAGCCGCGAAATCCGCTTTTTTCCTTGAATAATAACCAGGTTCGTGGGATAATCAATGCGCTCCAGAAGAGTCTGATTTTCCTCCAAAAGAAAGCGTTGTTATGCGGGTGCTTTCTTTGATTACTCGGCTAC
>Ga0315289_10012708_pt1 | contig 11835 bp, 10 predicted proteins | sample YL17G11_40_MG_FD_203452 | JGI IMG/M metagenome (GOLD analysis project Ga0315289, IMG submission 203452) | Sediment microbial communities from Yellowstone Lake, YNP, Wyoming, USA - YL17G11_40 | ecosystem: Environmental > Aquatic > Freshwater > Lake > Sediment | place: USA: Wyoming | collected...
GTGAGGATGAGGTGGTTCTTTTTAAAATCGATTCCAATGGTTGAATCAAACATCAACATCCCATTCACCCATATAAAAAAGCTTATGCCAAATTCTAACCAAAGATATTTGAAATTTCCCCCCCCCCATTTAATCTCCTCCCCCTTCGATGGGGGAGGATGAAGGTGGGGGTGGACAAAAGGAATTTGTTCCCCCTCCCCTACATCCCCTCCCGCCAGGGGAGGGGATGTTCTTGGGGGATTCATCTTGAAAATGTTAGACGAAAATTCTCAGATTGAACCATGTAATAATCTATCCCTTTTGAAACAATAAACAGATGACCGTTCTTGCAATTTTCGGTTTTAAATGAGTGTATCCAACCATTGAACGATTTTATATCCTCCCTTATCTCTCGGGTCTATTTTAACGATCACCTTCAACCCTCGAACCGTCTCTCCTTCTTTCAACCTTGCCCTCGACTCAATGGTATAGTAACGAACAGCGGATCGAAATAGAATGAGCCTCCCGATCTCTCCCATGAAGGAGGAGAGTTCAGGCACCCTCTGGAGGAGATCTTGTTGGTTCTCGAACCCTTTCTCCTGTCGTCCTTTAACAATAAGTTGAGAAACCTCTCTGGGAATGCCCAGAACAACATTCAGTACGAGTGGCGTGGCACTATTCATATCAACCTGTTCTCCAAGGGAGTAGATGGAGAAGACATCTTTCAATCCGATCCGATCAACCTTTAACTCCTCTTCTTCTTTCTTGATCCCTTTTTTTCCATAAAAAAGATCCGGAGTGACACCTCGGGCAAGAAGGAGTTCTTCAATCGAGTCCAAATTGCCATTCTTACAGTAATAGGGTTCCTTAAGGGATTGATAATAGTCATTCTCTGCCCCGTTTACACGATAAAAATCATCTGGGTCCCTCCAATCTAAAATGGAATCGACCACGATGTCCTTGGCCTCTCCCTCTAAGCCTAACTGTCCGATGATCTTTCGAAGCATCGATTCCGAGACGACATTGATGTTGACCTTTCCCCCTTCACTCATGATCCTGATGTCGCAGGTTCCCTGATCGAATGGGAGGGGGTAGGACCTTCCGTCCACCACCCACTCCTTTTGGTCTGGAGAGGTTTCCTGGGATAAGAGGGTTCTCCTCATCTGTTGAACCCGTGGGTCATGCTTGTAGATCAATTCTGCAATGGCACGCTGAACCCCTCCTTCGGCCATCCCATAGAGTTGGAGTTCCTCTTTATAATTCTTGGTAAGATGAACCTCTGTCCTCATAGCCAGACAGAATTCTAAGACCACCACCGAAAGGATAGCCATCACCCAAAGCACCATGATCAGGGCAACACCCCTTGCCTGCCCGCCGAAGCCTCGGCGCAGGCGGGAATTGCGGATTGCAGATTGCGGTCGGTACGACCGCCCGTACCGTGGCGGATTTCGGAATTTCAATTGACCCATATGTTGCATTGAAAAGGCAGTTGGGTGTGCTTTCGGAACGTTTTTTATGCAACTGCTGGGTTGATTTAATTTGCTTCTCACGGGCGCCTCTCCAGTATTGGTCTTCGAATGACTGGAGCTGTTCTAACCTCTTCGAATCGATAAGAGGGAATTGAGGCCAGAACAGTAATAGAAGAATTTTCTTCCTTGCCTTTTTCTTCCTTACTTGCCCGGCGGTAGGCAGGGTGGGTGATGGTCATTCTAAAGGCTTTTGGCAAAGCCTTCTCCTCTTTTGTATTCCATTCCTCAACCCACTCCTCTTTCCGATTCTTCAGAGAATCCTCCTCCTGGTAATATTCAAAGCGGACATTCGAAACCCCTTCCAATAAAGAGACGCCCAGTTCTTCCTTTGGTTCCTCTTCAAAGAAATCTCTATTGAGAACCCTCTGCTCATAAAGAATCAAGCGACCTCCCTCACTTCCTCCTTCTTTAAACTCATAGATGGCATAGACAAATCCTTCGGGCTGTTTTGCCTTGATCGACAGGGTGGAGACGAATTTCAAAGAGCGGCCCTTTCCCTCGAAGGCAAGATAATCCCCTTCTGCCTTTTGAGTCTTAATTTTAAAAGGAACGATCGATTTGATCTGCTGGGAGATCAACTGGGTGATAATCCGGACCTTCTGGTACTCCTCTTTTATGGATTCCCCTCTCTCCCATGCGGAGAGGCCCAAGCGAAAGGCTCCTAAAATAATCAGAAGAATAAAGCCGAGGACGGTCAGGGTAACGATTACCTCGATTAAGGTAAACCCTTCATTCTTAATCCAAAGCATAGAAAAAACGTTAACTCTTCTTCTCTTCATCTTCCGATCTGATCATCTTATAAGATTCAATGCTGGTAGACTTTTCCTTAGCCCCAGACTTCCAGAGAATATTGATCTTGACCTGAAAAAGGTCGGCCGGAGGCTTAAAGTCTTTTTTGTCTCCTACTGGAAGAATATCCACTCGCTTCGTTTCAACCTGCCAACGAAAAGTATGATCAAACTCCCCTTCCTCATTCCCTTCTTCCATCGTCTGTTTTACGGCTATCTCTTCCATTTTCATACGGGCATAATTCACCGCCTTTGTATATTCTACAGAGGTCCTTCCCAAACGGAGTCCACCCGAAAAGAGTTCGATGATCACGGTTAGTCCTACGGCTAAGATGGCTATGGCAACCACCACTTCGATCAGTGTGAACCCCGTTGTTGAACAACCATCGATACCCGAGGTGAACAACCCCTTTTTAAATCTTGCAATTGCCATATTTCTTTGACCCATCTACTAAGGAGTCCATAATTGAGAAGACATATTCTTCAGAAAATCTCCCCTCACCCCTCTTTGGCAAAGAGGGGTAATCCCTCCCTTTGTAAAGGGAGGCAAGGAGGGATTTATTTTTGGTGTCCACACAATTATGGACTGATTATTAACTCAACTACAGGGTGAACCCCCGAGTTTTCATTTTCTGACGTCCCCAGCAATCTCTACCTTTACCATCCCAGTAAGAAAATCGACTTTGATCTTGTAGCCGATACGATCCTGACTATCCAATAAGATTGTCCCTCCATTCGATCCTCCATTGGGATAGAATTCAATCAGGGGTAGGTCAGAAGGAAATTGGAGAGATGGTAGAATGTCAACATCTTTGACCCGGATCCCTTCAGGGAGCGAAAATGTTTTTGGTGTGACCTTTCCCTCTCGTTTCTCGTCCTTTTCCTCTTTCAATTCCATTGATTGAACCCTTACTTCCCTCACACTGGAATCGAAGAGAACCTGATACACTTTTCCCTTATTAACTGCCTCGCTCCGACAATAGAGGAGGATCCCCGAAATCTTTTTTGCGGCACCTTTCAGCTCCACCGTCCTCGAAAACCGGGACAGGGACGGAGTGACTAAGGCAATGGAGATGCTGAGAAGAATTAAGACGACCATCAACTCGATCAATGAAAAACCCTTGTTTCTCATCTCCCAATATCCTTCCAACTGACGATATCCAGATTCTCTCCCTCTCCTCCTTCCACGCCATCAAGTCCATAAGAAATGAGATCATATTCACCGTGTTCACCTGGAGATTTGTAAACATATGGCTTCCCCCAAGGATCGAGAGGGAGTTCTTTTTGGAGATAAGGACCTTGCCATCCCTCCACTCCAGAAGGTTTTTCACGAAGGGCCTTCAATCCTTCCTCAGTCGTGGGATACCTCCCCACATCGAGTCGAAGTGTGTCGAGAGCGGTCCCAAAGAGTTCAATTTGTGCTTTGGCCGCTTTCTGCTTGGCCACACTGACCTTGCCAAATAACCTTGGTCCCACCAGGGCTGCAAGCAAACCAATAATGATGATCACGACCAAGATTTCAACCAGTGTGAAGCCTCGTTCCTTTCGTCCGATCCGTTCTCTCATCTCTACCCCGTTAGAAATCCCCCCCATTTATGGCAGGGATGTAGAAAAAAAATGTTTATTCCTTTATTTACCCCGTAGAGTAACATATGGATTAATCCTTGTTTTTGCACGCCCCTTGGTTTTCCGATCGGCTGCAAAGGCTCGGAATCCTTATACTCACGGGGTGAGGGGCGAGGTTAAAGCCCCGACCCGTTAGAAATTTTATTAAACCCCATTAGAAATCTACTCCCCCGAGGGTGTAGCGGCATCCGCTCAGTGAGGCTTATTTCTAACGGGTCCCGTCTTTTCTAACGGGGTTTACTCCTTCTTAGAAATTAAAAAGGAATCTCGTTGATGCTAAAAATAGCCAAAAGTATGGAAATGACGATGAACCCCACTACCGCCCCCATAATAAGGATGATCATTGGTTCCAATAAAGCGACAAACCGTTTTATCGAATTTTGAACATTTTCCTCATAAGTCTCAGCCACCTTGATCAGCATCTCATCGAGCCTTCCTGTTTCCTCGCCCACACCAATCATGTGCACGGCAAGAGGCGGAAAGACATCCGTCTCCTCTAAGGATTTGGAGATTCCTTTGCCCTCCCTCAATCGATCATGGATATATGCAATCGATCTTGAAATCGCTCGATTTTGAGGGATTTCTTTGACCAGATTGAGGGCGGACAAAATGGAGACACCGCTCTGAAGCAAAGTCCCTAGCGTCCTTGAAAACCGAGCGACCTCCACCTTTTTGATGAGGTCTCCAATGGCGAACCACCTCAATTTAGACCGATCCCACCTCCACTTCCTCTCCTCGTCTTGTGTATACATCTTTAGTCCGATGTAAATCAAAGCAATGGTTCCCAGACCAGCCCACCAGTATCCTCTTACCAATTGGCTGAATGAGAGAATGATCTGTGTTGGTAATGGGATTGCCTGTCCTAAATCCGAAAAGATCCTTGCAAATCTCGGAACCACAAAAGTGACCAAAATGGCGATGGAGATCCCACTCACAAGCGTCAGAATCAATGGATAGATCATAACGGAGATCAGGTATTCTCTCACTTCTTTTGTGCTTTGAAGATATCGAGCCAGTCGAGACAAAATCCCCTCCAAAAAACCGCCTGACTCTCCAGCCTTGACCATATTGAGATAGAGTTTTGGAAAGATGTAGGGATGATATCCCAGGGCCTCGGTTAAAGAGTTTCCTCCTTCAACCCTTTTTAATACATCCTTCACGGCCTCTCTCAATCTCTTATTCTCTGTCAGAGTCCCTAAGATGTTGAGGCTTCGATCAATGGGCAGGCCTGCTGAAACGAGGGTAGAGAGTTCTTGTGTGAAGGTGAGCAGATTTCTTATCCCAACACGCTTGGGCAAAAGAGAGGAAAAACGGAAACCGGTCTCCTTCTCCTGGGTGGAGAAGATTCGAATGGGAATATAGCCAAGTTGATGAAGGCTCTGGACGATGGTCTCTTCGTCCTTCCCATCCATCGAACCTTCCACGGTCTGTCCGCTGAGGGTTGTGGCTTTGTAAACATATTCTGGCATTTGTTTGTATGATTTACCCCGTTAGTAAAAGCTCCACCCTTTCTAACGGGGTTTCCTTTTCTTGAATTATCCTTAAAATCTCAAAAATCCGCAATCCGCAATCTGCAATCCACATTTCGCATTAGTTTATAAGATCTCCTCTTCTTGGGTTACCCTCAAGACTTCGGAAATGGTGGTCACCCCTTGTTTGACTTTCATCCAACCATCCTCCCTCAATGTCCTCATTCCATTCTTTCGGGCCACCTCCTTGATGATGTTCGAATCACGTTTTTCCAGGATGAGCCTCTGGATCTGGTCGGTGATCGGAAGGAATTCAAATATTCCTGAACGGCCCCAGTATCCCGTATGAGCACATTTCTCGCATCCTTTGACATCCGTAATATTCAAATCAGAAAGATTTTGAACATCCACCCTCATCTCTCTCAGGATCGCTGGATCAGGGGAGTAGGGTTCCTGACAAAAAGGGCAGGCGATTCTTACCAGGCGTTGTGCCAATATGCCAATAATGGTGGAGGAGAGGAGGTAATCTTCCATCCCCATATCTATGAGCCGGGTAATGGCACTCGGTGCGTCATTGGTATGAAGGGTGCTTAGAACCAGGTGACCGGTCAGTGCGGCGTGGATGGCGATCTCAGCGGTCTCCGAATCTCTAATCTCACCGATGAGGATCACATCAGGGTCTTGGCGGACAATGGACCGTAAGGCATTGGAGAAGGTGAGTCCAATGGATGGCTTGACCTGAATCTGATTGATCCCCCTCAATTGATATTCGACAGGATCCTCTACCGTGATGATCTTTTTCTCAGGTGAGTTGATCTTTTCCAAGGTACAATAGAGAGTGGTTGTCTTTCCACTTCCCGTAGGACCAGTGACGAGAATAATCCCGTGGGGCCTTTGTATAAGCGCATCGAACCCTTCCAGCGTATCCTTAGGGAAACCCAATTTCTCAATATCGAGAAGAATGCTGCTCTTTTCCAAAATTCGCAGAACGATGCTCTCTCCATGGATGGTGGGGATCGAAGAAACCCTGAAATCGATCTCTTTGCCTTTGACTCGAAGCATGATACGTCCATCTTGAGGAAGACGTCTCTCTGCAATATTCAATTTTGCCATGATTTTGACACGGGAAACAATGGCTGCCTGAAGTCTCTTGGGAGGGGATTCCACATCATGGAGGACTCCGTCAATTCGATACCGGACCCTGAACTGTTCTTCAAAGGGTTCAAAATGGATGTCACTTGCCCTCATCTCAATCGCCCTTGTGATGATGAGGTTGACCAGCCGAATGACAGGGGCTTCGGAGGCCATATCTCGGAGATGGTCAACGTCCTCCTCCTCTTCGGGCCGGTATTCCGGTATGCTGTCAATATCTTCGATAATCTTTTCCATTGAGGACACGCCAGACCCATAAGATCGTTCGATCGCCCCTAAGATTTCATTCTCTCGTCCCAGGAGGACTCGGATCTCACAGTCGGTCGCCAATCGGATGGCGTCGATGGTATAAAAATCTAATGTGTTGCTCATGATGACCGTCAGTTCCTTATCGACTAAGCGAGCTGGGATGAACTTTGATTCCTTCATGAATTGGATCGATAGGGTATTGACTAAAACCGGTTCCTCTGGAAAATCCTCCTTTGTTGCAAAAGGAGCTCCATAAAATTCTTCGAGACTGGATCGAAACTCATCCTCTGTAAGAAGCCCTGAAGTGCGCAAATGTTCTTCAATGGAAAGATCTTCTACCGGTCCTTTCGAGGAGGCAATCCTCTCCAGATCCACTCTCTTGATCTTTCCTGCCTCAATCAAAAATGAAATGAAAGGGTTTTCTATGAGATTCATCTTTAATTACCTTACCCTGTCTTTATCCACACTATGGGAATTTTATTAAAGTTAACGTATATTATCACAATCCACAATTAAAGACAAAAAAAATATGGACAAAATCTTTGGGAAAGCAAAGAACTATCCCCATAGGATGTGGCTTTAAAACCTAATTGTTTTAAACCAGAAACCGAGATCCCGAAATCATTGACGGGGTGTTTCTGTGGTGGTTATGGAAGAAGATGAAAATCAGGTTTGTCATTCCGGCCAGGAGCAATATGGAGGTAAGCCAGGACATTCGGGGATTTCGTTTGGAGAAGGCAGATGGCCAGAGGATTTTCGTGGAAGAGACCAAGGAGATGAAGGTGATGGGTGTGAAAGGGCTTCTCTCTTATGATCAATTTGGGGAGGAGGGACATGGGAGAAGAAAAGGCCGAAAAGACTTTAAGGCCAATCCGATCGATGCTGTGATGGTGCTCCGTTGGGATGGAAGAGATTATGAACCCGGTAAAGAGAAGGTCTTTTTGACCAATTTCGTTGTCTCTCGACCCATGAGGATTATTGAGCACTATGATCTGCGTTCAGAGATTGAAAACCAGGGTTTTCGAGAACTGAAGCAGGGGTATCATTTATTGAAGTATCCTCAGAAGACGATCTCTGCTGTTCGGGTTCATGCGGTGTTGACCCTGATCATTTATAGTCTGGTCAATGCCTATAAGAGCGAACATGGTCAACGATTGGCCCACCTTGGGATTCGCCGCTGGAGAAGAAAACAGATGGGCCAGAGCATCCATAAAATGATCGTCTACTATGAGGGGATCTACGGAATCGTCGATGTAGAAGAGTTGTTTTACCTAATGGACATGACTCCCAAGGAGCTGTATCGACTCAACATCAAACAGCTCCAGAGAGAGGTCGGATAAGCTGGGAGCTTTCGACTTGTGAAAGCAAAAGTGATCCGTATTCCTTAAATTCCTAGGGTCCCCCATTCCTCCGGTCTTCTTTCCCCTTTCTCACTTCCCAAAATATATCAACCCTACTGCCGCCTCTTCTCCACTTTTCTTATGGCAGAATTTCAAAAATTTCTAAAAAAACACTTGACTTTTAAAAAAATAAAAGGTACTATTATACGCAGTGTAAGTTGTAAGAAGTAATTGTTTGGATCAAAAAAAGGTCACAAAAGTGCTTCCGATACTTATGTGGCCTTTTTTATTTAAGACCGAAGGCTATTACAACTTACTTAAGTTCTGAAATGAGAGGAGGTGAGTTGTAGTGGCTAAAGGTCGCGTGAAATGGTTTAACGAGAAGAAAGGCTATGGGTTCATTTCCGGTGAAGATGGAAATGATGTCTTTGTTCACTTTTCCGCCATTAAGAGGGATGGATTTAAGTCCCTTTATGAAGGCGACGAGGTGGAGTTCGAGGTTTCCAAGGGGCCGAAGGGTCCACAGGCAACGGATGTTGTCGTTTTGTCCTGAAATAGAAGCTCATTAAGCCTAAGAGAAAAGAGACCTCAGACTTTTCTTTGGGGTCTCTTTTCTACATTCAACTTGGACAACGGACTAAGAAGTTTTATTGAGCGCCAAACGAATCCTAAGTAGGGAAGCCAGAAATGGCTGTGCCTTTTTTATGCATATTTCAAATGGTAATCCTTAAAGAAATCCTTTTCTGAAGGCTACCTCCTTTTAAGAAAGCATCCCATATCTTGTGGTCTTTTTTGTTTGACATACAACTCCGTTTTTCGTATATTCAACTCACCCTAAAGCGAGTTCTTATCATTTTCATTATCATTGACTGAGGACGCGGTGTGATTTTCCCTCGCATTTTGGGCATATAGCCGCGGCTTCATCATAAAATCTTTGCCTCTTTTCAAAGCGACAGTGTTCGCACTCATATTCATAAATGGGCATATACTCAATTCACCTCCTGGAGTAGAGGATTATTTTATAATAATTGTGTCTGTTGAGGCAAATTTCTTACTTTCTCACCTGGTTTGTTGATTGTGGGTATGGACTTTTCCCCAAATTTTGTTTAAAAAACATAGTCGGTACTATACTATCGGATGTATGGTAGGGAGTTGCCACGAGGTTGATTGAACTATTGATGGTAGAAACTGCCGAATTGGAATCATAAAATATTTATAGAGAGGGCTTGTCATGAGAATCATCGACCCGCATCTTCATAAATCTGCCAAATTGAATAACGGCTAAGCATCGGAATTTCAAATTTTAACACTACGGCAATGAGGGAGGAGTACGATGTCAGAACAGATTTTCACGAGTTGTACCCAAGGTGGTCCGGTTCATATTCATGTGAAAGATGGGAAAATAATTCGTATCAGACCACTAACATTTGCTGAGAATGAAGACGTACCGACCTGGACTATTGAAGCCGATGGCAAGAATTTTTCGGCTCCCAGAAGGGTTGCGCTTGCCCCTTATGTGCTGGCGCAGAAAGCAAGAACTTACTCAGAAAGTAGAATTAAGTATCCCATGAAAAGGACAGACTTTGACCCCAAGGGCGAAAGACATCCTGAGAACAGAGGTAAATCCGGTTACGTAAGGATAAGCTGGGATGAGGCCCTGGATATTGTCGCCAACGAAATGAAGAGGATCCGGTCTACGTATGGACCAGAGGCGATAATGTCAAGATGCTCATCCCATCATGAATGGGGAAATATCGGTTACAAATTCAGAACCTGGGGCAGATTTTTTAACCTATTGGGATTTACTGATATCTTTGATAACCCGGATAGCTGGGAAGGCTGGCTCTGGGGAACGGCTCATGCTTATGGTTTCTGGTGGAAATTGGGCGTTCCGGAGCAATATGACTTGCTTGAGGATGCCCTCAAGCATAGCGACCTGATCATACAATGGTCCAATGACCCGGATGCTACCGGCGGAGTTTATGGTGGGCAAGAATCGGCTATCTGGCGTATTTGGCTGAAGGAATTAGGAAAGAAGCAAATTTTTATCGACCCTTATTATAACAGCACCGCAGTCACCATGGCAGATAAATGGATTGCCCCCAGACCAGGCACGGATGCTGCCCTCGCTGAGGCAATCGCTTATGTCTGGCTTAAAGAAGGCACTTATGATAAAGACTATATCGCTACCCATACGATTGGCTTTGAAAAATTCAAAAATTATATTTTAGGTAAAGAGGATAAAATACCCAAGAATCCGAAATGGGGTGAGGAAAAGTGCGCCATACCAGCCCGAGTCATAACGGCTCTCGCCCGCGAATGGGCTTCCAAGAGGACTTCGCTTGCAGCGGGGACGCGTGGTGGATGGGGTGGAGCCTGTAGGGCGGCTTATGGGACCGAATGGGCAAGATTGGCAATGCTCCTCCAGACGATGCAGGGTTTGGGCAAACCCGGGGTAAGCATTTGGGGAACTACGACTGGCGCGCCCTATAATGCCGACTTTGATTTCCCCGGCTATGCCTCCAATGGCTGGGGAATGAATAATCTGGCCAAGAAGCCAGCTGACAATTCGGTGACCCAGCGGATCTATCGCTTACTCCTTCCAGAGGCCGTTTTAAACCCGCCCATCCACTGGTTAGGGGAGGGTTTCTGTGGCAGTTCCCTGGAACAGCAGTTTAAACCTTACGTCTATCCTGAACCAGGAAAATCCGAAGTCAAGATGTTCTATCGCTATGGCGGATCTTATATTGGTACGATGACCGACACCAATCGCTTCGTCAGGATGTACCAGAGTCCGAAGCTCGAATTCGTGGTTAACCAGGAAATCTGGTGGAACACGGAGACTGGGTTCGCCGATGTGATCCTTCCTGCATGCACTAACTTTGAACGAAATGATATCGGAGAATGGGCAAACTCTGGAGGATATTCTCATAACAGCTCTGATGTATGCAATCACAGGATCATTGTCTACCAGAAGAAGTGCATTGAAACACTCTATGAGTCTAAATCTGACTACTGGATTCTCACCCAACTGGCAGAAAGATTGGGTTTTAAGGAAGACTTCACCGAAGGGAATGAGACAGAAGAAGGCTGGATTAAGAAGATGTTCGATGCTTCCAGCTTACCTGAATACATCTCTTTTGAAGAATTCAGAGAGAAGGGCTACTTCGTGGTCCCTTACCCTGAGAATTATAAACCTACCCCAGCGCTCAGGTGGTTCTATGAAGGGCGAGAATGTGACACCGCAGATAACAATCCCCAAAAGAAGACCGGGAGGAGTAAGGAATTGGGGACCTATAGTGGTAAAATCGAGTTTGTCGCTGAAAGTCTGAAACAACACTTTCCGAAGGATAAAGAAAGGCCACCGATGCCGCGGTATATTCCGAGCTGGGAAGGGCATGAGACGAAGTTAGCTAAGAAATATCCTCTGCAAATGATTTCCCCTCATCCCAGGTTCTCCTTCCATACGCATCATGACACTGGCGTCCCTTGGCTTGTAGACATTCCAGATCATCGCATCTTCAAGGACGGTTACTATTGGCGCGTTGTGAGGATTCATCCGGCAGATGCGGAGGAAAGGGGCATCAAACAAGGAGATATCGTCAAACTCTATAACGACCGGGGCGCAGTGCTGTGTATCGCAACGGTTACAGAAAGGATGAAACCTGGAGTTGTTCATTGTTATGAGTCATCAGGAGTGTAT
>Ga0315289_10012709_pt1 | contig 11835 bp, 11 predicted proteins | sample YL17G11_40_MG_FD_203452 | JGI IMG/M metagenome (GOLD analysis project Ga0315289, IMG submission 203452) | Sediment microbial communities from Yellowstone Lake, YNP, Wyoming, USA - YL17G11_40 | ecosystem: Environmental > Aquatic > Freshwater > Lake > Sediment | place: USA: Wyoming | collected...
TTCTTGGTTTTGAGGCGGGAAATCTGTAAAAGCCTTCTGCCTCGCCGCTTGAGTAGTATTTTCTATTCTTGATGATAGGTTAAGTTTCTTTGGGCAAAATTTTCGGGTGCGGGCGAAAATTTTGCCTTTGTTTTCTTTAGGGAGTTGCAGGCGGGAAGAGCGAAAAGTTAAAAAACAAAACCACAGTAAGAATAAAAAGGAGCTTCTTAAATACGGATAGATACCCAATGCTTGCGGCACAAGACCCGCCTCGTGCTTCTTTTAGGCCGCCCAAGCGGGCTTTGCGAGGCGGACTGTCCTAGCAGGACGCCGAAGCAAAAACCACCCCTGACTACACCACAAAGTGCCAGCAATGATGATAAGGCTTGAATACGCCAACCCGCAATCATCCCCGCCGTTCAGGCGGGGATAAGAGGGGCGCAGGAGAAAATTAGAAGTAATCAGAATTTCGTTGACTTACCGTTATTCCCGTAGTAATCTTTAATCGAGTAGGATATTTGAAAAACAGCCTTTCGGGTATTCCTCATACGAAGGGCACCAACCTCAAATAAATCTATTTATGCGGTGCCTGTTCAATGTTTATATAATCCTTGAACCCTATCGCCTCACCTAACTCCTGCTTGACTACTCTAATCCTATCCGGAACATAAGGGTGAGTTTTAAAATAAGATTTGGGCATTAAAGGTTTTCTCCTGTTTATCTCTTGAAGCTTCTCTAAAAAGCTAATCATTCCATGAGGGTTATATCCTGCTAATTTTGTATAGCGTGTGCCTAACTGATCAGCAAGCAACTCATCTTCTCTGGCATAACCTAACAATAACTCCGTAAAAGCAGCATCTGCGGCATTACCCACCGCACCACTTTGCGGCGCTACAGCAACTAATATCCTTAATATGGAATAGCCTTGAAGGGCCTGAAGTTTTTTGATACTGTGCCGGGCAACAATATGGCCGATTTCATGACCTAATATTCCTGCTAATTCGTCATCATTGGCCACCTTATCAATCAAGCCTTTGTTTACATATACAAAGCCTCCGGGCAAAGATACGGCATTTATCTCTTCATCATCCAGGACCTTAAAATAATAATCTATATCTTTCCTGTCGCAGACACTGGCAATCTTTTTACCAATATCTTCTACGCGTTTCTGAATTAAGGGATCATCCGCTAACTTATATTCCTTTTCTACCTGACGAGAAATTGCCTGCCCCATCTGCACTTCTTTATCAGTACTATAATAAAAAAGTTCCTGCTCACCAGTAACTATATTATATTCACTGGCGCAACCAGAGAGAATAATGCAAGAAGCAAGAGGCAGAAGGCAAAATAAAAATACAAAAACTTTTATTCCTATTTTTTTAAACATAAGATATAGTTTTCTTAAAGGTAAACCCACCACATTATAAAAACATCCTTCGATACGCCTGATAAAGAATGCGCCTTTACCCTGTATATCAAAACTCCCTGCCTTATCTAAGGGGGAAACTTGTGAAAAATAGCGGTTTATTTCTTTATCAGTTAATTTATCCATATAAACTTTGGTTTTTTCACAATCCACAAGAATCTTATTTTTGTTTTTATCAACAACTGCGATCCCGGTATATAACCACTGGGGTTTTTGAGTTAACCTCTTTAGCATGGCTTTAGCTTCTTTTAAATTCTTGGGCTTTCCGAATATTTTTTTATCCTGCACGGTAATTGTATCTGCGGCAATAATAATGCCATCCTGTACTTTTTTTGCAACCTCTTCTGCTTTACTTAGCGCATTTATCTTCACAAGTCGAGCATAAGAAAGATTGCCAACCCTTCTTCTTTCTTTAACTTGGCTGGGTATAATTTTAAACTTTAACCCGAATATTTTAAAAAGCCTTCTTCTCGCCCTTGAATTAGTAGCTAAATATATCTTTCTCATTCTATCCTTAAGGGACGTCTTTGCTGCCAAAGCTAAAGGTGTCCCCAAAAGAATACGCAGAGTCGCAAGGGGACACCCTTCCGATTTCCGCCAAAATACTTGGCGGACTCGCCACGGTTTTTGGCGAGGGCACCAGGAACGTCCCCCGATTGGCACAAAAGACGTCCCTAACTAGTGGCGGAGCTTTCGCCAGCTAAATAACCGGTTGAAAAAGCTGCCTGTAAATTAAAACCGCCTGTGTCTGCATCCACATCTATCATCTCACCGACAAAATATAAACCTTTGATAAGACGGGACTCCATAGTGCGCGGATTTATTTCTTTTAAAGAGATGCCGCCACGCGTTACCATAGCTTGCTCTATAGGCCTGGGTCTTAAAATATCTAACCTGAAAGACTTAAGCAATGAAATGAAATTCTGACGCTCTGCGAGACTAATAAAGCTAACTTTTTTATCCGGATTAATCTTAGTAATTTCTAAAAAAATTGCAATTAATCTCTGCGGCAAGATATTTTTTAGCGCATTTTTGATTGTCTTCTTAGAATTCAACTTAAATTCCCTTAAAAGCCGGGCATTGAGTTGTTCCTTAGTTAAAGCTGGCTTCAGATCAATTTCTACATAGACATGCCTAGCCCCATTTACCCAATCTACGATTTCTCCACTTAAGGTTAAAACTAAAGGTCCTGAAATACCAAAGTCCGTAAATAATAATTCTCCGGTTTCTGAAATTATCTCTTTCTCTCCATCGCTAAATTTTAAACGGATATTCTTTAATGTTAAACCTTCTAATAATTTAGGAAATTTTTGCCTTGTCTCTAAAGGCACAAGGCCCGGCCTTAAAGGAGTAATTGTATGCCCTAATTTCTTAGCAATTTCTAATCCTTCGCCGGTTGAACCGGTAAAACCATAAGAAATACCTCCGGTAGCCAAAATAATTCTATCTGCAGCTAAAAATCTTCCATCGCTAAGTATTGAACCTTTAACTCTATTATCCTGTATCACAATATCTTTCAATTGCGCCCTATAAATAATCTTTACTTTATTTGCCAGCAATTCTTTCTTTAGCGCTTCCATAACACTAACTGCCTTATCAGTAACCGGGAATACGCGCTGCTGCCTTTCAACTTTTAACTTAAGGCCCCTTTTTTCAAAAAAATTAATTAAATCTTGATTAAAAAATTTTTTGAAGGCATCGCGCAGAAATTGTCCATTTTTGGAGAATCTTTTTAAGAATAAGTCTAGCTCGCAAAGATTAGTGAGATTGCAGCGGCCTTTACCGCTTAAGAGAAGCTTTTTGCCTAAGGTAGGATTTTTCTCAACGAGAGTTACATCTTGCTTGAGTTGACCGGCCCTAATCGCTGCCATTATTCCCGCCGGGCCACCACCGATTACAACTATTTTCACAGCCCAAAATCTTCTATTTTTCCCGCTTTCTATATTAGAAGGTAAGCGGGATCCCGCTTCTATAATCTAAAATCGGAGCGGGAAAATATGGACTCTAGTTTTAGACCTGCTTTTGCTAAATTCTCCGCTGCGCCTTCGCACCTATCTAGAATCACTATCGCTGTCTCTACCTTAACACCCACATTATCTAATGCCTGCTTTGCCTCAACTAAAGAGTTCCCGGTGGTCGCCACATCATCCACAAGAATTACCCTACTTCCCCCTTTTAATGCCGGACCTTCAATCTGACGCTGGGTGCCGTGTTCTTTTGTAGCTTTTCGCACAATAAAAGTTTTAATTGGGGCCTGTTTGATGTGGCTTAATGCTGCGATTGCTCCGACAATGGGGTCTGCGCCTAAGGTCGGACCGCCAATGGCATCTATATTACGGCCTTTTATCATTTCCAAAATAATGCTGGCTACAAGATATGCCCCTTCGGGACTTAGCGTAATTACGCGGCCATCCAGGTAATAATTACTCTCCTTGCCGGAAGACAAAACAAATTTTCCTCGCCTTAAGGCCTCTTTATTTAATAAAACTAATAATTTCGCCTTTAGTTCTTTTAAGTCTTGTTTTTCCATAGCGCAGTTATTTTACTATCGGAATTAAACTGTGTCAATTCAATTGTGCGTCTTGTGTGTCCTAACCCTACACACCGCGTAGGTGTGGAAAATGGTAAGATTTGACAAAGATCAAATTCGTTGTTATTATATTACTATGTTTGGCCGCCTGATCAATGGACTGATAGATATAGTATATCCCAAAAAGTGCCTGGCGTGTAAAAATAAGATTACCGCTTTATCAGTCGATAATCTTATCTGTAGCGCCTGCTGGGAGGAGATTGAAAGAAATGTACCGCCTTTTTGTTATTCCTGCGGCAGGCACCTGGGCAAAGAAAATCTTACTAAAAGTATCTGCTCAGCTTGCCTTAAGAAAAAGTTACATTTCAACCGCGCTTTTAGCCCGTGCATTTATACAGGCATAATAAAAGATTTAATCCATGAGTTTAAATATAATAATAAAGATTATTTGGGGCCGCCTTTGAGCAGGTTGATGATTGATTTTATTAAAGAATATAATTTACCTATGCAATATATAGATTTGATAGTCCCTATTCCTTTACATAAAACAAGGCTGCGCCAGAGGGAATTCAATCAGGCAGAAGTTTTAAGTAAATATATTGCTAAAGAATTCCAGAAGGATTTATCAAATGAAGTTTTAAGACGCTCCCGGCCTACAAAAACACAAACAGAATTAGAGCTAAAAGAGCGCCTTTTAAATGTAAAAGATAGTTTCACTGTAACTGAACAAGACAAAATAAAAGATAAAAATATTTTATTAGTGGATGATGTATTAACAACCGGGGCAACCTCCTCTGAGGCAGCTTTGGCCTTAAAAAAAGCAGGGGCAAACATTGTCTTTGTTCTGACCTTAGCTAACTAAAACCATGAAAATACTACGTAACTACTTTCTCAAAGAATTCTTCGGCCCTTTATTTTTGGCCTTAGGTGTGCTTAGTTTTGTTATGGTTCTAGTAAGCAATCTAAAGAAGATCGCAGACCTGGTAATTAACAAGGGCTTAGACTTATTTACTGTAATAAAACTCTTTATATTTATGGCCCCCTACATAGTTACCTATGCCCTGCCTATTGCGGTATTAGTAGGCATCCTTATGTCCCTGGGAAGATTATCCAGCGATAATGAAATTGTGGCTATCAGGGCAAGCGGGATAAATTTATTTAGTCTCGTCCTGCCGTTACTTATTATGGGAATAATCCTAAGTCTTGCATTAGTCGTATTTAATGACCGTGCTTCCTCTTATGCCCACTATGCCTACAGAAAAATATTATTTGAAATAGGGATAAAGAACCCTACTGCAGTTCTTGAAGAGGGCGTGTTCATAAATTCTTTTGAAAAATACGTCCTTTTTATCTATCGCATAGACCAAAAAAAGAATAAACTCAGCAACGTGCGTATCTATGAGCCTCAAGGTGAAGGTAAGCCCACGAGAACTATCGTGGCAAAAAGCGGAGAATTTATTGCTGTCCCGGAAAAAAATGTCGTAAAATTAAAACTGGTAGATGGAACCTCTGATGAGCCGGATCCAGAAAATCCTACTAATTTTTATAAATTAAATTTTAAAACTTATTTTATGAATTTGAGCCTGGGGCAAACTCAAGGTAAAGGCAAAATCGAAAAGAAGCCCAAAGATATGACTATCCAGGAATTAAGAAGTGAAATCTCTAAACTTAAAAAAGAAAAGATCGACCCCAGCCCCTTGATTACAGAGATAAATGAAAAATTATCCTTAGCTGCTTCATGTTTTGTATTTATGGTTCTGGGTATACCCCTGGCAATAATCACCCGCAGAAGAGAAAAATCTATCAATATCGGCATTTCTGTTTTAATTATTGTTGCCTATTATTCTCTATTTATTGGGTGTGAAGCCCTGGCCATACAAGGCCAGCTTAATCCACAAATTGCTATGTGGGTTCCTAATATTCTCTTTGGGATAATTGGTGTAATCCTAACCTATAAATTATGCGCATCTTAGACCGCTATATATTAAAATCTGTTTTATCTATTTTCTTTACCTGCATATTTATCTTCCTCTTCCTATATGTCATTATCGATATATTATCCCATTTAGAAGACATATTAAGGCAACAAGTTAATTTCCTTCTCTTAATGCAGTATTATCTTTCTTATCTACCCATCATGTTTGTGCAAGTTGCTCCTTTTGCCTGCCTATTGAGTACATTATATACATTTGGAAGCTTAAATCAGAATAATGAAATTATTGCTATGCGCTCATCGGGTCTTAGTATATTCCAGATTACCAAAACAGTAATTATATTTGGACTTATAGTCAGCTTATTTGTATTCTGGGTAAACGATAGGTTCGTTCCGCCGTCTCTGGCATTTACACAAAAAATCAAAGAGCAAATGGAAAGCGGAACCAAAAAAACAAAACAAAAAGAGGAAGTTATCTATAATCTTTCTATGTATGGCTCAAGAAATAGGCTTTTCTTCATAAATAAATTTGTCCCTAGCCAAAGTACAATGGAGGGTATAACTATTTTAGAACACGATGAACACCAGAATTTAACCAAAAAGATAGTGGCAAATAAAGGTATCTATGAGGATGGTCTCTGGAAGTTCTATAAGAGTATTACTTATAATTTTAACCGTAATGGCCAGATAGTCGATGATCCTATTTATTTTGAGCAAGAGTTAATGGCTATACCGGAGAAACCGCGTGACTTTATTACTCAAAGGCAACGCACGGATTTTATGAATATAGCTCAACTTGATGATTATCTATGGAAGTTATCAAAAAGCGGGGCCACCACGGTAGTAAAGAATCTTAAAATAGACCTTTATCAAAGATTCGCTACGCCTCTTACCAGTATAATTATTATCCTTTTGGGTATACCTTTTTCATTAATGATGAAAAAACGTGCCACAGGATTATCTTCTATTGGTATATCAATTATGGTGGGATTTTTGTACTATATTTTAGATGCCATATGTATTGCCTTCGGAAGGGGCGGACTACTTATACCAGTTATTTCAGCCTCCTTAAGCCATATCACTGCCTTCTTATACAGTGTATATTTAATCAGTGCCCTGCCTTAAGTATACACGAGGAATTCGGCTTCCTAAACCACAAACAATCTCATAAGATATAGTTCCGGAAAGATTTGCTAATTCTTCTGCAGTAATTTTATTTTTACCCTGAGAGCCGATAAGCACAACCTCATCGCCTATTTCCACCGCTGAGTTTCCCACATCCACCATTACCTGGTCCATGCAGATGTTACCGGAGATTTTAAAACGTTTTCCCTTGATTAGGACCGGCGCAAGGTTTGATAAATTACGCGGATATCCATCGCCGTAACCTATCGGTAAGGTTACAATCCTAGTAACCTTTCCAGTAATATAGGTATGGCCATAACTTATACCAAAACCCCTGGGCACTTTTTTTACGAATATAACTTTAGTTTTTAAGCTCAAGACTGGTTTTAGACTTATTTTTAGATTCTCCTTGGGATATAGTCCATAAACCATAAGGCCGGGCCTCACCATATTAAAATGGCTATTCTTATAACCAATTATCCCCATACTATTTGCTGCATGTACAAAAGGAATATATAGACCCTGCTTATTTAAGTTACGAATCAGGCTGTTAAAAAGGCCTATCTGATATAACGTAAATTCTCTATCCACATCCGCAAAAGGAAAATGCGTAAATATGCCTTCAATATTAATAAATTTCAAATTATGAATCTTCTTTATCAATTTTTCTGCAGCAGGATGTAAAACTCCAATCCTACCCATTCCAGTATCGACCTTTATATGCACACTTATAGGCCTGCCAAATGTCCGTGCTTTATTATTTAATGCATAAGCCAAATCCTCATCGCAGACCGTAGTTCTAAGTTTATATTTAAATAAGGGGTCAATATCTTTTTTGAGTATCAGACCGAGTATTAAAATAGGCGCATCTATACCGGCCTTTCTTAATTTTACTCCCTCATCAATAGAGGCAACACCGAGAAAATCTACTTTTAAAGATTCTAATTTTTTAGCTACTGGGATTAAACCGTGACCATAGGCATCTGCTTTAATAGTAACCATAATCTTGGTTCCAGAAGCAATGATTTTTTTTATTTGCTGGAAGTTATAGGCAAGATTTCCTAAATTAACCTCAGCCCAAGTTGGTCTGTACCCTATATAGTTTTTACTCATCTTGCTTATTGCTTATCGCTAATCGCTTACGATTTGCGATTTGCCATATGCGATATGCGAATTTGGCATTCCTTTGGATAAAGATAAATAGGTCTAATACCAAATGAGTTTTCAAATTTCTTCTCCTTAATTCTCTCTAAAGCCAATGCAATAATATTATGCGCTTTGGGATACCAACAATCTTTATCTAGGATATTAGCCCCTCTTACTCTTCTTATTATTTCTTCTTTAAATGAATTGACTGCATCACCAAAAATTATACTATCTGGCTTTGCTATCTTGAAAAATTCTTCTATTGACAAAAGCATATAAGGCTTAACCCTGGAAAGCTTTCTGTTTTTCTTTTTATAAATACTGCAATAGATAAGATTTCTTTTTGCATCAATAATGGGTATAATGTTTTTATCGCTATCCTTTACGCTGTGCGCCAGAATATCTAAGGTGGAAATTCCTATTACCGGCCTCTTTGTTGCCCAACTCAAGCCCTTGATGGTAGCTAAACCCACGCGCATACCAGTAAAAGAACCCGGGCCCAAACCACAGGCAAAATAATCAACTTCGCTGATATGCCATTCTAGTGCATCAAGTACTCTTTTTATGGTCGGCACAAGTAAAGCTGAATGCTTAATGCCCAACTCCAGATTATACTCGTAAATTTTGGCACCGTCATAGGCCCCCAGACATAAAAACTTAGTAGTGGTATCAATGCCTAATATTTTCATAGATTTTTTTTAATAACTCTTTATACCGGCTGCCACTAGCGCTGAATTCAAGCAGCCTCTTCTCTTTTCCCTTAACCGATAATTTAATCTTAAGATGCTCTCCAGGCAACAGGTATTTTAGCCTGTCTGCCCATTCAATTACAGTGACACCTATATCATAAAGATATTCCTCGTATCCTAAACCTAGGATATCACGAGGCGCTTTTAACCTGTAAAGATCAAAATGATATAGCGGTAATCTGCCTTGGGTATGGATACGTATCAGAACAAATGAAGGACTGATAATCTTATTTTTTTGTACCCCTAATCCTTGGGCAATCCCTTTAGTTAGCACGGTTTTACCCGAACCAAGCTCACCAAATAAACAAATAATATCGCCTGGCATTAAACTCTTTGCTATTCGCCTACCTATATTTATTGTTTCTCTAACTGAATGCGAAATTATTTTCATCAAAAGTGCTGAAATCCTTTGGGGGTAATAATTTTTTCACGATTACTTTTGTCTATCAACCGCAAGCCGCGCTTTCTACTCACAATCTCTCCGATAGGTTTAAAATTATATAAATTCTTTTTCATAACTTTCTTTGCTTCGGTTCTAGATAAAGTAAAAAGTAATTCGAAGTCTTCGCCCATATAAAGCGCATCGGCTAAACTGACTGCCTTACTTATCGGAATCAGGTCCTCATATATTGTAGCTCCAACCTTGCTCTGTTCTAAGATATGACCTAAATCTTGCGCCAGGCCATCAGAGATATCAATCATAGAATTTACTCTAAAATTTTTTACCAAGAATCTTGCTTCTTTTATTCTAGGGGTAAATCTAAGGTGCTTACCAAAAATTGAACCTCCCAGGGCTCCGGTCACAAATATTATATCGCCTATTTTAGCACCGCTTCTTAAAACTAGATTTTTCTTTTCCACAATTCCCAATAAACTCGTATTAAGCACTAATTTGTTTGCACGGCTGATATCTCCTCCCACAATATTTATTTTATATTTTTTGGCAAGGCTGAATATGCCTCTGGTGACCTTGTCTAAAAACTCAACTGACGTATTTGGGGGCATACCTATCGATATCAAGCCATATCGCGGCAGCCCGGCGCAAGCAGCAATATCACTTAAGGTTACAGCTAATGATTTTCTACCGATTAGATACGGAGCGTCTTTGAGCGTAAAATCAATATCCTGAACAATCATATCACAGCTAAATAATTGGTATCTATTTTTATCGCACTCAAGGACAGCGCAATCATCTCCGCTGCCTTTAATAACCGATGCATCTGTCTTTATCTGCCTGTTAAATCTTTTAATTAAGCCGAATTCGCCAATTTTACTCACTAACATCGTTTATTTACCTAATATTTTTTTAATATTTGTTTTATAGGGCGGTTTGATAATTCCTTTATCAGTAATGATTGCGCTGATTAAGGCATTAGGTGTTACATCAAAAGCCGGGTTAAAAACTTTTATTCCTCTTGGTGCTATAGGTCTTTTAAAAAATAATTCTGTTAGCTCTTCTGGCTTTCGCTTTTCAATAGGTATATCCTTTCCGCTTTTAATGCTAAAATCAAAAGTGGATTTAGGGGCGGCAGTGTAAAATGGTATATGATGATATTTACTTAAAACTGCTAGATTATAGGTTCCAATCTTATTCGCAGCATCACCATTTACTGCGATTCTGTCTGCACCGGTTATGACCTTATCTATTTTTCCTTGTTGCATCAGGGTTGCTGCCATACTATCGCAAATTAGAGTAACATCAATACCTTTTCTTTTTAATTCCCAGGTAGTAAGACGCGCACCTTGCAGCATCGGCCTGGTTTCGCAGGAAAACACCTTTGGATTCTTGCCTTCTTCATAAGCACAATAAACAGCCCCTAAAGCAGTTCCGTAATCAATGGTAGCTAAGATCCCGGCATTACAAATAGTCAATATTGTATCGTTTTTCTGGATTAACTTTGCGCCGTAATAACCTATCTTTCTGCAAGCAACTCTGTCTTCTTCCATAATTTTTTGCGCTTCTTTAAGAAGACATTTCTTTATCTTAGATATGGGTTCATTCTTATGCATTAAAGCAACCCGACGCATCCTTTCTAGCCCCCAAAAAAGATTCTCTGCTGTAGGCCGCGATGAGCCTATGTAGTTTATTATATTATCTAATTCTTTCTTAAACTGCTTGAAGTTTTTTGCTTGAGTATCCTTGATACCCAAATACAGCCCCAAACCTGCTGCTGCACCTAATGCCGGAGCTCCGCGTATCCTCATAAGCTTAATTGCGAGCCTTAGACTCTCTACATCCTTAATATAAATATATTCCAATTTCAAAGGCAATTTTGTCTGGTCGATAATTTTAATTTTTCCTTTATCCCAATTTATAGTTCGCATATTCATCTTATCTCTTTGGGGACACCCTTCTCTGCCTGCCGGTAGACAGGGAGCGCGGCTTCAAAAACCATCAAGCAACAATGGTGTATAGATTTTTTAACGGGTGGCTTGGGTGTTTTCGAGCCGCGTGATGCGGCGAGAAAATACCCAAGACAGGACCCGTTAAAAAATCAATCTATAGCCCTATTATTTTGGCTAACAAGCTTTTCTTTACCTTAATCGCTGACGCAGGACAAACTTCTTGGCAACAAAAACAAGCAATACACTTAGAATAATCAAAAACAATGCGGTCATTTTTCATGCTTATAATCTTATTAGGACAAGCCTGGATACAGGCAGCGCAACTTATACAATTATCGCGCTCAATATAAGGATAATATTTAATAAGTCTTCTGGCAAGTTCAATTATAGGCTTTGGCACTCTCTTAATTAGCGTGGAAGTAGAAGGAAGTAAAAATGGCTCACCTGTAACATTTTCTAACTTCTCGCCCAAAACTGAAATAGAATTAATATCTGCAGCTCCCAAACCCCTCTTTGCTGCTTCCCCGGTGCTCAATATATCATAAGGCTTGATTCCCATAATTAATGCCATCACGCAATCCACAGCCACGCCATCGCAACT